>ERZ832317.2147-NODE-2147-length-23399-cov-8.315713_pt1 | contig 23399 bp, 20 predicted proteins | sample MGYA00519695_ERZ832317 | MGnify/ENA primary metagenome ERZ832317 (study PRJEB31850, sample SAMEA3708726) | human gut metagenome | biome: human gut; feature: human-associated habitat; material: faeces | place: China | collected 2014 ...
CTGCCGCACCTCGCTCGCCGTATCGGCACTTAGAATTATGCGGTATTGCCTTTAAAGGGAGCAGCTATGCAGATCAGCCAGTTTTTTCTCAACGGAGACATGAAAGGCGCTCTTGCCTATATGCGCAGCCATGAGGCGTTCAAGGAGATTCTTCCCGCCTATACCGCCATCTTTGAGGATTGTATATACCGCACCTATGAAATACCGGACATGCTCAACTCTGTTTTGCGATTGTATCAGGTATATTTCCGGGACACCTTTTATTGCGGCTCACCGGAAGCGACGGCCGCAGACAAGCTGTTGACCGGGCTGAAGCATCTTCTGAATATGCCGGATGCCGATGAAGATACTTTGGTCGAACAGCTTCAGTCTGTGTTTGAAGAAAACGGCTATCATGCGCTTTTCGGGAAAACACAGGGCTATTACGGCCCGTATATCTGGCGTGACACGGTTCCGACCGTCTACCGTGTCGAATTGCCGGATGGTGCAGCGGAATACACCGTCAACATTTTGAAAAGCTTCGTGTTCCGGAGTTGGCTGGATTATCTGACCTTCGGCAAGCAGGGTACGGGCGGCTGGGCTTCGCCCGATGGAACGATCAACTGCATCGAGCAGGCGTATGATTTTGAAAGTGAACGGTTTCTTGTATCTCTTTTAAAGCACGAGGCACAGCACACCGTTGACATGAAGCGATTCCCGGGAATCACCCCCGCGGAGTTAGAATACCGGGCAAAGCTGGTGGAGCTGCATTACTGCTGCGATTTAGGATTGCTGCAAAAATTTCTATTGGCAGCAGATGAACGAAAGAGCAAGGATAGTCATGCACTGGCCTGTGCGCAAATCAAGCTTGCATTCGCACATACAAACCAGACAGACCTTTCCTGCGTACAGACAAAGGCACTGGAGTTGCTTCACGCACACACGAAAATAATGAAAGAAAAATACACTGTACCAGATGCAAGTCCATTATCTTCGTAATTTACTTATGCCCCTGCATCGTCCAAACATCTAATGCCAATATCTGCACATACGATCTCACCGCAGTACACGGCAGAATTTTTGGCAGCATGCAGCGGTTTATAGCTGTCGAATGTCACGGTCAGATCAGCACTGACAGCCCCTTCGGCGACTTCGCCCGTATCGGTTGCAATACCGCTTGGCAGATCGAGGGCCAACACAAATGCTCCCGCCTCATGCGCGCAATGTATCAGCGCGCAGGCAGCGCGTCCGGCCGGGCGCAGACTGCCATGGAATCCGGTGCCATACAAAGCATCCGCCACCACCCTGAAGTGCTGCAGTTCCAGAGCTGCAGCATCACGGCAGACGGCGATCTGAAGGCCCTCCAGACGTGCATAATTTGTTATGGCATCAGGTGTTTTCGGCTCGCCCTCCGCCAGCAGGACCGTCACCTGCCAACCGTCTAGAGCAGCCGCGCGGGCAAGCACAAAACCGTCACCGCCGTTGTTTCCCTTACCGCAAACAACAAGCAGTGATGCCGCTTGCGGGAATCGTGCCCGCAGCTGCGCGTAGGCAGCAAGGCCCGCATTCTCCATCATCTGCAGGTATGGGATTCCCCGTTCATTTGCAGCCCGTTCAATTTCTTTCATCTGTGCGGCAGTCACAATGCGGCGGTCCATCTCAAGTCTCCTTTTACCAAGCTTTCGGCACACGGTCTTTGTGCCTGTATTTTCATCAAAGCTTGTGCCACATTATACCGCTTTAGGCTGCGGATTGCAATCGTCCCGGCATTAAAGCGCATCCTTCATGCTTTTTACATAGGCGCCGATCTCATCCGTGGTCTCGGCCTTGGCGCTCTTTGTCGAAAGCGCCGCCAGAAAGGCAGCGTTTTGGGTCGGGGTCGTCCCCCTCCAGATGGATACATCGGCTCTCGATAGATAAACTCATGGTACCACTCTCCCTGCTCGGTATCCCGGGCGGTCACTCTCCCCCGCCCCGTGTGCTTTACGTCTCCGGCGTGTAGTTGACTTCCAGCACAATGTCCTCAAAGGTCACGGCACGCACTTCACCGCCGCCGGTCGGATTGGGCGGCTCATACTGGATCTTATAGCCGTCCTGCTTGAATTTTTGGATGATGCGGTCCAACTCCGACCGACTGTTCACCTTGATGCAAATATGGGCAAGCCCCGTGCGGTTGGGGTCCTTGGGGGCATCTACGATCTCAGGCTTTGTCATCAGCTCGATCCATGCACCCTCATCCAGCTGCAGGATGTCAGAGTAGTAGTTGCTTTCCTCCTCGTTATAGGTTTTCAGCAGCGTTGCGCCGAAGTAATCCTCAAAGAATTTTCGTGCACCCGCCAAATCCTTTACAAAAATGCCTACATTGCCGATTTTCATGGTTATATCCCCCTTATATAGTCTGTTGATACATGGGTGTGGACAGATATTTCATACCGTTGTCCGGCAGAATGACTGCGATGCTTTTGCCTGCATATTCTGCGCGCTGCCCGACCTGTACCGCGGCATACAGTGCAGCCGCCGCCGATGTGCCGAGAAACAGTCCCTCCGTATGCAGGACATCATGGGCCGTTGCGTAGGCCTCGGCCGTGCGGACATTGATGTATTCATCGCTCCAATCCGGTGTCAGATACTCCGACAGTTCTTCTTCCGGCACACCGTAGGCCGGCAGAACACCGTCGATGATCTGCACATCCGGATGCTCCGGCGTCAGGCGGGAGTCGGGGTGGGGCTGCACCAGCACGACCCGCAGCCCTGGGTTGCGGCTGCGCAGATACCGCGCCGTGCCACTGCCTGTACCGCCTGTGCCTGCCATGCAGACCAGCACATCCACATTGCCGCCGGCATCCTGCCAGATCTCCGGCCCTGTTGTGCGGAAATGCACCTCCGGGTTGGCCGGGTTGGCTGCCTGATTGTTGAAATACGACCCCGTGCGTCTGCAGTAGGCAGCAATTTCCGCCAGAGTTGCCTCGCGCTCCGGCTCCTGCCATGGGTGGCTGCGCTCTGCTTCGGGGCGCAGGCCGATTGCATCCTTATAGTCCAGCAGCCGTGCGCCGTAGGCCTGCAGGATCAATCGGCGCTCCAGCGAGGCACCGCGCTCAAGAAAGATCTCCATCCTGTAGCCGCGTGCAGCGGCAAATGCCGCCAGCCCTATGCCGGTGTTTCCGCTGGTCTGCTCCACAATGGTCCCGCCCGGCTTCAGCGCCCCGCTTTGTTCGGCCGCTTGAATCATCGCCAGCGCCGCGCGATCCTTAACGCTGCCGGTCGGGTTAAAAAATTCCAGCTTTGCGAGGATATGCGCCCCGCAGTGCTGCTGCCGTTCAAAACGGTCAAGCTCCATCAGCGGCGTATGACCCACCAGTTCATCAATGGAATGTACCACCCCTGCCATACTGCCTTTCCTCCCCTGTCAGATGCTGTAATCGAAATCATCCGTGACCGTGCGCAGAAAGCGCTTGCTTGCCTCCTGCTTCGGATGCAGGAAGAACTCCTTGGCGGGGGCTTCCTCCGCCACAATGCCGTTTTCCATAAAGATGATGCGGTCGGCCACATTGCGGGCAAAACCCATCTCATGGGTGACGACCACCAGCGTAAGTCCATCGGCAGCCAGTTGGGTGATGGTATTCAGCACCTCGCGGGTCAGCTCGGGGTCCAGCGCCGAGGTAGGCTCATCGAAAAGCAGTACCTCCGGCCGGAATGCAATGGCCCGGGCGATGGCCACACGCTGCTGCTGCCCGCCGGAAAGCTGATCCGGGTAAAAATCCTTCCGGTGGAGCATCCCGACCTTTTCCAGCATCTCGTCTGCGGTCTGCTCCGCTTCGGCCCGGTCTACGCCGCGGGCGGTGGTCAGCCCCTCCAGCACATTCTGCCTGACCGTCATGTTGCGGAAAAGGTTGAAGTTCTGGAACACATAGCCCATCTTCATCCGCAGGGCACGGATCTCATTATGGCGAAGCTTTGTAATATCCTTTTCAAAGTCATCAAACCGGATGGTGCCGCTGTCGGCCTTTTGCAAAAAGCTGATGCACCGCAGCAGGGTGGTCTTGCCGGACCCGCTGCTGCCCAGTATCGAGATGACCTCCCCGTTGTTGACACGAATGTCAACGCCCTTCAGCACCTGGGTCGTGCCGTAGCTGCAATGCAGATCCTTTACTTCCAACATGAGCAGGCTCCTTTTATTGTCAGACCAGTTTATCCGGCGTCACACCGAGAATATCGTTAAAATAGTTGTTGGCGATCATCATCACACCCATGGCGGTGATCACCACGATCTCCTCCTCGGTAAAGTTTGCTTTCAGCTTATCAAACAGTTCCTGCGGCACATGCTTGGGATCCTCCGCAATGGCCTGCCCGTAATCGATCAGGATCTGCTCCTTCTCGGTAAACTCAAAAGTATCAAAGTCGATGCCGTTTTTCTTGAGCAGGTTGCGGAAATAGATGCTGCACACAAGGCAGCCGTTCGTCTGGGAGATGGCATATTCAAAAAAGTCTGCTGCACGCTTGCCGATCAGCCGCTGCAGCTCATCATCCAGCGCATAGGAACCGGCCTCCACGGCGTTGAACGCAGCTGCGTTGTGCAGCAGCGTGCGCTTTTCTGCGGTCAGCGCGTGACCCTCGGCCAGATGGTCGGCAATAATCTTCTGAATGCTTGCGGGGGCAGTCTCGGGGTTGATCTCACTGATAATAGCCATAATTAAGCAGGCTCCTTTCCAAGCTGTGCAATTTGTTTTGGTGTATTCCACGCAAGGCGTTTTTCCAGCACGCCCTGCAGTAAGGTAAGTACGGTGTTTAAGAGCAGGTAGACAAGGGCTACCTCGCAGTAAAGCGCGAACGGCTCAAAAGTGCGGGCTGCGATCTGCTGGGCGGTCTTGAACATCTCGACCACCGTGATGCTCGCCGCCAGCGAGCTGTCCTTCGTCAGGCCGATCAGCGAGCTGAACAGCGTAGGGAACGCGACCCGCGCCGCCTGCGGCAGAATGACCCGCATCATGATCTGACCGGAGCTCAGGCCGATCATATACCCAGCCTCCCACTGTCCCTCCGGCACGGACTGGATCGCAGCGCGTATCGTTTCAGACATATAGGCGGCGTAATTCAGCGAGAATGCGATGACCGCTGAGGGAAACGCATCCAGCGTGATACCCAGTGACGGCAGACCGAAGAAGATGATATACATCTGGACGATAAGCGGTGTGCCGCGGAACACCCAAACATAGACGCGGGCCAGTTGCTTGAGGATGCGGACATTCTGCACCTGGATCAGTGCCAGTGCAAACGCCAGCACAAGGCTCAGCGCGTAGATGCATACCGTCAGCGGGATGGTGGCCTTAAAGCAGTAGAGCACCAGCCGCGGGAACGAGGAGATCAGGATCTCCGCCAATCTTTCCGTCATTGTGTTTCACCTTGCCTGTAATACAGTTATTGATACGCGGACTCGGTATAGTCGCCGCCCAGATACTTTTCAGAGATCTCCTTCAGCTTGCCCTCCTCGCGCAGCTCTGCAAGTGCGGCGTTGATGGCATCCAGATATTCGGTCTCCCCCTTGCGGACGGGAATGGCAATGACATCCTCGGAATGCGGGATGACGAAAGCCTCCTTCAGCTTATCTTTTGCATCGGGATGCTCGTCCAGATAGGCGTTCAGCACCGGTACGCTGGTGCCGAGGAAGTCTGCGCGGCCGGAAAGCACAAGGTCGATAGCCTCAGAGCTGGTGTCGACGCCGACGATCTCTGCGCCCTGCGCCTCATACCACGGGATGAAGGCGTTCGTAGCGTTTGTGGCGATCTTCTTGCCCTTTAAGTCCTCCGGCGTCTGAATGCTGTCATCATCGGCCCGCACGACAACGCGGCGCGCTTCATAATAATAAGGGTCAGAAAAATCGTATTTTTCGGCGCGCTCATCGGTGATGCTGACGCTGTTGATAACCGTATCAAACCGGCCGGAGTCGATGCCGATGAGCAGCGAATCCCACGCAGCCTCCTGAAACTCTGCCTCGACACCAAGCTTTTCGGCCAATGCCTTGCCCAGCTCGATGTCAAGCCCCGTCAGCTCGCCGCTGTCATCGTGGTAGGTGAACGGCGGGTAGGTACCCTCGACGCCGATGACCAGCTTGCCGGCGGCCTTAACCTTTTCCAGTTCCCCGCCCTCTGCGCTCGCAGCGGCGGTGCTTTCAGCCGTTGCGTCTGCCGATACAGCGGAGGAGGCGGTACTGCCGCACCCGGAAAAAACAGCGGCGGTCAGGGTGAAGGCCAGCAGAGCGGCGGCGGTCTTTTTAACAATGCGTTTCATACTCAATTTCTCCTTTATATCGGTTGTTTATCGTTTGTTTTTACATCAGGATACAAAAATGCCCGGCGCTTAACAGAAGCGGCCGGGCAGGTACGGTATATGGCTTCACCCGCAATGCGGGTGCCCTACATCGGTGCAGCGCGAACAGAGCGAATGCACCGCGGCCATACAGTTTGCCCGGCAACACGGCATTCGACAACACATGATGGATGCAATTTTGCTGATACGGTACATCGTGATTTCTCCCTTCGCAGTAGTTGTTTGGATTCGATGGGTGTATGATACACCAATTTACCTACTATGTCAATATGTTTATAGGAATTTATTTTGCTTTTGCTCTTACAGCCAGAATTACCGCATAATAGTAAATACATTTGTGCGATTTGCCGCATTGTGTCTAATCAAATTGCTATGCACAGCACTGCACAGGTATATTTTACTTTTTCTTTACCGTATACAGATACGGCACCTACATTCTGCTCTTGAAAAATCACGGTTGTGTGCTATAATAACTCTGTTACTCTGTCTCAATATTTATCTGCCGCATACCGGGTTACACATTTTCGGTATGCGCAAAGCCCTGAATAGACCGGGCAGAATGGATACAAGTGATGAAAATCAGGAAAATTCTTGTTGCTGTGATTTCGCTTTTTATGGCAGCCGCGCTCCTTACCGGCTGCGGCACGGCAAGCAGCACCAGCGGAGCGTCTGACCTGCCTGTCATAAAGCTGGGCAGTGACAGCTACCCGCCGTACAACTATCTCGATGAGGACGGCAACCCGACCGGCATTGATGTCGAGCTGGCCACCGAGGCCTTCGCAAGGATGGGCTACCGGGTCGAGATCGTACAGATCGACTGGGAGAAAAAGAAGGAACTCGTTGAGAGCGGCGCTATCGACTGCATCATGGGCTGCTTTTCTATGGAGGGACGGCTGGATGATTACCAGTGGGCCGGCCCGTATATAGCAAGCCGTCAGGTCGTTGCCGTGAACGAGAGCAGCGATATCTATACCCTGCAGGATCTCGCCGGCAAAAACCTTGCTGTTCAGTCCACAACGAAGCCGGAGGGCATCTTTCTGAAGCGCACTGACGAGCGGATTCCCAAGCTTGGCAACCTCATCAGCCTTGGCCACAGAGAGCTGATCTTCACCTTTCTGGAAAAAGGCTATGCCGATGCGGTGGGCGCGCACGAGGAATCCGTCGTGCAGTATATGAAGGATTACGATGCCAAATTCCGCATTTTGGAAGATCCTCTTATGACGGTCGGCATCGGCGTTGCCTTTGCAAACAACGATGACCGCGGTCTTTGCGAAGAGCTTGACCGCACATTGGAGGAAATGCGGCAGGACGGCACTTCCTTAAAAATCATCGGAAAGTATCTTGATGAGCCGGAAAAATACCTTGAGGTGGATACTCTTGAAAAAGACAACTAAATCTGCTGCCCCGGGCAAAAAATTCTGGATCTGCGGGGCGTTGCTGGGAATATGTCTGCTCTGCCTTGTCACGCTGTCGTTCTTTCAGAGCGATAAGGCCCGCGAGCAGGCCAATCTTTTGGACACCGTAAATTATGTCAAGATCCAATGCGCAACCTATACCTATTATAATGAGGCGTCTGAATCCAAAAGCCTGCTGCGCTCCATCGAGAGCACCCGTCAGGTCAGCATAAATATTGAGGCCGAGACCGCGGCCGGGCAGGAACTTACCCGTACGCTGCTGCGGGAGAGTACCGAGCAGCTGTGGCTGACGGGCATTGTCGTGCTGGACCCGGACGGAAACACCGTATGTGAATACAGCTCAGATGACCGCGCGCTGGCGAGGGTCCACGGCAATCTTAACCGGGATATTATTCTGGATACCGCCATTCATGACGAAAAGGTCTATTCGCAGCGGATCAATCATAACGACGGCTCACACATTGATATGTCTGCCTGCGCGCGCAGGGATGCGCCCGGCGTTATTGTCACCTTCTATTATACCTCCGCTGAATTTGCCAACCGCTATACCCTGACACTGCAAAGCCTGCTGAGCGGCTACCAGAAGGCCACGGATGGAACGATCATTATAACCGATGGTGGCGCGATCATTGCATCCAACGACACTGCGCTGATTGGGCAGAGTTCAAATACACACGATGCGATCCAGACCTTAAAGAAAAATGCCGACAGCAAACACCTGATGCATCTGAATGTTGACGGCGTGCGTTCCTATGGCATCATGCTGCGCCAGCGCGATCACTATATCTACGCTTATATTCCCGACACCATCACCTTCCGCACACTGCCCCAGAGTGTGGTCGTATTTGTACTTGTCTATCTGGGCGTGCTGCTGATGATTTGGCAGCTGCTGCGTAGGGACAAGCTGAAAAGCCTCCGTAAGCAGGAGGAAAAGGAGCGGGCGTATCAAAAAAGCCTGCTGGAAGAGGCAAAAAAGGCCGAGGCTGCAAACCGCGCCAAGACGGAATTTTTGCAGCGCATGAGCCACGACATCCGCACCCCGATCAACGGCATCAGCGGTATGCTTGATGTCGCAGAGCATTACAGTGATGATCTGCAAAAGCAGGCGGATTGCCGTAAAAAGATTCGGGAGGCCTCCGACATTCTATTGGAGCTTGTCAATGAAGTCCTTGACATGAGCAAGCTGGAATCGGGCGAGATTCAACTTGAGGAAAAGCCGTTTGATGTTGTAACCCTCCTTGATGAGGTCACCGGCGTGGTCGGCCGCCTTGCGGACGAGCGCAATATCGCGGTGACGCACAAGGGAAGAACCATTGAGCATCGCAATCTGATCGGCAGCCCGATCCACCTCAAGCGGCTGCTGATGAACATCATGTCCAACGCGGTCAAGTACAACCGGGATCACGGTCATATTTATCTGTACACCCGCGAGCTGCCCTCGGCTGACAGCAGCATCGCAACGCTGCAGTTCGTTTGCGAGGACAACGGCATCGGCATGAGTGAGGAATTCCAGCAGCGCATCTTCGAGCCCTTTACGCAGGAGCAGAAGGGCGGTGCGTCCAAATTCGGCGGCACCGGTCTTGGCATGTCTATCGCCAAGAGCCTTGCCGAAAAAATGGGCGGCACCATAAGCTTTGAAAGCACGCAGGGCGTAGGCACGACCTTTGTAATCACGATTCCCTTTAAGATTGACACACAGGCCGCCAGCCATACGCCCCAGCCGTCCGCCCCTGCGAGGTCTATCCGCGGGCTGCATATCCTGCTGGTCGAGGATAATGAGCTGAACATGGAAATTGCCGAGTTCCTGATCCAGAACGAGGGTGCCACGGTCACAAAGGCGTGGGACGGCCAGCAGGCTGTCACCCTCTTTGCAAAAAGTGCGTCCGGCGAATTTGACGCCATCCTTATGGATGTCCTGATGCCGGTCATGAATGGCTATGAGGCCACGCGGCAAATTCGTGCGCTTGACCGGGCGGACGCAAAAACGATCCCCATTATCGCCATGACGGCAAATGCTTTCACCGAGGATCGGCTGAAATCGAAAGAAGCCGGTATGGATGAGCATATCACAAAGCCTATTGACAGCAAGCTGCTTGTAAAGGTTATTGCTGCGCTGACCGGCAAAAACGCCCAGCGCCCGGCAGCGGAATAAGCCTTTGCGTCAAGCCTGCGGGCAAGCAATGCTCGCCCCTACCTTCTCTGCGACAGGAACAGCGTATATACAAAAGCGCGGCTGTATCTTACGATACAGCCGCAATTTTATTTGCTATTTGTTTTTTTACAGAATCTTCTGCAGCTCATGCACCAATTCTTCAATGATGATTGGCTTGGAGAGGAAGCCGTTCATGCCGCACTCGAGCGCGCTCTTTTTGTCTTCCTCAAAGGCGTTGGCGGTCATGGCAAGGATCGGGATGCCGGCAAGGGCCGGGTTTTCCAGCGCGCGAATCTGCCGCGTGGCCTCATAACCGTCCATGATCGGCATCTGCACATCCATCAGCACCAGATCATAGCAGCCCGGCACGGAGGTGCTTACCTTTTGCAAGGCCACAGCGCCGTTTTCAGCCGTATCGACCCGGAAGCCGTACTCGCCCAGAATCTCTATCGCAATCTCACGGTTCAGCTCGTTATCCTCTACCAGCAGAATGTTTTTGCCCTTGAAATCCTCGCTCTTGTTGGGGAGCAGTTCTTCCTCCTCCCCGGTCACCTTCTGGCCGAGGGCGGTCATCAGCGTCTGGCGCAGGTCGGACATGAACATCGGCTTCGAGCAGAACGCCGTAACACCGGCGGCTCTGGCTTCGACCTCAATATCCGACCAATCGTAGGCGGTCAGAATAATAATCGGCGTATCATCGCCCAAGCCGCGGATCTGGCGAGTGACCTCAATACCGTTCATATCCGGCAGACGCCAGTCGATGATATACGCATGGAAGGCATCGCCCATCTCCATCGACTGCCGCGCACGCAGTACGGCCTCCTTGCCGGAGAGCGTCCATTCTGAGCGCATACCCACCTTGATGAGCATTTTGGTCACGCTGTCGCAGGTGTTGAAGTCATCATCGACCACCAGCGCCTTCACGCCCTCCAGCGCTGCGATCTTCTCGACCGGTCTGCGCTCCGACTGGATGCGCAGCGGCACGCAGACAATAAATTCCGTGCCTTTCCCCTGCTCCGTCTGGATCTCGATGGTGCCGCCCATCATGTCTACGATGTTTTTGGTGATGGCCATACCAAGGCCGGTGCCCTGCGTCCTGCTCACCGTGGAGGTGCGCTCGCGCTCAAACGGCTCAAAGATTTTTTTGGCAAACTCCGGGCTCATGCCGATGCCGTTATCCTTCACACGGATTTCATACTGCCCGCAGCCGCGCTTTTTACCTGTAAGCTGCTTGAGCCGCACCGAGACCGTACCGCCGGCAGGCGTAAACTTGATGGCGTTGGACAACAGGTTCAAAAGCACCTGATTCAGCCGGGTCTTATCGCAGTAGACATCCTCATCGGTGACATCCATTGCGTCCATGTACAGCTCAAGCTGCTTGGCGTGGATCTGCCCGCTGACGATGGTTTTCAAATCGTGCAGCACATCGGACAGGTTCACCTCAGTCTCGTCCAGATGGATCTTGCCGCTCTCAATGCGGCTCATATCCAGCACATCGTTGATAAGGGAAAGCAGGTGGTTGCTCGATGCGAGGATCTTGCCCAGATAGTCCCGCACCTTTTCTTTGTTGTCAATATTGCTGACAGCCAGCGTGGTAAAGCCGATGATGGCGTTCATCGGGGTGCGGATGTCGTGGGACATATTGGAAAGGAAGGTGCTCTTGGCACGGTTGGCAGTTTCCGCTGCATGAACAGCCTCCGAGAGCGCCTGGTTCACCTTTTTGTCGGCGGTTCGGTCCGACATCACAAGAATGTACTTGCGCCTGCCCTCGACCTCACTGCCCATGGCAATATTGTGGAACCAGCGGTGTTCCCCTGTTTGCTGATGAATAAAATCAAAGTTCCATTCGCGCTGCTGCCCGCTTATAAGGCCCGCCAAGAAATCTGTTTCTCGGTCCGGGGCATCCTTCGGGTGCAGGTTTTTCAGCACCTCAATATCCTGCCGTACCGCCTGCTCCGGGAGGCCCAGCAGCCGCTCAATGTTCGGGCTGACATAATCCACCCGGGCGGTCTTTGCATCCACCATCATGAACACATCGTCCACATTCAGCGAGAGCTTTGCAAACAGCTCCTCCCGGTAGAGAAGCTCAGTATTTTTCCGGCGCAGCTTGACATGGCTTTTTTGCAGGATCAGCAGGATGGCCAGCAGCGCAAGGCAGACCACAAAGACCGTTACGATCAGCACGGTTCTGGATTGCAGCGTATTCATGCCGGCGTTTACGATGTCAGCCGGGACAAGGCTCACCAACATCCAATCCTGCACATTGACGCTTACATAGGTCAGGTAATAGTTCACACCGTCAAGCGTCACCCGCGTTGAGCTGCTGTTTCCCTGCTCAAAGTCCCTTGCCAGCGCCCGTATCTGCGCCTGCGTCAGGTCAGAATACTCCTGCAGGACAGCAAAAAGGTTGTAGATGGTATACTCCGGGTCTGCCTTGCCATTGATGACAATGCGCCCATCGGAGTGGACCACATAGCGGATAGCGCTGCCCTGAAAGGCGGAAATATCCAGCACCTTCACGATTGCTTCATTATTATAGGCAACGGCAATCGCATCATAGGCAAAGCCCTGATAGCTGCCCCGTATCTCCGGGCAGGCAAATACAAGCATCTGGGGCTTGCCGGGCAGGACGGCGCTCATGACTATATCGTTCCCCTGCGAGATATTTTCCTCCAGATTGCCCTGCAGACCAAGATAGCCCGTCTCGCCGGTCACGGTCATATAATTTCCCTCCGCCGAGAGGAAGTAAAACTCGGTGAATCCGGTTTCCTGCTGGGCAGCCTCCATAAACTCACGGATTTCTCGCTCATCAGAAAAACGCTGTAAAGAGCCGGACCACATATGCAGATAGGTCATATTCTTGTTGACCGTTTCATTCAGCATCTTGTTGGACTGGTGCAAAACCTCCACCAGATGGGCGGTGCTCTCCTCATAGATCGTCTGCGTCACAAATTTTGAATACTGGATACCGGCAATAACCAGTGCAGCCACCACAAGCAGCACAGCGGCCGCTGCGGCAAGCCGGCTTTTCATGCGGTGCTTCTTTCTTTCGCTCATGCGCGGGCCAAACCGGGCGTCCTTCTTTTGCTCAGCCATTTTCATCCCTCAAAACGATGTAGCTTTCCGGCTCGGCAAGAAGTGCGCTGCCTGCGCAAACATAGTCCAGCCATGCATTTTTGACGGTCATATCCTCTTCTTCAAAGGCACTGCTGCCGTCCGCCAGCAGGGGCTGCATATACTTTGGCGCGGAAAGGCAACACACGGTAAAGGTATCGTCATCCTGCACCGGCTGCCCGTCCCTTGTAACACCGGTCAGCGTATAGCTGCCGCCGTTCTCCTGTACCTCAATGGCAATGCCGCTGACAACGGGCAGCGAGCCGCGGTTGAATACCGGCAACCCGCCCTCATAGCCTTCCACGAAGGCCTTGACGGTTTCCTTCAGCTCGGCGCCGGTCATCTCGCACCGGTAGGACCGGAGATTGTTCGGCATTACCATAGCGGCGGCTTCCTTCTTCGTATACTCCGCCTGCCGCACATTGCCGGTAAAGCTGTTGGCAGCGGCAATCAGCACATCGGTGCCATAGATGCCGCGCATCGTATTGGCCATAGCTGAATAAGACGCATTGCCGCCGTTTTTGTGGAAGATGCTGGAATAGCCCTTCTGTACGGTCAAGACCGTTTCATCGGGCGTAGGCTCTTTCTCAATAAGCAGGTCATTGAAGGCGCGGTAGGCCTGCGCGGCGTCATACTCGCCCGCGATCATTTTGGAAACAACCTCCTGAGAGGCGGCAAAGAAGTCGTTGGAGGCAATGCGGATATACATGTGATTTTCTTCAACCACGGGCCGCACATCGCTCAGTGCATCGGTAAAGCGCAGGGGCACATCCTGACTGTAGCTCAAGGTATCCTGTCCGGCGCAGACAAGGTTCTGCGCATCGGCCGACATCATGACCTTCAGCACCCGCATGGCCTTATTGCGGCGCGCCTCATCGTTTTCCAGCTCGCGGTTCAGCGCAATTTGAAAATACGGCGTGGTCATCAGCCATTTCTCGCCGTTATCATTAAAAAACGGCATAAAAACCGTGTCCAACCCCTGGTCGCGGTATTGCTGCACACCGGCGGAGGTGCCAAAATACATGGCAAGCTGCTCATTTGCAAACAGCTCTGCAATCGTATCGTAGTTATTCTCAAGGTCGCTGCGGTTCAGCCCGGTATCGGTGATGAACTGCTCCATCCGCGCAAACACCTGCGGCCATACCGTTTCATCCAGCCCCACACGGGTCGTATCGGCCGGGTCGGAATACGCCGTGCGCCACTTCACCCCTGCGGAGGAGGCAAGCGCCGAGGCAGACAGCCCCTGCAGTGTTTCCATGCAGGTGTAATCGTAGGCATAATCCGCCGTAAAGCCGCGCACACCCACCTGCGCAAACGCCTGACAGGCAGAGACAAAGCTGTCATAGTCGGTCGGCAGCGGAATATCGTACTTTTCAAACAGGCCGCGGTTGACAACAAAGCCGTGCGCATCGGCGCATACCGGCAGCCAGTTAATGCTGCCGTCCTCATTCATAAAGTTAGTGAGATAGTTGTTGTAGACTGCGCCCGCCTCGTTGGTCATGGCGAGATTCATCAGGCTGCCCTTGAGCGGCGCGGCATCATGCAGCGAGAAGCGGCAGCAGGTGATAATATCCGGCAGACCGCCGTTTTCCTGCAGGAATTTATAGAAATCCAGATCGTTATGCCCCACGACGAATTCAATATTCACATCGGGCAGCTGGGACTGGATATAGGGCGCGTAGGTATCGTAGAGGTTTGTTGTCCACAGGTAGACCTGTATAGTCTCGGCATCCTCTTTGGACGCTGCGGCTTCGGTGCTTTCCGCACCGCAGCCGGCCAGCAGCGACACGCTAAGCCCCAGCACAAGCAGCAGGGCAAGCAGGCGGCTCCATCTTTTCTTTTTCACGCAAATTCCCCTTCAGGTAAATATCGGCTGCAGGGCCTGTCATTCATTACATCCTTGACTTACTCTTAGGGCAACACTGCACAATTCCCGCCTGACGGCTTAAGCGGTATTGCCTTAGATAAACCGCAACCAACTATTTTATATAATAACACAGTTTTTTATTTTGTACAACCAAAATTTGGCAGCATTATAGAAATTTCCCAGCAAATATTGCGCATTTTTGACCGGGCAAGGGTTTTTATACATCTGTTTACATCAACTTGATTATAATTCCGCTTTCCGCAATTTTACGCATTGCATGCACGGCCCGCTGCGGTTACACAATCGGGGCATTGTCCGATTGACTTTCCGGTATGGGTGTTGTATCATTATAGTAATTATTGGGGGGTACTATGGATCAGATCGAACAGTTTATCAGGGATTCCGGGCTGGATATTCCGGCCTATTCGGTATGCTTTTACGACAGCAACGGCACCGATGAGATACTGGACAGCATTATAAGCGGCAAAAAGCACGCCAACACCGGCCTGTACAGCCTGTTTCAGGCCCAGATGCAGCTTTTGCCCAAGACCGGGGACCACACCGTAGTGCTTGACAGCCAGATGCAGCCGCGCTGCATTACCCGCACCGTCAAGGTTGAGATCATCCCCTTTGCCGAGGTAACGCAGGACTGCGCTTTGGCTGAGGGGGACGGCACGCTCGCGCAATGGCGGGAGGTTCACCGTAAGGCGTTTGAGACCGCCTGTGCGGAGATCGGCACCACCTTTGACGAGAGCATGAAATGCGTTTGCGAGTATTTTGAGGTAGTCTATCAGGCGCAGGGGTGACCTGCTTGCATAAGCTGCTGCAGGGATACAATCAAATCCAGATAAAATCTCTGTCAGGGCTTTGCGCGCTGTATAACAAAAAATGCCCCGGAGGGCTTAACAGCTCTCCGGGGCATCTTATGTGCGCTGTGCCTTGGCGCACACGGCCGGCGTTTTACTCGATTGCAATCAGATTCGGGTTCTCAGGCAAAGCCTTCGTCTGCTGAGGGGCAGGCAGCGAGATGCGCAGGATACCATCCTCGAACTTAGCGTGGATGTCCTCCTTCTTCACACCTTCACCCACATAGAAGCTGCGGGCGCAGGTGCCGGAGAAGGTCTCACGGCGCAGATAGCGGCCGTCCTTATCCTTCTCATCATTGCTGTGGCTGCGCACTGCCTGAATCGTCAGGTAGCCGTCGTTCAGTTCCATCTGAACATCGTCCTTCTTGCAGCCCGGCAGATCAACGGCCACTTCGTAGCCGTTGTCCGTCTGTTTGACATCGGTCTTCATCATGTTTGCACCGCGCTTACCAAAGGCACCACGAGCCTCACGGTTCATAGCACGTTCCAGTGCAGCGTCATTCCAGAACGGATCGAAGAAATCATCGAACAGGTTTTCATGGAAAACAGTCGGCATAAGCATAAATCATTCCTCCAATCCCGGCGTTCGGGTCGGGCAACAATTTTGAAGCGTCCATTCAGAAAAGTGTCCCGAGAAGCTTTGCAGCTCCTCGTTTGCTCTTCCTCCTGAGCACATCTTCGTTATAGCACCGCTCGTTAGCAATGTCAAGCATAGAGTGCTAATGTTCACAAAAGAATAATAGTTTTGTAATATCCCATGCAATTTTTCGGCTGGCGGCAGCGTCCGTTGCCAATACGCCGCCCAAGCCGGTATACCCTTATAAGAGGCCGCATAGAAAAACCGCGCACAAATACAAAAAAAGGATTGAAAAATGCGTTCCATGGTGCTATAACAATAACAAGCGATAGGCATCAACGCACAATTCCCACGCTGCGAGCCTTCAGGCCCCTCCTACAGTACGAATCCTACGGTGTTGCTTATGCCCTATTGATTTTGAGGAAGTGTGGTCTTTTATGTATTCCGTATTCCGCGATTTGGCAATCATTATACTAAGTGCTAAATTCTTTGGTCTTGTAGCCCGCAAGTGCCGGGCACCGCAGGTAGTTGGCGAGATCATCGCCGGCCTGCTGATTGGCCCCTGCCTTTTGAATCTGGTGCAGACCAACGATACCATTTCCACCTTTGCTGAGATCGGCGTGGTACTGCTTATGTTCACGACCGGCCTTGGCACCAACCTGAAGGAGCTGCTGCGCGCAGGCCCCATCGCAACCCTCATCGCCTGTGTCGGTGTGCTGGTGCCTTTGGTGGGCGGCACGCTGCTTTACAGCGCGTTCTATGGCTTTTCCGCCGTGGGCAGCCCGGAATTTTTCCGCGCCCTGTTCATCGGCACGATTATGACGGCCACCAGCGTATCCATTACGGTGGCCACGCTGCAGGAATTAGGACACCTGAAAAGCTTCCTTGGCACGACCATCGTCAGTGCCGCAGTTATTGATGATGTGATCGGCATCATCGTGCTGACCTGTGTGCTGGGTGCCAGCTCCGGCGAGGGGACCGGCATCGGCGGTGTGCTGATCCAGACGGTGCTTTTCTTCCTCGTTGCTGTCGGCGTCGGCTTTATATTCCATTCTATTATGAAGTGGCTCGATGCCCGCAATCCGCACACCCAGCGCGTCACGATCGTCAGCCTTGCATTCTGCTTTGCAATGGCCTATATCGCTGAAAAATACTTCGGCATTGCCGATATTACCGGCGCGTATATTGCCGGTATTGTTCTCTGCACCCTGCACGATGCCTCCTATGTGGAGCGCCGCGTTGACATCAGCAATTATCTGATTTTTGCCCCTATCTTCTTTGCAAGCATCGGCTTAAAGACCGACATCAGCGGCTTGACACCTGAGATTTTGCTGTTCAGCATCTGCTTTGTGGTCGTTGCGCTGCTTTGCAAGATCGTCGGCTGCGGTCTGGCCGCCAAAATTTGTCGTTTCAACTGGGGTGATTCCTTCAAGGTCGGTGTCGGCATGATGACCCGCGGCGAGGTTGCCCTGATTGTAGCGCAGAAGGGTCTTGAAGTCGGTGTTGTCGATCCTGTTTATTTCACCGCCGTTATTTTGCTGATCGTGGTATCCAGTGTTGCCACACCGCTGGCCCTGAAAGCCATGTTTACCAAAATGCCGCCCGTCCCCCACCCGAGCCAGACAAAAGCCTGACAAGCGGCCGGCCATTTCTGTAACTGCATAAGGGAGGCCAGATAGCATCTATGGCACCGCGCATTTTCTGGATCGGTGATTCCACCGTACAATACAACAATATTTCGACTTGGCCGCAATGCGGCATGGGGCAGGCTCTTGATCTCTACCTTGCCCCCGGCATTATGGTTTGCAATCACGCCCGCAACGGCCGCAGCACCAAAAGCTTCCGTGAGGAGGGCCTTTGGGCGCCGGTCGAGGCTGCATTGTACCCGGGTGACCTGCTGCTGATCCAGTTCGGCCACAACGATGAAAAGTCGGAGGATCCTGCCCGCTACGCTGCACCCGAGCAGTTTGCTTCCAATCTGCTGGCCTACGCCCGCGAGGCCCAGGCCAAGGGTGCGCTGCCTGTGCTTATCACGCCGCTGGTGCGCCGTCATTTTGAGATTGACCGCCTGACACCGACCCACGGTGCCTACCCCGATGCAGTCCGTCAGCTTGCTGCGCGGGAGGCGCTGCCTCTCATTGACCTGACTGCCGCCAGCGCCCAACTGGTGCAGCAGCTCGGCGAGCCTGCCAGCCGCGAGCTGTACATGGTATTTGCACCCGGGCTCTACCCGAACTACCCTGAAGGCAAGACCGACAACACCCACCTGCGCAATCCCGGTGCCGTTGCCTTTGCAGGACTGGTGGCCAAGGGGCTGCAGACCCTCGGCGGGCCGTATGCCGATGTACTGCTGGGCACCCCCGAGCCTGACAAGTATGACGGAAAAGGCTACGAGAAGTAACCCCGCATTCCCGTCCTCTCCCCTGCCCATAAAATAAGCCCCCTTTCCCGCCGGACAGCCCGTAAGCTGCCTGGCGGTTTTTATTGTCCATACCCTTGACAGCGGAAACTGCATGTGCTGCTCTTACTGATATATCAGTGATATATCAGCAAGAGCGCCTCGCGCGTGAGGGGCTGCTTGTGGTCATGCCTCGCCGCGGCACAGTCATCTCCAACATTTCCATGTTGTTCATCCCGCTGGCGAGCTTTCTTCTGTTCCGGTTACTGGGTGTGCAGGGCATGGCGGCCGAGGTCGTACTGCTGCTTGAGGCCTGCCCCTGCGCCGCCATCACTTCGGTGTTTGCCGTTCAGTTTGGCTATGACGAGGACCTCGCGGCAGGTTCTGTCGTTATAACAACCTTTATCAGTATTGTGGTGCTGCCGCTTTGCGCTATGACTCTGACAATGATGATGTAATAAGCGTGAAGGCGTACGAATTGACTCATTCTTCATGGTTTGCCAAATATGCATAGTATTATAGGGACGCAGAATAAATCAAGTCAAGATATTTCAGCATATTTCAACAGCAAAGCGGCACCGCCACATGGCGGTGCCGCTTTGCTGTTGAAGGAGAAAAAACGAGTTTACGATCAGCCCTTATCTGCGCCGGCGGTAATGCCCTCGACATAGAATTTCTGCATGATAATAAACAAAATCGAGATGGGGACGGACACCAGCACACCGCCTGCACAGAACAGCGCAAAGTAGTTGTTGATGAGCGTTCTCTGCAGCATATTGAACAGGCCGATGGCGACTGTCCAGTCGGTGGAGACGCCGGAGTTCAGAATCATCTTCGCCACAACGAAGTCCGTCCAGGGAATCATAAAGGAGCTGATGATGGTGTACACCAAAATCGGCTTGGACATCGGCAGCACGACCTGAAAGAATATCCGCGCATCGGAGGCACCGTCCAGCTTGGCGGCCTCACGCAGGGAAACCGGCGTGGTATCAAAAAAGCCCTTGCAGATCAGGTAGCCAAGTCCAGACGAACCGGCATAGACCATGATAAGACCGGCATAGGAGTTGGTCAGGTTGAGGTACTTCAAGACGAAGTAAACTGCAATCATCGCCAGAACACCGGGGAACAGGTTGACAATGACCGACAGATTCTGGAGCAGCCTGCGTCCCTTAAAGCGGCAGCAGCTCAATGCGTAGGCGACCATCAGCACAAAGCAGGTGGAGATAACGCAGGTAAAGCACGCAACCACAAAGGTGTTTACAAACCACCGCGGGAACTGCGCAACGGAATCGGGGTGGAACATGATATTAGCATAGTTGTCCAGTGTATAACCAGCCGGGAAAAACCGCCGCACATTGATGCCCCGGTCAGTGGAGAAGGAGGTTGCCACCAGCCAGACAATGGGCACCAGCCAGATACCCGCCAGCAGGGCAAGAACCAGATGGCGGATGACGCTGCGCACACCGCGGACGATGCGACCCTGACGCAGCTGCGCCTGCGAACTACTGGGCAGCGAAACTGTTTGCTGTGTCAAGAGAACGTCGCCTCCTTTTTATTGATGAAGCGGAAGCAAACCAGTGTGAAAATGGCACAGATGATAAACACCATAATGCCGATGACCGCCGCCATCTTATAGTTGTACTGCTCCTGCGTCAGACGGAACAGCCATGTGACCAGCAGGTCCACTTCCTTGGCACTGGACGATGCCATGGCCTGATCCTTAGTGATGTAGACATCCTGCGTCAGCAGGTAGATGACATTGAAGTTGTTGACATTCTTGACGAAATCCGTCACCAGCGCGGGCCCCTGCACACTGAGCAGGTAGGGCAGCTTGATATAAATAAAGCACTGCAGCGGACTGGCACCATCGATGGTAGAGGCTTCCAGAATATCGCTGGGGATGTTCATCAGCACACCGGTGGCAATCAGCATCTGGTACGGTATACCGACCCAGATGTTGATCATAATGATCATGAACTTAGCCCAATGCTGATCCGTCAGAAACGGGATATGGTCCATGCTCTGCCCCAAAAGCCCAATGGTTTTGAGTAAATCAGTGACGCCCGCATTGTTCATCATGGTATTGCAGATACCGGCATCCGAGAAGAAATTGCGCACCAGCAGCAGCGTGACGAACTGCGGCACGGCAATGGTAATCATAAACAGGGTACGCCAGAGCCGGGGGCACTTCGTCTTTTTGTTGTTGATGAACATTGCCAGAAACACGCCGCCGAAGAAGGTCGTGAAGGTTGCAAAGAACGCCCAGACCAGTGTCCAACTCAGCACCTTGCCGAATGCATAGCTGAAGGTCATCGACAGCGACTGGCCGCCAAACAGCGAGGCAAAGTTTGCCAGCCCTACCCATGTAAACAGCGCGGCAGGCGGCATGTGCTGCTGGTCGTAGTTCGTAAAGGCAACGGCAATCAAAATGAAGAGCGGTACAATGGTAAACACCACCACGCCCAGCACCGGCAGTGTCAGCAGCGTGACATAGAATTTCTCATTAAGGTAGCAGTTGATGTCCTGACGGAAGCTGTTGGGCTTTTTACCGGCAGCCTTTTGCTGCTGCAGCAGGTAATTCGACTGCACGACCATCATGGTCGCCACGACCAGCGAGACAATGATCACCATCGCAATGACGCTGAGCAGCAAAATAGCAAACGAGTTATCGTAATTGTTGACCTCGTTTTTGAGGGTCACCGGGTTGAACTGCATCTCCATCTGGACAGTGCCGAGCGTGCCAAGCTTTTTTAAAGCCGGAATGCCGGAGGTACCCAGAAAATACAGCCCCAACCCCTGCACCAGCGTTACCAGCAGTGCCTTGATGAGCTGTCCATGTCCGATGTAGCCCAGACCCCAGACAAGCAGCGACAGCTTGGTGAAGGCATCGCCGCGGACAAATGCACGGCCGAACTTCTGAATGAAATTTGCTTCTTTTCCGTCGCCACGCGACGGTGCAAGAACCATTTCTGCCACAGAAGTCATCTCCTTTCTTATGCGCGGGATTTAAAAAAAGCGGGCACGCCGCATAGCCGCTGCGTGCCCGCTGGATTATTTTTTACTGTGCCACGGGTGCGGTGATACCGGCTACGGCGTCGTCCACCAACTGCTGGGTGGTCTTGCCCTGCGTATCGCCGGAAACCAGGATCTCGCCCAGACTTGCAGCGGAGCTCCAGTAGTTGGCACCTACGCGCTGCAGGGTGGCGTAGTCGCTCTGCTCAGCCAGTGCGGCGATGGCAGGTGCGCTTTGCACGGCCTCGGACTCGTTCACAGCAATGTTGGAGGGTCCGAGCTGACGGTCATTGAAGCGCTTGGCCTGATTGTCCTCGTTGGTGATGTAGTCAGCCAGCATCATGGCAACACCGACATTGGCGCTGTGGGGGTTGACACCGACCAGCTTGTAGCCGGAGAAGGAAGCCATCTGCACCTGCTCACCGTTTAGGGTGTAGGTGGGCAGCTTGGTGGCGGCGTAGTTATCGCCCCAGGTATCCTGCGCGGTTTTGGCGTTCCATGTGCCGGAGATGGCGGCGCAGCAGCTGCCGTCCTTGATGCCGGAAACGATATCTGCATCCGCGCCGGACTTGAAGGCGGACTGGGCGCTCATATCCAGAATTGCCTGCGTGACATCGGCACCGGGGGCCTCGTTCCAGTTGCAGACGGTGTTGATGCCGTCATCGGCGAGGGTAGCCTTCAGGCCGGCACCAGCGTAGAAGCTGTAAATGTACCAAGCATCGTTCAAACTCATCATGAACTTTTTGCCGGAGGCATCGGCCTTGGCCAGCAGGGCGTCCATGCTCTTGACATCATCCTCGCTCAGGACACTCTTGTCATAGTAGAGGAAGTAGCCGTTGTCGGCGGTCATGGGGTAGGCGTAAAGCTTGTCGTTCATGGTCGCGGCCTCAACGGAGCCAGCCAGGTTGCGGCTCTTGACATCCTCGGGGTTCAGCAGGATTTCCTGCAGGGCACCGGCTGCCACCAGCTCGTTGAGCTGGTCATCCGCAAAGGCGAACACATCGGCAGCAGCCTCGGGGTCAGCCAGAACGGTATCTTTGGCGCTGGACTCGGACTGGACACCGATCTCGATCGTAACGTTGCCTTTGTCGGCATTCTCCGCGATGAAGGCATCGGCCATCTCACGCAGCATGGTCTGGTCTTCCTCAGCACCCCACATGGTCAGCTTCACATCGCCCCAGCTTTCTGCGGCGGAAGAAGCCTCACCGGAGGATGCGGCAGAATCAGCCTGAGATGCGGCAGAGGACGCAGCAGAGGAAGATGCAGCACCACCGCAGGCGGTCAGCATAGCGGCCGCCGTCACGGTGCTCACGGCAGCAAGAGCGTTGTGACGGGAAATCCATTTTTTCATGATCGAGTTCTCCTTCATTTCTGATTTTGAAAGTGGTATGTTGCCAAAAGTTGCGCACTTATGTTGCGCACATTTGAGCAACCCTCTCGTTACAAACATAGAATACTCTCTTTTCAAGCCTCCGTCAATGGGTGATATTCACGGTATTGCAACCCGAAAACTGGAAATTCTGACGGAAAAACCTGGGGCAACGCCCACTTCGCGCGCAACTTTTGCGCAACAAGCATACATTTGCCAAAAAAAGTCCCCGGTTTTGGCGTAAAACCGGGGGGCTGGGTGCGCTATACATCAAGGGCAATACCGCATAATTCTAAGTGCCGATACGGCGAGCGAGGTGCGGCAGA
>ERZ832317.2153-NODE-2153-length-23353-cov-3.839257_pt1 | contig 23353 bp, 17 predicted proteins | sample MGYA00519695_ERZ832317 | MGnify/ENA primary metagenome ERZ832317 (study PRJEB31850, sample SAMEA3708726) | human gut metagenome | biome: human gut; feature: human-associated habitat; material: faeces | place: China | collected 2014 ...
CCGGGGGAGGGCCGGGGCGGGGGCGGATTTGTAAACGCCGCCAAAGGCGGCGATGACAGCGTTCGAAAACGAGATAAGGAATAGAAAACTTGTAAACTTAAATATCGTAAACCATTATGACAACATTTTTGCAGGCCGCCGAGGCGGTGGCCGTAAGTGAGGAGACCCGTATGGGCTTGTGGACCCTGTTTACCAAAGGCGGCTGGCTGATGTGGCCGCTGCTGGCGCTGGGGGGCGTGACGATCTTTATCTTCGTGGAGCGTTTCATGGCCATCCGCAAGGCTTCGGTGCTGGACATGAACTTTATGAACCGCATCCGCGACTACATCTCCGACGGCAAGATCTCGACGGCCGTGAACCTCTGCAAGAAGACCGACACGCCCATCGCACGCATGATCGAGAAGGGCATCGAGCGCATCGGACGCCCGATGAGCGACGTGCAGACCGCCATCGAGAACGTCGCCAACCTCGAAGTCTCGAAACTCGAAAACGGCCTTCCGTTCCTGGCCACGATCGCCGGCGGCGCGCCGATGATCGGTTTCCTCGGCACGGTGTTAGGTATGGTGCAGACCTTCATGGACATGTCCGCCGCGGGCGGCACGGTCGACCTGGGGCTGCTGTCGAGCGGCATGTACGTGGCGATGGTGACCACCGTGATGGGTCTGATCGTCGGCATTCCGGCCTACTTCGGCTACAACTACCTCGTGGCGCGCATCGAGAAGCTGGTGTTCCAGATGGAGGCCAACTCGATCGCGTTTATGGACATTCTGAATCAACCCGTTCAAAAATAGCGCGTTATGGCAATCAAACACGGATCGAAAGTCGATAAATCGTTCTCGGCCTCGTCGATGACCGACCTGATGTTCCTGCTGCTGCTGTTCCTCTTGATCGCCACGACGCTGATCAACCCCAACGCCCTGAAACTGATGCTTCCGAAGAGTTCGAACCAGTTGAAGGACAAGGCGATGACCACGGTGTCGGTTCAGGATGCGGGCCACGGCAAGTATCGTTACTATGTCGAATTGCAGGACGTGGGTTCGATCGGCGGCGTGGAGCGGGCGCTCAAGGCGCGGCTCGACGGGCAGAAGGACGCTACCGTCTCGCTCCACTGCGACAAGACCGTTGCGGTGGATGAGGTGGTGAAGGTTATGAACATCGCCAAGGACAATAATTATAAACTTATTTTGGCGACTTCGCCGAAATAAGTTCAATGAAAAATGAAAAATTAAGAATTAAAAATGAAATCCGTGCCACTCTGGCGCAGGGGCAATTTTTAATTTTTCATTCTTAATTTTTAATTGGGAAACCAATGTATTACTACGATCCCGATAATAAATCCCCGCGACGGTGGGCGATGATCGCGACGGCAGTCTACGGCGTGCTGCTGGCCGGCTCGTTCGCGCTGGTGTCGTTCGATTTCTCGCCGGTGACGGACAAGCCGGGCGACACGATTCTCGTCGACTTCACCGAGCCGCCCGTTCCCGAGCCGCCCAGACCGCCCGTGAAGGTGGCCAACGAGCCGCGCGTGCACGATGTCGCGGCACCCGTGGAGCAGACGGCGCAGGTTGCGGGCAAGGACCCTGTGACGCAGACGCCCAACCCCAAGGCGTTGTTCAAGATGAACAAGGGCGGGGCCGACGAACCCGACAATGCGGGCAATCCCCGCGCTCCCGAGGGCGAGGACAAGGCCAGCGGCACGGGTCCGGGATTGAACCCCGACGGACTGGACCAGCTGGACCAGGGGCTGAAAGAGCGCGGACTGGTAGGCGACTTGCCCAAACCTAAATATCGTGGTGCAAAAGAAGGTAAAATTATTATTGATGTGACGGTCGACGCTACAGGTAAGGTGACCGGCGCTTCATATCAACCCAAAGGTTCGACCATAACTGATGGTTACCTGATTGAGGATGCCAAAGCCGCGGCTCTCAAGGCTCGTTTTACTGAAAAAAATATTCCGATAGAGGGCGGTACGATAACCTATATTTTCCGACTTAAAGCGGAATAGAATTTGAACGATGAAAATACTACTGCTGACAATCCTCGCCTGCCTGGCGTTCGCTGCGGGCTATGCCGAAAAACCCGTAAAGGGGGCGCACCTCCGGCTGGAGAACGCGACCTACAATTTCGGCGACGTGCCCCGCAAGGGCGGCGACCTGGTCCGCGAATTCCGGTTCGTCAACGACGGTACGGCCCCGCTGGTGCTGGTGCGGGTCATCACTTCGTGTTCGTGCCTCAAGGCGTCGTTCTCGAAGCGTCCCGTGGAGCCGGCCGATTCGGGGGTGATCCGCATCACCTACGAACCCCACAAGAGCGAGCCGGGAGCCTTCAACAAGGTGATCCAGGTCTACTCTAACTCGGTGGACGGCCGCGACGTGATCACCGTGCAGGGCAACTCCATCGACAAGCCCGAGCGCGGGAAAGTGAAAATTAGGAGTGAAAAATTAAAAATTAAGAATTAGATGCCGATACTCTTTTCAAACGCGACGGTGCTGCCGATGACGGCCGCCGGGAACGCCCCCCGCACCTTTGCGGGCTGGGTGGGCGTCGACGGCAACCGAATCGCGCTGGTCACGGAGTCGGAAACGGCCGCCGCGGAGTTCCGCACGGCGCACCCCGGGCTTCGGGAGTTCGACTGCCGGGGCAAACTCGTGATGCCGGGGCTGGTGAACACCCACTGCCATGCGGCTATGACCCTGCAACGCAGCCTTGCCGACGACATCGCCCTGATGGAGTGGCTCCACGACTATATCTGGCCCTTTGAGGCGCGTCAGACGGCCGACGATGTGGCGCTGGGCATGACGCTCGGCGTGGTCGAGATGCTGCTGGGCGGCGTGACGTCGTTCGTCGACATGTACTATTTCGAAAACCGCTGCGTGGAGACGGTCGAACGGCTGGGCATCCGCGCCATGCTGGGCTGCAACTACTTCGATTCGAATGTCGACGAGGTGATGCCCCAGGTGGAGGAGGCCGTGCGGCTGGCCGCCGGATGCGACCGGGTGCAGATCGCCCTGGCGCCCCATTCGCCCTATACCGTGTCGCCCGAGAACCTCCTGCGCGGCAAGCGGCTGGCGGACAAATACGGCCTGCATCTGATGACCCATATCTCGGAGACGCAGGACGAGGTGCGCATCGTGCGCGAAAAGTACGGGAAAACCTCGGTCGAACACCTCGACGGGTTGGGACTGCTGGGGCCGAAGACCATCGGCGCGCACTGCATCCACGTGACCGACAGCGACATCGGGACCCTCGCCGCGCGGGGCGTCGCCGTGTCGCACAACCCGCAGAGCAACATGAAAATATCGAGCGGCGTGGCGCCCGTCGAGCGGATGCGCGCCGCGGGTGCGCTGGTGACGGTCGGCACGGACGGAACCTGTTCGAACAACGATCTCGACATGTTCGAGGAGGTGCGCACGGCGGCCTTCCTGCAAAAATCCGCGACGGGCGATCCCGTGGCCCTTCCGGCCTGGGAGGCGCTGCGGCTGGCGACGGCGAACGGCGCGCGGGCGATGGGCTATGCCGAAGGCGAACTGGGCGTCGTCCGCGAGGGCGCGCTGGCCGACCTGATCGTCGTGGACCTTCAGAAACCCCATTTGCAGCCCGTCAACGACGTGGTGTCGAATCTGGTCTACTGCGGCAAGGCCTCGGATGTCGATACGGTGGTCGTCGACGGACGGATCGTCGTCGAGAACCGCTGCGTGGCGGGCGTCGACCTGCCGGCGCTCTATGCCGGGGTTGCGGCGGCCGTCGCGCGAATCAAAGCCGGCCGATGACCGGATGCGGAGGGGCGCGGTGCGGCGTCCCGTCCCGCAGATCCGGCTCGCAGCCGGGTGGCATCGGAATTGCGTTGAACCACCTGATTATAAAAACTATCGAATTATGGATCACAAGGTAACTTTCGGCGGCAAGCCCGTGACGCTTGTCGGCAATCGCTGCAAAGTGGGGGAGACGGCCCCCGTATTTACGGTCACCGATGCGGGGCTGCAACCCGTGTCGTCGGACGTTTTCCACGGCAAGGTGCGCATTTACAGCGTCTTTCCGTCGGTCGACACCCCGGTCTGCTCGTTGCAGAACATCCGCTTCAACCGCGAGGCGTCGAAACTGGGCGACGACGTGGTCGTCGTGTCGCTGTCGGTTGACCTGCCCTTTGCGCAGAAACGCTTCTGCGCCGCCGAGGGCATCGACCGCGTGCATGTCTTCTCGGATTACAGGGAGCTGGATTTCGGCATGAAGTACGGCTTCGTGATCGACTCCCTGCGCCTGCTGGCGCGCGGCGTGGTGGTCGTGGACCGCGACGACGTGGTGCGCTACGTGGAGTACGTGCCCGAGGTCACCCACGAGCCTGACTACGAAAAGGCGCTGGCCGTGGCGCGCGAACTGGCGAAGTAAGCCGCCGGGACGGCCGAAAAAACGGACCCCGTGCGGAACCTTTATGGTTGTTTGATAATATTGCAACCGAGGTGTTGGCAGGGGCCATCCCGCGAAAAAGCAAAGTTCGGAAATAGCTGCGTTGTCAAATCGTTACCGCGGCTGTTTCCGAACGGCTTTTGATGGCGTGCTGTTTTTTCAAGGTCTTGCTCTGGCCGAAAGGGCTGTCCGGGCGGAACGGCAAAGCCCCCATAATGGGGCTGTCGCGATCGACGGCATGATTTCGCAATTCGGGCCAACGATACGGGGAATGCTTCCGGGTAGTATCCGCACGCCGCATGATAAAACTGCCATTGTCCGGAATAAATGCCCTGTGATTTCGTTTTCCGGAAATTTTTTCCTTTCTTTGTTAGCCAAACGATCCGTACCTTCGGGAAATCCCCCGGAGGCGGTTGTCGTTTGTTCCGGCGGAACGTTCCGCCGTCCGGCGTACGAAGCCACAGAGGAATTGCTACGGCTATGCAACAGTTCGATGCCCTTTTCACGAAGTATAAACGGCGGTTCACGCTCTTTGCCGACAGCTACATTCACGATATGCAGTTGGCCGAGGACATTGTGACCGATGCTTTCATGGCCTATTGGGAGGCGTTCCGGCAGTCGCCTCCTGCCGGAATAAACGCTCCCGCCTATATTCTCACCATCGTTAAGAACAAGTGCATCAACGAACTCGAACACCGCAAGGTGCACGAGAAGTTCGTAGCGTCGTCGCTGACCGACGCCCAATGGGAGTTGAGGATGCAGCTGGCATCGCTGCGCGCCTGCGAACCCGACGCGATTTTCACGGCTGAAATGGAAGAACTGGTACGGCGTTCGCTGCGTAAACTTCCGCCCAAAGCACAGAAAGTCTTTACGATGAGCCGGCTCGAAGGCCGTTCTCACCGTGAAATCGCAGTCGAACTCGGATTGAGCGTTAAAAGCGTCGAGTATTATATGAACATCGCTTTGCGCACGTTGCGCGCCGACATGGCGGGTTATGTCGCAGCGCTGATCTTCTACCTCGGCCGGTAAGCTCCCTTGCGGTCCGAAGTCCCCGGTCGCAAAATTTTTCCAAAAAAACGCATTTTCGTTTAGGGTTCGGCCCGGGTTTCTTGTTATTCTTGTGTAACGGCTACTTGAAGACCGTTGCGCAAAGGACCTGAAACCATGGACAAAAACCTGTTATACAAGTATTTCAAAGGCGAAGCGTCGCCCTCGGAGCGCAAAGCCGTTCGCACGTGGGTCGAAGCGTCCGCCGACCACTACGACGAATACATCCGCGAGCGTAAACTCTTCGACGCCTCGCTGCTGCTCTCGCCGCGTGAGGTGCGCAGCCCGCTCAAAGCGCGTCTGCTGCGTCTTGGGCGAATGGTCGCTGCCGCCGCTGCGGTTTTTGCACTGGGCGTTTTGTTCCAGCACCTCAATACCCGTCCCGAAGAGGGGCTTATGCAGCGCATCATCGTGCCGATGGGCCAGCGTGTGAATCTGCAATTGGCCGACGGAACCGATGTCTGGCTCAATTCAGGCAGCGAATTCACCTATTCCACGACATTTTCGAAGAGCGACCGCCGGGTAACGCTCGACGGCGAGGGCTATTTCAAAGTGGCGAAGGACGCCAGACATCCTTTCCGCATTGAAACGGCCTGCGCCGCAGTCGAGGTGCTCGGCACGGAGTTCGATCTGGCGGCTTCCCGCTCGACGGGCGATTTCCGCACATCGCTGGTCGAGGGTTCGGTGCGCATCGAGGCGGGCGACGTCTGGACGGTGCTCAAACCCAACGAGTCGGCGACGCTGCATGACGGGACGTTCGTGATTTCGGAGATTACCGACGGCGATGAATTCCTCTGGCGCGACGGCATCCTGAGCTTCGGCGAAACCCCCTTTGTGGAGCTTATGAAACGCTTCGAGCAATTCTACGGCGTGAAAATCCGGGTAGACAACCGGCGCATGGCGGGGTACTCGGCCATGGGTAAGTTCCGCCAGGCCGACGGTGTGGAGCACGCCCTGCGCGTGCTGGCTTCAGACGCCGGGTTCGACTATGTTTTCGATGACAAAAATCAGCTGATAATTATCAAATAACCGAAATCTAACCTTAAAAACAGAACTTCAAACCGGAAAAATCAGTAAACGACGAACAAACCTCCCGGGACCGGATCGTTTGGCGGATTCGGCAGCCCGGAAAACTGCTTAATCATCTTATAAACTCCAAATTTATGAATCCATATTTACATTCGGAAGCCACAACTCCCGCTCCCCGGCGCGTGCGCCCGGCAAGGGTGGCGGCAGGAATCGCGGCGTTCGTGATGCTCCTTTTCGCCGGTCCGCTCCACGCGCAGGATGCCGTGGTAACGATCTCGAAAAGCGGCACGGTGAAACAGATCCTCCATGAAATCGAGTCGCAGACCGACTATCTTTTCGTGGTTAACGCGCAGGTGGACGTAAAGCGTCCGGTGCATATCGACGCTCAAAAGAAAACGGTCCGTGAGATACTCGACCGCCTCTTTGCGGGGCAAGGCGTGGGTTACGAGCTTAAAGGCAGGAACATCATGCTCTCTCCGGCCAGGGAGAAACCGGCTGCCGGACCGGACCGGAAAATGATTTCGGGCCGCGTGACGGACGCTTCGGGCGCCGGTGTGGCCGGTGCAACGGTGATCGTCAAGGGAACCCCGAACGGTACGACGACCGTCGGCGACGGCTCGTTCTCGCTCGATCTGAAAAATGCCGGAGCGGACGCTGTGCTGCAAATCTCATTCATCGGCATGAAACCCGTCGAAGTCGCCGTAGCGGGCGCTTCGCAATTGAATGTCCGGCTGGAGGAAGACACCCAACTGGTCGATGCGGTTGTCGTGACCGCCCTCGGTGTGAAACGCGAGGAGAAAGCGCTGGGATATGCCGTGCAGAAAGTTTCCGGCGACGAGCTGGGAACGGTGAAGACCACCTTTGTCGGCACGGCTCTCACGGGCAAGGTCGCCGGCCTCCAGGTGCGTAACAGCACGGAGTTCGGATCGGCTCCGACGCTGCGTATCCGCGGAGAATCGCCGCTGTTGGTGGTCGACGGCGTTCCTTACGAGTATGTGGCCCTTTCGGAGCTGGTGGCCGACGACATCGAGTCGATCGACGTGCTGAAAGGCGCTTCGGCCTCGGCGCTCTACGGCGCCAAGGGCGGTTCCGGCGCTGTCATGGTGACGACCAAGAAAGCAAAGAAGGAGGGACTCGATGTCAGCGTCAACAGCAGCCTGATGGCCGATGTGGGATTTCTGGCATTTCCCGACGTGCAGACCCAGTACAGCTCCGGCGCGGGTGGCAAATATCTCCTGAACGATGCCGTGTGGGGCGACAAACTCGACATCGGCCGCACGGCGACGCTCTACAACCCCCATACCTATGAAAACGAACCGGATCAGCCGCTCGTATCGCGGGGCCGGAACAATTTCGAGAACTTCCTGCAGACGAGTTTCGTGGCCAACAATACGGTAGGCATCGCCTACAAGGGCAAGCTGGGCAGTTTCCGCACCTCCGTCAACCACATCTACAACCGCGGCCAGTATCCCAACACGAAGCTCAACAAGACCAATTACAGTCTCAACGGCGATCTGAAATACAAACGGTTTTCGTTATCGGCGGGCCTGACCTACAACTATGCCACCTATCCGAACAATTACGGTACGGGCTACGGCAAGGGCAGTTATATTTACAACCTTGTGATCTTCCAAGGCACGGAGTACGACATCCGCGACTTCCGCAACTACTGGGTCAAGCCCGACGAGCAGCAAAACTGGGTGGTCAACGGCTCGTGGTACGACAATCCCTATTTTCTGGCCAACGAGAACACGCACGGCGACAAGCAACATCTGGTGAACGGCTACCTGACGCTGGGGTACGATCTCACGTCGTGGCTCAAGCTGTCGGCCCGTACGGGCGTAGACGCCAAGAACGGCCGTCAGGAGTGGCGCGAGGCGTGGAGTTCGGCGGCCGCTCCCCGTTCGGGCGAGAGCCACAAGAAAGGCTATTATGAGATTCAGAAGCGCACGGGATTCAGCATCAATCAGGACGTGATGTTCACTGCGGACAAGACCTGGGGCGGCTTCGGACTGAACGTCATGGCCGGTATGAATGCCTTCTACCGCAGTTGGGACACGTTGAGCGGCTATACGCAGGGCGGACTTTCGATCCCCGGCTATTATTCGCTCAAAGCGTCGGTCAATCCGGCCCTGGCCGCGAGCACGATGTCGCGCCGCCGCTCGATGTCGCTCTACGGCAAGGCGACTCTTTCGTGGAAGAGCATGGCCTATGTCGACGTGACGGCCCGTAACGACTGGTCGTCGACGCTTCCGGCCGAGTCGCGGTCCTATTTCTATCCGTCGGTGGCCGGCAGCTTCATCCTTACGGAGGCGCTTCCGAAGATGCGCGGCGTCGATCTGCTGAAGGTGCGCGGATCGTGGACCCGCACCAAGATGGACCTCGGCGTGTATGACATAGACCGCAGCTACACGATCTCGGCCGACCGCTGGGGCGGCATGTCCGGGGCGGACTATCCCGACAAGATCCGCGGCTCGGTCAATCCCGAGACCAAGGATGCCTACGAAGTGGGCGTTGCGGGTATTTTCTTCGGCAACCGCCTGCGTGCCGACGTAACCTATTACCGGACTTTGAGCTACGATTTCGTGAAGGACGGCACGGTCAGCAACGCTTCGGGTTTCACGCACAAGAAGATCAATACGAAGGAGGAGCTGCTGCGCCGCGGCGCGGAAGTGATGCTTTCCGCGACGCCCGTCAAAACGAAGGACTGGCGGTGGGACACGGGCGTCAACTGGTCGCTCGACCGCTACTATTACCACAAGCTCGATCCCGAATACTCGAACGCTTCGCCGTGGGTGTACGAAGGAGCGCGCTGGGACTGGATCGCCATTCAGGATTGGGAGCGCGATCCCGACGGCAATATCGTCCACGGCAGCAACGGACTTCCGGTGCTGAGCCAGTACAAGTCCAAGCGCGGGGTCTATACCCCCGACTGGATATGGGGCTGGACCAACACCGTCAAGTGGAAGAACTTTACGCTTTCGTTCTCGTTCGACGGACGTGTGGGCGGCATCGGTTTCTCGACGACCGACCAGGCGTTGTGGAACGGAGGTTCGCATCCCAAATCGGCCAACCAGTTCCGTTACGACGAGGTTGTGAACGGTCGCAAGACCTTCGTGGGCCGCGGTGTGAAGGTCGTCTCGGGCAGCGTGGACTACGACGCTTACGGACGCATCCTGCGCGACGACCGGGTCTTTGCGCCGAACGACCGGGTGGTCTCTTACGAGGCTTACGTCAAGGAGTACAACCCGACGGCCTACCGTCCCCGCTGGCAGAACTATTTCGATCAGTCGTTCATCAAGTTGAGGGATGTTTCGCTGACATGGAACATTCCGCAGCCGTGGTGCGCGAAACTGGGACTGAAATCCGCGTCGCTTTCGTTCATCGGCCAGAATCTGCTGATGTGGACCAAGGGGTTCAAATACAGCGATCCCGACTCCATCGACCTTTCGACCGGAGAGGAGAACCTCTCGTCACCCTCGCTCCGCCTGATCGGTTATAATCTCAAACTCAACTTCTAACCGGAAATACCATGAAATTTCTCAAACATACGGTCTGGAGCCTCATCGTGGCGTCGATGATGGGCGCCTGCATGGGTTTCGACGAAATCAACGTCGATCCCGATAAGACCAACCGTCCCACGCCGGGCATGCTTGCGACGCAAGTGCTTTTCAGCATGATGGATTCTCGCAGCAACTCTTCCGAGGGCTTTGCCAACCACTGCATGCTTTCGAAGCACCTGGCCTGCGGCGAGAAGATCCGCGACTATGCCTACAACCGCATCGGCCGGACGAGCTTCGGCGCCTATACGTCGCTCATCGAAGCGGAAAAAATGGTCGAATGCGCTGCCGAGGTTGAGAAGCCGGCTTACCGCGCTCTGGCGCATTTCGTCCGGGCCTACAACCTTTTCTATCTTACGATGCGCGTGGGCGACATTCCCTATTCGGAAGCTCTGGGCGGCGAGAAAGGCAACTTCACGCCCCGTTACGATACGCAGAAGGATGTGATCGCGGGGGTGCTCGACGAGTTGGACGAGGCCTATGAACTGTTTTCGCAGGCGTCGGATTTCGCAGGCGACTTCGTCTTCGGCGGCAAGCCCGACAAATGGATGCGCACGGTCAATGCCTTCGAGCTGAAGGTGCTGATGTATTGTGCGGCGAAGGATGCGGAGATCGACGCTGCCGCCCGGTTCGCCCAGGTCTTCGGGCGCGGCAAACTGCTCGCGTCGAACGCGGACAATTTCCAGTTGGTCTACTCTTCGCGCCCCGATCAGATGTATCCGTTCAACCAGTATCCCAAGTTCAGTATGTACATGCTGGTTTCCTCGACGCTTGTGGAGATGCTCAAAGAGCATGAGGACCGTCGGTTGTTCTACTACGCCGAACCGGCCCAGACGCTGCTTTCGGCCGGAGAGGATGCATACGAGGCTTATGAAGGCGTGGACCCGGTGGCCGAGAGTTCGGAGATCGTGAACGCCTATATGCGCGGCAGCTGTTCGAAACTCAACAACCGGTATCTGGAAACCGAGGCCGGAGAGCCGTTCATCCGCATCGGCTATGCGGAACAGCAGTTCATTCTTGCCGAGGCTGTCCTGCGCAAATGGATTACGGGCGAAGGCGCCGAGGCCTATTACAGGTCGGGCATCCGCGCCGCGATGGAATTCACGGCAGCCAACACGCCGGTCAAGTACCGGCACGGCGTGAAGATCGACGACGCCTATATCGCCTCCTATCTGGAGGGACCGCAGGTGAAGTTCGGCGCTTCGGCGGCCGAAAACCTGAACCGGATTTACAAACAGAAGTACATGCTCTATTTCCTCCAGCACGAGTGGGACGCATTCTTCGAATGCCGTCGGACGGGGGTCCCCGAATTGCCGGTCAACCCTTCGACCAACATGAACACCGACCCGTCGAAGATGCCCGTGCGCTGGATGTATCCCCAAACCGAATACGACCGCAACAACGCCAACGTCATGGAGGCGATCGCACGCCAGTATGACGGGCTGGATAATGAGAATTGTGTCATGTGGCTTCTTAAATAATTGGTTACGATGAAACGGATTGAATATTTGATTTGGTCGACCCTGTGCCTGATCCTGGTTTCCTGCGAGGCCCCGGTGGTCGATGATTTCGGCGTGCGTCTGCCCGAGGAGCCGCTGGCCGTGACCGGATGCGTCGTCGATACGGATGGCGCACCGATGGAAGGGGTCGTCGTTTCGGACGGTTATACCGTGACGCAAACCGACGCGGAAGGACGTTATGAGATTACGGCGCCCCGCTGTGCCGCATTTGTCTGGGTTTCGGCTCCCGAAGGCTATATGGCCCCGTTGAAAGAGTCGGGCATTCCCGATTTCTTCCGGGCGCTCGGTTCGTTCGAAACGACGCAGACGTGCGATTTCACGCTCGAGAGACTGGATGGTTCGAAACCGTGGGTGATGCTGGCCGTCGGCGACCCGCAGGTCAAGAATAGCGAACAGGTCGGCTATTTCCGGGAGGAAGGCATTGCCGATATGCGGAAGCTGATGGCTGCGGATGCTTCGAAACGCTATTTCGCCTTGATATTGGGCGATTTGGTTTACGACCAGATGGGCATGTACGACGCTTATGTGAAGTCGCTTTCGGAACTGGGCATCCCGCTTTTCCACGTCATCGGCAACCACGATCACGACAAGAATGCCGTAGACGCCGTGGATGAACCCGAATTGCAGGACCCTGCGGCCGATGACGATTACGAGAGCTTCATCGGCCCGACCTACTATTCGTTCGACCTGGCGGGCATGCACTTCCTGATGCTCGACAATGTGTATATGTCGAAAAAGGGAGGTACGTTCGAAAAGAAACTCACCGGCAACCAGATCGACTGGATCCGAAAAGACCTCGCATCAGTCCCCAAAAGCAAGAAACTGGTGGTTTGCCTGCATATCGCCACCCGCCAGCGCATGAACAAGGGGTTGGGTGAAATGACGGAACTGTACGATCTGCTGGCGGGTTATCAGGTGGAGATCTTCTCGGCCCATGCCCATGCCAATTTCAGCGACCGAATCCGTCCGGACATCTACGAGCGTACGCTCGGAGGCCTGTGCGGAACGTTCTGGAGCCGGAACCGCGCCAATCACGACGGAACGCCCTGCGGTTACGGCGTGGCGATTGTCGATCCGACGCAGACGAAGCATTTTTCGGATTACTATTACAAAAGTCTGGGGCAGGAACGCGACTATCAGATGAAGGTCTATTCGATGAACGAATCCCGGGTGGCGAGCAACCTGCAAGTCAACATCTGGGACTGGGACCCCGGAACATGGACCGTGAAATGGTATGAGAACGGGGTGGACAAGGGTGCGCTCGCCCCGAGCCCGTCCAACATCGAGGACCCCGACGTCTACAACTATTACCTCGGCGATGCCGCATTCGCCAAGGTTTCCGACCACATGTTCCTCTGCAAGCCGCAGCCGCATGCCAAGGTGCGTATCGAGGCGACCAACAACCTTTTCGGCAAAACCTATACGGCCGAGATCGCCGATGCCGGAACGCCCAACCAGGTAGTCGTTCCGACGGCCATGTTCGAACAGTTCGAAGGCAAATGGCTGTATTCCGAGGATTTCAACACGCTTCCGGCTCCGGCCGCAGCCACCGCGGCATTCCCGTGGACCGACGGCTCGACAATCAAGGGTTGGCGGATGGATTGTGTCCTCAAGAGCGGCAGTTCGATGGTCTATCAGTCGCAGGACGGTACGGCTGCGGCGGGAGCATTCAAGAATTTCGGTCAGATCGGCAACTCCAATCGCGCATTGGGTGCACTGACTTCGGGATCAATCCGCGAGGTGCTGTGGGGCGTCCTTCTCAAAAACAACACCGGGAAGACGATTGAAAAGGTTCGCATCTCCTATTACGGCGAGGTGTGGCGTTCGGGCAGCAACATCGCCTTCGATAAATCGAAGGATTCGACCGACCTGCATCAACTGCGTTTCAGCTATGTGAGGAATCCCGAAATCTTCGCCGACCCCTTCTCGTTCACCGAAGAGGCGATGCCTCCGACGGTCGATCTGTCGCAGGGTCCCAACCGCATCGGCTATCTCTCCTATCCGCGCACGGCGAATGCCGATACGACTCCCGTGCGTTCTGACGGGAAAGGCATCGGGGCGCTCGACGGACATGCCGATGCCAACCGAACGCTGATCGAAGGTGACCTGGAGGTCGCTCTCGCTCCCAACGACCTGATCCTGCTACGCTGGTGGTATCGTTATAATGCGGCGGACTGGAATCCCGGACTGGCCATCGACGATCTGAAAGTCGAAGTGCTGGAATAAAACCGCGGATACAGCGTCTCAACGAAAACGGAGCGCCGCTTGCGCCGGTCGGAAGCGGCGCTCCGTTTTCCATAATTCAGTAATTCAGCTTTTTTCGAACGAATGAAAAGAAGATTGTTCGGACGGTCGCTGCTGGCGGTGGCCGTTCTGGGGAGCGCATGCTGTTCCGACAGCTCTGAACCGCTCTACAAAGATGTTTCGCAGCCTGTCGAACGGCGTATCGACGACCTGATGGGCCGCATGACCCTGCGTGAAAAGATCGGGCAGATGTGTCAGTTCGTGGGTTTGGAACACCTGCGCATGGCCGAGCGGAACGCCACGCCCGAGGAGATCCGCGACGGGCACGCCCAAGGGTATTACCCGGGCTACCACTCGACCGACATCCTGCGGATGGTCGAGGCGGGCGAGGCCAGCTCGTTTTTCCATGTCGTAACCCCCGAGGAGGCCAATTACCTGCAAGGCTTGGCGCAAAAAAGCCGCTTGCAGATTCCGCTCATCATCGGCATCGACGCCATCCACGGCAACGGCCTTTACAGCGGCGCGACGATTTACCCGACCTCGATCGGACAGGCCGCGACGTTCGACCCGGACCTCGTGGAGCGGCTGTGCCGTGAAACGGCGCTCGAAATGCGGGCCATGGGCGCCCAGTGGACCTTCAACCCCAATGTCGAGGTGGCTCGCGACGCCCGTTGGGGACGCTGCGGGGAGTCGTTCGGCGAAGACCCGCTGCTGGTCGGCAGGATGGGCGCCGCTTCGGTCCGCGGCTATCAGGGGGCGGATTTCACCGGAACGGACCGCGTCATCGCCTGCGCCAAGCATTTTGTAGGCGGCTCGCAACCCGTCAACGGCATCAACGGCGCACCGTTCGACGCCTCGGAACGCACGCTGCGGGAGATTTTCCTGCCGCCGTTCCGGGCGTGCATCGAAGCGGGCGTACACAGTGTGATGGCTGCGCACAACGAGGTCAACGGCCATCCGGCCCACGGCAGCAAATGGCTGCTGACCGACCTGCTGCGCGGAGAGATGGGCTTCAAGGGCTTTGTCGTCAGCGACTGGAAGGACGTCGAACGGCTGGTGGGCAAACATGCGCAGGTCGCCACCGAGGAGGAGGCTTTCATCCGCAGCGTCGCCTGCGGGATGGACATGCGCATGCACGGTCCGGTCTTTATCGACGTGATCCAGCGGGCCGCGGAGCAGGGCGTGATCTCCGAAAAAAGGATCGACGAGGCCTGCCGCGGGATTCTGGAAGCCAAGTTCCGGCTCGGACTTTTCGAAAATCCGTTTGTCGATGCCGCGCAGACCGCCGAACTTTGCAACACTTCCGAGCACCGCGCCACGGCGCTCGAAGCGGCCCGCAAGTCGATCGTCCTGCTGAAAAACGACGGACTTCTGCCGCTCGACTTTTCGAAATACCGGCGGATTCTCGTGGCGGGACCCAATGCCGACAGCCATGCCGTCATGGGCGACTGGTCGCTGCCCCAGCCGGCTGAAAACATCGTCACCGTACTCGCTGGTTTGAAGCAGATCGCTCCCGACTGCGCGTTCCGCGAAGTCGGCTTCGGCAATGACCCCAAAACGATGCAGGCGGCGGATGTCGACCGTGCCGTCGCGGCGGCGCGTGCGTCGGACCTCGCCGTATTGGTCGTGGGTGAAAACGGCCTGCGTTACGACCGCGGCGCCAAGACCTGCGGCGAGAACGTCGACCGCTGGGATCTGGGCCTTTACGGGCTTCAGCAGGAGCTGGTCGAGCGCGTGGCGGCCACGGGAACGCCGACCGTCGTGGTGCTCGTAAACGGGCGTCCGCTGGCTCTGCCGTGGATCGAGGAGCACATTCCGGCCGTCGTCGAGGCCTGGGAGCCGGGCTGCATGGGCGGTCTGGCTGTCGCCGAGGTGCTCGCGGGCGAAGTGAACCCTTCGGGGAAGCTCCCGATGTCGTTCCCCAAGCATGTGGGACAGCAGATGGTCAACTACAACCGCAAGCTGTCGAGTCTCTGGGCCGGATATGTCGAGGGCGACAACCAGCCGCTCTGGGAGTTCGGCTACGGGTTGAGCTATACGACGTTCGCTTACGACGCGCTGACGGTCGACAAAACCTCGGTGCGCGCCGGCGATGTGCTGAAAGTGTCGGTCGACGTGGTCAACACGGGCGACCGTGCGGGTGAAGAGGTCGTGCAGCTCTATATCCACGACCTGTACAGCACCGTGACCCGGCCGATCAAAGAACTGCGGGATTTCCGCCGCATCGCACTGGCTCCGGGCGAACGCAAGCGCGTGGAGTTCTCCCTGCCCGTCGAGCGGCTCGGCGCGTTGGACGAGAACATGCGCTTCGCCGTCGAAGCGGGCGACTACGAAATCATGGCCGGCTCGTCGTCGGCCGACCGAAACCTGTTGAAAACCACTGTAACCGTCAAATAAATGAATCTATACCGTAATCTGCTCGCGGGGGTCACGGCTTTGCTCCTGCTCGGGGCATGCACCGATCCGGACGTGCGTGCGGCCCGGGAACTGGCTTCCCGGGTACTGGGGGAGCGGGCCGGGCAGGTCCGCTTCGAGAAAATCGGCACGCCGTCCGGAACGGACTTTTACGAAGTCGAAGGAGCCGAGGGCGCCGTCGTTATCCGCGGCAACGATGCCGGCGCGATGGCCGTCGGTCTGAATCAATACCTGAAAAACGTCTGCCGCGCCTCTGTGTCATGGTTTGCCCATGATGGGGTCTCGCTGCCCGAACGCCTTCCGGCCGTTGCCGGGAAACTGGCGGCCGAGGCACGGTGCGACCGGCGTTTTTTTCTGAACTATTGCACGTTCGGCTACACGATGCCGTGGTGGGGTTGGCCGGAGTGGGAGCGTCTGATCGACTGGATGGCGCTCAACGGAGTGAATATGCCTCTGGCCATTACGGGACAGGAGGCCGTGTGGCAGCGTGTGTGGCGACGGATGGGCCTGACCGACGAGCAGATCGGCGCCTACTTTACCGGACCCGCACACCTCCCGTGGCATCGTATGTCGAATGTCGACGGCTGGGGTGGCCCGCTGCCGCAGGGATGGATCGACGGGCAGGAAACATTGCAGAGACGCATCCTCGAACGCGAACGGTCGCTGGGGATGACGCCCGTGCTTCCGGCTTTTGCCGGGCATGTTCCCGCTGCGCTGAAGGCCCGGTATCCCGAAGCGGATATTATGACCATGAGTTCGTGGGGCGGGTTCGGGGACAAATACCGCAGTTCATTCCTCAGCCCGACGGACCCGCTGTTCGCCGGGATTCAGCGCGAATTTCTCGCCGAGCAGACCCGTTTGTACGGCACCGACCACATTTACGGGGCCGATCCGCTCAACGAGGTGCAGCTGCCGCACTGGGATGCCGAATACCTCGCTTCGGTGGCCGGGCATATTTACAGTTCGCTCGCCGAGGCCGATCCCGAAGCCGTGTGGTTGCAGATGACCTGGCATTTCTACTACGACAAGGAGTGGACCGACGCCTTGCGTGAAGCGTTCATGCGTGCCGTGCCCGGCGACCGCCTCGTGTCGCTGGACTACTACTGCGAAAATACCGAGGTCTGGCGTATGACCGACCGCTATTACGGCAAGCCCTATATCTGGTGCTATTTGGGAAACTTCGGCGGCAATACGATGCTCAAGGGCAACCTCCGCGAAACGGGACGCCGTATCGAGCAGGCTTTTGCCGCGGGAGGCGACAACCTCTGCGGAGTGGGTTCGACGCTCGAAGCGTTGGATGTCAATCCGCTGATGTACGAATACCTCTTCGATAAGGCCTGGCGGCATACCGGCGACGACGCGACGTGGATCGACGCCTATGCCGACAGTCATGCCGGATGCGAGGATGCCGATTTCCGGGCCGCCTGGCGCTGGATGCTCGACTCGGTCTATGTCGACTGTGCGCGGCTGGGGCAGGGTACGGTAACCAACTCGCGGCCGTCGCTGCGGGGCGTGATCCGCTGGACGCAGCCCGGAAACTCCTACGACAACGCCGGGCTGTGCCGCGCCTGGGGGCGGATGCTTCGCGCCGAAGGACACGGTGCGATGTACGACTTCGATCTGGTGAACGTGGGCCGTCAGGTCCTCGGCAACCATTTTGCACTCCTGCGCGACGCCTTCACGGCAGCGTACGAACGGCGTGATCCGGCGGACATGCGTCGCCGGAAGGCGGAGATGATGGCGCTGCTGGACGATCTGGACCGTTTGCTGGCCTGCCATCCGACATTCTCGCTCTCCCGATGGATCGAGGCGGCGCGCGCCGTCGGCACGTCCGGGGCCGAGAGCGACTATTACGAACGAAATGCCCGCAACATCCTCACCACCTGGGGCGACCGCGACCAGAGCCTTAACGATTACGCCAACCGCACATGGGCCGGACTGGTCGCTGCCTACTACAAACCCCGCTGGGAGTTGTTCTGCGACGCAGTCCTTGAAGCCGTGGAGTCGGGCGCGCCGTTCGACGAAGCCGCTTTCACCGAGCGGTGCAGGGATTTCGAATGGGCGTGGGTCAATTCCACGGATAAAAGCGGCCTGAACGCAGGGCGTTCCGCCGCGAAACCCGTTGCCGGAATGCTCTATGCGAAGTATAAATCCCAAATCGAATAGACCATGCGCAAGCTGTTCCTATTGTTCGCGCTCATTGCGGCGGCAGGCGCTTCGGCGCAGAAACGATCTTTTCGGGTGCTCACCTACAATGTCTGTGAGGGGTTGAAAATGGATACGACGGCTTCGAAGGAACGATTTGTCGCCTGGATGCGCGAACTCGATCCCGACCTGGCCGCCTTGCAGGAGATGAATGGATTCACGCAAGCGCGTTTGGAGAAACTTGCGGCAGCCTACGGTCATTCCCATGCCGTATTGCTCAAGGATACGGGGTATCCCGTGGCTCTTACATCGAAATACCCGATCGTAGCGAAACGGGTGACGGATAATATGCACCACGGATTCCTGATCGCCCGCACGGGCGGCTACAACATCGTCGTGGCGCACCTCTCGCCTTTCAGCTGGCGCAAACGGCAGCAGGAGGTGGCGACGATTCGGGCCTGGATCGCAGCTTCGGGAGAACGCCGCCGCTGGATCGTACTGGGCGACCTGAACTCCTGTTCGCCGCTCGACCGCGAAGGATATGCCGACGGCCGCCTGCGGGCGCTGAACCGCCGGGGCGACGATCCCCGCACGGGCGGTAAACGGCAGAACCTGGTGGACGGTGAACTGGACTTCACGACCCAGCAGGCGTTGCTTGACGCGGGTTTCTGCGACGCCTTCAAACGGTTTCATTCCGAATACGTCGCCTCCTATCCCAGTCCGGCGCGTGCCGCGGGCAATCCCGATCCCGTAACATGCCGTCTCGATTACATCTATCTGAGCCGCGATCTCCGGGCGCGCGCCCTCGACGGACGGATTCTGCGCGAAGGCGACGTCGCGACGCTATCCGACCATTTACCGTTATACATAGACCTGAAACGGTGAAAAAATCCTGTTGACGACCTTTCTATCCGCTGCCGCTGTGGTTGCAGCGGCTCAGATCCGCAACGGGCATGTTTGCAAATTCCCCGAGCGGGATGCCTTCTACACCCGCAGCGAACTCCGCCTGCCCGACATTGCGGGGAATCCTTGTGGTTCCGGGCTGCGAAATCACCCGCAAAAAGTTATCCCAATGCGGCAGACCTCGTCGACGAACGCGGAGTGGCCTGTATGTCCAATTCCGACATCCACCAGCCGATTGCCGACCGCTACGGCGTGGGGCGGGGCCTGCGGCCGATGATGCTGAAAAACTGCTTCACCGGGCGCGATCGGAGACTTGAAATCGTTTGGCAGCAATATTCCTTCCCGCTCGATTGTGCCGCGCTCGGCCCCTGCGAATCCCCGGTATTACGATTTATAGGCTGCAAACCATTTGCGCGTATTATTCGCGATCCGCACGAGCGTCAGCATTACGGGGACTTCGACCAGCACGCCGACGACCGTGGCCATCGCCGCGCCGGACCGTAAGCCGAACAGCGAGATTGCGACGGCCACGGCCAGTTCGAAAAAGTTGCTGGCTCCGATCATTCCGGCGGGAGCGGCGATGTCGTGCGGCAGCCGCCACCACCGCGCCCAACCGTAGGCCACGAAGAAGATCAGCACGGTTTGCAAGATGAGCGGCACGGCGATCAGCAGGATATGCAGCGGATTGGCGAGGATCGTTTCGCCCTGGAACGAAAAGAGGATCACGAGCGTCAGCAGCAGTCCGCCCACGGTCAGGTTGTCGAACTTTTTGACAAAGACGTTGTTGAAATGGTCGGCGCCTTTTCGCCTGACGACCCGCAGACGGGTCAGGACGCCCGCCGCCAGCGGGATGACGACGAACGTCACGACCGACAGCAACAGCGTATCCCACGGTATCGACACTCCGCCCACACCCAGCAGAAGCGCGACGATAGGCGCAAATGCCACAAGGATAATCAGGTCGTTCACGGCGACCTGCACCAGCGTATAGGCCGCATCGCCCCGGGTGAGGTGGCTCCATACGAACACCATCGCCGTACAGGGCGCGGCCCCTAACAGAACGGCCCCGGCCAGATACTGCCCGGCCAGCGGTTCGGGGATGAATGACCTGAACAGCACGAAGAAGAACAGCCAGGCGATCCCGAACATCGTAAAGGGTTTTATCAGCCAGTTCGTTGCGCAGGTGATCAGAATTCCTTTCGGGCGTCGTCCGACGTTTTTCACGCTCTGAAAATCGACTTTGAGCATCATCGGGTAGATCATCAGCCAGATCAGGATGGCGACGGGAACCGACACGTTCGCATACTCCAGTTTGCCCAGCGCCGCAGGAACGGCGGGGAGCCATTGCCCGACGGCAATCCCCGCGAGGATGCAGAGCGTCACCCACAAAGTCAGATAACGCTCGAAAAAGCCTATGCCCTGTCGTTCTTTCATGGTAACTGCGGTTTGATCTCTTCTGCATAAAGCCGATAAAACCGGGTCTTGATCTCATCGCGCACGCGCCGGAATTCCCCGGCGATGAATTCGGGCGTTCCCATTGCGCGGGACGGATCGTCGAACCCGATGTGCAGGCGGTGCATGACGCGGCCCGTGAACACCGGACAGTTTTCGTTCGCGCCGCCGCAGACGGTGATCACATAATCCCACCGCCCGCCGAGGTGTTCCGACACATGGTGCGGCGTATGGCTGCCGATGTCGATGCCGGCTTCGGCCATTACTTCGACGGCCTGCGGATTGACGCGGGACGCAGGTTCGGTTCCCGCCGAAAAGACATCCAAACGGGAGTCGAACGACTGCATGAAGCCGTGGGCCATCTGGCTGCGGCAACTGTTGCCCGTGCATAAAATCAGTATCCTCATCGTTTATGCGTTTTTCCAGCCGATCAGGGCCGTATGGTTTCCGGAAAGTCGTTTGACGCGTTCGATCCACGGCAATTCACCCTGCGCTTTGGATTGCAGGAACGGATTGTCCGTGGCCACCAGCGACAGGCAGGAGTTTACAACCCACCACTCATTGCGTATTCCGGCACGGCGCAGGTCGGCCTGCAACCGTTCGGCTTCGAACACGGGCGTCGCTTCGGGCAGCGTGACGATCACCACCTCGGTCTGCCCGGGGTCGCGCAGGCGCGGCAGCAGGTGCGCCACGGCCCCCGTAACCTCGCCCTGCGTGCGCTCGACCTCTTTGTGATAGCTTTGCGTGGCGTCCAGCAGCAGCAGCGTGTGCCCCGTGGGAGCCGTGTCGATCACGACGATCTCCGTATCGGCTTTCTCCACAATCCCGGCAAAGGCTTTGAACACGGCGATCTCCTGCGTACACGGCGACCGCAAATCCTCTTCGATATACTCCATATCCTCGGCGCCCATGCCGTTTTCACGCGCTTTGGCCCGCACCTCGTTTTTATAGTCTTCCAGCACCTCGGCCTCGTCGATGCGGCTCACGTCCAGACCTGCGGCGACAGCCTGCCCGTAATTGATATGGTTGGCCGGGTCGGTCGTCGTAAGGTGGACTTTCGCCCCGAGACGTTTCAGCCCCAGCGCAATGCGGGTCGCCACGGTCGTCTTGCCGACGCCGCCTTTGCCCATCGTGAAGATCACGCGTTTGCCCGACTCGTAGAGATCCTGCACCAGATCGTCGAGTGTCTTTTCCCCGGCGAGGGGACGATAGTCCGGAACGCCCGCAACCGCATCCGATGAGAGCATCTGCCGGATATTGGCGATATTGGAAAGATTATACGAGCGCAGGGGGATGCTGAACGCCGGAAATCCCTTGAGCGACTCGGGCATGTTCCGCATGGCGGCCTGCTGCCGTTCGAAGAGCTGCCGGGTAACGGCGTCCTCATCGTCCGACTGTTGGAGCAGGCCGTTGATGACGAGCGCCTGATTCCGGATGCCGAGCGCCTGCAATTCGTGCGACGAGCGGGCGGCTTCTTTGAGCGGCGCGTCATCGGGACGGCTCACCAGCACGAGGCGGGTTGCGGCAGAGTCGGAAAGCGTATGTACGGCCTGCTTGTAGATCTCCTTGCGCTCTTCCAGTCCCGACAACTGGCCGAGGCACGACGCGCCGTGCGTGCTTTCGCTGATAAAGGCGCTCCATGCCGAGGGGAGTTGCAGCATCCGCAGCGTGTGTCCCGTCGGAGCCGTGTCGAAAATGATGTGGTCGTAGTGCCGCTGAATCTGCGGATCGGTGATGAAGTCGGAAAAGGCGTTGAACGCCGCGATCTCCACCGTGCAGGAGCCGGACAACTGCTCTTCCATGTTCTGTATGACGCTCTCGGGCAGTTTGCCGCGGTAGGGGCCTATGACGCTCCGGCGGTATTCGGCGGCGGCCTGCTCCGGGTCGAGGTTTACGACCGTCAGCCCCGGCGCCTCGGCGATCTGCGTGCCGTGTCCGTCCAATGCCTGCCCGAACACATCCTGCAAGTTGGATGCGGGATCGGTGCTGATCAGGAGGATTTTATCGCCCCGGTCGGCCAGCCCGACGGCGGTTGCGCAGGCGACCGAGGTCTTGCCTACGCCGCCTTTGCCCGTGAGAAAGAGGTATTTCGTTCCTGCTATCGTCGATAAATCAAAGGGTTTCATCGTACCGTTTATTTTAAAATAGGTATATAATCCAGCGATACGCCCGTCCACTCGGTCAGTTGATCATTGGTCGGATAACCTTTCCGCACGGCAACCGTGCCGTCCACCAGCGTTACGGGCAGTCCGTCGGCCCCGTGCCGCATCAGGTAATCGTTCACCGTCTTGTTCGTCACGTAGAGCTGCGGTTCGTCGCGCAGGTTGTGGCGTTCGATCACAACGCCTTTGCGCTTGAGGTATTCCACGGCGGCGGCAATGCGCATCAGGTCGGGGTTGATATTCGGCCCGCACAACCCCGTGGGGCAGCACATGGCCGGGTCGAAAATTTCAATCTTTTTCATGTCTTATTTGTATTAGAGATAATAAATTACACCGTAATAAATGCCTACTGCGATGAACAGCAGGGCGACAAGGCGGTTGAGCCACTTCTGAAACGCCTGCATCCGGCTGTAAAAGCGACCGAGGCCCGCCACGCTGTATGCCAGCATCCAGGCGACGGCCACCACGGGCA
>ERZ832317.2161-NODE-2161-length-23279-cov-4.018429_pt1 | contig 23279 bp, 15 predicted proteins | sample MGYA00519695_ERZ832317 | MGnify/ENA primary metagenome ERZ832317 (study PRJEB31850, sample SAMEA3708726) | human gut metagenome | biome: human gut; feature: human-associated habitat; material: faeces | place: China | collected 2014 ...
CTTTTCATACGGATCTTGAAAATTGTATTCAGATTCCGACGAAACCCTATGAAAAAAATCTGTCGCTGGCGCGTCTGCGCTCGCATGCGGATTTTGCGCAGAAGGCGTTTGAAAAGGTTGAAGAGCTGAATCCGGATTTTCTTTTTGTTATGGTTCATGTTTTTCCCTTCCATCCCGATTATTGATATTGCATAACATCTACGCATCGCTATCATGCATGAATGCTATACTTTACAATATTTCTTTTTGTATTCTATGTGGGAAGGCGCATGTACCATGCCCGGAAATATTGATCCGGAAAATCTGTTACAAAAAAAGTACTGTATACTGACATTTTTATTTTTGTCACATACAATACTTTTTCTTATCTGTATTCTTTTAAAAATTCTCTGCTCAGACTGCAATGCAAATCTTTTCTTTGCCCTTACTCATAGCGCAATGCATCGATGACTTCCATCTTTGAAGCCTTGTTCGCCGGATAATATCCGAAAAATACACCGGTCAGCATAGAGAAGAACAGTGAAAGCATGATCGCCGTTACAGAAGGATGCACCGTCATAATAATATAATTTGCATACTGAGAGTACATATTCTGAATGACAAATCCTGCCACTTTTCCAAGCAGTGCCCCGATTCCTATACCAATCAGTATACCGATGATACCTCCGATCAGACAAAGCATGATCGCCTCTATGACAAACTGCATACGGATGGTACGTCTTTTGGCACCAAGCGCCATACGGACACCGATCTCTCTTGTACGCTCCGTGATGGACACCAGCATGATATTCATAACGCCGACACCACCCACGATCAGTGAAATCGCTGCAATACCGGAAACCGCGATCGTGATCACGTTGAGTACCGTATTGATCATGCCAAGATCAGATGCCATATTGTATGCACTGACGTGGAAATTTTTGTTGTTTGCATACATCTCATCAAAATAAGATAAAACATCCGTTGTTGCCTGATTGACATCTGCAAGAGGATCGATCATAAGATTAAAATAATCATAACCAGTCCTGTCAGTCCCCTGCAGTTTAAAACAGGTCTGAAGAGGGATCATCAATTCTGTTACACGGTCTTTTTCCGGTATGGACGTGTCCACTTTTCCAAATAATGCTTGGTTATATACATAAACGCCAACTACAACAAAATCAAAAATTCCGCCATCCGATGTTGCAACAGAAAGTGTTTCACCGATCGGATCTTTACCTGCAAAGTATCTCTCTGCCATCGTATCTGCAATCAGGCATACTCTCTTTTTCCCCTGATTATCTGCCTTTGTCAGATTTCTTCCGGCATGCATTTCCAGTTTCATATACTCTAAATATTCCGGTGTGATACCATCAATATTGACATTTGCATAATTCTTGGAATCAGCATCATCTTTAATGGTTCCTGAACCAAGATAGTTCTGTGCTGCAACACCTGTTACCTCATCCGGATATTTTTCAATCAATCCATCGATCATATCCTGTGTGACATAATCGCTGTCTGTCATATCCGGCTGTTCCCAGGTAGCCCAGTCTTCATCATTTTCCGGATAACGTGCCTCGACATACGCCTGTACCATATTTCCACCAAGTGAATTCATGGTTGCCGTCAGCGTACTCTGTATGGAACCACCGATCGTCGTGATAATGATCACCGAACTGATACCGATGATGATTCCAAGCATCGTCAGAAGAGAACGCATCTTGTTGCTGGAAATACTCGTGATTGCCTCTTTGATATTTTCCCAAAACATTAATGTTCACCTCCGTTATCCGCCACGATCTGACCATCTAACAGAGTAACGATACGCTCTGTTTCCTGTGCAAGCTCCTGGGAATGTGTGATCAGGACAATTGTTTTCCCCTGTTCCTCATGAAGTTTGTGGAACAGATCCATGACCATATGACCTGTCTTCGAATCGAGTGCTCCGGTCGGCTCATCTGCAAGAATGATCGCCGGATCATTGATCATGGCACGGGCGATCGCAACACGCTGTTTCTGACCACCGGAAAGTTCGTTTGGTCTGTGATCCGCACGGTCTTCCATTCCTACCATTTTGAGCATTTCCATGGCATGTTCTTTTCCGTTTTTGGAATGTTCCTCTCCATATAGTAATGGAACCATAACATTTTTTAATGCATTGGCTCTCGGAAGGAGATTAAAGTTCTGAAATACAAAACCAATCCTGCGGTTTCTGATCGCACTCCGTACTTCATCCGACATTCCATTGACATCCTGTCCCTCCAGATAATAATCTCCCTGTGTCTGGCGGTCGAGGACTCCTATAATATTCATAAGTGTACTCTTACCGGAACCGGATTCACCGACAATGGAAACAAATTCCCCTTTATTTACGGTAAGGTTGATTCCATGTAAAATTTCAAGTTCATTTGGTTTTCCCAAATAATATGTCTTAACGATATTTTCCATTCGGATTACTGGTTCACTCACTACTCATTTCCCTCCACGCTGGTGCTCATACCTTCTGCATCTGAGGTTTCATCTGTAGATGCGCCTGTTCCCATATCCTGCTCGGAATACATCTGTTCCGGTGTAAACTGCTGTCCTTCTGTCACCGTTCCGGAGTAATCATAAATTAATTTATCTCCTTCTGCCAGATCTCCACCGGTTACTTCCGTATAGTAATCTACTTCTTCACCAACTGTGATATTCTTCTTCACCGCTGTAGCAGAACCGTCTGCATTTGCCTCTGCAACAAGTACGTATGTATTTCCGTCATCATCCGTCTTGACAAGATCATAAGGAATCGCTAATACTTCACCTTTTTCCTTGATCATGACTTTTGCTTTTACTTCCATACCGACAAGTAATTCTTTGTTATCTAAAGATATCTCTACGGAATATCCTCCGGATGTTGTCTGTCCGTCAGATCCCGTGGACTGTCCTTTGACACGTACCACTCTGGTCACAGTTCCATTAATGGTCTCATCTCCCATGGCATCCGCTGTTACAGTTGCTTTCATTCCCTCTTCAATCTTTAAAATATCAGCTTCTTCCACAGTTGCCACCATTTTTAAAGAACTGGTATCTTCGATCGTTACAAGTGGTGTTTTTGAATCTGCATTAACATCTCCGACAGAAACATTGACTGCCGTCACAACTCCACCGCAAGGTGCTGTAATATTGCAATCTTCTAACTGTTCTTTTAAATCTGTCAGTTTATCTTTGGAAGATGAATCCGATCCTTTATACTTGTCAAGTTCTACCGCACGCTGTGCATCCTCGATCGTACGGTTCGTGGTCTCTAATACTTTCTGGTAATCTTCCTCAGCAGTAGTAACTGCTTTCTGTGCAGCTAACAAAGACTGAAATTCTGCATCCGATTTATCTTCACTCTTATCCCACATAATACTCTGTGCGTTATAAGCATCCTTTGCATCATCAATTGCTTTCTGTGCAGCTGCAAGCTGTGTCTGCTGATCTTCTTTTGCACGACTGACTGTTTCTGCTGTCTGCTGTGAATTAATACTGTCTGTCGCATTTGTATCAGACATATTTTTTTCGAGATCCGCAATCTGATCCTGGATCGTAGAGGAATCTAATGTACATAATACATCTCCCTCTTTTACAATATCTCCGACCTGAACATTAACTGCTGTGATTTCTGCTAACGCTTTTGAAGTTGCATTATTCTTCGTGATACCCGATACAGTACCTTTTAATGAAATCGTATCAGATAAATCTCTCTTCTGTACCGGCTCCACCTCTACTGTATTGACTGCTGTTGCTACCTGGCTTGTCATTTTCTTTACTGAACTTCCAATGATCGCAGCTACAACGACCAGAACCACAAGCACAATAATAACTACTTTTTTCTTTCCCTTTTTCGGTTTTGTCTTGTCACCCATTTTAATTTCTCCCTTTTCTTAAATCGATTTACGGTGATTGTATCATTATCCTTTTGTCAAAAAAAGGCACTTAAGCAAATATTAAGAAATCTTAAGTTTTCCATCCGTAAATCTTTCTTTTTTGTATTACTGTAATAATACAGTAGTTTTATTGGAGTGTCAAGACATTTTTCGTATTTGGTATAATTTAGCATACCAGTTTTCCCTGTCTTTTAAAATCTACCGTATTCTTTCATCGTATCATGTGCAAAACCGGCACATGATCCAATTCACCGTTCGTCAATCATGCAAGCATGTTGACTCACTTGCGTTCATTATATCCCGGAAACAGAGCATCATTTCCCGTGTCAGACTAAGTCCCTCCGGATCATCCGGGACATCCTCAAAATCAACCCATTCTGCGCAGGCAAGTTCCTCCTCATCCAGTCTTATCACATCTCCCTCATCATCCAGTTCACAAAAATAGCCAAGAAGAAGATTACTGTCAAATCCCCAAGGCTGACTCTTGTAATAACGGATATTTTTTACGGAAAGCCCAACCTCTTCCTTCACTTCCCTCGCCACCGTTTCCTCCGCAGTTTCACCGATTTCGGTAAATCCGGCAATCAGTGCATATCTTTTATATTCACGGTTTGCATATTTTGTCATGAGGATTTTTCTGCCGTTTGTCACGCCCACGATCACTGCCGGTGCTATTTTCGGGAAAACCATGTTGTTACAGTCCGGACATGAAAGCATCCGGAGTTTTTCACTATGTACCAGTTTATGCCCACATCTCCCACAATAGACATTATCGCGGTACCAGACATACAGATGCCATGCGGTCGCAGCTGCAAGCACCCGCTCTTTCGGCTGCATGGTGCGTGTCTCAAACATTTTATAGTATACAAATCCCAGCACCTCTATCCCTTCCCCCGGATCTGTCAGAAAATAATCATCCTCCCCGATGGAAAAAAGATAAACGCATGCAGGGATTTCCTTTCCCATCCCACGACAGATTTCAGAAAGTTCTTTATAGGTCAGATAACACACCTGACCATCATTTTTTGCCAGAATACGGTTATCTTTAAAGATCATAAGAAAACTGTCTGCCTGTGGTACCTTTTTGTGATATTCATTACTAAGATGCATCGGAAATATATCCTGAATCATTGTATTTTTCTCCTTTATCTGCATTTATTCTGACAGAACCTGAAACAAATCACACCTAAAATCTAATCTTCTTTGTGCCATCATTCAAAAAACGGATGATATTTCGCTTTGAAATACCATCCGGCCTGTCATATTATTTAACCTTTTTTAATATGTTTATGTGTAAACAGATGATCCTGGCAATATTCATAATTGCCGTCACACTTTGAACAGAAACGGAACTCTAAATTCGGATCATCAAGTTCTGTCCTGCCACAAATCGCACATTTGTGCTTGGTAATGCCGGAACCCGGTCTGGGTTGACGCATCTGGGACTTGAACTGCTGTCTCCTGTGTATTTCATGCGGCGAATAACGTTTGAAATTCCGCGTTGAAAAGAAGAAAATGATAAAATTGAGCAGGGACATAAAGATTGCCACTCTGCCGGCCCATCCACTGACAATAAACTCATAAAGCGTCAGTACCGCATAAACAATCGCCATCCATTTCATCTTGATTGGGATAATGAAGTAAAGCATTACCTGCATATCCGGATACATCACGGCAAATGCAAGAAAAATGGACATATTGATATAGTTTGTGGAAAATCCCGACGCAATCGAATAAGATAACTGTGCCGCCAGTGCAGGCATCTGCGAAATTACAGATGCATTCATTGCATAATAAATACCGTACAGAACAAATGCACCGATCACGGTAAATATCATTCCACCGAAAATATAGACATTAAACCGGAAGGTTCCCCAGGTACGTTCCAGTGCCATGCCAAGCTGGTAATAAAACAATGCCATGATCAGTAAGAAGATCAGATTGGACTCTGTCGGCATAAACACCCATGTCACCAGTCTCCAGATCTGTCCATGTAAAATATGATAGGGACTGAGTGTCAGATAGCTTAAAATACCAGGCGATACGGTTCCGAATACATAGCCGATCGTATAGGCTCCGATCAGCCATATAATAAGGTTTGGAACAGCGTAACGACCAATTTTACGTTCTAATTTATTTAACCAGTTCATCGGATAAAACCCTAACCTTTCTTTGAAAACACTACTTTTTTCAGTATATCCGTATGCCTGTGCTTTGTCAATCCAGGCTGATTTTATTCATAAAAAGTTTATATTTTTCCCCGATTTGCACATTGTCTTTTGTAAAATCATGTCGTATAATGTACTTTGCTTGGCTTTTGCCCGGCATTCTTTTTAATAAGAAGAAACAGCCACTTTATTTATATATTATCCGGATTTTCCGGAGTTACTGACTGGAGGAAATTATGGAAAATAATACGCTTCACAAACTTGGAATTGATATCGGTTCTACCACCGTAAAGGTTGCTGTGCTCGACGAGCATGACAATCTGCTCTTTTCCGATTATGAAAGGCATTTTGCCAACATACGGGAAACGCTTTCTTCTCTGATCCAGAAAGCATTCGATCAGCTCGGTGACCGGAAGGTTGCTCCAATGATCACCGGTTCCGGCGGACTTACACTTGCAAAGCACTTAGATGTTCCTTTCGTACAGGAAGTTATCTCTGTGTCTACCGCCTTACAGCACTATGCTCCACAGACAGACGTTGCGATCGAGCTCGGCGGTGAAGACGCAAAAATTATTTATTTTGAGGGCGGTAACGTTGAACAGCGTATGAACGGTATCTGCGCAGGCGGTACCGGTTCTTTTATTGACCAGATGGCTTCCCTGATTCAGACAGATGCCTCCGGTCTGAATGAATATGCGAAAAATTACAAAGCAATCTACCCGATTGCAGCCCGCTGCGGTGTTTTTGCCAAAACAGACATCCAGCCTCTGATCAACGAAGGTGCCACAAGAGAGGATCTCTCTGCTTCTATTTTCCAGGCGGTGGTAAACCAGACGATCAGTGGTCTTGCCTGTGGTAAGCCGATCCGCGGCCACGTTGCATTCTTAGGTGGTCCGCTCCACTTTTTATCTGAGTTAAAAGTTGCATTTATCCGCACCTTAAACTTAGATGATGAGCATGCGATCACGCCGGACAATTCGCACCTTTATGCAGCGATCGGTTCTGCCTTAAACTGCAAACCGGAACAGAATACCACTCTCTCTTCCATGCTTGAGAAATTAAACTCTGATATACATATGGAATTCGAGGTAGCACGTCTTGATCCGTTATTTAAAGATCAGGCAGAATACGATACCTTCCGTGCCCGCCACGACGGACACAATGTAAAGACAGGTGATCTTTCCACCTACGAAGGCAACTGTTATCTCGGTATCGACGCCGGTTCCACAACAACAAAGATCGCTCTCGTCGGCGAGGACGGTTCCCTGTTGTATTCATTTTACAGCAACAACAACGGAAGCCCGCTTTCCACTGCGATCCGTTCCATCAAGGAGATCTATGAAAAACTTCCGGCAAATGCACATATCGTACACTCCTGCTCTACCGGTTACGGTGAAGCTCTCTTAAAAGCAGCGCTGATGTTAGACGATGGTGAAGTAGAAACGGTAGCACACTACAATGCTGCTGCGTTCTTTGAACCGGAAGTAGACTGTATCTTGGATATCGGTGGTCAGGATATGAAATGCATCAAGATCAAAAACCACTCCGTTGATAAAGTTCAGTTAAACGAGGCTTGTTCCTCCGGCTGTGGTTCCTTTATCGAAACCTTTGCAAAATCTCTCAATTACGAGGTCGCTGATTTTGCGAAAGTTGCTTTGTTTGCCGAGAATCCGATCGATCTTGGATCCCGCTGTACCGTATTTATGAATTCCAAAGTAAAGCAGGCTCAGAAGGAAGGTGCCAGCGTTGCAGATATTTCTGCCGGACTTGCTTATTCCGTTATTAAAAATGCTTTGTTAAAAGTGATCAAGCTGACTGATCCAAAAGATCTCGGTGAAAAAGTCGTTGTTCAAGGTGGTACTTTCTATAACGATGCGGTACTGCGAAGCTTTGAGCGCATTTCCGGCTGCAAAGCCGTACGTCCGGATATCGCCGGTATCATGGGTGCGTTTGGTGCCGCACTCATTGCCAGAGATCATTATACCGGACAGGAAAGCACGATGCTCACGATCGACCAGATCAACGAGCTTCGTTTCGAAACGTCCATGTCTCGCTGCAAGGGCTGTACCAACCACTGCCTTCTCACGATCAATCGTTTTACCGGCGGCAGACAGTTTATTTCCGGCAACCGTTGTGAACGTGGTATTGGCGGTCAGAAAAACAAGAAGAATATTCCAAACCTTTTTGAATACAAGAACAAACGACTCTTCGCTCACTATAAACCATTGGATGAAGAGCACGCCGTGCGCGGTACGGTCGGTATTCCACGTGTACTGAATATGTACGAAAATTATCCGTTTTGGTTTACTTTCTTTACCGAACTTGGCTATCGTGTTGTACTCTCTCCGGAGTCCAGCCGCAAAATCTATGAACTGGGTATTGAGTCCATTCCAAGCGAATCTGAATGTTATCCGGCAAAACTTGCGCATGGGCATGTATCTTGGCTGATCAAGCAGGGACTCGATTACATTTTCTATCCTTGCGTGCCATATGAACGCTGTGAGGTAGAGGGTGCCGGCAACCATTACAACTGCCCGATCGTCACCTCTTATGGTGAAAACATCAAAAATAATGTCGAAGAACTGCAGGATGGCAAGATCAAATATCAAAACCCGTTCCTGTCGTTTGAAAGTGAAAAAATATTAACAAAACGTCTGGTAGAATACTTCACGGAAGAAAACGGCATTTCCAAAGAGGAAATCCGCCGTGCGGCTGCTGCAGGATGGAAAGAAATGCAGCATGTACGTGATGATATGTCCGCCAAAGGACGAGAAGTACTCGCTTATATGGAAGAAAACGGCTGCCACGGTATCGTGCTCGCCGGTAGACCATATCACACCGATCCGGAGATCAATCACGGTATTCCGGAACTGATCACCTCTTTCGGTGTTGCCGTATTGACTGAAGACAGTGTATCCGAACTCGGCAACGTAGATCGTCCTACGATCGTTATGGATCAGTGGATGTATCATTCCCGTCTGTACAAAGCGGCCTCTTATGTAGCAACCCGTTCCGACTTAGATCTGATCCAGCTCAACTCATTCGGCTGCGGACTGGATGCGGTAACAACCGATCAGGTCAGCGATATACTGACGCTGCAGAATAAGATCTATACAGTATTAAAGATTGACGAAGTTAATAACTTAGGTGCTGCACGTATTCGTATCCGCTCTCTGCTCGCCGCTGTTCGCGAACGCGAGCGCAAGCAGATCAAACCGGTCAAAAAAGATACTGCACACCACCGCGTAGTCTTTACAGAACAAATGCGTAAAGATTATACGATCCTTGTTCCACAGATGTCTCCAATCCATTTTGACATTCTCGAACCGGCACTGGCATCCTGCGGATACAATTTGGAAGTATTACCTAGCACCGGCGAGTGCCTGGATTACGGATTAAAGTATGTAAACAACGATGCATGTTATCCATCCCTGCTCGTTGTCGGACAGTTTATGCAGGCATTGCTTTCCGGCAAATATGATCTTAACAAAGTAGCGTTGATCATTACGCAGACCGGTGGTGGATGTCGTGCAACCAACTATATCGGATTTATCCGTCGTGCTTTGGAAAAAGCAGGCATGGAGCAGATTCCTGTCATTTCCATGAGCGCCGGCATTGAAAAGAATCCTGGATTAGACATCAACTACAAGATGGCTGACCGTGCATTACAGGCATTGATCTACGGCGATGTATTTATGCGTGTCCTCTACAAAACACGCCCTTATGAGGCAGTTCCGGGATCTGCCAATGCATTGCATGAAAAATGGTTGAAGATCGCACAAAAATCCGTTCAAAACGGAAAACATAGCGAATTTAAGAAAAATATCCGCGGCATTGTGAAAGAATTTGATGAACTTCCATTGCTGGATATAAAGAAACCGCGTGTTGGTATTGTCGGCGAGATTTTAGTTAAATTCCTTCCACTTGCCAATAACTTCTTAGTCGAATTATTGGAGTCTGAAGGTGCCGAGGCAGTATGTCCGGATCTGATCGATTTCTTTATGTACAGTCTTTACAATGCAAACTTTAAGGCGGATTATTTAGGCAAAAAGAAATCCAGTGCTTTGATCAACAACGCTGCGATCCGTTTTATTGAACATTATCGCAAGACGATGCACGATGCCCTGACAGAGAGTAAACGCTTTGACCCACCGGTTCCAATCGCCAAACTTGCAGAATATGCTTCACCGATTGTTTCCTGTGGTAACCAGACCGGTGAGGGCTGGTTCTTAACCGGTGAGATGATCGAATTGATCCATTCCGGTGTTCCAAATATTGTTTGTACACAGCCTTTTGGCTGTCTGCCAAACCACGTTGTCGGCAAAGGTGTTATCAAAGAATTACGTCACTGCTATCCGGATTCCAATATTGTTGCTGTTGATTACGATCCGGGTGCCAGCGAAGTGAACCAGTTAAACCGAATCAAATTGATGCTCTCAACAGCCGCAAAAAACTTGAAACAATCTGAGAAAGAGTAGTTTCCTATAAAGTAACAAAAGAGGCATGTATGAATACAATTCATACATGCCTCTTTATAGTGTGATGCTACCAAGAATTGCTTTAGCAATTCTTGCAAAGCAAAGCGCTGGTTTTGCTTTTTTTATCTCGTCTATTCCTTGAAATAGTCTGCATTAAATGTCTTTTCATCGGACATTTTCTGCTCTGGCGTTTCCGGATGCCAAGGTGTCTGCCCCGGTGCTACGCCCATATTTTCATAGCCTTCTGTACTCTTACCAAGCTGCGCTTCTTCCTGCGGTCTGGCAAAAGCCTCCTGATCGCTGTTATATGATGAACCATTGTAACTCTGTTCATTTCCATTATATTGCGAACCGGCGTAATCCTGCTCTTCTCTGCCATACTGTGGACCTGCATAACTCTGCTCATTTCCGTTGTACTGTGAACCTGCATAATCCTGCTGATTTCCGTTATACTGTGGACCTGCATAATTCTGTCTGCCCGGCATATCGTTATTATAATTCTCTCCGACCGGCCGGAATCCTTCCCATTCCACGATCTTGCCTTGTTTGTTCAAGTTGTACACCAAATAGACAATACCAAGACCAAGTACAAGCGTCACGCCAAGACCACCTTCTAAGCCAAAGCCTGCACCGTTGATCAAACCATGTCCCTTCACGTTGCTGCTGTTTAAGATTGCCGGCTGTAGAGAATTACCGCTGACCTGAATGCCATAAATATTCCCCTGTGCAAAATTCCACAAACTGTGGAACGCACCAACAACCCAGATATTTTCACATTTTACCAACAACAGTGCTGCGAAAATGCCAAACAGGAATAAGTTAAATACCGCAAGTGGCGTCAAGCCGGAATTGGCACCATGTAACATAGCAAAGAACAGTGCACTGAGCACTGCCGAATACACGACGGAATGTCTTCTCGACAACGATACAAACAGATAGCCGCGGCAAAGCACCTCTTCTGCCATGCCCTGTACCAAATATCCAACAAAGTAACCAAGAATCCCCAGAGGTGCCATATTGGTCACCAATCCTTCTACATGAATACTTCCTGTTAGAACACATATCAAATATGCTACGCTAAAAAATAGTGCTCCAGCCACAGCACCCTTCAAATACTGTGGAACCATTCCCTTCTTACGAAATCCTAATGTACGGATCTTTCTCTTCTCCAAAAAACGGCAATAGATAAATACAACCGCAATCATCAGGATTTCTAATAAAAGTGTTGCAATGGTCATCCAATCCGGCAAATGGAGTGCATAGTCCTGCATTTTCTGCATATATTGCAGCGAATCCATCGATCCGTCCGCGACAGCCTGTGCCGTTTTCATAAACTCCGGATCACTCACGAAATAACCGATCATTAAAGGAATCGTACCAATGGACATTGCGATCGAACTGACCACAAAGACTACAATCGCGATCAACATCTCAAGCACGGCGATAAACCCTCTCCGTCCTCGCATCGCTTCCAGCATAAACTCTGGTTTCTTGATATCTTTCATAAACTCCTCCTAATTCTTGTTACAATACCCCTCTCAAATGATATCTTACTCTTCCAACAAGTTTTCCATGCTCTTCAGACTGATCAATATGGTCGACGTATTGTGTAATAATGCCGACATTGTTGGCTGAAGTACACCACCAACGCCGAACAAAATAAGTGCTGTATTAAATCCTACAATAACTTTATAATTTCTGTCAATACGCTTCATCAAAGCATTGCTGATTTTCTTGAGTGTAATGATCTCACGCAAGTCATCTGCTGCGATCGTAACATCTGCAATCTCTCTGGCGATTTCCGCGCCCTCACTGATCGCAATGCCTACATCAGCCGCCGACAATGCCGGAGAATCATTAATCCCATCACCAACCATGATAACCTTATGTCCTGCTTTCTTTTCCTGCTCCACAAAATTAGCCTTATCCTCCGGAAGCACTTCCGAATAATACGCATCAACACCAGCCTTTTGAGCAATATTAGCAGCAATGCGGTCACTGTCACCAGTCATCATCACAACCTTATGAATACCAAGATGTTTTAATTCACGGATCACCTCAGCTGTCTCAACTCGCAGTGGATCTTCGATACAGATCACGGCAACCAATTTACCATCCATCGCCATGTACAAATGAGAATATTGCTCCGGAAGCTGCTCAAACTGTTCCTTCTTATCCTCCGGAACGACAGCGCCCTCATCTTCAAAGACAAAATGATGACTTCCGATAATGATCTTCTTGTCATTGATCGTAGAGGAAATACCATGTGCCACAATATATTCTACTTTCGTGTGCAGTTCTTCATGAACAAGACCGCGTTTCATTGCCTCAACAACAACTGCCGTTGCCATAGAATGTGGGAAATGCTCTTCTAAACAGGCTGCAATACAAAGCAGCTCATCAGGGCTTCTATCGTCAAATGGAATCACCTCAACTACCGTAGGCTGTGCCTTAGTGAGCGTTCCTGTCTTATCAAACACGATCGTATCGGCTTCCGCAACTGCCTCTAAGAATTTACCGCCTTTCACAGTAATATCATGTGCACTGGATTCACGGATCGCCGACAGTACCGACAACGGCATTGCCAATTTCAATGCACAGGAAAAATCAACCATCAATACTGACAACGCTTTCACAGTATTACGTGTCAATGCCAACGTAAGGCCGGTACCCAAAAACGTATATGGTACCAGTCGGTCAGCTAAGTGCTCCGCTTTGCCTTCCAAGGACGACTTAAGCTTCTCGGAATCCTCGATCATCGTCATGATCTTTTCGTATTTGCTGGATCCGGTACTTTCTTTGACCAAAAGAGTAATCTCTCCTTCTTCAACAACGGTACCCGCATAAACAGGACTTTCTGCCGCCTTACGCACCGGCAGCGACTCTCCGGTAAGCGATGCCTGATTGACTAACGCTTCTCCCTCCATCACAATGCCATCAAACGGAATAACAGCTCCCATATGTACACGAATCCGGTCGCCCTCCTTAATCTGTGCAGCCGACACCTGCACTTCCGTATCATCGGTAACAAGCCATACTTTATCAATATTGAGGGACAGACTTCGTGCCAGATCTCCGACTGATTTTTTGTGCGTCCATTCCTCTAAGATCTCACCCATACTAAGTAAAAACATGACAGCGCCCGCCGTCTTATAATCACCTCGTATTAAAGACACACTGATCGCCGTTGCATCCAACACCGGTACTTCTATTTTTCTTTTAGCCAAAGTCTTAACACCTTGCACAATATATTTGACCGATCTCACAGTAGCGATCCCGGCCCGTAACGGTGCCGGCAAAAATATCTTGTTTACAAAATGTACTACCGTCTGATCAACCAATTTATCCCAATAAAAACGATTCATTTCCCGTCCTGAATTTTTGAGATACACCTCCGGCACTTCCACCTTATCATAAGAAAACTGTCCTAATGCCGTAATAATATGTTTACGGCTTCCTATATAACAGATCGTAACGTCCATAGTACGTTCCTGTACCTTGACCGCCGTTACATCTTTCATCTGCTCAAATTGATATTGCAACGTGTCTGCCTGCGCAAAACTCATTGCTTTTCCGATCAGATGTACTCGAATACGACCTCTTATCTCATGTTTAATGACAAACTTCATAATTATTCATGCCTTTCTAACCATTGAAACCGGTATTCTAATTAAAACACTGTCCGGGCATCTCTGCACAGAGCACACCCGGACAATAAACGACAAAACACCTGTAGACAGCGACCCCGTCCACAGGTGCAGCGTTAATTATTCTTCTGTTGTTTCCGCTTCTACAGTCTCTTCCTCACCAAGAACCTCTTCTGCTTCCGCACGGTCCTCATTGATCTGCTGTGCCTCTGCATAAATATCCTCGGCATTCTCCTGCACTTTCGTTGCTGTCTTTAATACACACTCCTTAGCACGAAGAACGGCTGCTGTACAATTTGTATAAAGCTTCTTTGCATCTTTGCTGGATAATACTTTGATACCTGCAGTACCAAATGCTACACCGGCTGCAAACACTCCTAATTTTTTACCATCCACTTTTTTTAAACAATCTAACATATGCTTCCTCCATTTCCGAAGCATCACAAAACCGTGCGCTTCTGCTATGATCTATTGTAGAGAATTCTCAAAAAAGTATTATACATTACGATTTTTTGAATTTCCAGCCAAAAGCGGCCTTATTGATATATTTTATCAATAAGACCGCTTTTAGACTTAAATCAAAAGAATCCATATAATAAATTCATGACAAAATGCTCCCAGAATGCTTTTGCCACGAAATGATACACCTAAACTTATGCGTTCACAAGCTGTTTACCAATCTCGATGCAGTTTTGTAATGCAGCCTCATCCGGCGCTTCCTGACAGATCACGCCTTCACCGCCAACCAGTGTTGCTCCGGCAGCGGTCATGCGGTCTTCCCAGTCGCGCATCCACTGACCATCTCCCCATCCATAAGAACCAAATAACGCGATCTTTTTGCCATTGGCAAACCTCTCAACATCCTGAACAAAAGGTTCCATCTCCATTTCCTCAAGCACCTCAGCGCCCATCGCCGGGCATCCCAATGCAAATGCACCCTCTGCTTTTAAATCTGCAATATTAGCATCGCTTACAAATACAACATCCGCCTCACCACCGGCTGCCGTAACACCCTCGCCGATTGCCTCTGCCATAGCCTGTGTGTTGCCACCTTGTGTCCAGTACACAATTGATACTTTGCTCATAATAATCCTCCATTCTTTTATGTTCCCGTTATCCTGCAATCTCGTTTTGCTGAATATCAGGCACCATATTTATACCGCGAAGTTTCTTCGCCTATATTATTTGTAACGATACAGAATCACAGTGCATTCCCGGATCATGCCCCTATCTCACGAAGCAAAAAGATAATCCTGCGAAATTGCTCTGCTTTCCGCATCAAGAGCTACCCCTACAATATCCTCCATCCCAACGCCACAATACAGCAGATCCAAAAGCCACTCTCTTGCTTTATCATATTGTGCAAACAATCGAAGCTTCTTTTGCGGTTCTGCATACACTTTCCAATACCCCTCACACAAAGAGTTCTTTCCTTCGTATATAATAAAGCCTTCCACATCCTCCGGCGGATATCCGAGCAGTACTCCCATCTCGTGCGGGAACTGCTGTTTTTTTTGCATATATCGGATATATCTGCTGTGAAACTTGGTCAATACCCGCTCCAAGTGCAGATCCCTATAGCCCAAACGATGCATCAATATCCGCACCTCCTCTTGCTGTAAAAACTGCTCCAGCCATTCTTTTTGATAGATCAGCAACGACACCGACCCATTTCTTCCGCCCAAACCGCAAAATGAAAAATTGCTTTTATCCAATATTTCACATAATCTTTTATAATGTCTGCTGTCAATCTGAAACAGATTAGACACCTTCAAACCGGTAATAAGCGGTGCACACTGAAACGCCAATTGCAATTCTATCTCATCCAAATCTGCATTCTGCATGATTTCCCAGGTTTCTATTCGCATGACCGTTCCCTCCTTTTAAGTTAGTCTCTGCTAACTTATTTGTATAATAACTAACTCCTTTCCATTCGTCAATACATACTTCTGATACGTTTTCTCATTTTGTTCAGTCTCTGATGAGTACATGCCTAAAGGAGTGCCTGAGATGTCCCGGTTTAGCAAGGTAATTGCTATATTTTTTTGATGGCAGGATTCACTATCTAATAGCTGCAAAATATAATTAGACCATCGTCATAATAAGCAATATGTGGTTTGAACAGTAACTTCCGGTATGGGAAGTTACTGTAGTGAGCAGTTTCCTATAAAGTAACAAAAAAAGGCATCAACATAAGTTTCTGCCTTTTTTGTAGAATTCATACGGAATAAAAACATAAATGCACACGATATGTTTTTGTCCCCTATATAAAATGCTTTTGCAAAACAATCTATTAACTACATTACCTTAAACATATTCTTGCGGCTGATCACTCCGATTTCTTCCAGAGAATTGATCATACGATATACGGTTGCCACACCGATCTTGGAGTCTTTCTTGGATGCCTTAAAATAAATTTCTTTGCAGCAAGAACAATCCTCCTCCAGAATAATATCTAAGAGTATCATACGCTGCTTCGTAATTCTGCAGCCGGAGTCTTTCATTTTCTGAATAATCACTTCTTTTGCCATCACAGTACCCTCTTCTTTCTATAACTTATTATAGTTAGCGTTTACTAACCCACCTTCAAAAAATAATGCGAAATAATTTTTATTTCACGGTAGTTAGTATAATCTAACTTCTATTAGTTGTCAATGCTTTTTTCTTTTTTCTTGAAAAAAAATAGGAGACGTTATATAGTATATATTGTGTGTTTCGATATGAAGTTTACAGGAAAATGGTGGTTTCACCTGCCGAAGGAGTAACACTCTCAGGTGCCGTGCAATACGGTGTAACTGTAAATGGATCGACTCTCTGGAGAATTCTGCGGTTTTGGCAGATACCGAAGGTGCAACAAGCCTATGGCTGGAATCTCTCAGGTAAAAGGACAGAAAACAAAAGAAAGGTAAAAAAAATGTGGAAAGAAATCAATAATTTTCTCGTAACTGTTGACAATTTAGTATGGGGCGTCCCTCTGATCATATTGATCATGGCAGGTGGACTTCTTCTAACAACCCGTATCAAACTACTTCAAGTTCGCAAACTTCCGTTAGCACTCAAGTGGATGATCAAAAACGAAGAAGGTGGCGAAGGTGAAATTTCTAGTTTCTCGGCACTTTGTACAGCACTAAGTGCTACGATCGGTACCGGAAATATCGTCGGTGTCGCAACAGCAGTAGGTGCCGGTGGTCCCGGTGCTTTATTTTGGATGATCGTCGCAGCCTTCCTAGGAATGGCTACAAAATTCTCCGAAGGATTACTTGCTGTAAAATATCGTGTTGTTGCGAAAGATGGACATAGCTTAGGCGGTCCTTTCTATTACATAGAGCAGGGAATGGGCAAGCGTTGGAAATGGCTCGCAAAAATATTTGCATTTTTCGGCGTATGCGTTGGATTATTCGGCATCGGTACCTTTAGTCAGGTAAATGGTATCTCCAGTGCCGTAAACAACTTCTTTGATCCAAATAATGCACACCGTGTAAAATCCATTCCTTTTTTGGCAGATTATTCCTGGTCTGTTGTGATCGCTTCTTTAATCTTAACGTTCTGCGTTGCCGCCGTATTGATCGGTGGTGTAAAGCGAATCGCAAGCGTCAGTCAGGTTATCGTACCATTTATGGCAATTTTATATTTCGTCGTTGTTATTATCTTAATTCTTTGCAATATTACAGCACTACCGGCAGCAATTAAAACAATCGTTGTTGCAGCATTTACGCCGAAGGCCGTCACCGGCGGAGCCGTAGGAAGTATGTTAGTTGCTATGCAGAAAGGTGTTGCAAGAGGTATCTTTTCTAACGAAGCCGGTCTTGGTAGTGCACCGATCGCCGCTGCTGCTGCACAGACCAATGAGCCTGTTCGCCAGGGTCTTGTCAGCATGACCGGTACTTTTATTGATACGATCGTAATCTGTACATTGACCGGTCTGTCTATTGTACTTACCGGAGCTTGGAAAGTACCGGGTTTAGAGGGCGTTCAGGTAACAACTTATGCATTCCAGAAGGGACTTCCTTTCCCGAATGAATTTGCTGCTTTTGTGTTAATGCTATGTCTGGTATTCTTCGCCTTCACAACGATCCTTGGATGGGATTATTACAGTGAGCGCTGCTTAGAATACTTAAGCGGAGGTAATATGAAGCATGTGAAGATCTTCCGATATATTTATATCCTTGCGATCTTCATCGGACCATATATGACTGTAAAAGCTGTTTGGACGATTGCAGATATCTTCAATGGATTGATGGCATTGCCAAACATGATCGCATTATTCGCACTGAGCGGTGTTGTTGCTAAGGAAACAAAAGATTTCTTTGAACGACATAAACGAGGCGAGATCAAATAATGCCTACGAAATGCTAGGCAATGCAATGCAGACCTTACAAACTAAGAAAAAACCGGAAGAAGAGTAGAGTGTTTCCACTCTACTCTTCTTCCGGTTGAATATATTCACATAATATTTCTGACAGGTACGACATCTCTGTGTCCCCAAAACAGGACAGCAGCACAAAATCTAACCGATATCTCGGATTTAATGGTGCCATATCGCATTTTTGCAGGGCTTCCTCTGCCATCTGCTCAAACATCTCTTTCGCTTCCTGTTGATCGTATTCCCTATCCTGCTTTTCATTTTCCTCCAGATAACGGTGTACTGCAACCCACTGGATCATAGGCAGGATATCCGAACGCTGCACCTGACGACAGCGCTGTTTTTGACTTTTTATCTTGATCGACCACTTCTTGTCCCTCGTCTTGGCATACTCACTGGATAATCGGAATAAACACTCCTTTTGCTTGGATACCGTCAATAGCTTAGATACATAATCATCGGTCATAAAGTGAAATTCCGACGGCATATTTTTAAGCTGTTTCTGAAAAACGATGCTCCTGCCACTATCCCGCTCTTCCTGCGGGATCAAAATAGCTGCATACAGTTCGCGCAGCATCACCAGATTCTTTTCCATTTTGGAATAATACAGCAAATGATCCCGTTGTATGCTTCGTAATGAATTTTGGTCAATGCCCGGATCTTTACGTCGCTTTTTATTTTTCAAATACTGCACAACACCTCTATCATAATCCGGTGTCTTGTATCCATGTTCTGCCGACCATTCCTTAAAATCCGTCTGCTCCAAAGCACGAACAAGACGTTCATGTACTTCTTTGTTGGCGTAATACACGATCTTTTCCCGGTATTCATGGAACACTTTCAGTCCCATTTTACCATAGCCCTTAAACATCGAAGCATGCTCTAACATCCATTCCAGAAAATCAGCCGGTTCTTTGTCTTTTTGCACTCTGTACATATTCCATAGCTGGCTGGTATGACTCTTTTGCTTTAATTCCGTGTCCTCGCTCGCTTCCTGTCCTGTTTGTATATAGAAGTCCGCGTCTTGTCATCAATGGCATTTGCATGTCTGACTGCGCCAAAATCAATCAATACGCCATTGCCCTCTGCATTTATGATCACGTTATCCGGGCTGACATCTTGATGAACAAGACCCCTCTGATGCAGGTCCAGCAATGCCCGGATCGGATTGTGCAATATATTCCAACAATTTTGTGGTGAAAATGGTCCATTCCGTTTCACATAATCCTTAATGCTGCCTCCACGCACATAATCCATAACCAAATATACACTGTCATTTTCTTCAAAAAAACTGCGTGTACGGACAATGCCTTCCTGTGTGCCAAACTGTGACAGCACTCTGGCTTCTTTGAGAAAATCGTCCTTGCCACGTTCGAATAACACTTTGGATTCCGGAGTATACGGGGTAACCTGATAAGATGATCTGGTTTTATCGCATTTTCGCCAAACCAGACCATTTGGGAAATATTCTTTGATCGCCACAGCGATTAAAAGCGTCAGATCCAGACCGATATATGTAATACCAAATCCACCTTCACCAAGCACACGACCAACCAAATATTTGCCGTGAAATAACTTACTGCCATGTGGAATATGATGCGGAGCATCCGAAATCTTCTCTGCTGCCAGACCGCAATGTGGACAAGTTCCATCCCAACTCAATGGCTGCATACAATTCATACAATACTTTTTGTCTTCCAATGTCTGTACTACTCCCTTATGTGTATCAATGCTGATATACTGATTTTGTCTATTGTTTTCTTAATTATATGTCATAGTTGTCTATCAATTTCTTATTTTTTTATCCGTTTTTTCCCAGCCGACACAACAGCTGTTTAAGAAGTAATGCGCTAGGATAACCGCATTTTCTTTACTTTCGTAAATTTGCTGTACTTCCGGCGTCCGTTTACTTTCTTGTAGATACGTATTTTGTACGTCACGGTTTTCATCTTCCTGCTATAGGCAATGTTAATCTTGCGGTGTCCGTTTTTTAACCGATTTTTCTTAAGTTTTAAGCGCATGAACCCAAGTTTTGTTTTACGGTAAAATTGCAAATAACAATTTTGTTTTTTGCGCAGAGACACCTGAATATACCGCTGACCGGCTTTGGTCTTCTTGCGGACTACTTTCACGCGCGGTGCAGGATATTTCCTCGGTGCTATCGTGGGTTTCCATGGGTGCTTTGTCGGTGCCGCCGGACGCTTTGTCGGTACAACCGTTGGTCGTTTCGTCGGTACAACCGTTGGTCGTTTCGTCGGAACCGCTGTTGGGCGGATGTTCGGTGCCACAGATGGCGTAACACTTGGGTTAGCTGTTGGACGGATGCTCGGCGCCACAGATGGCGTAACACTTGGATTCGCTGTCGGTGTTTTCGTTGGTGAACTCGTGGGTGCCGCACTTGGTTTTGGCAACAAAGAAGCACCGTCCACCAGTCTATCGGTCGAATATCCGCTTCTCGTCAGATCGATCGTGAGATTTAACGTAGGATACGTATCGTCTTCCTGCAGCCAAGACAGATAATCCCCTTTCGCTCCATTCTGTGCTGAAACATATGCATTTAAGGCTTCAGCCAGTGAGGAAGTGTGCGCATAAGACGCTGCATTCTCACTAATGAACGCCGCAGAAGCCTCTCCTGCTCTTTGTGCACGATCGATCTGATGAACCTCCATGATCGTACCATTCCCCTCTTTTCCAAATAGGGGCAGATCTGATACCGAAGCTTCATAACAATTTTCCCATGCGGTCGCAGCAGCATTTCCGGATAGTCCGCCACCAGTCACCGCATGATAGTCGATTTGTTCTTCACTTTTCGAATCACTGTCAAATTGCACCGTTCCATAATTTACACAGTTCGTCATGGCATGCTGCTGCAGTAAATTCCAAATAGTTGATCCTGTCTGTTCTGCCTCACAGCCTCTGCCCAATATACCGCCAATCGCCGCCTCTGCATACGTATCCTGTACTGTATAGAGCAGCGTTCCGAAGTTCGCAATATTAGAAAGCCTTAGCAGAGGATAGGCACCGTCTCCGACAACGCCACCAATATAGCTGATGGAATGCTGCCGTTCGATCAACGTTCCGGTATTAACTGTATTAGAAATGATCCAGTCACAGCTTCCGTCATTCCAGCCACCGCCCAATATACCACCTACGCTAACCGGTGCCGCATTACAGGATTGCTCTCCGGAACTGATATTTCCTGCATTACGACATCTGTTAATCGTAATTCCGTTTAATGTATACCCGATAATCCCACCTGCATATTGCTTCATACTCCCACTCGTCTCGGAACACCCATGTACGGTCCCCTCATTCACACACTCAGACATCTGCAAATACGTCATGGCTGCATTCCAGCCGCAAATCCCCCCGGTATAACACATCCCATAAACATCTGCGGAATTGCAGCACCCCATAATTTCGCCAGCAGATATTAGACCGCTCACTCCACCGGCATTACTTCCATGCACAACGCCTCCCTGCACCCGGCAATCTCTAATAGAACCATAACTACTGCCTGCGATTCCACCAACATTTAGATTAATGTTCTCTCCACATATACCTTCTGCAATCACCTGATTGTTCTCAGAGGTGCATTGTTCTACAACTGCTTTTTCCGTCACACGGCTGGCAAAAGCACCAACATCCCACGCTGAGTACCCACGCTCCACATCAACTATGATGCAGTTCCTGGCACAACAGTTCACAATCGCGCCCTGTAACTCTTTCGCAAACAATGCACAATCAGTTGCCGCAATTTCTGCGCATCCTTCCAGAACCAAATTGACCACTGCACCTCTCGCATTTCCGAAAATCGCACTCGATCCTCCAAGCAAAGCCCCCGATATCCGATGATGATTTCCCTGATACACACCATGAAAATCGTGACCGTGTAACCATAGAAAATCTTCCGACATACCAAGTGCTGCATACGAAGCGCTGCGATCGGAATTGTCCGGCTGATACGCAGTTCCATCCGATGCAACGGTGCATTTTAACGTATCACCATCATAAACAGCAATACGTTTCAAAGATTTATCATATCGAAAGTTGTAGTCACTGAGCGCAATGTCTGCTGTCTGCACAAAAGTCAACCCAAATCCGGTCACTTTTTGCATAATCTTCATATAAGCACGAAGATCGTCCGCATTGGATATCGTGACAACCGATGTATCTTTTCCAATGGTTGACATATTTTGATAATAATCACACGCAGATACTCCTTGTGTGACGTCCGGTGTCTGTGTAGGGATTCCCGTTGCACTTTCCGACAGTTGTGCTGATGTCTCCATAGTATCTTCTAATGTCTGTGCAGAGGCACATTGCACACCGTGAATACTAATCCTCTCTATATATGGTTCCAATCCGACCAAAACAGCAACAGCCATGATCGCTGCGATTGCTTTCTTATAGTACCTCATTCCTTACCTCCTGCCACTATATATTCGCTATAACAGTGTAGCAAACAAAGAATTTATTGTCATATATGTTAATCCTCTACTGCAAAATGTTCATTCTCACAGTCTGTTTTATTTTAGCACAATCAAGAGGTATTCACAATGAAATAAAATACTCAAACCTGCCATACCTCAAATTCTCCACAACCACATATTGCTTATTATATCAGCAATAAATAAAACATTTTGCAGCCAATACATTAAATTGTTCTGCCATCTGAGAACTAAGATAATTGCCGCAGAACGCAACGTTTTTACGTGATTTCTTATTTTGTT
>ERZ832317.2175-NODE-2175-length-23222-cov-7.213450_pt1 | contig 23222 bp, 17 predicted proteins | sample MGYA00519695_ERZ832317 | MGnify/ENA primary metagenome ERZ832317 (study PRJEB31850, sample SAMEA3708726) | human gut metagenome | biome: human gut; feature: human-associated habitat; material: faeces | place: China | collected 2014 ...
TCGGACGGGCCGATGGCGTTCATCTTGGCGATATCCTCGCTGGCCTCGTCCTGCATGATCGAGATAGCATCGTCGATCGTGACGATACCGACCAGACGCTTCTCGTTGTCCACAACGGGGATGGCCAGATAGCCGTACTTCTCGAACATCTGGGAGACATCTTCCTGATCGGTCGTGGTGTTGACGCTGACCACATTGTCATCCATCATGTCGCGGATCAGCTCATTGTCCGGGTCCTTGGAGAGGACGAGTGCGCGCAGCGATACAACGCCGATCAGCGTGCGGTCGCGGTCGGTGACATAGCAGTTGTTGATGGTCTCCTTGTCAAAGCCGTTCTTGCGGATGGCGCTCATCGCCTGCGCCACCGTCCAGTCGGGGCGCAGCTCCATCAGCTCGGTGGTCATGACGCCGCCGGCGGAGTCCTCGGGATATTTAAGCAGTTCGTTGATCATGCGGCGGGTCGCAGGATCGGCCTGACCCAGAATACGCTTGACTACATTGGCAGGCATTTCCTCGACAAGATCCGTCGCATCGTCGACGAACAAATCATCTACAACGGCCTTCAATTCCTTATCGGTCAGGCCGTCGATCAGGTTTTGCTGGGTTTCGGTCGTCAGTTCGGCAAAGATCTCGGCCGCCAGATCCTTGGGGCACAGACGGAACAGCACCGGGAGCTTCTCCGGCGGGAGATCCTCAAACACGGCGGCCAGATCGGGCGCGGGCAGGGTGGACATAACATCGCGCAGGCTCTGGTACTTTTTGGCATCATCCAGATTGGCGAGCATGGCGCGCAGGGTTGCGATCGTGGTGTCGGACATAAAAAAGCTGCCTCCTTTTCAGGCGGCAGCCGAGCACATTTAATTTTAGGCAATGCAAAGCACAGCAATACCGTGCGTTACTTTTAACGCGCAGTTTGCCTTAGATTGCCCGGTATAAACATGGTGGCTGCCTTATTCAAGATACATCGGTACACAGGACTGGGACTGGGGGTATCCATTGTGACAACCACCTCACCTTTGTTTGAATTTTTACTACACGGCGCTATTCGCACCTATAGTTACTTTACCATCTGGGAACGGATTAGTCAACGGTAAATTCCGGCAATTTGAGAAAAAAGCAAAAAAGCCGACCTCCGGTAAGCTGTAGGGCCGGAGGTCGGCAGTTTTTATTTCACAGCAAAGCTTACGCCATCAGTTCCCTGACGGTGGCGGCCAGCTTCTCATCCTTGCAGGCGGGGAAGAAATACTCGGCGAAGTGCTCACCGGCGAAGGCGCCCTTGACGAGGTCGCGGTCGAGGTCCTTCAGAATGTCGGACAGGTCGCGGAACGCAACGGCGCGCACGCCGTCCAGAATCTTCTTGTTGCGCTGCTCGGGCACAACGCGCTCCTTCGGGTAGCCCTGACCATGGCCGAAGCCGAACAGCTTCTCAAAGATGTACTCGAGGTTCAGCTCGCCGCCCCAGCCGAAGCCCTTGGCAAAGGGCAGGGCCACCGCGTTGCCGTCGTTGACATGGGCAAAGGTGTAAGCGTCAACGGGGTCCTCGACATGGCCGCAGATGACGCCGGGGAAGCTGTTCAGGGCCAGCATAGCGCCCTCACCGGTGCCGCAGCCGGTGATGACGTAGTCCGCAGCGCCGGAGTTCAGCAGCACAGCGGCCAGGATGCCGTTCTGAACGTAGGTCAGCTGGGCGGCATCGTCGGCGGCATACATGCCGTAGTTGACGACCTCGTGGCCCATCGGTTCCACGACCTTGCGCAGGGTGGATTCCACCAGGGCGCTCTTGGCGGCCTGGCTGTTTTCCATGATCAATGCGATTTTCATTTTACAGTTCCTTTCTTGCAAAGGGTAAAGCTTACAAAATCATTATACCAAGGGCCGCGCAGGAACGCAAGGCACTTCCCTGCCCCGCTTACATCACCAGCTGGCGGAAGTAGTGGGTGTTAATGCTCTTGTCATCCTCGGCCATCTTGGCAATGCAGGCGTCCAGCGTGTGGGCTACATCGTCCAGGCTGCGCCAGTTGGGGGCGTCGGGCTTGACCTCACGTTCCAGCCAGGGCGCGATCTCGGTGTGGGAGGCGGCACCCTCGATGAGGTAGGCACCCTTGCGGGCGGCCTGGGTCTGCGGCTCGTAGCCGTCAACGCTGCCCATCATCGTCATGGTGAACACGCCCTTGCGGTTGCGCCCACCCACGATGAGCCGCACGCCCACCGGCTGCACCGAGACCGTGGCGGCCTTCTCGCGCAGGATCTTGACGACCTTCTCCAGCGTCAGGTACTGGGTCTGGTACTCGTCCACCGCGTTGATGATCTGTACGGCGGCCAGCGTGTCGCCCGCAAAACCGACCACGACGTTACGGTTGATCTTGCGGACCTTGGGCAGGTCGTTTTTGAGGATATGGGGCTTTTCGCCGGTGATGGGTTCCTCGACATAGCGGCCATCGCTGACCATGGCGCAGAAGGTATCACCGCATACTGCTAAAATCGCACTCATTGTTTTTCGTCCTTTGTTTTTTAATGGTACGTCTATTGTAGCACGAAATGCCGCGGGGTGCAAGGCACGCTTGACATGGCCGCGGCAGTGGGGTATAATAACTATAGAAAAGGCGCTGCGACAAGCGGTTGGCCCTTTCGGTGAATATGTTAAAAGGTTAGCCTAATAACCGTCACCTGCCGGGGTGGCGGTTATTGCTTTTTACAACTAAGCTCAAAGTAAAGGTCTTGCGACCGATATAGAACGTAAATGTAAATCGCATGGTCTCACCTCCTTTCGGGGGTGGGGCCAACCGCCTGCCGTTGTGTGCAGCGCCTTGCCGCCTGTTGAAGCAGGCGGTTTTTGTATTATAGCAGAAATTTCGACGATATGCAAGAATTTTTGCAGCGATCCGCCGGACACTACGGGCGGATATGGAATCCGCCCCTACGGTGTAGGGGGCGATGCTCGTCATCGCTCCGGAAGCGTTGTGACCGCCGCCATGTGCCGCGGGCGAACAATGTTCGCCCCTACAGCACCCCTTTTGAATTGCATTGTAGGGAGGGGTCTTGACCCCTCCGCGGGTCGATGCAAGCATCGGCCCCTACAGAAACGGCCCGCCGGGATTTTTTTCCCAGCGGGCCGTTTTTCTTTAGTTATTCTTGTAATAATTGATCAGGCAGCCGTCCGCCAGGATCTGCCGCTCGGCATCGGTCATAGCGCCGAGGCTGACTGTAAAGCGAACTACGCCGCCGTCCGGCTTGACGGCGATGGCGGTCAACTCGTCATCGGCATTCAGCAGCGCCTTGCGCACACCGGGCAGGTAGACATAATCCCCATTGTCCAGCACAGCGGGATCCTTCATCAGGAAGGGCAGCATGCCCCAGTTGATGCAGTTGGAGCGGTAGCGCTTGGTGGCATACTCGCAGGCAAAGTTGGCTGCGCCGCCCAGCACGCGCTGGCAGCTGGCAGCCTGCTCGCGGGCGGAACCGTCACCGGGCTTGTTGGCGAAGATGGCCGAGCCAATGTTGGTGTTGGCCGCATCGGGCGTGTAGCCCAGCCTCTTCAAATCATCGTAGACACGCGCTATCTCAGCGGGCAGAGCGCCTGCGCGGCGCTCCTCGTCCAGCGCCTTGACAGCCTTGGCGTTCGGCACATAGGCCGGATCCTTGCGGGAGAGGGTGAACTCCGCCAGACGCAGCGGGTTCGACCGGAAGGACGATGTCTCGCCCGAGGGGATCAGCTCATCGGTCGTGGTGACAGGGTCGGTGATGTAGCTGACGATCCTGACAAGCAGATCCTCGGTCAGGGCGGGCTGTTCAGGCCAGTCCTTGATGTTCGGGCCGAATTTCAGCGCGTAGTCCGGCTCGGGGCGGCCCCAGCCGTTGTAGACGCGCTTGTCGTAGACGCCCTGCTCAAAGTGGTATTCGGGCAGGGTGTACTCTGCATCGGTCAGCTCACTGGCAGCGGTCAGGTAGCCGCCGTTGGCTGCGGTGGCCGCAATGGAGCGGGCGTCCATCAGTGCCACAGCGCTGATTTGACCCTCGCCGGGCTTCGAGCCCTCACGGTTGGGGAAGTTGCGGGTCGTGTGGCGGATGGAGAACTCGCCGTTGGCCGGGGTATCGCCCGCGCCGAAGCAGGGGCCGCAGAAGCACTCGCGGAAGATGCCGCCGGCGGAAACAATGTCGGCCACCGCGCCGTTCTTGACCAGTTCCAGGTAGGTCGGCATACTGTCGGGGTAGACGCTGAGCTTAAACTCGCCGTTGCCGCAGCTTTTGCCGCGGATAATATCCGCGACCGCGCAGATATTCTCATAGGTGCCGCCGGAGCAGCCGGCCACAATGCCCTGATCCACATAGATGCGGCCATCCTCGCAGATCTTGCCGACCAAGTCCATCTCGACCTTGCCGCCCAGCTGCTTATTGGCCTGATCCTGAGCAGCCTGCAAAATCTCTTTCGCGTTGGCTTTCAGTTCGCGGATCGGGTAAGCGTAGCTCGGGTGCATCGGCAGGGCGATCATGCACTCAACGGTGGACAGATCCAGCTCAATGCAGCCGTCATAGTAGGCCACATCGGCGGGCTTCAATTCTTTGTAGGCCTCGGGGCGGTTGTGCTGCTCGAAGTATTGTTTCGTAACATCGTCAGTCTGCCAGATGGAGGACCAGCAGGTCGTCTCGGTCGTCATGACATCGATGCCGTTGCGGTAATCGGCGCTAAGATTGGCAACGCCGGGGCCGACAAACTCCATGACCTTGTTCTTCACATAGCCGTTGGCGTAGGTGGCGGCCACCAGCGCCAGCGCGACATCGTGGGGGCCGACGCCGGGGTTGGGCTTGCCGGTCAGATAGATGGCGACCACGCCGGGGTAGGCCATATCGTAGGTGCGGCCGACCAGCTGCTTGGCCAGCTCGCCGCCGCCCTCGCCGACGGCCATCGTCCCCAGCGCGCCGTAGCGGGTGTGGGAGTCAGAGCCGAGGATCATCCGCCCGCAGCCCGACATCATTTCCCGGTTATAGCTGTGGATGACCGCCATGTTCGGCGGGACATAGATGCCGCCGTACTTGTGCGCGGCGGACAGGGCAAACTGGTGGTCGTCCTCGTTGATAGTGCCGCCCACGGCGCAGAGACTGTTGTGGCAGTTCGTCATGACATAGGGCAGCGGAAATTCCTTCATGCCGGAGGCGCGGGCCGTCTGGATGATGCCGACATAGGTAATGTCGTGGCTGGTCATCGAGTCGAATTTCATGCGCAGATCCTGCATGGAATCGCTTGTGTTATGCGCCTTCAGGATGCCGTAGGCGATGGTGCCCTTGCGGGCTTCGGCCTCGGTCACACCCGCCGGGGCCGTAGTCTGGGGGACGCCGTTTACAAGAAATACTCCATGGTCGTGCAGTTTCATGGGAGAACCCTCCGTTTTATATGTATCGCAAAAGCCTTCCCCTTAGGGGGAAGGTGGCGCGAAGCGCCGGATGAGGGGCAAGCCTGCCATATTTCCCGTTTACGGATTCTTGCCGGAAGGTCTGCCCTCATCAGTCCGCTGCGCGGACAGCTTCCCCCGAGGGGGGAAGCCTTTTAGGTTACAGTCGTGCAATAACCGCCTGCGTAAACTCCTTCGTCCCCGCCGTTCCTCCAATATCCGCGGTCACAACCTTGCCCTCGGCGACCTGAGCCAGAATCGCGGCGTTCAGGCGGGCGGCCTTTTCCGTCTCACCAAGGTCGCCCAGCATCATCGCAAAGGCCATCAGGATGGCGCTGGGGTTGGCCTTGTCCTGCCCGGCAATGTCGGGCGCAGAGCCGTGGACGGCCTCGTAAATGCGCGTGTTATCGCCGATGTTGGCGCTGGGCGCAAAGCCCAGACCGCCCACAAGCCCCGCGCAGAGGTCGCTGATAATATCGCCGTAAAGGTTCGGGGCCACCAATACATCGAACTGCTCCGGCTTCTGCACCAGCTTCATGCAGAGTGCATCAATGATGCAGTCGTCTGCGGTGATTTCAGGATAGTGGGACGCCACCTCGCGGAAGGTGCGCAGGAACAGGCCGTCCGTCAGCTTCATGATGTTGGCCTTGTGCACCGCCGTGACCTTTTTGCGGCCGTTTTTGCGGGCATAGTCAAAGGCAAAGCGGCAGATCCTTTCGCACGCAGGGCGGGTGATGAGCTTGACGCCGTTGGCCATCTCATCGTTGACCATATACTCGATGCCCTTGTACAGATCCTCGGTGTTCTCGCGCACAATGACGAGGTCGACATTGTCAAAGTGGGTGGGTACGCCCGGCAGCGTGTGCACAGGGCGCAGGTTGGCGTAGGTGGAAAAGCGCTGGCGCAGCTGCACATTGATGCTGCGGAAGCCCTTGCCGATGGGGGTAGCCGTGGGGCCCTTGAGTGCCCAGCCGCAGGCCTCGATGGCGTCCAGCGCGCCGGGGGCGATCAGCTCGCCGCTCTCGGCGGCATATTCGGCACCGGCGGCATATTCCTGCCACTCGATGCCGGTGTCCAGCGCGGCGGAGACGCCGCGCACGCTCTCGGCGATTTCACGGCCGATGCCGTCGCCCGGAATCAGAACTGCTTTCATAAAAATACTTTCCCCTTTCCCTGTGTTTCTTACGATATACATAATAGTAACCGGTTTGGGGGTGGTTGTCAATGCGCATTTTTACACATTTCGCGGCAATCTGCCCACCAGCTTAATTATTTAAAGTGCCATCTTGGCAATTTTGCAAAATTTTTAAGTTTTTCTTGACGAAAGCGCCAATATACTATAAAATCAATCTATCAGGCGCTTGGTGTAAGGGAAGGCCCGCAGGGGTATGCGCCTGTATAAAAATGCAAAGTGTATAGAGAGAGGGGTATCTGCGATGTATTACCCGGACGTCCCGGCCTTGGAGCCGGATGAGTTGAACCTGCTCTGCAATGAATATTTAGAGCATAACGCCACGCTGGACCCGCATCTGGCGGACCAGATGGGCGTCAAGCGCGGCCTGCGCAATCTGGACGGCACCGGTGTGCTGGCCGGCATCACGAACGTGTCCAACGTCATCGGCTATGACAAGAAGCCGGACGGCACCATCGCGCCCATCCCGGGCCGGCTGGTCTACCGCGGCATCGACATTGACACGCTGGCCGCCGCAGCCGACGCCCACGACCGCTTCATGTTTGAAGAAGTCATCTGGCTGCTGCTGTTCGGCTCTCTGCCCACGCAGGAGCAGTACGCCAAGTTCCGCAAGCTGCTGGAGCATCACCGTGAGCTGCCGCAGGGCTTTGCCGATGACATGATCTTAAACTCGCCGTCCCCCAACCTGATGAACAAGATGGCGCGGAGCGTGCTGGCCATGTACAGCTACGATGAGCACGCCGAGGACAACAGCCTGCCCAACATCCTGCGCCAGAGCATCAACCTGATCGCCGAGCTGCCCACGATGATGGTCAACGCCTACCAGATCAAGCGCCGCGTCTATGACCGGTCGAGCATGTACTTCCACCTGCCGACCGAGGGGCAGAGCACGGCCGAGCATATTTTAAGCACCTACCGCGCTGACCAGAAGTTCACCCATGAGGAGGCGCGGCTGCTCGACCTCTGCCTGCTTGTCCACGCCGACCACGGCGGCGGCAACTGCTCGACCTTCACCTGCCGCGTGCTGTCCAGCTCCGGCACGGATACTTACGCGGCGATTTCGTCCGCCATCGGCGCACTGAAGGGCCCCAAGCACGGCGGCGCAAACCTGAAGGTCATGCACCAGCTGGACTACATTCTCGAAAATGTCGAGAACCCAACAAACGACGACGAGGTCCGCGAGTTCCTGCGCAAGATCCTCCGCAAAGAGCGCGGCGACGGCAGCGGCTTAATTTACGGCATGGGCCACGCGGTTTACACATTGAGCGACCCGCGCGCACAGATTTTGAAAACCCACGCCAAGAGCCTTGCCTATAAAAAAGGCTACGATGAGGAATACGAGATGCTGTGCAGCATCGAGCGGCTGGCCCCGCAGGTCTTTGCCGAGGAAAAGCACGGCCCCAAAAAGGTCTGCGCCAATGTGGACCTGTTCAGCGGCCTGATCTACCGCATGCTGGGCATCAGCGAGGATCTGTACACCCCGCTGTTCGCCATTGCCCGTGTGCCGGGCTGGTGCGCCCACCGCGTGGAGGAGGTCGAATTTGCCAACCGCATCATCCGCCCCGCCTACCAGTATGTCGGCAAGCCGCAGGAGTATGTGGCGCTGGAAGAGAGATAAGGTATATTCCCGGTGCAGCTGCAAAGCCCCTCAGGCCTCGCAAGCTCGGCCAGCTCCCCGCAAAGCGAGGAGCCTTTCTGGCGGCCTTTGGCCGCAAAGAGCCTCCTCACATAAGTGGGGAGGTGACCGAGCGAAGCGAAGGTCGGAGGGGCTTTGCCCGTTTCCCGCCAGAAGCACGCCCCCCTCAAAATCCCCTTGCATTTCCCCGTTGTTTTTGGTATAGTATTTTCTGTTTTTATTCGATAAGGAGATATTTACCCATGTCCGAACATGCCAATACAAGGGAAAAGCGCCTTGCTGCGCTCGCGGTGGCGGTGGTCGTACTGGTGACGGTGCTGCTCATTGTGGAGACCTTCCGCCTGCTGCTGCCCGGCCTGTGGAGCGCGTTTTCCGCCGGGGACGAGCAGGCGCTCAGCGACTATCTGACGAGTCAGGGGCGGCTGCGCAGCTTTCTGACGCTGTGGTTTCTGGCCGTTGTGCAGGTGCTCTCCCTCGTCATTCCCGCCATGCCGGTGCAGCTGGCGGCGGGCCTTGCCTATGGGCCGTGGCTCGGCTTTGTGACGAGCTTTTCCGCCTCGGCCGTTGCCAACCTCACCGTCTTTCTCGCCGCGCGGCGGCTGGCTCCGGTCATCCGCCGCCTGACCGCCGACAATGCCAAGGCCACCAAGCTGCTGAACAGCGTGCGCAGCAGCAAAGACCCGTGGTTCTACACGATCCTTGCGTTCATCACACCGGGTCTGCCAAACGGCATTATCCCCTACGCCGCCGCCAACGCAGGCATGCGGCCGAAGCATTTTATCGCCGCCATCTTTATCAGCCTGCCCTTTCCCACCCTGCTGACCTGCGCCGCAGGCAGCTTTATTCTGGAGGGGAACTGGCTGTTCACGGTCCTTGTCGGCGTGGTTCTGTTCAGCTTTGTGGGCATCCTGTTCTTCAACCGCACAAGGCTCATCGCACACGCGCACGACCTCAAAAACAGGCATACCAAAAAGGCCGAGGCATAAAGCCTCGGCTTTTTTAAGGCTTCCCCTGAGGGGGAAGGCAAAATCATTTTTCACTCTCCCACTGCGCCACCAACGGCGCAGCCACGGCGGAGAGTGCCTCGCGCGCATTGGTGATGGCGGCGACATCCGCCGGGGTCAGGCGGTCGGCCTTTTTGTGCCGCAGCACACGCTCCAGCACGCGCTCGGCTTCTTTTATTTTGCTGCGGGTCGCGCGGTCCAGCGCCTTGCCGGCCTTGCTGCCCAGCGCCGTGTTCACACGGTAGAGCGCAGCCTCCCCAGCGTTCAGCGCCTCCAAGGCAGCCTTGCGCTCTCTGTCCTGCCCGGCAAAGGCGGCGGCGTCCCGCATGGCGCGGGTGATCTCGGCCTCGCTCAGATTGGAGGTGCCCGAGATCGTGATGCTCTGCTCCTTGCCGGTGTCCATATCCCGCGCCCGGACCATCACAATACCGTTGGCGTCAATGTCAAAGGTCACCTCAATCTTCGGCACGCCCGCCCACGCCCGCTTGATGCCCCGCAGCGTAAAGGTGCCCAGCAGCTTGTTGTCCCGGGCAAACTCACGCTCGCCCTGCAGGACCTTGATCTCCACGGTATTCTGGAACGGTGCCGCGGTGGTAAACACCTTGCTGAACCGTGTCGGGATCGTGGAGTTCCGCTCGATCAAATGCGTTGCCACGCCGCCGACGGTTTCAATCGAGAGGGTCAGCGGGGTCACATCCATCAGCAGCAGGCCCTCGCCGGGGCCGGTCAGGGCCACGCCGCCCAGACGCCCCGCCTGCACGGCGGCGCCCAGCGCCACACACTCGTCCGGATTCAGTGAGCGCGATGGTTCCAGCCCGGTCATCCGCATGACCTTGGCCTGCACGGCCGGGATGCGGGTCGAGCCGCCGACCAGCAACACCTGATCCAGATCACTTGCGGAGAGGCGGGCATCGCTCAGGGCATTGCGCACCGGCAGCGCCGTCCGCTCGATGAGATCGGCGCACAGCTCCTCAAACTTGGCGCGGGTCAGCGTCAGCTGCAGATGCAGCGCGCCCTGCGCCGTTGTGGTGAGGAACGGCAGGCTCAGCTCGGTCTGCTTGGCGCTGGAAAGCTCCTTTTTGGCCTTCTCGGCCTCCTCGCGCAGGCGCTGCATGGCCACGCGGTCCGTGGTCAGGTCCACGCCGTGGCTGGCCTTGCACTGCTCGGCCATCCAGTTTACGATCCGCTCATCAAAATCATCGCCGCCGAGGTAGTTGTCCCCGCAGGTGGAAAGCACCTGCACGATGCCGTCCCCGATGCGGATGAGCGATACATCAAAGGTGCCGCCGCCCAGATCGTAGACCATGACGGTCTGGGTGCGGCCGTTGTCCAGCCCGTAGGCCAGCGCGGCAGCGGTCGGTTCGTTGATGATACGGCGCACATTCAGCCCGGCGATGCGCCCGGCGTCCTTGGTGGCCTGCCGCTGGGCATCGTTGAAGTAGGCGGGCACCGTAATAACCGCCTCGGTCACGGCCTCGCCGAGGTAAGCCTCGGCGTCCGTCTTGAGTTTTTGCAGGATAAGGGCGCTCAGCTCCTGCGGCGTATAGCATTTGCCATCGATGGGCACGCGGGTCTCGCTGCCCATAAGCCGCTTTACGCTGGTCACGGTGCGCGGGGCGTTGGTCACGGCCTGACGCTTGGCAGGCTCACCCACCAGCCGCTCCCCCGCCTTGGTGAACGCCACAACAGAGGGCGTTGTGCGCTGCCCCTCGGCATTGGGGATGACGACCGGCTTGCCGCCCTCGACCACAGCCACACAGCTGTTTGTGGTCCCCAGATCAATTCCGATCATTTTTGCCATGGTGGTATTTGTCCTTTCAAAAAAGACAATTTTGATTCTTGCTTCTATTGTAGCGTTTGCCGCGCCGAAAAGTGTTGCGATTTCGTAAATAAATTGGGGCGAATTTTATAAACCTGCGGGGCTTCCCCCTCGGGGGAAGGCTAAGAAAATGTTGACGCACACGCCCCAACGTGCTATAGTTAGTTTAAAGCACTAAAGAGGAGGATTCCTATGGCACGCACCGCGACTGTGACCCGCAACACGCGGGAAACGCAGATCACGCTGACCATCGACCTTGACGGCACCGGCAAGACCGACCTGCACACCGGCATCGGCTTTTTTGACCATATGCTGGACGGCTTTGCCCGCCACGGCCTGTTTGATCTGAGCGTGACCTGCCACGGCGATCTGGATGTAGACTGCCACCACACGATCGAGGACATCGGCATTGCGCTGGGCACCGCCCTCAAGGAGGCGCTGGGCGACAAGGCCGGCCTTGTGCGGTACGGCAGCTGTATGCTGCCGATGGACGAGACGCTGGCGCTCTGCGCCGTGGATCTGGGCGGGCGGCCGTATTTCGTCTACGATGCCGCCTTTGCCGGGCAAAGCTGCGGCGGCATGGACACCCAGATGGCGCGGGAGTTCTTCTACGCGGTGTCCTACAGCGCCCTGATGAACCTGCACCTGAAGGTGCTGTACGGTGAGAACGACCACCATAAGCTGGAGGCCATGTTCAAAGCCTTTGCCAAAGCTCTGGACGCCGCCACCCGCAGGGACGCGCGGATCGACGGGGTGTTATCGACGAAAGGGACGTTATAATCCGCCTTACGGATTGTATCTATGTAGGGGCGGGGCTCTGCTCCGCCCGGCAGCCTTGCGCGGTATCCTTTTTCCGGGAATGTATCGCGCATGGCAAACGGCCACGGGCGGAGCAGAGCCCCGCCCCTACCGTGCAATTTCTTACAGAGAGGCAAGTTTAAGAATCAATCGTTCTCATCAAACCCGACCAGCAGCGGCTTCAGCTCCTCGGGCGGCAGCTTGTAATGCACGCCCTCAATGATGTGGTCCAGATCCTGCACCTCGCAGCGAGCCAGCCAGACATAACACATCATGACCAGCGTCGGGTCGGTCGAGAAGCGGAGCCACTTTTTGCACCAGTCGCAGCGGTAGTGGAAGAAGCCCTCCTTCAGCACGCTGTATTCGTGGTGGCCCAGCAGCGGGCCGTACTTCGTTCTGGCAAACCGTGCCTTGAACTCCGCAAGATCCCGGGCTGCCAGAAGGTACTCCCACTCGGCGGCGGTCAGGGCCGTGCAGTCGCGCCGCGCTGCGCTGCGCACGGCGGAATCCGGCGCGCCGATGCGGATTAGCCGCGCCGCATTGGAAACCGCCGATGTATCGCACTCCAGCTCGATCAACTCCCGCAGGCCCGGCTCGGCAGCAGGCCCATGGCCCGCCGGTGCCAGCGCCACAAGCGCCTTGTGGCGGCAGTCCTGCAAAAGCGGCTCGGCCTGTGCGGTCAGGCCCCGGTCTGCTCTGGCGTTGCGTAAGGGTGCCAGAACCTTTTCCCACGGGGTACCGGCCACTGCGGCCAGAATACCGTCCAGTCCGGTCGCCTTGGCCAGCGCATAGAGGTCGATGCAGCAGCGCTGCTGCATGAACTCGGGCAGCCGGAACAGATAGTCGCCCGGGCGGCCCGCATCCAGGCAGCGCATCGCGGCGGTCAGCTCGTCCACCTCACAGCAGAGGGTAAAGTATTCATACACCTTGCTGCCTGCGCTGCGATCATACCGGCAAAGGCTGTCGTAGCGGTTGTACAGGCTCTGCCGCAGCAGGCTTTCCAGCTGGGCGCGGCGGGCGTACTGGGGGTTGACATCGGCCAGCGCCGCGCTGTAGAGCGGCTGCTCCTTGAGGGCGGCGGCTAACTCAGACATTGTGCGGCAGCCCATCAGGCGGCGGTAATCCTCTGCCCGCAGGCGGCGGCCGTACAGCGCCCGCGCCTTGGCCAGCACCGCATTGCCGGAGGCATTGCTTGCCTTCGTCATTGTGCGGCCTCCCCGCTCAGGGTGCGCTGTACAAGCGCTGCGCACCATTCAGCTTCATGGCTCCGGGCGGCGGCGGTCATGGCCTCGGCGGCCTGCTGGCACTGCTGCTCCAGCGCAGCAAGGGCGGCAGCGTTGCCTTGCTCGGCAGCCTTGGCGGCGGACTCGCAGGCTGCCTTTTCGCGGGCGTCACACTCCGCAATGATCTTCTGCTTCTGCTCGTCCAGCGCGGCCAGCCGGGCCGTGCGTTCCAGCTTGGCCTTTTCACTGGCCTTGCGCTGGGCGGCATCCATCTCCAAAATGGCCTGCATCAGGTCGTTTACATCTTTCATGCAATGCACCTCACTCTTTGAGAGCTTTACCTGAGAATTGTAGCCACCCCTACAATCTATCGGGCTGCTGCGGGCGTAGGGCGGTCAGTCCCCTGACCGCCGCCGAATGCAACCTGTTTATTTATATAAATAGGTACACCCAATTTCCAGGTTCAGCCGTAATTATAGCACTATGACCAAATATAGCAAGTGGTTTTTGTGCAGTTTTATTTGTACAAAAATGGGTTTGTGTTTTTCCTGTCGATGTTTTGCGAAAGCGATCTCACTGCTTTTTCATGGCGGCCAGCCCTTTGCCGAACACGAACCGCACCAGCGGTCCCGCACCGCAAAGCTGCCACAAAAATGCGGCGGGATAGTTCATGGCCGTGGTCTGCACCCAGATGGCAAAGAAGTTCGCGTTATGGCTGTCCTTGAAGAACAGCGTGGCGAAAAAGCTCATCAACGGGCACATCATCCACGCGGACAGGCAGGAGATGGCGGCAATCAGGAACACCTGCTTGTCCTTGCCGGGGGTGAACCACCCCATAGCGATGCGCATGGCCGCGGGACCGACCAGAAAGGTATCCAGCAGGAAGCCGATGACGCCCATAATGGGCAGCTCGCTGAGGGCAGCGGCGAAGATGAAATTCTGCATCCCGCCCACATCCAGTGCGATATTGTAGCAGACCATTCCGTAGACCATGACGCAGACCATCATGACGGTGTAGACGATTTCCTGTTTCTTTGTTTGCGGCATTGCAATTACTCCGCATATGTATGTTATTTTCTCCAAAACAAAAACAGCCGCAGGGTGTCGCTCAACTCGTTGCGACGCCCTGCGGCTGTTGTCTCACTGCGTTGGAAAGTGGAGTCAGTATACCGCAAATTTTCCGCTTATGTAATACCCCTGCACAAATTTCTGCACTTTGCATAAAATATTTCTCCGTTTTGCCGCGTCACTTTGGTACAAAACGCCGCATGTGTCGCCGTAAACTTTACAGCTGCGGCGCGGCGCGCTATAATGGGCAATGATTGCAGGGACGGCCGTTGGCCGCCCCTGCACGCGCAATCACATAGAGGGGTCGGAAAATCATGTCACATTCACTATTGCATCACCGCGGCCAGATGTCCGAGGCATTCCGCACGGTCATGTTTTTGTCCGCATCGGGCGGACTGCAGGATGCCTACACCTACATTGGGCGCGGCAAGGTGTTTGCCAACGCCCAGACCGGCAACATCGTCCTGATGAGCCAAAGCCTGTTCGAGGGCGATTTTTCGCGGTTCGCCCACTATTTTATCCCCGTGCTGTCCTTTGCGCTGGGTGTGGCGGCGGCGGAGTGCATCCGCCTGCGCTGGCGCGAGGCCAGGCGCGTCCACTGGCGGCAGCTGGTGCTGCTGGCGGAGATCGTACTGCTGTTCGTGGTCGGGTTCTTCCCTGCCGCGTGGGACATGGGTGCCAATGCGGTGGTATCCTTTGCCTGTGCCATGCAGGTACAGGCCTTCCGCAAGGTACACGGCTATCCGTTTGCCAGTACCATGTGCATCGGCAATCTGCGCAGCGGCATGGATTCTCTGGTGGCGTTCGGCCATACGCGGGATAAAAGCCTGCTGTACAAGGCACTGCACTATTTCGGCGTCATCCTTGTCTTTGCGCTGGGTGCCGGCGTGGGTACCCAGTGCGTAGCTGTGCTGGGTGCCAAGACGATCTGGCTGTCCTGCGCCCTGCTTGCGGTAAGCCTCTGCTTTATGTTCATCAAGGAGGATCTTGAGGGCTGAGAGCAAAAAATCCCCCGCAGACCATGGCGGCCTGCGGGGGAATTTTTATGCCTGCTTGCGGGCGTGTTTGTTTTTCAAGTCATTATAGATACCGTGCAGCCGCTCGCCAAGGAAGGTCAGCCCTGCCAGTGTCGGCGCACTGAGCGCCAGCAGCACGATGAGTACCAGCACACCGCCCAGATTCAGGCGAACCAGCGGCAGCCACGGTGCCAGCAAAAGCACCCCGCCAATGCCCGCCGCCGCCATGCTGCCCCAGATAGCCCAGTGCAGCGGCGTGAACGGGATACAAACGCCCCACAAAATCTGCAGACCGACACAGAGGATGGCCAGCGTACAGATCGTGCCCACCATCTCGGAGGGGATGTCGAACGCAAAGCCGAAGCCCTGTGCGCAGAACACCAGCAGAAAATCCGTCAGCCCGCCGGGCATGGCGGCCCGCATGACATTGCGCATAAATTTGCCGCGCACCAGTTCATGGTTCGGCTCAAGCGCCAGAAAGAATGCCGGTGCGCCGATGGTGGCAAAGGTGACGAGGGAGAGCTGCAGCGGTTGGAACGGATAGGCCAGCGGCAGCCCCAGCGCCACGATGCTGAGCAGGAACGAGAAGATGTTCTTTACCAAAAACAGCGAGGCCGAGCGCTGGATGTTGTTGATGACACGCCGCCCCTCGGCCACCACGCTGGGCAGGGCCGCAAAGTCGGAGTCGAGCAGCACCAGCTGCGCGACCTGACTGGCCGCCTGCGCACCCGATGCCATGGCAATGCCGCAGTCGGCATCTTTTAACGCTAGCACGTCATTTACACCGTCACCGGTCATGGCTACGGTGTGGCCGCGCTTTTGCAGCGCGTGGACAAGCTGACGCTTCTGCTCAGGCGTCACACGGCCAAAGACCGTGCATTTTTCGGCGGCCTCGGCCAGCGCCTGCTCACTTCGCAGGGTGGCGGCGTCCACCCAGTGCTCGGCCCCCGCAATGCCCGCGTCTGCAGCCACATGGCTGACAGCCTGCGGGTCATCGCCCGAGATGACCTTGACTGCCACACCCTGCTTGGCAAAGTATCGGAAGGTCTTGGGGGCATTCTCCCGGATGCGGTTCTGCAGCGGCAGCAGCGCCAGAAATTCCAGCTGCGCCGCATCCAAGGCGGCGGGCGGGTCAGGCAGGGCTGCGTTGTATTTTGCCAGCAGCAGCACACGGCGGCCCTGTGCCAGCAGCGGGGAAAGCACGCCCGTCAGCTCCCCGGCGCGGGGCCCCGCCAAAATATCCGGTGCGCCCACCACATAGCAGCCCTGCGCGCCGAAATCCTTGGCGCTGTATTTGTACGCCGTGTTAAAGGGCACCGTGCGCACCGCAAGCCAGCCGGCGCCCCCCTGTCCAAAGCGGTCGGTCAGGGCGCGGCCGGTGTCGTTGTCGGGCTGCTCCCCCGCGTAGAAGGCGTGCAGGATCTCGTCCAGCGGCGCATTTTCTGCCAGCGGCAGCGGGTCATCCGCCTGCATGGCGCTCTCGGTGATCGTACCGGTCTTGTCCACGCAGAGGGTGTCCACCCGGGCCAGCGTTTCAATGCAGTTCATATCCCGCGTCAGCACCCTGCGTCTGGCAAGGCGCATCATGCTGACGGCCAGCGCCACGCTCGTCAGCAGGTAAAGCCCCTCGGGGATCATGCCGATGAGCGCCGCCACCGTGGCGTTGACGGTCTCCTTCATCGTCAACTCCAGCACCCAGTGCTGCTTCCAGATCAGCACCGCGCCAATCGGGATAAGCGCTATGCCGATAAATTTTATCAGCCTGTCAAGGCTGCGCATCATCTCGCCCCGGGCGACACGGTGGCCGTTGGCCTGGGCCTCGGCTGTCAGCTTGCTGGCGTAGCTGTCCGCGCCGACATGGGTCAGCCGCGCTGTGCAGCGCCCCGCCATGAGAAAGCTGCCTGACCGCAGCTCACCGCCCGCCTCCTTCGGCACAGCCCGGGCCTCGCCGGTGATGAGGGACTCGTTGGCCTGCGCGCTGCCGTCCAGCACAACGGCGTCTGCCACGATCTGGTCCCCCGCGCCGAACTCCACCACATCGTCCCGGACCAGATCATCGGAGAGCACCTCGCACCATTGGCCATCGCGCAGGCAGCGCACCCTGCGGGCCGATACAAGGGTCAGCTCATCAATGGTCTTTTTGGCGCGCAGCTGCTGCACGATGCCGATGAGGGTATTCCAGAACACGATGCCGAGAAAGCCCATGTTCAGCCACGAGCGCACGAGCGCCAGCATGACGGCCAGCACGAGAAACACAAGGTTGAAATAGGTACAGATATTGTCCCGCACGATCTCACCGGTGGTCTTGGTCTGGGAGCGGGGCGGCTGGTTCGTCTGGCCCGCTGCGCGGCGCGTTTCGACCTCGGCAGCGGTCAGCCCGTGATACGATGGCATGTAGGAGGCTCCTTTCGGGTGGAATTGGGTGGGTTGTAGGGGCCGCACATGTGCGGCCCGCGGCTTTCCCGTGATGGCGCGTTTGCCGTTCGGCTGCGGGCCGGGCATGCCCGGCCCCTACAGCATAAACGATCCACATCGCTTTATTATGGCAAGTATACCCATCAAGTATGAACAAAACAAGTGCCCGGCTGCATTTTGGTGCAGTCGGGCAGTTTTGTTCATATTGGTCAGCAGGGCAGCGCCGGCTCAGTCCTCCAGCGGTGCAAAGGCTGCCGTGGGGTCGGCCTCGACAGCCTCGAGATTTTCGGTCAGCTGTGCAAGCACCTTATAGAATATAGCCAGCTCGCCGGGGTCTATCCCCTCATCGGCGCGGCGCGATACATCGGCCACCACGGCCCTTACCCGCACGGCGCGGTCGCGGCCCGCATCGGTCAGCCGGTAGATAGCGTTATACTTGCCGGGTGCGCCGCACTTCTGGACCAGACCGCTGCGGACCAGATCGGCCAGCACGCGGGAGATCATTGCCGGGTCAAGGTCGCACCGCTCGGTCAGCTCCGAGAAGCGATACCCGTCGGGGGCAGCGTCAAGCTGGCAAAGCACCAGCGTGTGCCCGGCCTTCAGCTCAATGCGGTTCATGCCGTCCGTCTTGATGCGCTGGATGACCTTCTGCAGGCGGGACAGCGAGACGGACAGGCGGATAAAACGATCATTCATATCAGACATCCTGCAGCTCGCCGCGGGAGCTTGCCTTCAGGTAGGCATAGATGAAGCCGTCCAGATCACCGTCCATGACAGCCTGCACATTGCCGCTTTCGTAGTTGGTGCGGTGATCCTTGACCAGCGTGTAGGGCATAAAGACATAGCTGCGGATCTGGTGACCCCAGGCGATCTCATTCTGGACGCCCTTGATGTCATCGATCTTATCCTTGTGCTGCTGCAAAGCGATCTGGTACAGCTTGGCCTTCATCATCTCCATAGCGTACTCACGGTTCTGCAGCTGGCTGCGCTGGGTCTGGCAGCTGGTCACAATGCCGGTGGGCTTGTGGATCAGGCGCACGGCAGAGGAGGTCTTGTTGATGTGCTGGCCGCCGGCACCGGAGGAACGGTAGACCTGCATCTCGATATCGGCGGGGTTGATTTCAATATTGATGTTGTTGTCCAGCTCAGGCATGACTTCGAGGCTGGAGAAGCTGGTCTGGCGGCGGGCGTTGGCGTCAAACGGGCTGATGCGCACCAGACGGTGGACACCGTGCTCGCTCTTGAGCATGCCGTAGGCGTTGGGGCCCTTGACCATCATCGAGGCAGACTTGATACCGGCCTCATCGCCGTCCAGCACATCCAGCACCTCAACGCTGTAGCCGTGGGCCTCGGCCCAGCGGGTATACATGCGGTAGAGCATCTCGGCCCAGTCCTGCGCCTCGGTGCCGCCGGTACCGGCGTGGAAGGTCAGGATCGCGTTGTTGTGGTCGTACTCACCGTTGAGCATCGTCATAAGCTGCAGCTCATCAATGGCCTTCTCCACACCGTTGACAGCCTCCTCGCCCTCAGCGGCGAGGGCGGGGTCGTTCTCCTCCTCGATCATCTCCAGCAGGGTCTCGGCCTCCTCATACTGGGTGGAGAGCTTGCCGAAGCGCTCCAGCTTATTTTTGACCTCACCCATCTCACTGATGATCTTCTGGCTGCGGTCCTGATCATCGTAGAAGCCGGGCATCGTCATCTGGTGCTCCAGCTCAGCCAGACGCTTCTCGCTGGCTTCGATGGAAAGGGCGTCCCGCAGGTCGTCCACGGCAGTCTTCATGCCGCCGAGTTTTGCTTTCAGTTCGTCAATCGTAATCATATATCGTTTCCCTCGTCACACATAAGTTGGCATAAAATTACATAGTACCATTATAAGCGAATTGCACAGCGTTGTAAAGAGGGCGGAACGCATAAAATATTCGCAGGGGGAGGGATTTATCCCTCCCGGGTGTGCAGCGGCGGCGGCAGCGTTCCTCGGGCGGCATGTATGCCGCCCCTACAGCACAAATAAATCCATCTATCTTGTAAAGTTTTTATGTTTTCTTTGCATTTATCCATTTGATGCGGTATAATGACTTTATGTTACTGGGAGGATATTCAATGACACGCTACACAGGAAACCACTGCCCTGTCTGTGAACAGGCTTTTACCGATACGGACGACATCGTTGTCTGCCCCGACTGCGGCACCCCCTACCACCGGGACTGCTGGAAAAAGGTCGGGGCCTGTATGCACCGCTCCGAGCATGCCGCCGGGTTTGAGTGGCAGCCCGAGATCGGCCCCGAGGCCGTAAAGGCCGCGCATGAGGCCACCTGCCCCAACTGCGGCACCCGCAACACGCCGGGCGCGGCCCGCTGCAGCCATTGCGGCTGTCCCCTGCCCCGCAGCGAGGCCGACAGTGCCGATGCCGCCAAGCCCGAGGATCAGGTCCCCATCTACGCCCGCGACCCGTCTGCGGTGAACAACCGCAGCGCTGCCCCCGGCCCGCACATCGAAACCTACAGCGCTGACCGGGAGGGCGGTATCTACCGCCGGGAGATCGGCCCCGAGGATACGATCGATGGCATCAAGGCTAAGGATTGGGCCGCCTATGTAGGCCGCAGCCCGATGTACTACCTGATGCAGTTTTTCCGCATGAGCATCACGAACCGCAAGGCCGCTGTCTGCCTGTCGGCGTTCCTTTTCGGCCCGGCGTACCTGTTCTACCGCAAAATGTGGAAGGAGGGTCTGCTGACTGCCGTTCTGACCATTGTGCTGAGCATCCCTACCTTTATAGAGATCATCTCGGTCTTTAACCCCTCGCTCCTCGGCGCGATGCCGCTGGGCTGGCTGCCGGTCGCCGTCAATGTCTGCGCCGTGGCATCCTGGGCACTGAACATCATTCTGGGGCTGTTTGCGGTCTCCTGGTACCGCAGGGAGGCCAAGAAAAATATCGACCGCATCTACGCCGACTACCCTGACGGCGAGGCCCGCACCGATGCCCTGCTGCAGAAGGGCGGCACAAATCTGCTGGCGGCGCTGCTCTACTTCGGCATCATGCTGCTGCTTGCCTCGCTGGTCATCAATCTGGCCGGGCCCGGCTTTGTACAGTACGCCATGTCGATAAGTGGCTATTAAAAGCTTTGCTATATCGTGTCTGGTAGGGGCGGATGCAGGCATCGCCCCCTAGATAAACACAGCATCACCAAAGAAGAAGAACGCGCAATACACCAATTGGTGTTAAAATAGGAGGAAACTTATGAAAACCGCATTAGTTATTATGGCCGCAGGTATCGGCTCCCGCTTCGGCGGCGGCATCAAACAGCTGGCGGCTGTGGGTCCCAACGGCGAGATTATCATGGACTATTCCATTCATGACGCGATCGAGGCCGGCTTTGACAAGATCGTCTTTATCATCCGCCACGACATCGAGGATGCCTTCAAGGAGGCCATCGGCGACCGCATTGAGAAGATCTGCGCCGAGCTGGGCGTTGAGATCGACTACGCCTTTCAGGCGCTGGAGAATGTTCCCGCAGGGTATTCCGTGCCGGAGGGACGCTCCAAGCCTTGGGGCACCGGTCAGGCCGTGCTGGCCTGCAAGGGCATCATCAAGGAGCCGTTCGCCGTCATCAACGCCGACGACTACTACGGCAAGGAGGCCTTTGTCCGGCTGCATGACTTTTTGCAGGGCTACACGCCCGACAAGGCCGGTGATCTGGCCATGGCCGGCTTTGTGCTGAAGAACACCCTGAGCGACAACGGCGCCGTGACCCGCGGCATCTGCCAGATGAACGATGCCCATTACCTGACCGGCGTGCTGGAAACCAGCGGCATTGAAAAGACCGCCGATGGCGCAGCCGCAGGCGGCAAGAGCATCGACATTGAGAGCCTTGTCTCGATGAATATGTGGGCACTGACCCCCGAGTTTGTCGATCTGCTCGATGCCGGCTTTGTAGAGTTCTTTGAGAAGGCCGCTCCTGCCAACCCGCTCAAGGCCGAGTATCTGCTGCCCATCTATATTGATGAGCTGCTGCACGCGGACAAGGTCAGCGTCAAGGTGCTGCCCACCCACGACAAGTGGTTCGGCGTGACCTACGCTGAGGACAAGCAGACCGTCATCGACAGCTTTGCCAAGCTGGTCGCAGACGGCGTGTACAGGAAAGACCTGTTCAGCGATCTGAAGAAGTAAACAGCACACCGCGCTTTTCCCCCGCCGTATGACGGGGGATTTTTTATAAGGCAGCGTCATCGTAAAGCGGCGATGTACAATCGGCGGCGTTTGGTTGAAAATTGCAAAACCCTGACACACAATGCTATGGAAAGCGGAGGCAAAAGGCGGTATGGTTAATACAACAGAATACACAACACACCGCTACAGGAGGGCAATCATGGCAAAGAATGAAGTTGATCTTATGACCCTGACCCCGGAGCAGCGTGACGCACGCCTTGCCCTGGATGTAGAGCGCCTGCTGCGCTTCGGCCGCAAGCATAAGCTTATCAAGGATCTCGATGTTCTGGTGGCGCGCAACACGCTGCTGGATCTGCTGGCACTGGCTGCCCCCAGCGAGGCCAAGCCCCCGAAGGAGGACCCCGAGACGCCCGCCGCCCTGCTGGATGAAATGGTGGAGCTGGCCGCCCGGAAGGAGCTTTTTGACGGTGCCGTAAACCAGTACCGCATCAACTTTGAGACCCGCCTGATGGGTGCCCTGATGCCCCGCGAGAGCGAGGTCTGCAAAAAGTTCAAGAAACTCTACCAGAAGCAGGGTGCCAAGGCTGCGACCGACTGGTTCTATCAGCTCTGCGTGGATACCAACTACATCCGCACCGCGCAGATCGCCAAGAACATCCAGTGGAACACCGCCACCCCCTACGGCGAGCTGGAGATCACGATCAACCTGACCAAGCCCGAGAAGGACCCCAAGACCATCGCGCTGGAGCGTCTGCAGCCCAAGAGCGGCTACCCCGCCTGCATGCTCTGCAAGGAGAACATCGGCTACGCAGGCCGCATCAACTTCCCCGCGCGCCAGACCCACCGCATTGTGCCCATCACGCTCGCAGGGGAGCAGTTCTACCTGCAGTACAGCCCCTACGCCTACTTCCATGAGCATTGCATCATGCTGCATGATCAGCACAAGCCCATGGAGATGAACAAGCAGACGCTGGCCGAGATTTTTGACTTTGTGGCACAGTTCCCCCACTATACCTGCGGCTCCAACGCCGATCTGCCGATCGTGGGCGGCAGCATCCTGAGCCACAGCCACTTTCAGGGCGGGCGGTATGTTTTCCCGATGCAGAAGGCCGATATTGCCGTGCCTATGACGGATATTCGCTACCCCGGCGTCAGGGCGGGCATCCTGAACTGGCCTGTTTCCGCCGTGCGTCTGGTCGGCCGCAGCAGCCAGCAGATGCAGATCGTAGCCAACAACATCCTGAGCGCATGGCGCGCCTACAGCGATGAGAGTGTCGGTATTCTGGCAGAAACGGACGGCACACCGCACAATACTGTGACGCCGATCCTGCACTACGATGAGACCGACGGGTTCATCCTTGACCTTGCGCTGCGCAACAACCGCACCAGCGAGGAGTTCCCGGACGGTATCTTCCACCCGCATAAGGAATACCACAACATCAAAAAGGAAAACATCGGCCTGATCGAGGTCATGGGTCTGGCCATCCTGCCCGCCC
>ERZ832317.2178-NODE-2178-length-23202-cov-5.282974_pt1 | contig 23202 bp, 17 predicted proteins | sample MGYA00519695_ERZ832317 | MGnify/ENA primary metagenome ERZ832317 (study PRJEB31850, sample SAMEA3708726) | human gut metagenome | biome: human gut; feature: human-associated habitat; material: faeces | place: China | collected 2014 ...
AGTGATTTTCTAAGTTCTCTGCGTCGTTTTGCCTCTTCCCATTCTACGGCTTCATCTTCTGTTGTAAGTTCAAGCCTTGGCACTGGAATCGGATGGTCATTTTGATCCAGTGCTACCACTGTCAGATAAGCATGATTGATCAATGTTCTTGTGCCATCCATGGATTCTACATAGCTATCCACCTTAATATCCATGGAAGTCCGTCCCACATAGACAAGCTGGCCAATGATCACAACACTGTCACCTGGATAAGCTCCTTTTAAAAAACTCAAATTATCCACACTTGCAGTCGTCACATTCGTGTGGGTATGACGTTTTGCCACAAGTGCAGCCACCTCATCAATCCACTGCATGAGCATGCCGCCAAACAGACGCCCTGCTGCATTCAGATGGTTTGGTCTTACAATATGGACGGTCTCTACTCTGGAATCCGATACTTTTCTACTTTCTACTTTCATTAATATTCTACTTCCTGTAAATACAGCCCCTTAGGATCACAAGGATTTCCAACTGCCTTTTCTCCGTTAAAAATTGCCTCAATATCTTCTTTCTTTCGAAGTCCGAATCCAATATCCAGAAGTGTTCCGATCATAAGTCTTGCCATGTTGTGCAGAAAATCGTCTGCCTGAATGAGGATCTGCATTTCCTCATTATCTCCATAAATGTCAATGTCGTAGACCTCACGTGTCGTGTTCTTGCTCTTCTTTGCAGTAGAGAAATTACGAAAATCATGTTCTCCGATAAATAAAAGAGCAGCCTGCTGCATTGCCTTTTTATCCGGTGTCTTAAAGCAATGGTAAGTATGCTTACGCTCAAAAACACTTGGAACATCCATAATCGTCATACGGTAAACATAAGTTTTTGATACTGCATTCAACTGGGCATGGAAACGATCTGGAACCTCTTCAACTTCCGTAATTGCAATATCCATTGGCAGATACCGATTAAGATAATGCTGAATATCTTTTGTACTCAGATTAGAAGAAGTCTTAAAATTCGCCACTTGTGCGTAAGCATGTACACCGACTTCTGTACGGCAGCCACAATTCAGCTCAATATTCTTTTCACCAGTCATTTTCCCTAATACATCAATAATCTTGGCAGATATTGTGTTGTTAGATTCATCTTTTCCAAGTCTTGTCCAGCCTTGATAACGGCTGCCATCATATTCAATTGTAATTTTTATTTTTATATCGGAGGAATTAAGTAATTCTTATTCCTGTAAGTTCTTTGAGCATTTCATATGATATTCAGATTTTATAAAATTTATAAAAATGAAATCATATGAATCGATTTTGATCAATTCTGATCGTTCGTTATTTTATATAATCAGGTAATCCAATTTTGGTATTTATCAGCTTTCTCGTCACTGTTAAATTTACTTATCAATGAATGTTTCTTTACACATTTTCTGATCTTGAATTACTGTGGTATTTACTTCAATATGTCAACAAATGCTGAATCTTTTTATATCTTATAATCGCTTCCGGTTTATCTACTACTCCGACCTTTTTTATCATTAACTTTTCTCTTACCGGATTATAATCTATGGTTAAGGCTCATCTCACAGGAATTTACATTTGCCATACCATTAACATATTGAGTTTTAGATGATGAAATATCCAACGGTCAAAGCCTCCTTCCTTTCGTTCTCGTTCCAAAATTTTATCCGGATATTCTTTTTCTCTTATACTTTTTTCTGTTCAGAAGTCAGATATCAATTTTCTCTTATTATTATAAATTATCAATTTAAAAAATTGTTCTCTACACACTCCACTTACAAAACGCTCATAACCAAAATGTATAGTTGCTTTTTTAAAACTTTCTAACCTTCAAATAACAATTATTCTTGTTACCCTTTTCTGATCTGGTTCTTCATCTTATACTCTTGGCGAGTATATATGAAACTATGTAACAGATTAAAAAAATATCTTTTTGAAATTCCCTTTCTCGTCAGGAACTTCTTTTCTTTTGGATTGACTTAATAATAACACCCAAATACTTATTTGTCAATATAATTTTAAAATAATTTTAATAAAATTAGAAAGAACTGAAATTGTAATATATATATCAGAAAATTCAAACAATTATAAATACGATTAGAAATAGTTATAGCCATTTGCAATATATTCGGGGTTTTGCTATTGTTTCCGCCCATAAATGCATGATACACTAAAAAATAGATGAAAAATACAGGCTATGGCATTGGGATAAAGAAAGGAGACCTACAGATATGGGAGGATTTTTTGGCGTTGCATCAAAAGAAGCATGTAATCTGGATCTTTTTTATGGAACAGATTATCATTCGCATCTTGGAACCCGCCGCGGAGGTATGGCTACTTACGGAAGTGATGGCTGGAAGAGAGCGATTCATAATATTGAAAATTCGCCGTTCCGTACAAAATTTGAAAAAGATGTTGATACAATGAAGGGAAATATTGGAATTGGATGTATTTCAGATTATGATCCACAGCCAATTCTGATCCAGTCGCATCTGGGGTGCTTTGGAATTACGACAGTAGGTAAGATCAATAATGCGGATCAGCTGATTCGGAATCTTTATGAAAATGGACATACACATTTTCAGTCTATGACCAATGGACAGATCAATTCTACAGAGCTGGTTGCGGCATTGATCTGTAAAAAGGATTCGTTTGTTGAGGGAATCCGTTATGTGCAGTCAGTAGTTGAAGGCTCGATGACACTTCTGCTTCTGACAGAGAATGGAATTTATGCAGCCAGAGACCTTCTCGGACGTACACCGGTTGTGATCGGAAAGAAAGAGAATGCATACTGCGTTTCCTTTGAAAGCTTTGCATATATCAACCTTGGATACACAGATTACAAAGAGCTGGGACCTGGAGAAATCGTCTACGTGACACCGGAATCTGTGGAGACTGTAAGTCCTGCATGTGAAAAGATGAGAATCTGTTCGTTCCTGTGGGTATACTATGGATATCCTACTTCTTCTTATGAAGGGGTTGGTGTAGAAGAAATGCGTTACAACTGTGGAAAGCTTTTAGCACAGAGAGATGACCATTCGATCGACGTGGATATTGTTGCAGGAGTTCCGGATTCGGGTATTGCTCATGCGATAGGTTATGCAAATGAATCAGGTATTCCGTATGCAAGACCATTTATCAAATATACTCCGACCTGGCCAAGATCCTTCATGCCGACAACACAGAGTCAGCGTAATCTGATCGCCAGAATGAAACTGATCCCGGTACATAGTCTGATCGAAGACAGGAGCCTGCTGCTGATCGATGATTCTATCGTGCGTGGCACACAGCTCCGTGAGACGACAGAGTTCCTGTATCAGAGTGGCGCAAAAGAAGTGCATGTCCGCCCGGCATGTCCACCGCTTTTGTACGGATGCAAATATTTGAACTTCTCCCGTTCCAAATCAGATCTGGATTTGATCACAAGAAGGATCATCCGTGAGTGGGAAGGCGACAATGATGTCAATGTACTGAGTGAATATGCGGATCCGAACAGTGACCGGTATGCAGCAATGCTGGAGGAAATCCGCAAGAGACAGAATTTCACTTCCCTTCGTTATCACAGACTGGATGATCTGATCAAATCAATCGGGATTGATGCATGCCAGGTATGTACCTATTGCTTTAACGGTGTGGAATAACAGGTAAATGAAAATAGAAAACAGGTGTCCACGTAAGTATATCTTAGTGATATATCCAAGTGGGCACCTGTTTTTGTGTATACGATGAGCCAAGTGCAGATTTGTGCTTGCACAAGGATCTGCATTTGGCGAATGTACATCATCGAGCTGTTAAGCGAGATGATGTACAAAGTATAAGAATCGAGTAGGAGTCAGCCTACTCGATTATATACGATTTAGGTGTATACAATGATGTGGAATGGTGTACAAAGTATGCGGAGCGGCAGCTCCGGCTACAAATCTGCGCTACAGCAGCAGATCATCTATCTTCACATAGTCTCCCATCCGGTATGCTTCAATTGCATTTCCATTGATCACATAGAACTTGTCGTTTGCATACACACCGCGGGTTCCAAGATAAGAATTACCGTTGACTTCCTCCTGCATCTGTACCTGGAAGCCCTGATCTTTATCGTAAGAAAGGATCACATACTGGTTGGCAGATCCGGAAAGCGGAAAGCCGATCAGATTCTTTTCCGGATCAACCAGTGCTGCACGGTAGTCAGAAAAAACATCCGAGTAATAGTACTGATCTAGTGTGTACTTGCTGACTTCCTTCACATCCGAAGGATCACTGATATCAAACATGGAGATCTTTACCCCGTTTGTAATGCCATTTTCATCGGTATCCATACCGATGCCAAGAAGCAGATTATCACTGTAAAAATGCAGGTATTCCGAAAAGCCGGGAATTTTCAGCTTGCCAAGGATCTTCGGATTCTCCGGATCGGAAAAGTCTACGGAAAATAAAGGATCTGTCTGTTCATAAGTTACAAAGTAACCGGTATCGCCCAAAAATCTTGCGGAATAGACCTGTTCATCTTTGGCAAGATCTTCGATTTTACCGATTGTTTTCAAATCTGCATCCAGCACATAGACTGCATTGGACTGTGAGGAGTTTCCGGCATTGTGCGTAACCGTTGTCACCAGTCGCAGCGTATTGTCATACTCATCAATGCTGAAGGAATCGTTCAGATATCCTTTTACTTTGCCCTGGGCAGAGCCGGAAAGTTTTCCTTTATTGTAAGACAGCTTGCGGAGGATCGTCTGATTCTTTGCCGCAAGATTATCTGCGAGGATACTGCTGTTCGCATACTCATAAATATAAATGTTGTTCTCACTCACATAGACTTCGCCATTCTCAGACATGACTGCTTTCTGGTCTGCTGCCTTATCCGGACTGGAAGCGGAAATGGAACTGACAACAAGGTACTGGTCTGCTGCATGGTTCGTCGGGAGATAGATATCCGACTGCTTCAGAAGATTGTCACCGACAAGCGGAACATAGGAAGGATAATCTTTTTTGGTGATCGTATCGTAAATATAATAGTCACTGAATACATACAGGTATCCGTCTTTAAAACGTGAAGTGCGGTAGTAACCACTCTGATCCACGGTTCCGATGGATTTCGGATTGTTGATATCTGTCAGATCATAAGTCTGGATACGGGTACAGCTGCCGCGGTACAACGTCTTGCTGTCAGAATCAACCTGCGTGTTCTGCATGTTGCCAAGGACAAAAAGCTTCTGGTCACTCAGGTAAAATTCAGATGCCTGAAAATTCTCATTCAGCGAAATACAGGAAACAACCTTCATCTGATCAGACCGGATATCTACAATGGAAATTTCCTGTGAGTTTGCTTTCAGTGTATAAAGATAACTTCCATCCGTTTTTACAATGTCTGCTTCACCGACGCCCTCTGTGCGGACGTTGGTATCGGAAAATGAAGTATCCACAGCACGTGCAGAGGCTGTTGAAGAATCCGAAGAGGAGCTGGAACTATCGGTACGTGCACCACTGTCGGCTGTTTTAGTTGAATACATGACAGTTCCGCTGTCGGTTGAACCGGTAACAGATGAAGAATCCAACTCATCCTGATAAGATTGCAGGTATGTGTAGACTTCATCATAATCGGTTGCCGTCTCTAAAGTATCGGAAGAGGCAAGCTTACCGGAGGATGTACCGATTGAAAAACTGCCTTTTGTGGAAGAAGTGGATGAGTTTGAAGAAAGATTCTGCTGGCGGATGTGGGCGCCAATGCCGACAACCAGTACCAGTGCGGCAGCGATAAGTCCTCCGCGCATCCGGTGGCCGCGGGAAAATCCATGCTTTTTCAGGATATGTCCGGAAGCCTGAGTGTTGTTATGCTCTTCCAGCATTTTCATAATCTGATCCGGCGCAAGGCTTTCCGGAACAGGAGTTTTTTCCGTAGATTGTTTTATTTTATCCAGTATTTCTTTTTCGTGATCTGTCATATAAAACACCTCCTATTACTCTTTTATCCTACTCTTTCAGAAGCCAGCTCATCTTTTCGAGGGCACGCTTTCTGCGGGAGCGGACTGTATTCGGGTTCATTTTTAGCATTTCTCCGATCTCTTTACTGTTGTAACCGCCATAGACGGATAAACCGATGATCAGCTGATCGTCTTCATCGAGAATAAGAAAAGCACGCTCAACATCTGTGCAGAGTCCGTCACAGTATGTGGCAGAAGCATGATCTTCTTTCAGCTCGGTCTCGGTCCGTTCACGGCTCTTTAACTTCCGGCGGCACACATTTGCCAAAATCTGAAAGATCCAGGAACGGAATGCTTCTTCTTTGCGTAATTTATGTATGTTCTCATAGGCGGAAAGAACGGCTTCACTTACGGCGTCTTCTGCATCCTGCGGATGATGCATCATGCAGAGCGCAAAACGATACAGATCCTGATAAACCGTCTTATATAATTCTTTAAATGCAATTGCATCGATCATAAAGTCCCTCCTCTCAAAATCGGTTCTTTGTATATAAGAGTATAAAAAAGTCGGAAGTGTTGCAAAAAGGGACAGAAAAATTTCCGTCCCTTTGAAATCATATCATTTTCTGAGAAAAATTAACCTCTGTAATAATTGATCAGACAACCTTTGAGGATGATCTCACGTTCTGCATCCGTCAGATCACCGAGTTTCAGATCGATCTCTTTCAGATCATCGCCTACGACATAAGCCTTGATCGTGGAAGCTTTGTCTTCTACTGCTTTGCGGATATCCGGCACGAAGAGATAGTCACCGTTCCTGAAAGAAAGCTTTGTGTGTTCCTCTTCGGTAATAAACGGAAGCATGCCCCAGTTGATCAGGTTCGAGCGGTAACGTTTGGTTGCGTACTCATTCGCAATATTCGCCCAGCCGCCGAGAACCTTCTGGCAGGAAGCAGCCTGCTCACGGGCAGAACCATCACCAGGTTTGACCGCGAAAATGGTACTTCCGACACCAATATTTCCTTTGCCGACTTCCGGATAAGACTTCTGGATTGCTGCCATCACCGGTTTTAATTCATCCAGTACATCCAGTGGACAAATACCTGCTTCAATCGCTTTCTGGGCTTTCTGGACCTCTTTTGCGCGTCCTACATAGGCAGGATCCTTTCTGGAAAGTGCAAATTCAGCAAGTCCAAGCGGGTTGGAACGATAAGAAGAAGTCTCGCCGGACGGGATCAGTTCGTCTGTCGTTGTGACCGGATCGTGGATCTCAGATACGACCTTCAGGATCAGATTCTCAGGAAGAGCGCTCATTGCCGGCCAGTCTTTGATGTTCGGTCCGAATTTGATCTCAACCGAAGGATCAGCAACGCCGTGGCTGTCAAATACACGGTTGGCGTAAATTCTGGAATCAAAGTGGTAGGTCGGGTTCTTGTATTCAATATCAAAATCTGTTGCTGGAGTAAGGAAACCTTTGTTCGCAGCAGTTGCGGCAATGGAACGTGCATCCATAAGGGCAACAGATGCGATCTGTCCACTCTGCAGCTTGCTTCCTTCACGGTTCGGGAAGTTACGGGTAGAGTGACGGATGGAAAATGCATTGTTTGCCGGAGTATCCCCTGCACCGAAGCATGGTCCGCAGAAGGCAGTCTTCACGATCGTACCGGCTTCCATCAGGTCAGCAACCGCACCATTTTTCACAAGCTCCATGTAGATCGGTGTACTTGCCGGGTAAACACTGAAGGTAAATTCATCTGATCCGATGTATTTGCCACGGATGATGTCTGCGGCAGCACAGATATTTTCAAAACCGCCACCGGCACAGCCTGCGATGATACCCTGATCGACATAAAGCTTACCATTTACGATCTTGTCCTGAAGAGAGTAATCCACAGCACCGTCCAGGCTTACCAGCGCGCGCTGTTCTACATCGTGGAGAACATCTGCAAGGTTGGCATTGACATCCTCGATGGTGTAGACATTGGACGGATGGAACGGCATGGCGATCATAGGCTTGATCTCGCTCAAGTTGACGTATACAAGACCGTCATAGTAAGCGACTGCGCCAGGATTCAGTTCCCTGAAGTCATCACTTCTTTCGTGGATATCGTAGAACTCTTTGATCTTGTCATCGGTTCTCCAGATAGAAGAAAGGCAGGTTGTCTCTGTCGTCATAACATCGATTCCGATACGGAAGTCTGCACTTAATTTGCCAACGCCAGGTCCGACAAATTCCATGACCTTGTTATTGACATAGCCATTGCCGAAGGTTGCGCCGATGATCGCAAGGGCAACGTCCTGCGGTCCGACACCTTTCACCGGTTCGCCGTCCAGATAGATTCCGACAACGCCCGGCATCTTGATATCATAAGTCTTGTTCAGAAGCTGTTTTACAAGTTCCGGTCCGCCCTCTCCCATTGCCATGGTACCGAGTGCACCATAACGGGTGTGGCTGTCAGAACCAAGGATCATCTTGCCGCCGCCTGCGAGCATTTCGCGGGCAAACTGGTGGATAACGGCCTGATGAGGCGGAACATAGACACCGCCGTACTTCTTCGCACAGGTCAGTCCAAACATGTGGTCATCTTCATTGATCGTACCGCCGACTGCACACAGAGAGTTATGGCAGTTGGTCAGAACATAAGGGATCGGGAATTTCTCCAGTCCGGATGCTCTTGCAGTCTGGATGATTCCGACAAAGGTAATGTCGTGCGAAGTCAGCTTGTCAAATTTGATCTGAAGCTGCTGCATATTACCGGAAGTATTATGCGCACTTAAGATACCATAAGCCATTGTTTCTTTTGCAGCAGCTTCTTTTGTTGTCTCAATACCTGTCTTGCTTTTTACGGCAGCAAGTGCATCAGGTGCATCTGCAATTACCTCAGTACCGTGTAAAAGATAGGCACCGCCTTCGTATAATTTCACCATATCATGTCCTCCTATTTTCTGTTTTCTATGAATTTCATGTGGTCTGCGACCATCAGAGCAATCTTAAATGTCAGGGCGTCCTCAAAGACTCTGACATCCAGCCCGGTCTGCTTCTGGATCTTCTCCAGCCGGTAGACGAGCGTATTCCGGTGGACGAAAAGCTGTCTTGCTGTCTCCGAAATATTCAGGCTGTTTTCAAAAAATTTATCAACTGTGGATAAGGTTTCTTCGTCAAACTGATCAACGGTATTTCCGGCAAATACTTCTTCCAGGAACATCTCGCATAAGGAAACGGGAAGCTGGTGGATCAGCCGTCCGATACCGAGTTCGCGGTAGGATAAAATATTGCGTTCCGGATAGAAGATACGTCCCACATCCAGAGCCATGCCAGCTTCTTTGTAAGACTGTGAGACCTCTTTGAGTTCGGGAATGATGGTTCCGAAGGAAAGCCGGACATTGACCATAGCTTCGGTGTTGATCGCATTCACTAGCATATCGGCAGTCGAACGGATCGTATCATAATCATCCATACTGTCAAGGGACTTGATCAGAATAATATGTCCCTCATCTACGGCAGTAACAAAATCACCGGTTCCCGAGGAATAAATCCCACGGATCATATCCAGGACGATCGTGTCATCCGGATTCTTCGGTTCGATCAGATAGACGACTCTGCGCTGCTCAACTGTAATACCAAGCTTTTTCGCCTGATTGTAGATATCTACGAGGAGCAGGTTATCCAGGAGCAGGTTCTGGATAAAACGGTTACGGTCAAGACGTTCGCTTCCGGATCTTAAAAGGCTCTCCAGCTGGCAGACACTTAAGCGTCCGCTGGTATGCACATTAATCTCATTATTGTGCTCGATCACGAAAATATAAGTCAGTTCATCATCATCATAAACCGGAAACAGACCATAGCATTCATCCAGGTGCTCCTCCGATACGCCGGTAACCTCCAGCTCTTTTAAAAATGAGCAAACTGCTTTTTTCACTGAAGGTTTCTCCTTACCTACAGCTGCAAGCATCACTCCGTCTGTGTTCCAGATGGAACAGTTACACTCGATGATATCCCCTATTTCATTGATTGTTCTCTGTAAAATCTGGTTGGATAACAATCCATTCACCTCTCCATTCTTTTCAATATATGACAAATGGGAGAATTGTGAAATTCCCCCATCTTCTTCTGACAATACAATCTGATATTATTTTAGCAAATGTTTTACACTTTAGCAAGTTAAAATGAAAAACGTTCTCTCTTATTCGTCTTCGTCATCGCGTCTGTCAAGCATGGCAGCAACGATTTCAAGAATCACAGCAAGACCGATCATAGATGCAGCGGCAATCTTTCCGGCAGTGCCGGTTGCAGCCTGTGCGATACCGCCGACAACCGGAACAGAAAGCTTTACTTTTCCGATGTAGTTGTTGTAAGGGATCGGATTCATATCTTTTTCCTCATTGGCATCCCCTTTGGTGATAAACTGTCCCATCGCCGGGCTGTTGGATACTACACGGTGGGTAATGATCGAGCCGTCTGCATTGTTGCTGTAAAAAGCAATGACATCATCTTTGACGATCGTGTCTGGTTCTTCATACCGGACATAGACCAGGCTTCCCGTCGGGATCGCCGGTTCCATGCTCCCACTGATCACGGTGTACATCTGAAAACCAAAAGCTTTCGGAAGCGTCAGCGGAATACAGGCAAGAATCAGTACTGTCAGTAAAACAGTGCCCAGTGCACTGCAAAATGCAGCCACCGGGCTTTTCTTTTTCTTCGTTCTCTTCAAAAAAGACTTCTCCTTTAGTGCCGCGCTTTTTTTATTTTGCACGTTTTTTCAAGAATACGATCAGTCCTGCGAGAGCTGCTACCGCAACAACGATAATGCCGATCCCTGCTGCGATCGGAGTCTTGCTCGTCTTGTCTTTCGCATCGATATTTCCTTTTGGAGTGTCTTCATCATCCAGATCTACCAGAGACTTTGGTGTCTGTTCATCCGGTGCGGTGGTCGTATCGTCTGTCGTATCCTGAGAATTGTCTGCATTCGTTGTACCACCGGCAGTACCGCCTGTTGTAGTACCACCCGCTGTAGTACCACCTGCTGCAGTATCACCCGCTGTAGTACCTGTACCAGTACCGGCGGCTGCACCTGTTGTACCGGTAGCTCCTGTTGTACCTGCTGCACCGGCAGGAGTTGCGGTTCCAGGAACTGTTGTTGTGACGGTAGTTGTTGTCTCAACGATACGGTCTGTAGCTCCCGGTGTGTAGGTAAACGTAAATACATTCTCAGATTCATTATTACTCAAAGTCTTGGTAAGTGCAAGAGCATCTGGAATATAATTTTCAACGTAACGGTAAGCAACGACTGGCTTGTCGCCGACGTTTCCGTAGAAGGTCTGGCTCTCTGCCAGTGATTTACCGGATGCATCCTGATAATTGACGGTATAGGCAACCATGTTGCCTTTGATTCCGTAAGCGACTACATAGTCGGCATCTTTATCAACGGTAAAGGAAGGAGCCGCAAGTGTTTCGTTATTGTCACGTCCGCTGAGACGGATTCCTTTGACATAATACTTGTCGTCTGTTACCTGGATGTCATTCAGATTGAAAGTAACGGTAGAACCGGAAGCAATGTTTGTCTGCTCGATCTTGTTCTGTCCGTTAATTGTTCCTTTGTTACCTGCGGATAATGTTACCTTGTAGGTATACGGTGTAGTATCATCTGCCATAACGCTCATTGTGGATGCACCGAGTGTCATGGATACAGTCAGAAGAGAAACCAGTAATCTTTTCCATCTTTTCATCTGCTTACTCTCCTTTCTGTCTGCGTCTTTTTGTGTTCTTATTGAGTGTGTAGATACCATATGCAAGAAGGATCAGTCCACTGATGAGTGCAAGCACACAGAAGAGAAGAATTCTTGCAGTATCACCGGTTTTAACGGTCTTGGTTGTCTTAACAATCTTATTCTTGGTGATGGTTTTGCCGGCTGAAACCTTTTCTACTGCAAAGTTCATGCGGAGCTTTGCGAGTGTGAGCTGATAACCGTTGCCCTGTGTCTCACCTTCAACACCGACGGTAAGGTGTACCGTTCCGGTATTATTGGAAGCAAGTCTTCCGAGGTAGAAATATTCTTGGGTTGAGCTATCGATCTGCTTCAGACCTTCTCCTGCTTTGGAAGCGCCTTCCCCTCCGACAGTTGTACTGTCATAGAGTACCTTTTCGGCATTATCACTTCCAACATAGGTCAGCTTGTATTCATAAGCACCACCTTCTGCGGAAGACTGTGCATCCTCCAGTGTCTGGATCACTTCGTTGGTCATGTACCAGTCGGTATCCGTACTGTCGGAGTTCTTAAGCTGAACCTTGAGCTCGATGCTGTCACCCGGCTGGATATTTGCCAGCTCGTCAGTCACATCGGAGCTTTTAAAATTACTTTCCATCTTGCCGCCGGTGAAATTAACCTGCCATCCGTCGTCTCCCTGGTAATCCTTTGCAAATGCAGTTGTGTGTACCCCTGCTGCCATTATCACTGTCATGGCGAGGCACAAAATTTTCTTTTTCATACTCTGTACCTCCCTACTGTAAGCTCATTGTTGTTTCGTCGTCTGATACATTGACATCTACGCCCCAGGCACTCTTGATCGCGTCCTTTGCGTTGTGTGTCTGAACTGCATCCACCTCTGCGTCAATGTGGAAGGTGTAGCCATTGTACTTGTAAGTATAAGTGATGGTTTTGCCTTTTTCAGATTCGGTTACATGCTTTGTTACATCCGATGCAATCGAAGGATTGATTCGGAGTGTATCCGATAATGCCGGTGTGGTATCTCCGGCTGCAACTGCCTTGGTATAATAAAGAACGGTACGCTCTTTCGTGGACTGTGCACCTGCAACCTGCCATCCGTTGTCTGTGAGGAAGTTCAGCTCGATCAGATCCGGTGAAAGGTTCGTGTATTTATTGCCTTTTTCGTCCTGCCAGCTCTTTGTGATGATCACACGTACAAAGGTGTCGATCGTACCGCTGTTCTTGACGCTGATTGCTTCGTTATATTTCTTGCCGGGTGTAAATGTCTCATCCTTTCCAAGAAGGTTTGTGAGAAGTGTACCCTGTGAGGTTCCCTTCCATTCATTGTTCGATACATAATCCCGGCTGCTGACTACTTTGTCATTTTCCAGAAGAGATACGCCGATACTCTGCATATTCATCTGTGCGGAATAATTCTCACTGTAGTAAGTGAGTGCGGCGCGTGTACTGCCGACAGTGCTTCCAACCAGCAGGAGTGCTGCGGCTGTCAGAACCAGGGCAGGTTTTTTTGGAAATGATTTCTTTTTCTTTTTCATTCTCATTACCTCCTACTCTGTCGTCTGTGTGCTGTCGTCTTTGATTACGTGGTTCCAGTCGGCGTATGGTGTACCATCTTCCTTGTAAAGAACCGGGGTGCATTCCTGGATAACTATGACGTTGAATTCTTCTGGTTTGTCATCGCCTGATGGGAATGTGTATTTGATGTTGAGTTCCGTTTCCGTTTCTTTTCCTGCCGGAAGTACTTCATCGTAATACCAGTAGCCCGCATCACCTGCTGTCCATCCGCCGTCTGGTGCGTTATAAGTAAGCTCTACCGGTGCGAATGCTGTGACTCTTACGAAACAGTCATATTTACCGGTATTTATAATTGTAATGTGCTTTCCGTTTTCATCAACGTCTTCTTTCGGGACTGTCTCAGTAAATCCCATATTCATTTTCACACCGCCACCGGCTGTCGAATAAGTTGTAAAATACGCCATCGCGCTTCCAACTGCCAGGGTTCCGGTAAGAGCAAGTGTTGCTGCTGCCATGATTAGTGGTTTTTTATGTAACTTTCTCATTCCGATTCCCCCTTTCTAGTTCTTTGCTGCTGGTTCGGTGTACTGATACTGATCAGTTTCATCGAGTTTGAAATTATTTCTTACACCGTAGCCGCCATTGGTACGTCCATCGTGTTTGTTGATAAATGAAACCTCTGCCGGTCTGAATTCTACTTCGGTTTCTTTTTCAGGATTAGCAATGATGTCTGTTTCCTGACTTTTAGCAGAAGCGAGTTCATAGCTTGCACCGCTGTAAACCTCCGTTACCTTGACATGAGATCCGGCAGGAATTTTTTCAATCGTTACAGAATCGCTACCTGCAGCATTGAAGGTAAGCTCTTCGATTCTGGTTTCGGTCTTCTTATCCAGTGTTGTGATATCGATCTGGAATACGAACGTTGCATTGTTACCGAAGGTAGCATTGTGATCTACCAGTTCCTTATTGATCACCAGATTACCGTATCTTACGTGCTGTTCCGGTTTCAGACCAACTGCACTGTTGTATTCTTTGGTCAAATCGTAGATCCAGTCATCACTTGCACCGTTACCACTGTAGTAATTATTGGTCGGAAGTGATACAAGGTAAGGAGTAAAGGTATAAGTATAATTGGTTGTAATCACTTTTGGTGTATCTACAAGGTAAAGTCCGGTATCCAATTTATCTTGGTAGCCTCTTCCGTTCTGCAGTGTAACGGTTTCGGTTGGATCAACAACCGTATTTCCCTTTGAATCTGTCAACTTACCTTGTGCTTCTTTGGCACGTTCTGCCCAGGTAGCAGCTGCAGTATCCAGGTTATCAGCACTTACGGATGAAAAATCCAGTTTTGAAAATGCACCGGTTGCGGTATAGTTGCCGGATACATCAACTGATGCAACTTTGTACAGATTGACCTGAACAGTAACGTCGTCATTTAGAAGTTCACTGTTTCCACCAATGTCAAATTGGATGGAACACTCTGCATCGGTATCGATCGCGCTTGCGGCTTTCGCACCCGGAAGAGTGAGCAGTGGAAATGTAAGAGCGACAGCTAAGAGAAAAGTACTTCCCTGTTTTAATCGTTTATTCATCATCGCCTCATGTCCTCCTTAAAAATCTTGGTTATTCTTTGTGAGCTTTTCTCTTGGAAAGGAATCGCAAGAGAATGATCACAAGAATCGTGATTGAAAGTCCTAAAATTAAATAGAGCATATAATAATTCTGAATGGCTTTTACCATAGAATCTGTAACTGATTCGGTAGCATCCTCTTCGCCGTTATATGGAACTCTGGTTCCTCTTACGAGAAGACGATGGGAGTTGACTCCATATGGTGTACAGGTAAATAAAGTTACCTGATCTTTTCCTTCTTCAATCTGGAGTGCTTTCTCCAGTGTTTCATGATCGTCTTTGTCTACCATCGGAAGAATCTGATCTACTTTGTAGGCAAGGACTTCATCCAGTACATGGATGTAAAATTTATCGCCAACTTTGAGCTGATCGATATCGGTAAAAAGTTTTGCGCTTGGAAGTCCACGGTGAGCTGCGAGAACACTGTGGGTATTCTCCCCTCCAATCGGAAGCTTTGTGCCGTTCAGATGTCCGACGCCGGTCTGCAGATCCTTGTCACCGGTGCCATGGTAAATGGCAAGCTTGATGTTGATCTTCGGAATGGAAAGGTATCCCATTACTCCGTCATCTGCAACGTTCAGGATTTTCCAGTATTCGGTGTCTTTGATGTCATTTTCATCTTCACCGAATACATCTCCGTAGAGGTTGTTCTGCTGAATGGTATCATTGAAAGCTTTTGCCTTTTCCCACTCAGAGGTGAAGTCCTCCGGTTCCATGTCCTGTATTGTATTGTCATAGCTGCTGATCAGCTGATTCTGTCTGTAGGTGTTCCACTGGTTGGATACCATCGGATAGATCAGAATCCCAAATCCTATCAAGAATAACAGACCGAAAAGGAAGGTTGAGATTTTTCTTTTCATAGGCATATTCCCTTTCTCGTTCTTATTCTCTTTTTAAGAGGTCTCATTTTTCTTCTTTTGAAGCTTCTTCTCCTTTAAGTATAACACAAGGATGAAGATTGTGGTAATTACAAGACCAATAATTACCCATAAAAGATAATTTGTATGAAGACTAATTCCGCTGAGCGGTGTCTTCTCATCGGCAACTTCCTGTTCCACATAAGGTACTCTGTGACCACGGACCAGAAGCCGCTCGGTATTGACTCCGTATGGAGTACAGGTTAAAAGTGTTACAAGATCTTTTCCTTCTTCTACTGCAAGAGAGGAAGTTTCTTCCGGTTTGACCACGGAAATCTTGTCGACTTCATAACATAATGTTTCGTTTAATACATGGATCAGAAAATGATCGCCTTCTTCCAGCTGATCCAGATCGGTAAAAAGAGACGCACTCGGAAGTCCACGGTGTGCGGAGATAACGGCGTGTGTACTTTTACCGCCGATTGGAAGAGAGCTTCCCTCCAGATGTCCGGCTGCCTGTTTGAGAACATCTTCATCGGTAGTGTGGTAGATCGGAAGCTTGATGTCAATCTTCGGGATCTCCACGATTCCCATCATCTCGTCACCGGCAATATTCAGAGCATCCATGTAGGACTGGTCTTCTTTGTCACTGGCTGCGGCTACTGCAAATGAGTCAGGAAGGATACTTGGAAGTAATGCTTCGTTGTAAGCTTCTGCTTTCTGCAGTTCTGCGTCATAATCAATCTCATGTGCTGCATCCTTTTCGGATACAGTCTGTTCATAACTGCTGATCAATTGCTTCTGCCTGTAGTTATTCCACTGGTTTGCAACGAATGGATACAGCAGTAAGGACAACCCGGCTAAAAATATGATGCCAATAATAAGTTTGTTTGCTTTGCGTTTCATCCGAACTCTCCTTGCTGTTGTATTATTTTTTAGGAATCCGGGGCGACCTGCCCCGGATTCAATATCTGATTATCAATCATGCATTAATTATTTGTTTGTTTTCTTGCGGCTTGCGAAGAACAGACCAGCTGCTGCGATCATGATTACGCAACCTGCGATTGTGAAGATTGTAGTACCGATACCACCTGTTGATGGAAGAGCGGAAAGTTTGCTATCTTTAACAGTGATGTCTGCGAAGTTTGTATAAGTATAGGTCTGAATTGTATAAGTTACATTATCTTCAGTTTTAGTTGCTGTACCTGCTGATTGTACGTCGGCACCTCTAAGCTGATAAGCAAAATCATTTAATGAATATCCGTTAGGAGCTTTTGTTTCTTTTACATAGTATGTAGCCTGAGCATCTAAGTTGTTAACACTTGCTTCACCATTAGCGTCGGTTTTAATAACGTTACCTACTGGGATACCATAAACAGTTGTTTTGTTATCTAAGGTAAGTGATACAGCATTAGCATCACCTTCATTAGCTTTTTTATAAAGCTGGAATTCAGCATCTGGAAGTTTTTCATTTGTATTGTCTTTATTAACTTTGATTACTTTAAAGCTAACCGGTTTTACTTCAACGATTTTTCCAGTTCCGTTGCTTGAATGTGCATTGTTAGTAAGAGGAGCTACTGTTGTTACTTCACCAGCGATTGCTGTATAAGTAATGACAACAATTTTACCTGCATAAGCACTTTTATAGTGATTACTAAAATCTACTGTTAAATTAGTACCATTCGCATAGTCATTGATTACATAATCAGTATCTGCTACTAATTCAGTTTCAGTTGCAGCGTTGATGTTGTCTTTAAGAACAACTTTAGCAGAATTTGCTTTGAATTTACCATTTGTTAATGTATCAGTGATTGTAAATGTTTTCGGGTTTGCGTTTGGAGCGATGTAGAGGTATTCTTCATCGATTGTGTAATTAACTTCATCGCCAGGAGCTACAGACTGTCCGCTTTCAGCTACTTTTTTGTTCAGCTGATCTTTTGCACCTTTTGCAACTACAGCAACGTTATCGCCATTAGTATTCATGTAAGCTGCCATTGGAAGGTAAGTATATCCCTTACTGTGTGCTGTTACAATGTAAAGACCTTTTCCGGTAGTAGATACGTCAGCACCTTCTTTAAGATCTAAGTTGTTGGTTGCTGCAGATGTAACAGCTGCTAATGCTGCACTTAAATTAGTAGAACCATTAATTGTACCAGCTTCAACATTTTTGTTTTCATTGGCTTCACTTTCAAGAACACCAAGCTGAATTAATTTAGCAATTACACCGTTAGCATCCAGTGTTGTTTTAGGATCATTTGCCGTATTCCATGCTTCTACAAATTTATTTGCAATATCATCACTTGCAAACTGCCATCCGAGTGTAGATTTGCGATTTTCTTTGATAATCTGTCCGTAGCTAGCGCCAGCACCTTCAGCGTCAAGACCTTTACCACTAATTGTAATGGTGTTTTTGTCTGCTGCGAATGATGTCATACTCATTCCGAGTACCATAGCCAGTGTTAATAACACTGCAAAGATTTTTCTCATCTTCTTCATATTTTGTCTCCTTTTCTTTTAAGGGCTTTGCCCATTTTTATTGTCCCCTCATATGGGATAATAACGTTTTTGTGTGGCAAGAAGCCACTGAAAAATTAATTCTTAAAATTATTTTTCCAGCACCTCCTTGCATTTGCTTTTATATAAGATCCATACGGCCGCAAACATAAGTAACATGCCGCCAATCATATACAAGTAAATTCCGGTGCCTCCGGTTGATGGGAGGGCGTAAACTGGAGTGTTTTCATATGTGTATGCATCATATGTCTTTCCAGTATTTGTTAATGGAGTAGGTGTTATATTATTTCCATTTGCATCTTTAATTGTTACTGAAGTATCAGTTATCTGTATTGTCCACTGAACTTCGCTCTTTGCATATCCTGCTGGTGCTGATGTTTCTCGAAGTGTATAAGTGTCTTTTACCATCTCACTTAATGAGACTTTCTTTTCTGCTTTATACCATTCTACGAAGCCATCTGAATTTGATTCTCCTGTATAGCAAACTGTAGAGCCTTTCAAAAGTTCAAATTTTGCACCACTCAGCATTGGATGATTTCCATCTGAATCAGTACTTGTACTCTGTTTTACAATCGCCCAAAGAGCAAGAACATGTACTTTGTATGTACCTGTTACAGATGCATTAGTAACAACTGTTCCACTGATATTTGCATTGCCATTTGGTTCAAGAACTGCAGTATCATTTAGTAAAGTTTTTCGTTCATCAACAGTTTTTGGTACAAATACAACTGTTAATGTATATTCTTCTACATCCTTTCCTACTTTTGTTGCAGTATGATCTTCTAAAGAATTAACTGTTGTATTTTTTGTGTCATACTTCGTATTCTTATATTCGTATACAAATGTACCTTCAATATCTGTATTCGAGTTAGTATAGCTGTATGGAACTTCTACTTTTGTGCCTTTCTTTAATTCAGTAAGCTGCTCTTCTGTCAACTTAGGAATACCTTTTGTTACTGTTGTTTTTCCATCCAATTCTGTCATTTTATAGGTTCCTAACAGTTCACGGGAGAATTTACTAGATTCAATCGTATCACCTTTATAATAAGTGATTTCCTTATCACCAATACTTGGTGTTAACAACTTAACATTTACAGAAGGCTGTGGGAAATACTTTGTATTGTCACCTACCGTAATTCCAGAAGCAGGACCATTTGTAGGAATCATATTTCCACCGATGAAATCATCTTTTGCTTTGATTTCAATGGTTTCATGCCATCCTGGTGTATTTCCGGTTTTGCTGTTTACGGTTGTATTTGTCCATGTTACGGTTGTGGTTCCATCATCGTTTTTGGCAACAGTTGCACCTCTGCCTTTCAAACGATCTTTCTCACCAGTAGTAAGTTCAAATCGACTGTCAATTACATCAGTGATAGTTGCGGTAACGGAAGTAGGCATATTATCAGTGATACTATTAAAAATATCATACAAACCTTGCACACTGTCAGCTGTCATGTATTTTGAATCATCTGATGCAACATCTTTCATGAATTTAGAAACTTTTTTAATGTTTGCATTATTACCTAAAGAGCCGGTGTATTTTGCTGCATCAAATATTCCAAGGGAATAGATTTCTGCATTGTATGATGCTCCTTTTAATGTAGTAGCTGTAGTGACTGTTGAAGTTGCAACATTTTCATTAAAATCACTATATGTAGTTGGTACACCATCTGTCAGAAATACAATCAGTTTTTTTCGATTTTGATTTTGATGAACACCCGCCCAGTTGCTTGAATTATCAAAAATTTCTTTTGCTGATTTAAAACCTGCTGCTGTATTTGTTGCACCATTTGCTCCTAAGTTATCAATCCAGTTATCTATTGTGGCTTTTGAATCACCTACTCGCAACATTGTTTTATCACCGGAGTTGTTAATAGTTGATTCATCAGCAAACGTTACAATTCCTATACGGCTGTCTGGATTTTTTGTATTTACATTTTCAACAAAAGCTTTTGCGGCTGCTTTTAGAGCTGCATTCTTATTATTTGTGGTTGAATCTTTTGATCTTGTGTAAATGGTATTTGTTTCCTGAGTAACACGAACTTCCGTTTCGTCTGTATTTTTATAATACCAGTAACTCTCTTCCCACCATCCTCCATCTGAGTATTTTATTTTCTGATATATTTTATCATCAGTTTTAATGTAATAGTCGCCCCTAGAATTAAGATTTCCCGTATATTCTGTATATTTGTAGAACGTATTGCTCATACTTCCAGAGGTATCTAACACCATAACAATATCATAAGGAGTTGTTGTGGTGACAGCCTGTGTTGCTTTTGAACTGGCTGTCAGATCAATTTGATAAGTTCTAGTCTTGTAATTTTTTACAGCAACTGTCTTATTACTTTCTGCACTACCTGATACAACTTCTTCCTGTGTACTGTTTACAATATGATATGTACCATCAGCATTTTTCTCTTTAGCAGTTTCCCCAGTAGTATCATATAATACTGCAGTAAGAGCAGTTCCTTCTGATTTCGTTACTTTTACTTTCCAGGTAGAAGATTCTTTTACATATGGCTTAGGAACAGATTCTTCTGATAAGGTATAGTTTCCTTCCCTTAATTCTGTAAAAGTAATATCTCCAGCTGCATTAGATGTAGCAATTTTTACATCTGATTCATCGGTATCATTTACAAGCTTAAAAGTAGTGTTTGCAATACCTTCTTCAGAAGTATTTACTTTTTTTAGATTAAGATCAGCTGTTGGAATAGTACTAGGTGTTACAATGCGGCTATTAGGAAGAGTAAAGTTCATTTTACAGTTAGACTCATAAGCACCGCGTTCCATATAAAGGATTGTTAATGTATGCTTCTTATCCCTATCTGCATATTCTAGTTTGTCTTTCTCTTTATAATCTTTTTTATTTAAAAGAATCTCCCATAAATCTACTTTTTTATCTAAAGCAGAATGGATACCACCAAGATCGATTACGACTTGGCCACCATCTTTTTTTGCATCTAAAATAGCCCAAAGATCATCATCACCGGTAAAAGAATAATTCAAATCACCAAGATAATCACCGATCGTAAATTCGATGTCATAACGCATACCAAAAAAGCAATTATGATTAGAAGGGTTATTTGCGTCATCTTTATGGAGGTCGCGGTCGCGTATTGAATCAAGAGGAAAGAAATTAGAACCTTCGCCTGAATTATAACCAGATAAAGCAGGAGTTCCGTCCGGATTGTTTACACCTGTTAAAGTATAGGTATCACCTGTACGTGAGAAATTAAGTTTGTAATCAGCTAAAACTTGTTTACCACTTTTTTTATTCTTCGTAAAAAATCCCGGTTCATACAATTGCGCCCCGTCTGAATTAAGTCCCATTTTAAGTTCACCGGTCTTAAAATTAACACCTTTCACTATGCCAGTCATGGCATTGGAACTACCAAATGCGTTGTTGTTATACTGGTTAACTTTATTACCTTTAGAGTCTGTATCCCAAGTATTAATGTGAAATTTTTCATTACCAATTTTTATTGTTGTATCATAACCATTATCAGAATACTGGTTATTGGCAAGTCCACTTGCAAAACGGGTGGTCTTTGTAGAGCGTGAATCATAATTTTTATCAGCATTAATACTAGCATTGTTTTCACCTTTTACCTGATAGTCAAACATTTGTACATTTTCGTTAGAAGTAGCTGTTGTAGGTGTGTAATACACTCTATATGTTTGGTCATCAGTAATTACTTGGTTATTAGATATTTGGTCTCCTTTTGAACCATCAGCATCTATCTTAATAACCTCTTGTGAAGTATAGTTTTGCAGAGAACTAAGATCAGTGATTACTTGATTCTCATTCAGATGAATCTTAGAGTCTCTGTATAGTGCTTTTTCAGCAAGTTGATTATTTGAATCTGTATATTTTATATAATGTTGGACAGTGATATCAACACCATTCGATTTAGTTGTAGTGATTACGTAGGTTGAAAAATGATTAGTAGTCATTGTGACTGTATCATCAACTGCAGTTTTTTCAATATCATTTGCGATTTGAGTAGTTTCATCTACATGATATACTTCAATGTTTTCAGCGGTTTCAAGATTTTCCTGTACTTCGCCGCCTTCAAATTTAACATTTACATTACCTGTTGGCTGAGACTCAATACCATCAACTAAAAGCTTGATATCATATGCCTTATATGTGGCAATCTTTGTATTGATTTCATCCTCTTTTTTCTTTAAGGCAACTTCAACATTTTTTGTTTCTTCTTCATTTAATTCAGAAGCAAGGATTTCGTAGTTACTACCTTCTGGAAATGATGAATACGGACCGCTCATTGTGATGGTAGTTCCGTTGATAGTAGTCTGGATCGAAATATCATCTTCAAGATTTCCTTCAGGAGTACTTTCTGTCTCCGGTTGCTGCTCCTCTTGTTGCTGTTGTTCTGAGGAGTTCACCGCTGCCTCATCTTCTGTAGCCTCATCTCCTGTAGCCTCATCTCCTGTAGCCTCATCTGCCGCCGGTTCTGTTACGACTTCGGCCTGACTCTGGCTGTCTGTGTTCTGTGGCTCATCAGCAAAAGCTGATATCGTACTGCTAAGCACAAGTACCATGCAAAGCATGAATGCTATTAAACGTTTCTTTGTATTACTTTTCATGGCGTCCTCCTTCTATTCCTCAATTCTGACTTCATAATTGTTATCAAGTGCTCCGTCTATCAGCTTCAATAATTCAAGGGCACTGCGGAAATGCTGCTCTCGCTGCTCTTCCACCCAGGTAACGCTGCCCTGCCAGGTACCGTTCTGCTGATCCATGATTTTTATTAAAAAAGTTCTTGTATTTTTTTGCTTTTTATTCATGTCAGTTTTCATCTGCCCTTCCTAATTATTTAGACTTTTTTATCTTATATAGGTATTGTATCTGACAAAGCATTACGTGAATCATTACCAATAACGAAAAATATTAACTTTTTTAAGCTATAACAAGAAATAGTCATGTTTTTGTAATAATATAATGATTTGATATCAGGGTCAAAATGTCAGAAAGCCGATGCAAGCTTGCTTGCAAGAGGATTTTTGACCTCTTGATCCGC
>ERZ832317.2196-NODE-2196-length-23101-cov-4.853597_pt1 | contig 23101 bp, 18 predicted proteins | sample MGYA00519695_ERZ832317 | MGnify/ENA primary metagenome ERZ832317 (study PRJEB31850, sample SAMEA3708726) | human gut metagenome | biome: human gut; feature: human-associated habitat; material: faeces | place: China | collected 2014 ...
CCATCATTTCAGCTCCATCAGTAATTGCTAATTGAATTTGTTCAATATGTTTTCTTAAATATTCAATACGATATGGATCATGAACTTTACCATCTTCTGTTAATTTATCATAAGCTCCAAGTCCATTTTCAGTAACGATCATTGGCAAACGATATCTTGAATACATTTCTCGAATTGTAGCTCTAAATCCAAATGGATCAATTTCCCAACCAAAATCAGTATGTGGTAAATTTGGATTGGCTGCACCTAAATAAACACCCTCTTCCATACGTGTTTTTTGTTGATCATGTCCAAATGTTTCTTCTTGACTTTCATCACACCAAGCAACAGTTGCTGTTGAATAATAATTGAAACCAATAAAATCAGGATGTCCATTCTTTAAGATTTCCATGTCTCCCTCTTCAATATGTGGTGTAGCATCTCTTTTTTCCATAAAAGCCCATGCTAAATGGTTGTATTCACCATAAACTGCCATGTCTAAATAAAGCCAGTTTCTAATCGCATTTAAGTTTTGAGCAGCTAATTGATCTTCTGGTTTACAACTTGCTGGATAAGCAAGAGAAATATTTGGTGCTGGTCCAATTTTTCCACCTTCAACCATTTCATGACATAAAGCCATCGCTTTTGCTTGTGCTACTAACATATGATGATTTTGTTGGTAAAGAGATTTATATTTTTCTGGTCCTGTAAGGGTTGTTGTGCCAATAATATCTCCTGATAAAATTAAAACGTTTTGTTCATTGATTGTAAGCCAGTATTTAACACGATCACCAAAGTTTTCAAACATCACTTTAGCAAAATTAACAAACCAATCAATCGATTCACGTTTTCCCCAACCGCCTCTTTCTTCTAAAGCTTGAGGCATATCAAAGTGAAACATTGTCACTAATGGAATAATGTTATATTTTAAACATTCATTAATGACATTATTATAGAAATCAATTCCTTCTTGATTTACTTCACCTGTTCCTTGAGGTAAAATTCTTGACCATGAAACAGAAAAACGATAAACTTTAAAGCCCATTTCAGCCATTAAAGCAATATCTTCTTTATAACGATGATAAAAATCTGCACAAACTGTTAAATCAGATGTTCCTTCTGGTACTACTTTAACATCTTGAACAGAAGGTCCTTTACCATGAGATAAGTTAGCTCCTTCTACTTGATAAGCTGATGTACTTGCTCCCCAAAGAAAATCCTTTGGAAAAGGTTTTAATTTTTTGTGTAACATTCTTTCTTCCTCCTATTTTCTTTATTATACAACCAAATAAAAAAACATCCAACAGGATGTTTAATCAAAAAATTCATCAGCCTTGTAATCTCTAAATTTATGATAAACAGGCCCGGCATAAGCAACCATTAATTCATCATAAACTTTACTTGATAATTTTTCTCCAACATAAAGCATTTCATATTTAACATCTTTTTCTACATATTTAAAGCCCATTTCTTGAAGTCCATTTCTTAAATAAAAGTTTTTACGATGAACACGTTGTTTGTAGTTATCATATTTTTCATCTACTTCTTCAATACATAACATAATGGTATGAGGATATCTTTTTTTTAAAAGTTGTAATACGACACTTCCATATCCATGTCCTCTTTGTTTTTCATCAATTGCAAGATAGAGAATATAAGATAAATTTTGATACGTAATAACATAAGTTAGACCTACCCATTGATGATGATCATAGATTGATAAAAATTCTCCTTTACCTTCATGATGTTTATCTATAAGGGCTTTCCATGGAGCTCTTTCATCTTCCGGAAAAGCACTGTAATAAAGTTCACTTACTTGTTGCATATCAGTTTCACTGATGTTTTTAAATTGTAATTTCATAAAACTCTCCTATTTGTAATATTTATCAAAATAAGCTTTTAATGATTTTTTAATAGATATATGATCTAATTTCATAGAAAAAATAAATCTTTCTTTTTCTTTAAAATCATTTCTTAATTCACCAATATGTTTTCTAAATGCTTCATATTGGACAATAATGTCGTTTTCTTTCGCAAATTTTTGAATATTATTTAAAATATTTAATGAATAACATACATCTATAAGGAATACACCATAAAATAATCCCACAAAGAAAGAAAACCAAAGATTTCCTGCTAACCATTCAATAGAATGAATAATATTAGGATGAATTAAAAAATAATAGATGGCACTTAAAAGATACCAAAAGAAAGTAAACTTAGGACAAATAATTCCTTGTATATTCCATTTTTCATCGCTCCTTTTGTTTTTTCGGCAGTTTCCTGCCTGCTCCTATTATATGCCTTTTTTTGTTCATTTGTAAAGATGCCTTTGCCATCACCAGAAGATGGATTCCTCTGCAAATTTTTTCCGGTATTCGGTCGGAGCATTGCCTGTGATTTTCCGGAACTGCCGATTAAAGTTGGAAAGATTCCGAAATCCACAATCAAATGCAATCTCCAGCACGCTTTTTTTCGTGGACAGCAATTCTTTGCAAGCCTGATTGATGCGATAATGGGAAAGATACTCCACCGCACGAAATCCCACTTGTTTCTGAAACTGATGCATAAAATAGCTTTCGCTCAAGTGTACAGAATCTGCCAACTGCTTGACGGTAATCGGCTCTTGAAAATGTTCTGCAATATATTCCAGTGCTGGGCGAATCGCCTCTCCCAATTCATAGAAATCACGTTCTACGGTTGCTTCTGTTTCCAACAGCCAGAACAACCGCAGCAATTCACTCCGCATCAGCAAGTCCAGCTGTGGCGTATCTCCTTTGGCACAGGAAAAAATATTGTTCATCATCATCTCTAATTCCGCATAATAGGGGTGGTCGGTCGTGATATGCGTTGGAATATGCATTTTTCCAGTTATCAGCGGCTTGATACAAGCTGCAATTGCACGGTCAGAATCAAATCCTCCGAAAATTTCATACCGAAATACCAGTGTATCATAGACCTGATGTATGGATTCCCGTGGATAAATCGAATGCATGACATTTGGTTGAATGATAATGATATCCCCTGCCGCAGAGTCAAACTTCTCTTCTCCACAGATAAAAGAAGCAGAACCCTCCCGTACAAAATTCAGCTCAAATTCCCGATGCCAATGCATGGGGACACAGTGAAAATGGTTCGGTATTTCGCATGCATAGTATCCAAATGGCTTGATTTCTGAACCGTGGACGCGGTTTTCTCTCGAATCTCGGTTATTCATTCAAAAACACCTCCGAAAAAATAGAATTGTATCAGAATTGCGTAGAATATCAATAGAATTTTGAACCGTTTTGTAGTATTATATCATACAGAAGAACAAATTGCAATGGACTTTTTGAAAGGAAGTGCTGTTATGATTAAAAAATATGTTTATGGAACCCCATTCCCGACCGATGCAGTTGTTTTGGACGTTCAGCCGTCCACCGATGCACTGCCATTTTTTGAAACAGACCAGCAAGGGACATTCACTTACTCGCTTTCTGAAAACGACATTGTCTATGGTCTGGGCGAACAGATTCGTGGCATCAACAAGAGAGGCTGGCAGTATGTCAGCTGGAACTACGATAACCCCAACCACCACGAGGATGCTCGTTCCCTCTATGGTGCACACAACTTCATCATCATTCACGGTGCAGTGACCTTCGGTGCATTCTTCGACTACGCCGGAAAGATGGAATTTGACATCGGCTATACCAAGCGGAGTGTAATGCAGATTCAGGCTGCTTCCAATAACCTAACGGTTTATATCATCACAGGCGAAAGCGAAAAGGACATCGTTAAGCAGTTCCGGAAAATGGTTGGCAGAAGCTATATTCCGCCGTTCTGGGCATTCGGATATGGTCAGAGCCGCTGGGGCTATAAGACTGAAGAAGATATTCGCACGGTAGCAAAACAGTATCAGGATGCTGGCATTCCACTGGACAGCATTTATCTGGATATTGATTATATGGAACGGTACAAGGATTTTACTGTTGATACCGAACGATTCCCGAACTTGAAAGGACTTGCCACAGACATGAAAGAACAGGGCATTCACCTTGTTCCGATTATTGACGCTGGCGTAAAAATCGAAGACGGCTATGATGTCTATGAAGAAGGCGTACAGAACAATTATTTCTGTAAGAATGCCGAAGGCGGCGACTTTGTCGGTGCTGTCTGGCCGGGTCGGGTACATTTCCCAGATTTCTTGCAGCCAAAAGCAAGAGATTGGTTCGGCAAGAAATACGCCGTTCTGACGGAACAAGGGATTGACGGTTTCTGGAACGACATGAACGAACCAGCCATTTTCTACACCGAAGACCGCTTGGCAGATACCTGTGCAGAAATTGAAAAGCTGACAGCTGGCAACATGGGCATTCAGGAATACTTTGCCTTTACTGGAATGGTAGCTGGTTTGAATGGCAACATCGGCGACTATGACAAATTCTATCACAATGTGGATGGAAAAATGGTCAAGCACAGCGAAGTGCACAACCTCTATGGCATGAATATGACACGCTCGGCATTTGAAGCGTTGCAGGAAATTTCTCCGGAAAAGCGGACACTTTTCTTTTCTCGTTCCTCTTATATTGGTGCACACCGTTATGGTGGCATTTGGCAGGGCGACAACAAATCTTGGTGGTCGCATATTCTCCAGTCCATGCAGCAGCTGCCGGCTTTAAATATGGCTGGATTCCTCTTTACTGGCTCGGATACGGGCGGATTCGGCTGCGATACAACGGAAGATCTCATGATTCGTTGGCTGCAATACTCCCTGTTTACACCGCTGTTCCGCAACCACTCCGCAGACGGTACACGGGAACAAGAACTCTATCAGTTCTCCAATGTTGAAGCTACTGGCAAAATGATTCAGATTCGATATAGCCTGATTCCGTATCTCTATAGCGAATTTTTGAAGGCTGCTTTGAACGATGAGATGATGTTCAAGCCGCTGGCGTTTGATTTCCCAGATGATGCCATGGCAGAACAGGTAGAAGACCAGCTGCTGTTGGGCAATGAATTGATGATTGCACCAATTTACAAGCAGAATGCACAGGGGCGATATGTCTACCTACCGGAAGAAATGATGCTGGTAAGAATGCACAGCAGCAAGGATTATACAACAGAAATTCTCCCGAAGGGGCATCACTATGTTTCTGTTGGATTGGACGAGCTGGTCTTCTTCATCCGGAATCAGAAGGCAATTCCGTTTGCAGAATCCGCTGAAAACACGGCGAAAACAGACTACAACACCATTCAGCTTTTGGGTTATGAAGGCAGTTCTTATGAATTGTATACAGATAATGGCACTTCTCCAAATCCGGAAGATAGCCTCACCATCAAAACATTATCCTAACAGTTGAAATCTCCTCATAGATAAAAGGAATGCGTATCGGTTTATAAAATCGGTACGCATTTCTTCTTAATGATTCAATTTTTTCTGCATCCAGTCTGTTCCTTTTATAGCTGCGATTCCAATCAAAATGCCAATTATTGCCCCAGCAAATACATCCGATGGAAAATGTACAAACAGATACAGCCGAGAAAAAGCAATAACTGCTGCTAAAAGATACACTGCAATTCCCACTTTCCGATTCCAATGCCAAAGCACGGTTGCTGCTGCGAAAGATACCATGGTATGACCAGATGGAAAGGAAAAATCAGTTGGCATTGCAATCAACATGGTATGGTCTTCTATCCAGCAAGGGCGATTCCTTGCTATCACATTTTTCAAGAATAAATTTCCAATTAGTCCACAGCCAACGCAACCGACACCCAGTTGTATCCCGTTTTTTCGAGTTTTCGGAAGAATTAGCAGGAGGATTGCAAGCAAAATCCAAAGAATTCCACCATTTCCCAAAGCGGTAATCTTCGGCATGAGAAAATCCAAAACGGAACAAGAAAAAATTCGCTGAATAGCATGTAAAATCTGAAAGTCTAATGTGGTTAGTCCTTGCATTTGTGCCATCTCCTTTTTTTCAGAATTTGTAAAAATCATATCTGTTTGTTCCCCGTTTTCTTTAGTATAATGGATGAGGTAAAACAGAAATGAAAAGAAAGATAAACAGGAGGTAAACTTTTTGAAAAGTGGGAATCCGATATTTTGCGATTAAGAAAGAAAATGGTTGTTTTCTTTTCCAGCTTGTGCTACAATACAACTAGTAGATTTTGTGATTACCAATAGGGGGAATCGTTATGTATCAGAAAAAGGGATGGATTTTAGCAGCAACACTTCTTATTTTATGCAGTGTTGGCTGCACAGGACAGACCGGAGAAACACATCGTTTATATGTGCAGACTGCCGGTTCAGAATCACAGATAGCAGAAACCTTGCCAACTGCAGAGCAAGCCGAATGGATGGATGCGGACTCGAATGTTGTTTCTACGAAAGCGGTCAAGTCGAAAAAAACAACGAAAACAACGACAAAAAAGAAAAAATCATCCAAGAAAAAGACAACAACCAAACAGAAAAAAGAAACAACTGCAAAAGTGACAACAGAAAAAGCTGCGAAAACTACCAAACCCAAAACCAAAAGGGCTTCTAAGACTACTACAGCTCCTCGCATTGCAGCAACTATGCCACGAGAAAATCCATTTCGTACAACAACCGTACGAAATGATACAGAAAATGCATCCAATCGAACAACAAAAACATCCAGCAAGGCGGAATCTCCTGCTTCCGTGAAAATGACTACACTCAAGACAAATGTTGTGATTCGGACACAGCCGCCTGTTCCAGTAACCATAGCACCAGTAGAAACAAACCCTGCTCAACCGGAACAACAGACAGATAAATATTTATCGCTCAGTGATGGAGAAATGCAAGGAGCAGGTATTGTTGTTTCGGGCAATCAGATTTTCTTGCAGGCTGCTGGTATTTATCACCTTTCTGGAAACTGGAATGGCAGTATTTGTGTACAAGCAGGGACTACGGATACAGTAGAACTGCGGTTGGAAGGTGCTTCTATCTGCGGAGTGAATGCACCAGCGATTCAAATTCAACAAGCCGGAATGGTCACAATTACAACTGCCGACCATACAGAAAATACAATTCTTGCAGAGCAGGCAGGGTCTGTAATTGATAGTTCATCTGCGTTGCAATTACAAGGAACAGGGGCACTACAAATTCAAAATGAATCTGGGAATGGAATCGCCTGTACAGATGCCATTACGATTACAGAAGGAATGTTTTCAATTGCTGCAAAGGATACTGCGATTTTATCCGGTCGAGATAGCAAGATTGTAGATGGAACGGTTATTGCCAACGGTGGACAATCGGGAATTCGGTGTGATGGCAGATTCTCTGTAGAGGGCGGAACATTACTGGCAACCGGAACAAATGCAAACATTGCTGATAGTATTCAGTCAACTGCACAACTCAATTGGCAAGAAACCATTACAAGTGGACATACCGTTTCTTTCCAAATCAATGGAATCGAAGTTGCAAAGGCTGTGCTGCAATATGATGCAGAAACCTTTTTCCTCACCTGCCCGGATTTGACAATCGGAAATAATGTGGATTTCTTGATTGACGGGATAAATGTGAAAACATTTGAACAGCAAGAGCAGGATGCACGTTGGAATGAAAAAGAATAATCAAAACGCACAACTTTATTATATTCATTAGAAACTAGTAAAACTAAAAATAATTTTGCTAGTTTCTTCTTCTAAGTGCTAAAAAATATTGCTCTTACTTTTTTTCTTTCGGAACTAAAAAATATAGTTGACTTTTGTGGTGGGGTATGCTATAATATAAAAGTCGTCAGGACAGGGAACAACATCAAAGGTCAGACGAAAGAAAAATCGCGGGATGGAGCAGCTAGGTAGCTCGTCGGGCTCATAACCCGAAGGTCGTCAGTTCAAATCTGGCTCCCGCAACCAAAAAGTGCCGTAAACTCGTTGTTTTACGGCACTATTTTTTTGCATTTTTACAGAAAACACGAATTTGACCCCAATTTGACCCCAAAACATCGAAAAAAGAATGGAGCAGGATATTTTGTCCTGTTCCATTCTTTCTTTTTACAAATTGATCATTACTATAAACTCACTCTGCTGCAAAACAATTTCATTCACTGGTGTGGGTGTAGGTGGATACATGGCAACTAATTTCTGGGCAATGGTAGCTTTCAGGCACTGAATACCATATTGCAGGTCGCCTGCTTCAATACTCATATCATCAAAATCAATCGGATTCAATAGAAAACCATTCAGCATCGGTGTTACTACAATTGCATAGGATTGTACTTGTGATACAGCTGGCAAAGTGAAGAACTCTTCCATCACCTTCATTTCCTCTTGCTTCTGGCTATCCAGAACGTGGGTATAAGTATCCAATGTAAACGAAACAGAATAATGTCCAAGCAGGATCGAAGTCGTTTTTGCATCCATTCCCTGCTCCATTGCTCTGGTTGCAAAAGTATGTCTGAGGGCGTGAAAGGTATAATGCCCAAGACCAGAAGCTTTCAGAATTTCATCATAGAAATCCTTGAATGTTCTGGGTTCTAAGTATCCGCCCAATGGGTTTGTCACCAGAAAGCCAGAATCCTGATAAGCTGTACCAGCTGCCATGGCATCGTTCTGCTGAACCATTTTCCATTGCTGCAACTCATTTGCAATATTGGGAATCAATGGAATCGAACGAATGGAGTTTTTTGTTTTTGGCTCCTGAATCACAATTTCTGTCGAATTACCAACACCATTGTAATCTACTTTCGGCAGACGATTCAGTGTGCGGCAAATAGACAGCATTCTCTTGCTAAAGTCAACGTCTTCCCAACGAAGACCAAGCAGTTCTCCCAGACGAATCCCTGTTGCAAGCGTCAGGCGAATGAAAACACCGTACCGGTATTTGTAGCTGGTATAGATAAGTTTTTGCTGCTCTTCACGGGTGAGAATCTCAACCTGTGGCTTTTCATTGCGTGGCAGATTAACCGCATCACAGGGGTTAAAGTCGATGTAATGCTCCAACACCGCTTGATTCATCGCTTTGTGCAAACATCGATGAAGATTCAGGATGGTTTTTGGAGAAAGTCCCTGCGTATTCTGCTTATAGTTGTAGAAGTCCTGCAACAGCTTTGTGGTAAAGTCTTTCAGCTTGAGCGTGGGAAATGCTGGTGCAAGGTGATTTTCAATGTATCCTCGATAGCTGACATAAGTAGACTGCTTGACTTTGTTTTTCATGTAGGTTTCCAGCCAAAGCCGCAGCCAATCAAGAAAAGTGGTGGATGTGGGGTCAACGTGTTTCTGAAAGTGGATTTTGTACTCCTCTTCATGTAGCTTTTGAATCGCCTCTGCTTTGGTTTTAGTATAGTAGGAGATGCGTTTCGGCTTCCCTGTTTCAAAATCATAGCCTGCTGTGACACGGATCTCAAATCTGCCGTCTGCTCGTTCTCGTATGCTGCCTTCATTGTGATTTCGTTTTTTGCGTTCCATATCGGATCCCTCCTGTATTTATTTTATAATGTTGTTGCATATCTGATTAAAATGGATTATTTTGTCTGAGTCGATAGTAGGAAGAACGAGAAATGTGCAGTTGATCAATAGCTTGAGAAACAGTAATTTGCTTTGCCTCAACAGCCTGCATTATGATTTTCCAGTTTTCAGGCAGTTCCAGTGCCGGTCGTCCAAACTTGATATTTTTCTTTTTCGCTGCATCAATCCCCTCACGCTGTCTGCGTCTGATTTTCAGACGTTCATTCTCCGCAATGCTGCCAAGCACCTCAATCAGAATTGCATTAATCATATCCATGATCCACATCTGTTCCGATGGAAAGTCGGTCAGTGTTGTTGGAATGTCGAGGATTTTGACATAAATGCCATTGTTCTTGAAATATTCCAGCTCCCGCTTGATGTCAGATTTACTTCTGCTGAGTCTGTCCAGTTCCTTGATCACCAGCGTATCACCACTTCTGAGAATCTGCTTTTTCAGATACTGATAGCCTTCACGCTCGGTGTCTTTGCCGGAACATTTGTCCACAATGATATTATTTCTGCTGACCCCGTAATTTGTGAGAGCTTCAATTTGCCTGTCCTCATGCTGTTCCCTGCTGGAAACACGAGCGTAGCCGAATGTTCTATTGTCCATAAAAACACCCCCGAATTGTCTCAAAAAGCTCTGCCACTTTTGAAACATCTCAAAAGTCAAAAACAGACTTTTTGACACAGGTTTTTGATAAAAAAATGGCTGTCCCAGAAAGTACACTTTCTGAGACAGCCAAAACATTTAGAAAATTGCTGGATTGCTTTCTTGACCCTGAATCACACAAATTGTATCATAAAGAAAAGTCGTATCGCACAGCATCTCCTCGATCTCATCGGCAGAATAGCCATAGTCCAACAGCAAGAGCACATCTTCTTCCGAAACGCCATAGCATCCGCACATTTCCAACAACAATTCTTCCTGTTGCGTGTAATCATCTTCCCAAGCATAATCAGAATACTGCCATACAACATTCCTGAAATCATTCTGCATCGCAAACGAAAATTCTGAGAGTTCCCCATTCTTGTTGATACGAATCATATCCCCTTCTTTGAGAAATATTTGCTCATACTTTAACTTTAACAAACCAACTTTCCAAAGTGCCTTTGTTAAAATCGATTCTGTAGAGGCATAGACATACAATCCAAGTCCTACAAAGTGGAGCAGGCACATCGGATTGCTGCCCTTGACGATGTAAAGCGTGTTGTTCTCATCGAGAGCAGTAAAACAAAAACTCCCCTGCACCGATTCCGCCATGTTTTTGAGTGCGTCAAAGTTCAGTTTTCCCTGCTGTTCAATCAGCTGCACCGCAACATAAGAATCTGTCTCTATTTTTGTTTTTGGCAAATGCTTTTCCTTACGCAATTCGATGTCGTTGTACAGCACACCGTTATGAGCAAAGGAAAAGTTCTTATCAGCATGACCATAAAATGGATGATTGTTGTAATTGAACTTCTCATTACCTTGTGTTGTCATTCTTGTGTGTCCCATAACGGCTTTCGTTCCGCTGGGTGTGTTAAATCGCAGTTTATGAGCAGGTTTTGGACGTTTGAAAATCGTCATCTTGCCATTCTTTACATAAGCAATGCCGGATGCATCTGTCCCCCGCTCTTCTGCTGCATTCGCTAATGCCTGCGTCAACTTCTTCAACAACTTGTTTGATACAATCCCCTTGTAGTCCAGCCATCCAAATAATGCACACATATCAATATTCCTCCGTTTCCTCAACCCTGTCGTTGATGTATAACTGACGCTCCTTCAAATACTGAATCAGCTCCAGCTCTGTAATATCAGCCACAAAATCCGACCAGGACAGCTTCGCAATGCTTTCATCGGTGTTATACATGGCAGCATCACAGATACGATTGACCAACTGGATGATAGCGATGAAAGTATTGTACTTCAAAGTGCCACGAAACATACGAAACTCCACAGTATGATAATTGCAGAGATTCACAGCAGCATAACGACCGTTTCCGCCTTTCTTTGCCTTGTCCATGATTGCTTTTGGCGTGTGCTCGTAGCCATAGCGAGCAGCCCAGCGGTTCATAGAATATTCGGAACGTCTTGAAAATTTCAGTAGTTCATTCCAGTGATGTTCTACGAAGTACAAGATTCTGGAAATGACCTCGTCTTGTCCCTCCTGGTTGTCAGAGAATGCATTGCGATTCACATGAAGATGCAAACCACAGGTGCTTGTCTGATGGGAACGATAGCCTTGCCGGACAGCACAATGCAAAATATCTTCCCATGGAAATTCATTGCAATGGTAGTCCAGTGTGCATGGATGTGAAACCAATTCCATGCCATCGTCCAAAGAACCATCTGTTTTGATGTAGAGCAAATCCTCATGGATGTTTGCAATATCCAGCAGTTCTTCTGCATAATCATCGTCTTTGCCCGCTTCATCAATTTCCAGTTCAATACCAAAGTAACGATTTCCATCCCCGTAGAAAATCGGATTCGGTTTATAGTTGTATTCGTGAATCAAGTCAGAGTCCTCCCGTTCTTCCTCATAGCAATCTCGACAGTATGCATCACCGTTCGAGTAGTATGCTTCATCCTCATAAAGCAAGGCATCGCAGCAACTGCATCTGGTATAGTGCTCTTCATAGCAATCTGTACAAACAGTGGTATTTTCATCGCTATATGCATTATCTCTCCAGATTCGAGAACCGCAGCAATCACAGATTGTCGTGTGTTCTTCCAGGCAATCCGAACAGATGATGCGACCGTCCCATTCTGTATAGTCATCATCATCAATGATGTAATTGCAGCACTCGCAAATTAAAACTTCTTCCTGCTCCATTGTGTTTGTTTTTTCCTTGTTCATTTCAAGTTCCTCCATAAAATGAAAATTGCCCTACCGATTTATCTCGGTAGGGCTTTGTGTTTGGGTTAATATTCTTCTGATAAAAGTATCATTTTCACCTCCTGTTATGTTCCTATGTTCCGCTGAAAGCGGCTTCCCATCTATGTGACCGGCATCATCGTATGATCAGTACCTGGCATAGATTCACTATTATGATATACAATTGAAAAATGAGAATATGACAAATTTTCTTGAAAGAGCAGGCGGTTTATGGTATAATGAAAATAGATTCAAAGTATTGGAGGAAGAACGATGCGTGCAAAAAGACCACATGTACTGATTACGGAATCGAACAAATCAGAACAACCAGATTCAAATCATGATAAATTATTTATAGATGTATCTAAACAAAGTGATGAATTATTTCAATATCAGGGAAATACATCTTCGGATGATCAATATAAAAATCAGCAACTTGACACAGAAACGGTTTCCCAGCAAGGTTTATATAATATGTCGTCAGCAGATGTGGAACAGACCTTTCAAACTGGGATGCCACCAGCGATACCAACATCAACTACAATTCCACAGCAAAATTCATATAATATGCCACAACAATATTCATTTAACAACGCATTTCAAACTATGTTACCGCCTCAAAATATGGTACAACCAGCAATATCAAATTCCAATACGCTACAGCAGCGAGGAGAACAAAAACAAACTTATCATCATACCTATTGTCCAGTAATCATGGAAGATTTCAATGCGTGTGTGACATATGTTGCTCAAGTAAATTCCAGTGCAGACAGCCGCTTTTCTATGAGCAGAGAAACACTTTCTTCTATGATCTACAAACATGAATTGAAAACTAACACAACTGAAATTGCTCATTTGTGCATCTATGCAGCACAGGATTATGGTACAAAATACAAAGTGGACATAGAATATATGGATGCAGAATACTACAGACAGTATCAAACCGTATTTTTAGATAAGAAAGATTGTACCCAGGGACGGATTGTGCAAATTCTCAAAGAAAATGGAATTTGCTGTTTTAATACCAGTCTTTCTCAAAAGAAAATCAGTGACTATCTGTATGTCAGAATTCAGGAAAAGCTACAAAATGAGAAACATGAACTGCCCACACACAGTGGATTTCAGGAAATAGACGACAACTATTGTTTTGTGACCAGTGAGTTTTGCGATAAAAAGGAACTTCCAAAAATCACAGAGAAAACCTTTCTGGTTTCCAATCAACTGTATTCAGAAACCGCAGAACTTCAATTTTACCAACTTGCACAACAGCATTCTTCTGTAAAACAGTTTTTGCGTTGATTTATCTGCGTTAAAATCCAAAATCCTTGGAATCAACAGCAGTGTTTGTGATAATGTTGTCAGCAGTATTTCTTCATCATCTCAGACGCAGGAACAACAGATCGCTGGTCTGGAAGCAACGCAAAAGCAAGTAAATGCATTCATAGACCTTACAATTAATCGTGATAACTCAGCAGCTGATGCTGTATCAAAAGCGAAAGATGATTTCTATAAAGAATATTCTTACCTGAAACCGGAATGTGAAAAGTCTGGTTGGGAAAAATTCTGCGATGGTTTGAAAAAAGTAGGAGATTGGTGTAAGGAACATTGGAAAGAAATTGTTTTAGCAATTGAACTTATAGCTGCTGTCGCTTGCCTATTTATACCAGGATTACAAGGAATAGGCGTAGGAATATTGCTTGGAGCATTAAAGGGTGCTATTACAGGTGGCTTGATAGGAGGCATTACCAGCTTGCTATCAGGAGGTTCGTTTTTAGAAGGTTTTGCTCAAGGTGCTTTGGATGGAGCAATAATGGGTGGTGCCTTAGGTGGAGTTGGTGGAATTGCAGGTAAATTTATAACCTGTGGTTCTAAACTCGGAAATGCAATCCAGACAACAGCAAAGGTCAGTGGTGCAATGTCAAACACCATGGACGGATTTGATACGCTAGCAATGGGACTGGGAATGATAGATCCCGATAATCCGTTAACAGCATTGAACAATAAGCTGCATCAAAGTGATTTGTATAACAATTTTCAGATGGGTGTAAGCCTGGTATCATCATTTACAGGTGCGGCTTCTCAAAACATGGCTTGCTTTATTGCAGGAACTACGATTCTTACAGCTACAGGTCTTGTTGCAATAGAAAAGCTTGCCGCAGGAGATAAAGTTATATCAACAAATCCCGACACGCTTGAAACTGCGGAGAAAACTGTTCTTGAGACTTATGTCCGACAGGTAGACAAGCTTGTACATATTACAATAAATGGAGAGGAAATCGTTACAACCGATAATCATCCGTTCTATGTACAAGGCAGAGGATTCATCAATGCAGGAAACTTGCTTGTTGGTGACAAGCTTGTCAGTGTGAATGGTGAAGACTTAATTATTGAAGATTATTACCTAGAATTGACAGAAGAACCTGTTTCGGTGTATAATTTTCAAGTGGAGGATTTCCATACTTATTTTGTTGGTGATTGTGCTGTTTGGGTGCATAATGCGGAATGTAAAGTGAGTTCTTCAAGAAGAGAACATATATTAGAAGGAGAAGGTCCTAATGATCCTGGTCATGGTCCTAATAGAGGATTTGGTAATAGTGCTTTTCCTGATACTTGGACAGATGATTACGCTATAAAAGCAGTGGAAAATGTAGCCAATAGTCCAAATTCAACATGGCAACAATCAACAGGACCTGGTGGAGGACGCAACGCTCCCGTTACAATAGGAGGTCCTGATGTGAATGCACCGCTAACTACAAGAAATGGACGACCAGTTAGGTTTATTGTTGAAGGTAGAAATCATGGATTAGATGTTAGAGTTATTGTTGAACCTGGTGGTGAAGGAATAGTTACAGGATTTCCGATTAATCGATAAATTTCTAGGAGATTAAATGATGAAAAAAGAAGCATATGATAGGTTTATGTCAAAAATGTCAAGTGAATTTGGCAATGTTGATAGTGTAAAAGAATTTCTTTTAGATGCAGAGGAATTAGCTAAATATGGAGAAAAACGAGTAGCACTTGAAAATCTACTTGAAAATTTACTTGAAAATGAAATATATATTTCATCTGAATTAATAAATTTGGCGGAGGAAGCATTTAGTGATAATCCGACAGATTATGATAATGAATTAATTTATGACATAAAACAATTTTAACTAAATCTGTTATTTGAGGAGTACTATGATTATGATTGAAAATAATAATGATTTGGCAGAACTCATATCCAACTCACAGGTAGCATTTTTAAATGGCAGATATCAAGAAGCATTTAGCCTTGCAAGGTCAGCAATCAAACTTGATCCTAAATGTGCTGATGCATATCAGTGTGCTGCTGTATTTTATAAGATAATCCCCTACCGATTTTCCTGCTCCAATGCGATACAGATGCTCTATTTCACCTTTTAATTCATCTGAAAAATAAGGTAATTCTGGCGTGCAGCAGATATTCTCAATGCCAAGTTGCAAAGCCTTGTTATAAATCTCAGTCTTCAGTTTGTGTGTTGGAACAGCAATCAAAAATTTCTCATTTGGATGTGCCTTGATGTAATTCAGATATAAATTTGTTTTTCCAATTCCTGTTTGAGCTTTGATAATGTGTAGTCCCCTATTTTTAGAATGCATTGCCTCCAGAAATTTATTTTCGAGATCCCATTCTGCTTCTTCGATAGAAACATATTCCTGTTTCTTTATGGGCAAAATCGTACAATCCCCCGGCTTGGCAGTCAAAATCATGTTTTTAGCATGTAGACAATCTTTTTCATAAGGGCAGACTTGACAGCCTGTAGGCTGATAGTCCATTTCCATGAGCATATTCAGAATCTGTTTCCAGTTTCGTTGATGATAGGCTTCATATCGTGCGTTCTGTTCGGATTGTAAAATATGAAGGAACTGTGCTTTTCCCTTTTCAATATTGATTAGATTGGTTGCAATATGAAATAGTTCTGGATAGTAGTAATATTCTGAACCATCAAAAAATCTCCTGTAAAGCCGACATCTGTCATACAGAATGTTCCAATCCAGATTTCGTGTTACTTGCCTTCTACCGTTTTTTAACTTGTCAGAAACATGAGAACGGACAGGCTGAGGACTTGTTTCTGGAATGAAACTGCCATGATCTGTAATCGGATGATTCTTTTCAAAACGAATGCGGTTGGCAATGTAGAACTTCTGTAATTCCCTGGTGTAGTGCTTGCCGCCATATTTGTCAAACATATATGCAGTAAAAGCGAGTATGATTTCTCCCAGTGAAATTTCATGCGGCTTACTTACAAGATGTAGCAAACCTTTTCCGCCAAAAAACAATCGTGCGGAATCTTTGCAGGCTTCATCGCAATTTTCGAATATTTTCATAAAAATGCTTACGATAGATTTTGCAGTAAACGAGTCTGTAATTTTATGCTGCAATGCAAAGACGACCCGAAATCTCTCATGTTCTGCCGTATGGGAAAAGGTCTTGTACGCAAACAGCATTTTTAGGTGATAATATTTTGCTCTCTGCTGTATGATATGGAACGGAACACCACTGTCAAAATCAAGACCGATTATCTGTTGGGATTTGAAATTTTCTGCCCTACGCTTGCCATGATACACGGCAGGACAAAAGGAACAACCGGCTTCTCCCACTTCAGATGCAAGCTTTCTGTAGTCCATTTTCGTTTCCACCAAATGATTGCTAATGACTCCAATCTCTTTACCAGTCGGCTTTGTTGTGTGCTTTACGCCATGAAACGATATATCGTATTGAAACATAACAAGATCAACTCCTATCTGATTTTTACAGAATTGTTTAGACCATGTTGTTTTTTGATCTTGATGTAACATAAAAATAAATCTCTTTGCAGATTTGAGTGCAACAATAATCTGCCTTCTTGAAAAAATAAGTTTTTAAAATGAGGAGAGGTGATGAAACAGAAAGGAATAATCATAGCAAAATTAGATTTCCATTTTCAGTTATTTTAGAATACAGAGCGTGGCTGAATCACAGAGGAGAGCAGAAATGCAGGACATATGGTTCAGCCGGAACGTTTGGGACAGCTGCTTTCTGCCCAGACGTTCCCTCTGGAAAACGCCCAGTCCCTCACTCCTCTAAGGCACCTACATGACAGCAATGCAGGCAAAGAAAAGCCCGAAAGCAACCAAATGCTTTCGGGCAATTTTTGTTAAGATTTCATTTTATATTTGATGTAATCTGAGATTGCTTTTGCTGGAACTTTGTAACGGTTGCCTTCTTTAAAGCCTTTCAGATCACCTGATTTCAAGAGCTTGTAGAATGTACTTCTTCCGATTTTCAGCACATCCATAACCTCTTCCCTTTTGAGAATCTCTTCATCTGCAAAAATATGATTCATAAGAACAGTCTCCTTTTCTTATTACTTTGAATTGATATACCGCTGTAATTCTTCACTGCTAATGTTGGTTTTTCTGGGGCTGATTTTCTTTGCGACAAGTGCTTTGGTTTGAATTAGCTTGTATACGGTATCAACGCTAACATTCAGTACAAAAGCTGTTTCTTTTACTGTGAGAAATCGTTTGAGTGCTTCCAAATGAAAATATGACATCCATCACACCTCCTTGATTTTTTATGATTATGTTCGTGTTTTTCAAGAGTATTTTGTACTTTTTTGTTCTATATCTGCGAAGATATGGACTCTTTCATTTGCTGTTTAGAACTTTACATGGTTTTATCGGATTTTTGCGGATTGTTTTAAAATAAACAAAAGTGGTTTTGTTTGAATGAAAAAGCTCTTTTTCTTTCTTTCTGAAACTGTAATTTTGTAGAATTTTTTATATTTTTCATTTGACTGATTGTGTATTTTGTGGTATAATAAACAAAATGCAACTTCTCATAATTTTGACTTATCAGAAGTGGAGGTGTAATTATGACCATTTTCACAAAAAAGGAAATGTCCGAAGAAGATATTAAACTTCAATACATAACCCCTGCAATTCTCGCTAAGTGGGATAAGAGCAAAATAACCATGGAAACAAAAATTACAGATGGAAAGATCTGCCTAAACGGAAACTTTGTTCATCGTGATAAGAAAAGTGCTAAATTTGCTGACTATGTACTTTATTGGAACAATAGCTTTCCCATAGCAATCGTTGAAGCGAAGGACAATCATCATAGTGTATCTTTTGGTCTGCAACAAGCTATCACATATGCTCAGATGATGGACGTGCCATTTGTTTACAGTTCTAATGGAGATGCTTTCTATGAACACGATATGCTTACTGGCAAGGAACGTGAAATTGCCCTCCCAGACTTTCCTACACCCGATGAGTTGATAGCGAGATATATGACAAGTGCTAACAATGGTAACGGTCTTTCAGACAATGAACTGACTGTTATCAATCAGCCGTATTATTCAAGCCAGAACACCTATGAACCAAGATACTATCAGCGTGTAGCTGTCAATAGGACAGTCGATGCTGTGGCTCGTGGAGATAACAGGCTTTTGCTTGTTATGGCTACGGGTACAGGAAAAACTTATACTGCTTTTCAGATTGTCTATCGTTTGCTTAAAAGCGGCATGAAACGAAAAATACTCTATCTTGCAGATAGAAATATGCTTGTTGATCAATCCATTCAGCAAGATTTCTCTCCGCTTGAAAAAGTCATACACAAAATAAATGCAGCAAAAGATAACAAAGCCACAATCACTTCCCATCAGATCTATTTTTCTTTGTATCAGCAACTTATTGGAGATGATGATAAAGAACACTTCTCAGAGCTATTTGATAAGGACTTTTTTGATCTTATTATTGTAGACGAATGCCATCGTGGCAGTGCCAAAGAGGATAGTAAATGGCGAAGAATTTTGGAATATTTTTCATCAGCTACGCAAATCGGTATGACGGCGACTCCAAAAGAAACTACATATACCTCTAATATCGATTATTTTGGAAAACCTATCTACACATATTCCCTCAAAAACGGTATTGAAGATGGCTTCCTTGCTCCTTTTAAAGTCATCAGCATTACAACAGATATTAGTGATGGCTGGAGACCACTGAAAGGTCAACTTGATTATTTTGGAAATATAATAGAAGATAGAATATATAATAATACAGATTATGACTATAATATCATCATTCAAGACCGCATCAACCAGATTGCACTTGAAATCACAAAATATCTCAAAAGTACTGACAGAATGCAGAAAACAATTGTATTCTGTGCTACAGAAGATGCTGCTGAACGTATGAGGGTTGCTTTAACAAATTTAAATGCAGATATGTGTGCCAAAAATCCTGACTATGTGGTGCGGATTACTGGCTCAGACAATTATGGAAAAAAGAAACTTGATTATTTTATTTCCGTTTCATCACCATATCCGGTTATTGCTACAACATCAAAGTTGCTTTCAACTGGTGCAGATTGTAAAATGACAAAACTGATTGTACTGGATGAAAATATCGGTTCTATGACTGAATTTAAGCAGATCATTGGTAGAGGCACTCGTTTACGTGAAAAAGAGGGTAAGACACATTTTGTTGTTATGGATTTTAGAGGTGTCACAAGACTGTTCTATGATGAAAAATGGGATGGACCAGTCGAAATTGATCCGAATTATCACACCTCATCAAAAACAGTTCCAGACAAACCTGCTCCATCTTCTGAATCTCCTGCATCTCCCACAAATCCAAAAGAAAAGCCTTATGTTGATGTCAATGGTTGTACTGTACGCATTATCAACAAAGTAGTGTCCGTGTATGATGCTGACGGGAAACTGCTTCGACATGAAAACATCATCGACTATACAAAGACAAATATTCTTGGAGAATACGCTAATCTTGAAACTTTCATCAGAAAGTGGAATGATGAAGAAAAGAAAGAAACGATATCAGCACTTTTCAAAGAGCATGGCATTGATTTACAGGCTTTAAAAGTATCACAAGGAATGACTGATGTTGATACATTCGACTTCATTATGCATGTCGCATTTGATAAAAAGCCGCTTACACGAAAAGAACGTGCAAATGATGTTAAGAAACGAGACTTCATCAGTAAATATAGCGGTACTGCAAAAGCCGTTCTTGAAGCACTGCTTGACATGTATAGCAATGAAGGTGTCCAGCAGATTGAAGATACACAGGTTCTGAAACTTGATCCATTTATCCGTATGGGTAAACCTTCCGCAATTGTAAAACTATTTGGCGGTAAAGACGGCTATTTACAGGTAGTAAGAGAATTAGAAAATGAAATCTATAAGGTGGTATAAAAATGAGCAGTTTGGGTAGTTTTGTTAAGCGATTACGAGATATCATGAGAAACGATGCAGGTATTAATGGTGATGCACAGCGTATTGAACAGATTGCGTGGATGCTGTTTCTGAAAGTATATGATACTAAGGAAGATGACTGGGAATTCGATGATGATGCATTTGAATCAATCATTCCAGAAGAATGCCGTTGGAGAAACTGGGCAGTTGACAATGGTAAAGGTACAGCTATAACTGGTGATGAACTTCTTGACTTTATAAATAATACTCTTTTCCCTGCATTAAAAGGAATCCAGGTATCAAAGACAACTCCAATCAATAAAGCAATTGTAAAAACAACATTTGAAGATACAAACAACTACATGAAAGACGGTGTCCTGCTCCGTCAGGTTGTAAATGTCATTGATGAACTGAAACTTGACGATTATGAGGAAAGCCATGCATTTGGCGATATTTATGAATCAATTCTCAAAGAATTGCAGAGTGCAGGCTCGGCTGGTGAGTTCTATACCCCTCGTGCTGTTACCGATTTTATGACACAAATGATTCAACCAAAGATTGGGGAAATCATGGCGGATTTTGCTTGCGGTACAGGTGGATTCATTACCAGCTGGCTAAAGGCTCTTGAGCCACAAATGAAAACGGTTGAGGATCGAGTAGCATTTGATACATCTGTCTATGGTATCGAAAAGAAGCAATTTCCATACATGCTTTGTGTAACAAATCTGCTTTTGCATAATATTGATACGCCTCGTATCTATCATGATAACTCATTACTGAAGGATGTTCTTGACTATACGGAAGAGGATCAGTTTGATGTGATTCTCATGAATCCGCCATATGGCGGCAGCGAGAAAACGGATGTCAAGAATCATTTCCCATCAGACCTTGCAAGCAGCGAAACGGCTGACCTATTCATGTCTGTAATTATGTATCGACTAAAGCAGAACGGTCGAGCTGCAGTTATCCTTCCGGACGGTTTCCTATTCGGTACGGATAATGCAAAAGTAGCAATCAAGAAAAAACTGCTGAGTGAATTTAATCTGCATACGATTATCCGTATGCCGCACAGCGTTTTTGCTCCATATACTTCTATCACAACAAATATTTTGTTCTTTGACAGAACGCAACCAACCAAAGAAACTTGGTTTTACCGTTTAGATATGCCAGATGGCTATAAGAATTTCTCTAAAACAAAGCCAATGAAGCTGGAACATTTCACTCCTGCTGTTGAATGGTGGCATAATCGTGAGGAAATTGTCATTGACGGTTTTGACAAGGCGAAAAAATACACGGCTGAGGAACTGGCTGAAAGAAACTATAATATTGATCTCTGTGGTTTTCCGCATGAAGAAGAAGAAATACTGCCACCGAAAGAGCTCATTCAGCAGTATCAAGAAAAACGTGCAAGTTTAAATGCAGATATTGACCGCATACTTGCACAAATTACAGATATCCTTGGAATCAACATGGAGGAATTGTCATGACTGCACAACAACTGAAAAACTCCATCCTTCAAATGGCGGTACAGGGCAAGCTTGTTCCGCAAGATCCAAATGACGAACCAGCAAGCGTTCTTCTTGAACGGATTAAAGCAGAAAAAGAAGCACTTATCAAATCTGGAAAGATTAAAAAAAGCAAAAAATCTTCTGAAATATTCAGAGGTGCTTCTCGCACTCTGCCTTATGCCTTCTGCGAACAAATCGGCAAGGAAATCAGGGATATTTCGGATGAGATTCCGTTTAAAATTCCTGATTCGTGGGAGTGGGTGAGGTTAGGAGTTATTTCATCTCTTGTAACTAAAGGAACAACTCCGAGAGGCGGAAATGTATCTTACCTTGATAGCGGAATAGGCTTTTTAAAAGCAGAGAACGTGGCAGGTATGGATGTTTTAGATACCTCTAAAATGAATTATATAGATGAAGAAACACATAATGGCTTTTTGAAAAGATCTATCCTATATGAAAATGATTTGCTGATAACCATTGCAGGAACATTGGGAAGAACGGCTATTGTACGTAAACACAATCTTCCTCTTAATGCGAATCAGGCAGTATCAATCATTCGATTGGTTGATTCTAATGAATTTGACCTGATGTACTTGATTTGTGCATTAAATTCGCCTTTAATACAGAAGATGCTTACTAAGCAAAAGAAAATAACAGCTATTCCAAATTTGACGTTAGAAATTATATCTGATTGTTTTATTCCTATCCCGCCCCTCTCCGAGCAAAAACGCATCGTAGCTAAAATAGAAGGCCTTCTCCCATTCATCGAAAAATACGAGCAGGCAGAAACAAAACTTACAGCACTTAATAAATCTTTCCCTGAAATGCTGAAAAAGTCCATCCTGCAAGAAGCTGTACAGGGCAAGCTTGTTCCACAGAATCCTGATGATGAACCTGCCAGCGTACTGCTGGAACGCATTCGAACAGAAAAGCAAGAACTGATCAAGCAAGGTAAAATCAAGAAAAGCAAACATGAATCCATCATTGTAACTCGGGATAAAATCCCTTATGAGATCATAGACGGAAAAGAACGCTGTATTGCTGATGAAGTCCCGTTTGAGATCCCGGAGATTTGGGAGTGGTGTAG
>ERZ832317.2217-NODE-2217-length-22984-cov-6.322953_pt1 | contig 22984 bp, 8 predicted proteins | sample MGYA00519695_ERZ832317 | MGnify/ENA primary metagenome ERZ832317 (study PRJEB31850, sample SAMEA3708726) | human gut metagenome | biome: human gut; feature: human-associated habitat; material: faeces | place: China | collected 2014 ...
TTTCTGATTTCTAAAAATAACCAGCTCTACCCTTTTAAGTGTATCTATATATCTCAGCGCCTCTTTCATGTCACATAAATTATTGACCGACTTTCCATTTATGCTAAGAATGACATCATTCGGAGCTATAAAATCTCTGACCGGACTATCTAAGGCATCTACGGAAATGACATAAACTCCACGTTCTGTATCCATACCCGTAGCAGAACGTTCCTCCAATGTATTCAGATTCTTAAGCGTTACCCCTTTCCAAAGCATAGTTTTGGTATCCGCATCATTATCCGTCACAAGCGGAACAGGCATTACAGGACTTTCAGCTAACTGTTTCAGATGGGAAGACAACACTCCGAATTTATTCATCGAAAAATTACGGAATCCTCCTTTGATTATGGCTTCCGAATCATCTGCTACATTAAAATTACCTTTCGTAGCATCCATAAACCTGATTGTAGTTACTATAGAATGAACATCCCCACCAAGTTGGCGAGCCGCAAGATATGCCAAGCTGTCTGTAAAGATATTATAATCTACCTCTCTCCCCCAGCCATACACTCTTATAGGTTTATACTTGGTCATTACAATATTACGTGAAAAGACATCTCCGCTATTTTTAAACCACAAATGTGGGTGTAGAGTATTATTGACGATAATATTATTTTCAACAGTCCGATAAAAACCTTCACGCAATTTAATACCACCATTCAAACAAAGATTATTGTAAATCTGGTAATTACTGGAACCATCGTCCAAGTCTATATCCCATCCTCTATCACAACGCAAACGATTATGGCGGATAATGATAGGTTCGACCACATCTGCCAAAATCAATGCCGGGTTTTCATCTGTTATCTGCGTCATTACATTATACTTCGGATGCCAGAAACGGTCACGTCCCCAAGAGTTGATAGTTCCATGGTCACCTGTTTCTTTTACAGTATCAAAGATATCATTATGCTCGATAATATGTCCTCCCCATGTGCCTTCACTGATATTAATTCCGGCACGAGGAGTATCATAAATACTGTTATGGCTTATCGTTATATTACGGCACATGGAGAGCTCCACGCCAGCTATCTGCTTTTCAAACAAACCAATAGTGCATATCAGATTATCATAAACCTCACAATAAGCAGGATGATTGTCATTCCGAGGACCTTTTGCATAATCCATTTTATCCAAAGGAACAAACTCACCGTACGTAAAACTCGGTGAACGAACTCCTTCCACATCCCCTACAAAACAAATTGCACTGGCTCCAATAAAAGTCAGGTAAGAGCCTGTCACTGACGAATAGCGATTATATTTATCAAAAAACACACCATTTCCTCCTACATTATGGATATAGCAATCATGCAGGTTGCATTTCTCCGTTCCCCTGAAAACGACGGCTCCTCCCCGGTATATCGTCCAGTCCGAACGAAGCAGGGGCTCGTAATGTTCCATAAATGTCCGTACCGTTTGCGTTAGTTCAATCCCTTCAATGGTTATATTCTTCACAGGCTTGGATGAAGTTCCCGCAAATTCAATCAAGTTTTTAAGTTGCGGAGTTTCAAACGCCAATTCGGTTATCTTTTCATCAGGTAAAGGATAATAATACAACCAACCTTCCTTTCTATCATAGTACCACTCTCCCGGAGCATCCAGTTCTTCAAAGATATTTTCTACCATCCTGTTTTCATGATGGATTCCCATTGGTCTGTTATTCTGCCAACCACCTTCCAATTGCAACTCTCCCTTTTCATTCTTACCTGTAATACGATAATGAAAATCACCCCAATCATGACTATGCATAGCATGAAGGTAACCTCCTTCCGGATGCTTCCACTTCTTCACTCGTTCCGGATCTGTTGCCAAAGCAGATGTGCCATTAAAGCGAACTGCATTTTCATCGTAATTAGGGTAACGTGCCATAGACCTCAAATCTCCGCTTACGATAAGCATATCCATAGCCGGATTCCCTTTCACAGCAGCCCGCATGATACCATTTTTGTATTTTTCCCATTTCAGATTCAAGCCAACTCCACTCGATATGACAGCTTTCTCTCCGGGATAATTTTTTATTATTAATTCTTTCGCATCATTACCATCATCAGAGGTCAGCACCAAAGGCTTATCTAAAATGTATTTCCCTTCCCTTAAATAAATTGTAGTACAATTCTTATCTGTTCGAGCTTTTTCGACAGCTTCATGAATTAAATGGAAAGGAGCGGTCTTACTGCCATCTCCACCCGATGATGCGTGAGGAGAAACGTAGTATATTGATTGAGCATAAATACTCAAAAATGGTATTGTTGATAGCAAAAGAAGCACTGTTTTTACCCTTTGTGTTTTCATATGATATGATAATTTTGGCTATATGCATAAGCAAAGATAGCTTAAATGAAATACTTAATTAACAAAAAATGAAATTTTAATAACTTTACGTATCATAAAAGAAATGGTATGGGTTTTATATCAAAAATAATCAATCCCATACCATTCCAGTTACCTGAAAAAAGAGTCAATTCATAAATTTACCTCTATATCAAGCTTTTCACCTATGATACAACTATCAAAATAAAGAAAATCTACTTTAATTTATAAGATAAATCGTACTTCCTACCACCTACGGAAACTTCTACAGAAGCACCATCTGCATGAAATGTGCCGGGAGTTGTGTTAGTGTTATCTGTGAATTTGGCACTAATATTCAAGCTTGCACGATCAGTCTCATTCGTAAACGGATGAATTACAGTAATAAAACGTGCCGCACCTCCCATCGGTTTAGTTATACTCACCCGATACCATTTGCGTTGAAGTGTTTTTTCATTCTGTTTACTGGACGAGTAATTAGTGTTCCATTTAGGAGTATATCCGACATTTGTTTCAACAAACGTCTTAAACTGCATATTGTTATTATCTCCAAATTTTGTATAAGCACCATACTGAAAGTTTGCACTGTTGTCATCAATAACAACTTTACCCGCATCACCCAAATTGAAAGTCACATCGACCGTAGGAGTAGTTTTGCCGGCATCATATCCCTCGTCTACCAAAACAAAAAATGTCTTGTTCACAAAGAATACGGCACGACGATGCGTCAAGTCACCATAAGACTTATTCTCCGTAACAAGCACATCAATATCATCCTTGCTATCTTGTATCAGAAATTTTCCGTTCATATAACCATCTGCTATAGTAGCAGAGTTTTTTGTCATCGTATTATGCATGGTTGTTGCCCGATATGATTTACGCAAAGCATCACTTGCAGCATCTCCTCCATAAGTAAAGAAGCCTGCGTCCGGTAAGAAATTACGTCCGTCACGATATAGACTGAAAGTCCCGTTATCCGGCTGACAGTGCACATAGTTCTTGGGATTATTGTTATTTTTCAAAACCATCATTATTGCATCTGGTGCCCACTTGCTGCGCAACATATAATAACCTCCATCTTTATAGAGCTGAATCAATTCCTTAGGTTGCTCTCCCTGTTTCCCTTCGGTTGCCATCCATTCGATTTCTTTATCATCAGGGAACATAGCCATATATCTACGGAAATTACCCAACAATACACTTTTAGTCCACGAACTGGCTCCAGTATCATTAAAATTATCAAAGGAATAATCGGGATACGTAATATCCATTACGAAACGGGCGGCTTTCTTCAATAAGCTGACATAATTGGTCGGGAAATACCCAACTTTATTATTAACTTGTGCCATATTATAAAGCTTATTGCAAGCATAAACAGCCTCTATATGATAGCCCGGAGTTAATTCTACATGTACTCCATCATCCAGGAATTGTGATTCCACCTGTTCAGTGATTTTCGCTGTACCTTCATTCAACCATTCTCCTGCTTTCTTAAATTCCGGCATTAATATTCCGGCAGAAACGACACTTTCCACTTGGGTAATAAGAATATTAGTCTCTTTATAATAATTCTTACGGATACATTCCACTCCATCCGACAGTGCAACTAAAAATGTAGAAAGCCATTCAGGAGTAAAATTCTCCGATTGAATAAAATAAGACATTATATCAAGCTGCGCTTGTATTCTATGAGCAGGTTGAAGCCCATACCACTCCACATTTTTGTTTTTATCCACTTTCCCTTCAGGACAAGGAAACGTTTTCAGCCAGTCACCATACACTTCTATCCATGATTTGACATATTTCTCATCATGAGTAACCACGTACGCATTAGCCTGATGTATCATCCACTGGTGACGATGCAACTGATAAACAAATTCAGCATCTCCCTTATACTTGTCAGGAACATAATTCCAGTTTATTTCATCATCCTGTTTAAATAGTACATACGTTTCTTTCCCTGCTGCATCTTTAGACTCATATTTATCTTTTATATAGAAACGATATTCCAAAGCCTGATCAGCTATATTTTTATTGAAATCACCAATAGAGGTCTGATTCAGATTTATATTAGGATTGATAACATCCTTCCTATTCCGATAGTATTCCAACAATTCAGAAGTAGCCGAATTATAATCTTTCTTTTCACAATATGCTTTCACTTTTTCCAAACCTAGATAATCAAGATTGATTACTTCAAAAAGTCTCGGAACCAATGCATCACCTCCAGCATTATTTTCTTCCTTTACATGATTCTCAAAGAAAATAATCTTATCATCATTGCATGCGGTCATTAACAGCCCCAGCAAAACAAACAAACTAAATATTTTTGAATTCATACGATCTCTATTTGAATTAATTACCATTATTCCATCCCGGGTTTTGCCCCAAATCCGGATTCATATAAATTTCATTTTGAGGATAAGGGAACAAATACATCTTATCGTCCCAGTACATTTGCTGTAACAGCACCTTTTGATAAGACAGAGAAGTACTGTTCTTTGTTATCTTTACTCCATAAATATTTCTTACTTCATCCAAACCCGCTATCTTCCAACGGCGAATATCATAAAAACGATGTCCCTCAAAAGCCAATTCAATGCGACGTTCATTGCGAACCTTGGCTGTAAAATCCGCTCCGTTCGCATCTATGTGTTTCATATCAGCGCAATCACGAATCATATTCAAAACTTGACGTGCCGTCAATGGACATCCTTCTGCTGTTTCATCCGGACCTTTCCACTCATTCATAGCTTCTGCATAATTCAATAATATTTCAGCATAACGGAACAAAACATAATGATGATGCAATTTATTCGGTTTGTCCGGATCAAGTGATACAGACGGATTCATATACTTACGCAGATAATAACCAGTTTTCGTAGAGCCGTCCAATACCTTGTTTTTACCACCTTCAAAGGTTTCCACCTTTTGTTTCTGCCACATAGAACCATTAGTTAGTACATTTAAATACAAACGGGGATCACGGGTCTGCTTATTGGCAGCATCATAATACATATTCGCCACATGGGTCGAATTATTCCAATCGAATGGAATTCCATCCTTCATTTCATAAGCATCTACTAAATTCTGCGTAGGAGTATTTCCACCTTCTGCACCTTCATATCCCATCGGTTCATTTCTCGATTCAAAATCACTGGTAGTCGCAGTGGCACGGCGTTCAAAAATTAACTGCTTAGATTTCAAAATCTCATTGCCACCTAAATCCGAATACAAAGGGTCAGCTGCAATTTTAGGCAATTGATATTTATTCATGTTAATAACCTCATAAGCTGCTTTAGCTGCCGCTTCCCACTTTTTCAATTCATGACCGGGATTATGTAATTCACTCGCTGCATACAGCAAAGCTCTTGATTTTAAAGCCAATGCCGCACCTTTGGTCACCCGACCTGTCTCTCCCCTGACAGCATCTTCCAGCAGCCCGCCTTCCCGGGTAATCTCCGTACATTCTTTTGCTATGAAATCTACTACCTCCGCAAACGAAGTCTTGCGTACAGAATTAATATCTTCCTGCGTATAAGTACGTGTTATCAAAGGAATATCTCCATAGCGCTTAGCCAATTCAAATAAATAAAACGCACGTAAGAAACGTACCTCCAAGGAGAATTTGGAAGCTTTTTCTATCATTTCATCATAATCTTCATTATACTGAAAACGTTCAAGCACTTTCGGATCAAAATTTTCAAGGAATAAATTGGCGCTACGAACTCCGTTCCAAAAGTTCCAACCATCATCAACACGCTTTAGCGGACTCCATATCCCATTGGCTATATAATAAATACTATTATTCTCCCAAGTATAGACAGCATTATCCGTAGCAGATTCCATCATCGCATCATTCACTCTCCCAAAATCAGTCGGCAAGAAACTATATACATAAGCTACTGATGAGTTCATGTTATTAAAATAGCTGTAGGCTTCTTCCTTAGTTTTTCCGCTAGTTTCATCGTAATCAAGAAAATCACATCCGTCCAATAAAAACAGAGCGAAAGCCGCTACTACATAGTTCTTTATATTTCGCATAACTATCTTTATTTAAAAATTAATATTCAGACCCAGACATACAGAGAACAAATCCGGATACCCCAATGTCAGATCTTCACAATTGAAATAATCAATCTTATCTATAGAAAATACATTCTGCGCCTTAGCATAAATCTGAAGTTTATCTAGTTTTATCTTTTTCACCCATTTCTGCGGCAGGTTATAATAGACATTCAGATTACGTAGTTTCAAGAATGAACCATCTTCAATCCACTGTGTGCTAGTCTGATAATTATTCTCATTTGACAATGTAGAAAGACGGGGCACGTTGGCGACATCTTTCATCGCTTCTGTCCAACGAATCTTATCTTTTAAATACCAAGTTGCAATATTAGTATTGCCATTACGCAATGGTTGATGCACATTGGCTACATTTAATTGTTTGGTCAACCCACTTACTCCATTGAAAACCATATCTATCCCAAACCCTTTGTATTCAAAGCCGAGATTCAATCCGAAAACCATTTCAGGCACAGTCGTAGATTTACCAATTGCTACCCGGTCTTCACTATCTATTCTTCCATCTCCATTTTGGTCTTTATATTTCACATCTCCCGGGCGAACCACCGAAAATGTTTGTTCCGGACTCTTGGCAATATCCTCTTCGTCACGGAAATAACCAATAGCTTCCAATCCAAACAGTTGCCCGACTTTATGTCCGCGTGTATATAAATAGTCGTAAGGCTGATAGGCCTGTCCGTTTTCAACAATCTCACTATCATTCAATGCCCAATTTGCATTTACAAAATAATTGAAGTCTTTATGTTGTCCACTCCATCCTAAACTTAATTCTACACCACGGCTCTTTACCTCACCAATGCAAGCTTTCGACGGTTCGATGCCTAAAATGCCAGACACATTATTATTAGCGACCAGAATATTAGTACGGTGATCATAATACACCTCTGCCGTTGCTGTGAAGTTCTTCCATAAACGCAGGTCTACTCCCACATTATATTTATCAGCAGTCTCCAGATTCAAGCCATATACAGGCAATCTTTGTTCTTTCAGACCATTAACCGTTGTCATACCATCCCCAAAAGGATATCCCGTACCTCCTGTCCAGAAATAATTACCCAATCCATAGCTTAGTTCATCTACCGCAGAACGTCCCCAGGAAGCCCGAAGCTTTAGCAAGTCCAAATTGGAAGCCCCTTTCAGGAAATCTTCATTAGCCAGATTCCAACCGGCAGAAACAGCCGGATAAAAACGGAACTTATCTCCTTTCAACAAAACACTTGTACCATAATAGTTGCCGACCACATCTACCATATAGCGGTTGTTATAATTATAACCGACAAAACCCATCACATTCTGCCGATAGTAAGATGCGTTATTTTCTAACGGTTCTTTCATATCCTGCCGATAGACAGCCGAAGCCGACAATTGATGCTTACCTGATGTATAATCATAATTTAATTTAGCCTCAACGCTGGCACGTATCAATTGGGCAGACAATGCCGACTTACTTACTTGTACCTTACTATCCGCACCATAAATTTCACTTACAGGGAGTCCCTCTTCCGACAAATAACCGACTTCATACTTATAAGTCTTACTTCCTATATCCTGAAAAGTGGCAGTATTATCATAGGCGACAGCCACTTCTGCACTCAACCCTTTCAGGAACATAGAGAAATCTTGAGTAATCCGCATATCAGTTTCCAACATACGACGATTTTCCTGTACATATCCCACATCTGCAATAGCCGCAATCGGATTCATCTTAAAAAGAGTATTACTACCCCAATTATTATTCAAAGTCTTCACCGGAAACGCAGCGGCAGGTACTTTATAAAAATTCTGGAAGATTGTATTAATATCCGTATTCGGGCGCTTATCTTCTCCGATAATGCCATATAAACCAAACTTCATTTTGGTACTGGAAGTAATATCCACATCCAAATTCATACGCAGCCCTAGCTCATAAGTCCGTATTTGAGAATTATAACGGTCTGAATAGTGAGTATAATCTTCATTCAACAAACCAAACTTATTCTTATAATCCAACAATGCCATATAGCGTACTCTTTTTCCACCACCCCGCATCATTACATTAAACTGGTTATTTTCGCTGAAATTCCTCGTACCTTCTTCATACCAGTTGACGTTCGGATGATAATTCGGACTTGTTCCATCCTTAAATCGTTCCAAATCTCTTTTCGTATATTGCAACGGCAAGCCATCATAATACAGTGCTTCGTTCTGTGCCATGGCATAGGTATAAGCATCTGCCATTTCCGGCCGGTTGATCGGGAAATCAAAACCATGACGATAGTTCACGTCCACATCAAACGAATTATACATACCTCTTTTGGTATTCACCAAAATTACCCCATTAGCTCCTCTGGCACCCATCAAAGCCGTAGCGGCACCATCTTTCAAAACTTGGACGGACTCTATTTCTTCTATTGTCATATTAGTCAATCCCCGTTCAAATCCATCCACCAATACCAAGGGTTCTCCGTTACCCAAACCACCACGGCCACGTATATTCATGACAGCATTAGCACCCCAGCCAACTGTTTGAGTCAGATGAAGCCCTGATATCAATCCGAAAAGTGCATTATTCATCCGATCGGGAGAAGTCGCATTCTTTTCTAACAAGTCTGCATAAATAGCAGTCACAGATTGGGTTTGGGTATCTTCTGTCCGTTTTAGGAATCCCAAGTCAACAACGGCATCTTTCTTGATATCAAACACCAAATCCAAAGCATTTCCTGTGACCTTAATCCGTTTGATAGCTATATCCGCATAATTTAGTTCAATATAATCGCCTTCCTCCAACAGGAGTGAAAACAAACCGTCTTCATTAGTAACATTGCTATTTCTGAATGCTCCTACCTTTGACACCTTTACACCCGAAAGAGGTTTACCGGAGACATCTTTCACAATGCCATTCATCATCTCCTGCGCCATCAGGCTTACCGAAGAGATGAATAACAAGCCTATCGTAAATAATAATTTATTCATAATCAAATCGTTTAATTAACCTTATTACCAGCCGGGATTTTGAATCAATCCATATTTCTTATTGATTTCAGTCACAGGAAATGGCAATAAATACCAATATTCATTCCAATAATATTTAATATCGTCACGCGTACTCACTGTATACTCGAAGCCACTTCCCACCTTCGTCGTTTCCAACATTTCCATAGGACGTGTAGCCCATTCAGCTCCTTTCTTATGACGTATCATATCAAAGTAGCGAATATCTTCCTGTCCGAATTCACGGGCACGTTCATCCAATAAGTAGTTCAGCAACGCATCACCTTGCGGCACTTTAGCAGAAGTTACTGACGGTAACCCTGCCCGTTCACATACCAGATTCAGATAATCATAAGCGGTCTTTTCAAATTCATCGGGTACATTAGCCTTTCCCAATTGATTCATAGCTTCGGCTATACTCAAATAAATTTCAGGCATACGAATTAAGGGACATGAGTAGGGTTTACCTTTCATCTCATTCTTCTTATCTCGAATAAACTTACGAAATCCATAACCAAATTGAGTTTTCTTCTGCACAGAACTTCCCGAACCATATCCTTCACGTCCACCTTTATAAACTTCTGCTGTCCGTCCCTGCCATTTATCACCATTTACAAGCAAGTTTTCATATAAACGCACATCACGGTTCAGTTGCCCTTTTTCATCAAAAAACGGATGTGCACGATGGGTCTGATTATTCCAGTCAAACGTAGAACCATCTTTCCATTGAAACATATCCGCATAATTTCCACGCGGGATACCATAGCCGGATTCATACATACGGAACGGCTTATCTACACCATCATAGGTTCCCCAACGGAAAGAAGCCATCACAACTTCCTGATTGCCCTTGGTAAAATAACCGTTTACATAGTCTTCTCTGGGATTCCCTGTATTTTCAATCCGATAATAATCATTATTCTTTTTGTTCAGACGCAAAAACTCCCTTCCTGCTTCCAAAGCAGCTTCCCAACGACTATCCTGCTGATTTCCATACCAACTTAAAAGTTCAGTAGCCGCTTGTCCGTCATAGTAAGGTGCCTTATTGTTAAATAATGGACTGGCAACAAACAAGAGTAAACGAAATTTCAACGCTTTAGCGGCAGCCGCCGTCATGTGTCCATATTCCTCTGCTGTTGTATACCAAGGTAAATCGGTTGCCGCCTCATCCAGCAACGCCACTGTTTTATTGACAGTTTCTTCCAACGTCAAACGAGGAAATTGAAGTATTTCATCAGCCTTATACGCATGGTCTATCCAAGGCATACCACCATAAAAACGAATCATTTGAGTGTAGTGAAAAGCAATGACTACTTTAGCTTCCGCTTTTCGGATACGCTTTTCATCATCAGTCATATCGGGAACTTTATCTACATTTTCAATATAGATATAAGCTTTCCGGATACCAAAAGAAGGATTTCCCGTTACTTCAGTAATCTGTGAATGAAAAGGGAAATAAGGAAAGTTGATGCAACTGGAAGAAGAATTAAAGTCTCCACGCGTCCATGAGATTGGTTGTGCATATCCTATATCAGTGTATCCGTCCAAAATAAGCCCCTCCGGATGACAGCCCCTCAAAGTAGGCATAAAATCCCACAAACTTTTATAAAACTGGTTCATGGCCTGATCCGCATATTTCTTGGAAGAAAACACGGTATCAATAGATACATCGTCACTATTAGGCTTCTCCAAAAAATTATCACCGAACTTCAGGTCTTCACATCCGATGAATAAACTAGCCAGAAGCCCGCCTAAAATAATTAAACTTTTGTTTTTCATAATAATCATTTTAAAAAGTTACATTCACTCCCAAACTGAAGATTTTCATAATAGGATATGTATTCGTATCACGTGTCAATTCTCCTTCGGGATCAAAAACTTTTAATTTGTCAAATGTCAAAAGATTATAGCCGGTAAATTGAACGGTCAACTTAGAGGCACCGATTGCTTTTAAAATTTTCTGCTGAGTGATATTATATCCAATCGTCAGATTTTTGAGCTTTATGTATGAGGCATCTTTTAGCCATACACTTGATGTCTCCTGATTGGTCGAACTCGTAACGGACAAACGTGGATACACAGCCGTTGCTGCAGTTTCGGGTGTCCAACGCCCGTCAGCCATATATTGATAGAGTACCTGTCCCTCATAGAAAGGACGCTTATAAGCATTCGCCATCTCGATATCACACTGTGCCACTCCAGTCCAATTCATAGAAGCAAAAAAGCCTTTATATTCTCCACCCAAATTTAAACCGAAAGTGTAAGCCGGACGTTTAGGATTTCCTATTTTGGTCTGGTCGTCATTATCAATTATATTATCACCATTCAAATCTGCAAACTTAATATCACCGGGGTATTTTTTCCCTTGCGGTTGCGGCAGATCCGCACGAACATTACCATCCGCATCAAAGTCATCCTCATTATAGAATCCTTGTGCCAGATATCCGAAACGGGCTCCCACTTCATGCCCGGTGCGCCACATATAAGGTTCGTTCGGTTCTACTTCATCCTGATAAATAATTTTATTCTTGGAATAAGAGATATTTGTATTTATATAATATGAAAAATCCCTAATATGGTCATTCCATTTTAAATCCACCTCGTAGCCGTGATTATTGACTTCACCCAAGTTAACCACAGGCAATATACCATTCATTGCAATCAAAGAAGGGACAGTACTACGCTGTATCAGAATATCACGACGATTTTCCCGGAAATAATCTACTGTCAGCTTCAAACGGTCACTGAAGAAATAAGCATCTATACCATAATTCTGTTTTAAAGCTGTTTCCCAAGTTACATTCGAATTTCCCAGCATGAGTTCTTTCGCTGCTGTCTGATAGGCCATATTTGTCAAGCCGAAGATATACCCGTTCTTATCCTGATAGGCTTGCTGAAGCCAATCAGAATTATTTATAGAATAAGAGTCCGGCAAATAAAGAAAACGATTACTAGACATGTTGTCATTACCAACTAACCCTACAGAAGCACGCACTTTCAGATAGGTCAAGAAATCGTTTTTGGGAATAAATTTCTCTTCCGTTATTACATAGCCGATAGAACCTGCAGGAAATGTACCAAAACGTTTATCCGGCGCAAAATTCTCGGAACCATTATAACCAATATTAAATTCCGCTATATATTTTGATTTATAATCATAAGTCAAACGACCTACTAAACCAACATAAGCAGTCGGAATATCCCAAAACTTATTAGGATAATTAGGATAGTACTTTTTACTTTGATTATATAGCAAGAGAGCTCCAACATTATGTTCCCCGAATTTATGATTATAACGGATACTTCCTTCCACATACCAGTCACGGGCACGACTTGTGTTTCCCGTTCCATACGTTTTCATCATATTCTCTCCTGTGATCCGATACACAAGACTCTTATCAAAATCAGGATCTTTCACATCAAGACCTGAACCGTCTATTTCGGATTTATAAAAAGGAGTATACGTTTCCACATGTCCCCTTACGGTTTTAATGTAAGAATAATCTGTATTATACGCCCCTTTCACTTCAATAGAAAGCCCCTTTGTTATAAAATCCAGATTTTGAGACAGATTCAAATCGAATGTCATATTATTTGAGACTTTGCGGTCATAACCGTATCCATAAAATCCATTAAATACTTGATTCTCCATTTTAACTCCGGGAAAACGTGTACTCTGTGTCACCACTTTTTTTCCATCAACAACTCCCGGAGACGAGAATGGCAACGACCATGTAAGTTGTTTCCATACATTGCCACTACCTCCCGGGTCACGCTGGTTACCAACAATTCCGCCCATACCAAATTTTAATGTAGTGGTACGTGTAAGGTTTACATCGAGGTTGGCACGATAATTATAACGGGTATAGCTGTAATTGTTGTTATAATCAAGCCCGTCCAATTGTTTAAATAAACCATTCTGATACAAAAAGCCTAACGATACAAAATAACGGATGTCTTTTGTTCCCCCCGAAATACTGACGTTATGTTGAGTTTGAACAGAAGCCTTATTCATCAAATAATCATACCAGTTCACATTAGGATATAGAATAGGCTCATCTCCCAAACGAAAACGTTCCATATCATACTCCGAGAAAGCCAGTTGGTCATCGGCAACTCCGTCATTACGTTGAGCCTCTCTGAATAGAGAAGCGGTTGTATAACTGTCTGCCACATCCAGTATGCGTGTAGGCATCTGGATGCCGACATTCGAACTAACCGAGATTTTAGTTTTTCCTTCTTCCCCTCGGCGAGTAGTAACCAATATAACTCCGTTTGCACCACGTACACCGAATACGGCTGTAGCCGAAGCATCTTTTAAAACATTAATAGATTCTATCTCATTAGGGTCCATCTGATAGAAAGAACGCTCTACACCATCCACAAGAATAAGCGGAGAAGCTCCTCCTTCTGTCAATGACCCCACACCACGTACAAATATTTTCGCATTGTCAGCTCCCGGTTGTCCACTTGCCTGCATAGAAGAAACTCCGGGCAACTGCCCTGCCAAAGAGTTGGTAACACTGGCACTAGGCGATTTCAGTAAAGCCTCTGTACCGACACTCGATATAGCACCGGTCAATGTGGCCTTCTTCTGCACACCATAAGCAACAACCATTACTTCATCCAGACTTTGGACATTTTCCTGCAAACGTACATTAATTCCCCTTCGGGAGTTTACTTTTATTTCTTGTGATTGATAACCGATAAATGAAACTGATAAAATAGAATTTCCATCAGGTACCGTAATTGTATAACGACCGTCAATATCTGTGATAACTCCTGTGGAAGTTCCTTTCACTTGTACAGTAGCACCAATAATAGGTTCGCCACTCTCACTCGTAATGATCCCTGTTACCTTTATACTATTGTTCTGTTGCAAAGCGGAATTTACCCACTCTTTGCCGGTGTCACTGTCCGACCAAACCCGACCCGTCTCTGCGGAATAACAAACCTCCCCCCACAAAGACGACCTGATGCATACGGCAATAAATAAAAATTTCCGCATGCGACAACCTGTTAAGATGTTTTTCATACTTTGATAATATTAAATAGTTAAACAAAAAGTGCTAATACGATTTCTGCTTAAACTTGAAAACCAGCGATTCTTTCTTCAATCCTTTCGGCAGGGTCACTGTCACTTTGCCGTCTTTGGTCTGATATTTTACGCTACGACCGGTTTGAAGCAATACCATTTTGCCGGCAGGTTCATTTCCCTCCCAACCAATTTTTTGCGGTAATTCCATATTCTCCGGCAGCGCACAGATAGCATATAGTGTTTTTCCATCTTTATTGGCCGTGAACCAAATATTCCCACTTTGATAGACAGGAGTAGTACGTGTATTATAGATGGCTTCACCATTTACTTTCAACCATTGCCCTATCTCTTTCAAGCGCTGTATCCCCTCTTCTTCGATAGTACCCTCTGCTGTAGGTCCTACACCCAAAACCAAAGACCCTCCTTTGGCTACAATCTCCGCGAGAATGTTGATTACTTGAGCAGCTGATTTATATGGAGCGTCTTTCCACCACCCCCAATGATTAGTCAGTGTGATACAACTTTCCCAAGGATGATCCAATTGCTGTTTAGGAATGGTCAATTCCGGCGTTTGATAATTTTCATTCCGCCCGGGTACAGTCCGGTCTACTGCTATCAACCCTGGTTGACTTTCACGCGCCTTATCTATGATTTGGTCCATTTTTATATCTTCTTTGGGAGCTCTTACCCAACCTCCGTCTAACCAAAGAAGATCTACCCGACCATAACGTGTCATCAGTTCATTAATTTGATTAGCCGTATATTCCTGAAACCGTTTCCATTTGTCCGGATTCAGCTTGATATCATAATTCACATTCCGTGTTGGTGTTGCCCTGTCTCTACTCCAGTAATCATTGCAGTGCCAGTCAGGTTTGGAGAAGTAAGCACCTATCATAAATCCTTTCTGGCGGAAGGCATCAAAGACATGATAAGTCACATCTTTTAAAGGATTGTTTCTAAAAGGCCCTTTAGCTATTGAAAAATCAGTCTCTTTCGTATCAAACATACAAAAACCGTCGTGGTGCTTGGTGGTGAAAACCATATACTTCATGCCGGCATTTTTCATAATATCCGCCCATACTTCCGGATCAAACTTTGTTGGGTTGAAAGACTCGCTTAATCCCCAATACCACTTTTTAAAATCGTCATAAGGCATATCACCGAAGATTTTGGTACGGCGAGGAATAAATTTCTCTTCCGAGCACAACAGCCACGACTCGAAAGTACCGGGCACGGAATAAAGTCCCCAGTGGAACAGTACACCGAATTTCAAATCTCTCCATTGGTCTAATTTCTGCAGAACTGCCGGTTCTGTCGGATATTCATAGGAAGTTGATGATTTATGCACATATCCTTGATCTTTAATATCACTTTGCTGTGCATATACATTCCAGGAAAAAGAGAGTCCGAACAAAGTAGCCAATACTACTTTCATGTTTTTCATTTTTCTCATACTTATCGTTGTTTTAGAGGTTTTAAATTCCTCCGCTAAGATATGAGGATTAGAACGAAAGAGTGTTTTGTATCATTTTTTGTTTGTCCGATAACTGCCAGAAGAGTGCTAAAAACTATCAAAGTTTTTTAGATTTTATTCAGAAGAGCTTTCTGAACACTATTTTCTCTGCTTTTTCACATAATCCGAAGGCAGGCATCCCATATACTTTTTAAAACTGGTAGAGAAATAAGACCGGGATGCAAAGCCGACCATGGCGCTTACTTCTGATATGGAGTAATGACCATCCAACAATAATTTGCAAGCCATATTGAAACGTATTCGCCGAATAAAATTTGCCGGTGGTTCACCCGATATAGAATTCATTTTGTAGTATAGTGACGAACGGCTCATAAAGAGTTTCTCCGCAAGATCATCAGCCGTAAAGTCCTCATCAGAGATGTTTTCTTCCACAGTCTGAATAGCTTTGGTAATAAATTCTTCGTCCAGTTTATTTGAAGTCATTTTTGCCGCATCAATATCAATCGTACTGGAATAATAATATCTCAAACGCTGCCTGGCCTTCAGGATATTATTAATCTTCCCTTTCAGGAGGTACATAGAGAAAGGTTTGGGAATATAATCGTCTGCACCTGCCTGAATACCGGCAGTCTGCGCCTCAAGACTACCTTTCGCTGACAACAGAATAACCGGAATATGGCAAGTTTGCATGTTCTTTTTCACAATCTCACATAACTTAATACCGTCTATTCCCGGCATCATGACATCAGAAAGAATTAAATCCACTTTCTGTTCCTTCATCATTTCCAAAGCTTCCTCCCCGCTTCCAGCTATCAATGTGATGTATTCCGATTTGAAATTATTCTTCAAATAATCAACCATTTCCTTATTATCATCCACCAGCAGGATAGTCGCTCTCCCTTCCTCTTCCCCACTTTCTTGTTTCTCCAGATCAGCAGAAGGGAGCATAATCTCTTCCATATATGAAACGTCCAAAGATGGTATCGGTTCAGATAAAGAGAGTGATGCTTCTTTATCTTGTCTTTGTTCTTCAGTCAGAAACACCTGAATATCCGCCGGCAAAGTCACTTTGAATTCTGTAAATTTCCCGGTTTCACTCACCACTTCTATTGTACCCCGATGCTTATCTACCAACAATTTTACCAAAGACAAACCAATGCCGGAACCTTTCTGATTATCATCCACCTGATAAAAGCGTTCAAAAATACGGGTAAGTTTCTCTATAGGAATCCCTATGCCATTATCACGTATCGTAAATCCATAAACAGTTTCCTTTTTCCACAAGGATAATGAAATTTCTCCACCATCAGGAGTAAACTTAAACGCATTGGAAAGTAAATTCATCAATATCGTTTCCAAATACATCCTGTCGACAGGAAGTAATTCGTCTTTCAAATCCGAACTGAAATGAAAATTAATGTCTCGTTTCCTTGCATTTTCTTTAAACAAATTGAATACATTCATTGACATACTCTCAACGGGTCCTGAAACTATATTAATAGGTAATGTTCCCGACTCCGCCTTCCTAAAGTCAAGTAACTGGTTGACAATATGTAGTAACCTCTGCCCATTCTTATAAACATAAGATAGTTTTTGTTGTATGCCAGGCTCAAAAGAGTGCTTCTCTCCCAGCAATTCTTCCAACGGAGCCAATATCAGGCTTAAAGGTGTCCGCAATTCATGAGACATATTAATATAAAAACGAACTTTCTCCTGGCTGATTTCTTCAATTTTATTCCGTTCGATATGCTCAATCTGTACCTGCATTCTCATCTTGGCACGAACAATAAAGAAATAAAATATAAAAACTAAAACACTAAGAATGAAGAAAAAAAACAGAGTTTTAGCCCACCACGTCTGATACCACATCGGAAGAATATCAATAAAAAACTCTGCTGGTGTTTCAGACCACTGTCCACTGTCACTACAAGCCTTCACTTTAAAAATATATCTACCCGGAGACAAATTCCAATAGTTCACCCCACGGCTTCCCGCCCATACATCATAAATCCAGTCCGAATCGTAACCTTCCAGCTTATACGCAAATTTATTACGGCTGTTTGACAAGTAATTAATTACAGAAAAAGTAATTCTAAACATTTTAAGTTCTGAAGGGAAAGAGACACCCAGCAATTTTCCGTTGTCCGCTTGGTAAAAATCAATATCTCCGTCTTTTGCTTGTCTTATGGGGTGATTCTGTATGGACAATCCCGTTATTACCGCATTGGGGGTAAAAGGACTGTCGGAGAAATGATCGGGATTGAAAAAAACGACTCCATTCAAAGTACCTAAAAAGAAAGTGCCGTCTCTTGAACTGCATACTGCCGACTGCATAAACTGATTATGCGGCAGACCATCTTGTTTGATATAGTTGCAGAAATTCCTTTTTTGCAAATCAAAACAAGAAAGCCCTCTGCTCGTTGTAAGCCACAACCGCCCCTTTTTATCTTCCAAAATACCACTAATGCAATCATTAGGCAAACCGTCGCTCATAGAATAACGCTCCCACGAGAAAGAAGTTCCCTCTTTATAACGATACAACCCGGAAGAAGTACCTACCCAAATGGCATGGCTGCTGTCTTCATATACGCACAATGCTTGTATCAGCCCAAGAGAATAAGCCTCTGCCGAATCAGTCATCACATGTAGTTCTCCATCAGCACACATATACAAACTTTCTTCCGTTCCAATCCAGATACGCTGTTTTGAATCACGAAACAAAGTAGAGACCAGCACTCCTTTCAATTGAGAATATCTTAAAGCCAAAGGATGCAAAGACATTTCTTTTGTTTGATAATCAAAACGATACAAACCAGCCATCGAACCCACCCAAAGGGTGCCGTCTTCTCCATCCAACAGTGAATAGCAGCTATTTCCCAACGACGCGGCACCGGGAATATCATAATTACTTATACGCCCGGTCTTCACATCCAAATGGCTCATCCCTCCGTTATGCGTACCTATATAAACAGAACCGCTTTTTTCGGGAAACACACATTTAATGTTATTCGACCGTAAGGAGTTAGTTTTGTTTTCCTTACCGGAATAACAAGTAAAATGCCCGGTTCTCCTATCATAATGATTCAACCCGCCGTCATTTGTACCAATCCAAAGATTATTATTAAAAGGATCTTCCGCAATGCAACTGATAGTATTATCGCTCAAGGAATTGCGGCAGACAGAATGTTGTAGGATACGAAAGTCGGGAGCCAATACATGATAATAATTAAGTCCTCCGTGGTAAGTGCCTACCCACATTCCTCCCTGGTGATCCCTCATAAGAGAACGTACTGAATTATGTCCCAAAGAAGAGGGATCATCATAAGAAAATCGATATGGTGAAATACTTTCCGTATCCGGTTGAAGAATCAGCAACCCTTCTACTGTTCCAATCCATAACCGTCCCCGGTCATCCAACTGCAAGGCCCGGACAGCATCAGAAATAAACTGTTTCGGATGACTTTTCCGGTTATAATGTTCTCGAACCTGAAATTTGTCATCGATCAAATATACCCCGTTCGTCAAAGAAGCTAACCAACAATTCCGGGTTTTATCATCATAAATGATATCAGATATTACTTCATTTTTCAGTTCAGGAAGTAATTGAACAATATTACCATTACGGAAATAATAGAAATAAATACCTTTTGAGGTACCAAGTAATGCCCCGTCCCCTATCGCACGAACGGCATAAACGCTCTTTCCTTCCAACTGGGGAAGAATATTCATCTTGCCATCTGCTTTCTCAAAAAGAACCAATCCTCGATTAGTACCTAACAACAGGTGCTCTCTGTCTAACGGCTCTTCTATTGCAAACACCTGAACCGACTGATTGCCCGGCAATGAGTAATTTGTAAAATCATTACCTATAATATTATACCGGGAAAGTCCAACCATCGTCCCTGCCCATACGGTTCCCTTGCGGTCAGTATAAAGAGAATAGATATAGTTATTCCCCAAACTGGCTGTATCACCCAAAGATTTATAAAAGGATGCAAACCGGAAGCCATCATGCCAATTCAATCCCTCAGTAGTACCTACCCATATCTTATTATTATGATCCTGGGTTAAAGCAAGCACCGTATTATACGACAGCCCATCGTCTACGGACAAACGTTTAAAATGAATCGAAGTTTCATCTGCCCATAAAATAGCAATCGGAACAATTTGGAAATAGAGGAATAAAACAATCAAATAACAAATGCGTATATATCGGTTTTTCATAAGTAATCACAATTCAATAACACTTTAACTAAAGCAAAGATATGTATTTCCAATAGAATCCAGAATAACTCATTTGTTAAAATCCAGCTATTACCAAACTACAATTGCCATAAACGCCTCATTTTATCGCATATACCCGTTAGACTTGACTTCTTTATATCGTTTCAAAGCTTCCAGGTAGTAATAATCGGCATAATTCAGCGGAGTATCGACTTCACTATTATGTGGAAAACTACCTACCGAATGCATAAGAATAAATCCATGGTTCTCTCCTTCCCTTGCCAGATATGTTTCTGAAGAAAGCTGTTTCAAGATTTGCTCTGCATAACGGAAGTATTTCTGCCCTCGTTTTTCGTCTCCATACCCGCTTAACTCCAACAATGCGGAAGCTGTGATGGCAGCAGCCGAAGCGTCTCGAGGTTCGTTGGGTATGTTTGGAGCATTATAATCCCAATAAGGAATAAAATCTTTTTCGGACGGACAATGACTCATTATAAATTCTGCGATTTTATATGCCGCTTTCAAATAAACATGTTGTTTCGTGAAACGATAACACATGGTATATCCATATACACCCCAAGCCTGACCACGTGCCCAAGACGATTCATCATCATATCCCTGATAAGTACCTTTCGATTCGACCGTACCATCTTCCGGCAAATAACTGACTACATGATAAGATGTCATATCTTTCCGAAAATGGTTTTTCAATGTTTTGTCAGCATGTGCTATGGCAATCTCCCTATACTTCGAATTACCTGTCTGTTCCGATGCCCAGAAAAGCATTTCCAAATTCATCATATTATCAATAATGACAGGATAACTCCAATTACCAAAGTCCCAGGAACGAATCAATCCGACTTTCGGTTCAAAACGTGTACAAAGACTTTCGGAAGAGTGAACGAGAATCAGACTGTCCGCAGGTTCCGGCTTTAAACGGATACCCTGCCCGTAACTACAAAACATCATAAAACCCAAATCATGGTTTTTTGTATAATATTGCATCGCTTCCAGACGATCTGTATACAAACGTGCCTGTTTCGCCAATTTCTCATTAGCTGTAAGTTCATACGCCAGCCACATAGAACCCGGAAAAAAACCGGAAGTCCAATCGGAAGGTTTTTCCAACCGGTATTCTCCATCTTTTAAAGAACGTGGAAAACAGAGGGTATCCGGTTCGTGTTTCAATTTTTCTGCCATATAGAGCAATTGATGTTCGGATGTATTCACCGCACGGTCAAACCACTTCATCTCATTTTCTCCCGGAACACTACAAGCAGTCAGGAAAGTAATTCCCGCTACCACCATAAGAAGTTTGCTATTCATTGTCTCAATCGATTTCTGTTTATTACATTTCATCAACAACAAAGTTAGATTAACTCCCAAACATAGGTTTTACAAAACTATCTTTTTATGTCCGTTTCTATTTCAGTAAAGTTTGATTTCGTCCAAAAGTTGTCCGTTTTCAGACAACTATCTCCTGCGGAAAGAAAACAAAAATAGATGCAGTGGTTTTGTTGATTACAAAATAAAATTCGGAATAACGACTACCGTTTCATATTACACAATGTACACTTTCTGATACAAGAATCCACGCCCGATGCTTACTTTTTTTATAAACCGGAACTAATGGCAAATAACCTGAGCGGATTCTTCCCTGCTCCATTTCCAATGGATAAGTCTCTGCCATTGCTGTGTGTGCGTTCCATGCTGCTCCATCCGAAGGGGCATAGTCTATCTGAAAAATCCCTGTTGAGAAAGGACATATATAACGGTCATACAAGTGACGCGCTACTACTCCCATATTCATCCGTAAGTTTATTTCCACACAAGGATGAATACGATAAGCCGGAGATTCCGGGAAGCGGCAAATCATCATATCAACTCCCAAATAGCCATTGTAAACACTTCCAAAGCGAAGAGATAATTCCCGTTCAAGACAATTACGCAATTTATCAAGCTCCCCAACGGGGACATATTCCGAAAGATTCTGTTCAATCGCAGCATTTGAAATCAACCGATTACCCTCATACGCTCCACTCCCACCCGTACGAAATTGAGAGTATCCGATGAAATTGAACCGTCCGTCACCTGAAGAATGAAATTCCATAGCAAAGTCTTCTACCTTATTATATATAGGTTCACCGATTACGCCACCCTGCTGACTTCCGATACGCAAACACCAACCGGAAATTGAAGGCGTATAAATGCCTTTACACCAATTCAATCCCTTACCGCTACCCGAAAGAGGTGCTTTCAGCAGACAGGTATCATGCGATTCAACAAATGATTTCCATTCTTCGGGAAGTGTCAGGTAGAAGGATTCACCGCAAAAATAATTGTCCAATTGCAGATGAGGCAACAGCTCTACTGCACAGGAACGGTGTGAACAAGAACGTAATTTATTTAATTGTTCAATAGAAGGTAATGCGTGCTTCTCTATTCCTAAGTCCAAGAGACGTTTTCTTACGGCGATGTCCCATCCCCAAGGACGGATATCCAGGTTTCGTTCGGAAGCAAGTTCCGGTTCTGTCATCAGATGTACCGAAAGTCCCAACAATTGCTGCATCCTTTTCATATAGTCAAGATTATAAGCGGAAGGAGCCAATACCGCACTCCCCTCTTCGGCATACCACACCGGCAGCAAGGCCAGCTCGGTCGCCATCTGCCGGGCGGAGGCCGGTGGCATATAATTGATTTCACCGCTAGCCAACGCCAAGTCATGTTCCGGGTTGAATAGATAAAGAGTCTTTTTAGCCATCTCAAACGAATTCAAAACTTTATTCTGCAAAGTTACTACAAAAAAGTGAAATGCGGAAAGATATAGTGATAGAATTGAG
>ERZ832317.2255-NODE-2255-length-22674-cov-6.546355_pt1 | contig 22674 bp, 29 predicted proteins | sample MGYA00519695_ERZ832317 | MGnify/ENA primary metagenome ERZ832317 (study PRJEB31850, sample SAMEA3708726) | human gut metagenome | biome: human gut; feature: human-associated habitat; material: faeces | place: China | collected 2014 ...
GCTGCTTGAACAATTTTTACTTTGAAATATTGTCTAACTTTTTGGGGTCACTTCAAATATTGGTGCCTGGGGAGATTCCATATAAATACATTGTTGGTGCGGTTGTGGTGAACGAGCAGGCAAGGAACGAGTTAGAATTAAGAGGATTTCAGAAGAAAATCATTGTGAGGCCCAAAGTGTTCTTTCGGAAGGAGGGATGAAAGTGAAAATCCTATTGGGTAACATTTTTGATAGTAAATGCAGCACGTTGGTAAATACAGTAAACTGTGTAGGTGTCATGGGCAAGGGAATTGCCCTAGAGTTCAAAAATAGATACCCCTATATGTTTGGTGAGTACCAGATGCTTTGCAAAGAAGGAAAAGTGAAACCTGGAAAGCCTTATCTTTATCGTGATTTGGCAGGAACGTCTATTATTAATTTTCCAACGAAAGATAATTGGAGATCGCCTTCAAAATTTTCGTATATCACTGAAGGATTGAAATGGTTTCGGCAGTCATATCAGGAGTTGGGAATAACTTCTGTTGCATTTCCGCCCCTAGGGTGTGGAAATGGAGGATTGAGTTGGGATGATGTTGGTCCTAAAATGTACCAAGAATTAAAAGATTTGCCTATAGAAATTGAAATTTACGCTCCCTACGGCACAGCGAAAGAAAAATTATCCTTTAGCTATTTAGAGAAGAAGTCAGGAACAAATTGCGAACTAAATGAAGGCGTGAGAAATATTCCGTTCAATGATAAATGGCTTTTGATTCTAGAAGTAGTGCATCAGGTAAATAAACAACAATACTCCTTGCACGTTGGTAGGGTTATATTCCAGAAGATTTGCTATGTGCTTACTCGGTCTGGAGTTAAGACCGGATTTACTTTTACTAAAGCGAGCTATGGACCTTATTCTACGCAAGTGAAAGAGAGCATTACGGCATTGTCTAATGCAAACCTGATGATTGAAACGCAGCGTAGTGGTCAAAATATGGTAGAAACACATGTGACACAGAATTTTGTTTTTGATCCCACATTATATTCTACTAAAGAACTTCAGTGCTTAGATAGTACGGTGGACTTATTTTGCAGAGTCAAAAATACGAATCAGGCAGAAATGATGGCAACAGTAATGTTCTCATATGACAGTCTTCAAAAACAGGTGAAAAATGTGACCGAAAAAGATATCCTTAAAGATGTGCTTAACTGGAAAAAACATTGGACAGGTGTAAAGGAAGACGAAATAAAACGCACGATTCGGAGCCTTTTGATTCTTGGGTGGATTCAACCTGAAATAAGTTTCTCAACGGATGAAGATATTTGAAGAATATGGTACCCAAGAAAGTGAGGAGTTCTTATTAATAACAATGCATAAAGTGATGTTTTAGTTAGTGAAGAGAACGCAAATGTGTGATAAATAGGACTTCTTTGAATTGGTAAAAGAGACTGAAACACATCCGGATGAGTATTATTTTGAGCGAATTGACGTATTTGATGATGCGTTGGTTCGCTCTTTTTTTTTGGGGGGGACACCGGGGGACCGGGGTCACTTCTCTACAGTGAAGTCACACGGAGACCGGTGCGCCCTTTTCTGTGAAAAACCGCAAAATTGATAGGCCGGGGGTCAGAGGATTAACGGCGCAAAATGAAACAGGAAAATGTACAGGCATCGGAGCTTCGGTTCCGGTGCCATTCTTTTTCCCCGAAATGAACCAAAGTGTGTGAAACTTCTCGTAAACAGGGAGCTTTCGCACATTTTAGCTTGTTCCGGGAGGAGCAGGGGCGAGCGGGAATCGGCCGCCGCAACAACGATCCAACCTGGCGGGGCAGTGCCGATTTCCACTTCGCCGCTTTTCGCATGAATTATGAGATTTTTCTAAGAAACCGCCGAAGAAACGGCGAAAAATGAGAGTGAGGTGAGGGCAGATGGAAGATTACACGGCTGAGATGATCAGGGACATGGCTTTTTCCTTCTGCCCTCAGTGCGGTACGGCAATCGTACCAAACCATAAAGGCAGACCACGGAAGTTCTGCTCACCGGAATGCCGGTCACGGTGGAACAACACCCACCCGAAACCAGAGAACTGGAAGACCGTGCGGTCAAAGATCTGTCCGGTGTGCGGCAGGGAGTTTTCCTACCGGTGCCAGTATGGTCTGGAACGGAAATATTGTAGCCGTGCCTGTGCAAACAAAGGACGCTGGAAGGAGGGCGATGCAAATGGAAGGACCGCTGAACATAGAGCGTGATGTGGTAAAGAATGGTGTCCGGCTGGACTGTGTGTTTGAGGGCTATGAGTACCGCCCGGAGAGAGAAGAAGTCCGAAGCCAGCGGCTTGCCGGGTTTGGATGTGTGGAGATCGCAGAAAACACCGGGCTTTCTTTGGAACAGGTCACGGATTACTGCCGGGAACTGGGCCTGCCGGAAACGGGGAGCTGCCAGTTACAGCCGCCGGATGGGTCGGGGGAACGGTGCTGTCCAGTGTGCGGACGGATTCTCGTGCAGAGAGGGAACAGTGGTCGGAGACGGTTCTGTTCTCCAGCTTGCCGGGAGGAATATTACAGGCAGCATAAGTCTTTTCGGATTGCGGTCTGTAAAAACTGTGGAAGGGAGTTCCATGCCGTAGATGAAGGAAAACGGCAGCGGAAGTTTTGCAGTCTGAATTGTTACTGGAATTATCGATACGGGATGAAGGGAGTGGATGAGGATGAGTAAGATTATCGGTGTGTTTCCGATGTTCAACACCGGGGGTACTATCTTCACAGGAATAGCTTTCCTCATTCATTACTATTTCGCAGAGTTCATCACGACTATATCTTTTATATCCAACTATAAAATCCGGCAGTTCCCGATGTGTTTTTTTACAGTTTTTGCAAAAAAGGACTCTTAGCACATAGCATCTCGTTTTCTCTTGCGCCCTTACTTTTCGCTTACAAGTGCCATGAAAAAAGAGCTTTCTCCCACAGTCCGGACAATACACCGCACTTTCTGAATGCACACAAGCGATTCCATTTTTTACTTTGATTATACAGTCTCGAACATATACCATCATTCAATATTTCCGGTGCTTCGCAGTTATATTTCGGATATTCGATCAAAGTCCACTCAAATCCACTTCGTAAGTCAATCCTTTGGAGAGTTGCTCCTGCTTAAAGAAAATCGCCATATACCAGGGAAGATATAAGATTCCATCTTCCACCTGCACATTATCTTTGCAGAAAACAATTGCCTGCTTTGCTTTCCATTCTTCTACTGCCAAAACTTTATCCAGTGCAGCATGCTTCTTGTAGTCATTGCCAGACTTGATTTCCACCACATCGATAGCAGTGCCTTCCTGCATCACAAAATCCAACTCACCATATCTCTTTGTGTCAAAATAGTGCAAGGAGAAACCATTTGCAACAAACATCTGGGACATTACATTTTCCAGAATGCTACCCATATTTACGCTTAAATCTCCTTGTAAAATGCTGAATTGGATATTGTCCATTGAAAGAGCGCAAAGCAGTCCCGTATCTCCCGCATACAACTTGAAAAAACTGCGTTTTTCATTTAACTTCAACGCGGCCTTGGGTTCCTCAATATTGTAACAAGGGTTTGCGGCACCTGCATCCACCAACCAGTTAAAGCTATCTCCATATCGATCAAAGCGTGCGCTCGCCTTTAGACTACTCACTGTAAAGCGCCGATTCTTTTCGTTCAACTGAGAGGGAATCGAATCGAAAATTGCTCTGATTTTTGGCCTGTCATTTTCTGCTGCATATTTAGAAATATCCTGCCTATACAAATCAAGGATTTCATTTTGATCTCGAAGTACCCGCCCTATATCATGCGTTTGGACATAGGTCTGAACTACTTTCGGCATTCCGCCAACAATAATGTAGGAATAAAATAGCTTCTTCAGTGTTGTATGAATGACATCAGAAACAGGCGTTCTTGCATCATATGCTTCTCTCATTGTATCAATTGTTGTCCGCTGAACGCCGTTTGCAAGAATAAATTCTTCAAAGTCCATCGGGTACATTGTATACAATTCCTCGAATCCAACCGGTAATGAACAAACCACTTTATTTTTCACACCCAAAAGTGAACCCGTCTCAATATAGTCAAATCGTCCATCCTCAACCAAAAACTTGATTGCAGTTCTGGCATTGGGGCATTCCTGTATCTCATCAAATAAAATCAGCGTATTGCCCGGAATCAATGGTTTCCGCGCCAGTGCCGACAGCCCTTCAATAATGGTATTCGCATCGAGATTTCCATCGAACACTCGCCTTGCATCCGTATCGGAGACGAAGTTGAATTCAAGAAAGCATTTATACTCATTTTTTCCAAATTCACGCACTACTGTGGTCTTTCCAATTTGTCGCGCACCTTGAATACAAAGAGCGGTCCGACTCTTTTGCTGTTTCCACATTTTTAGTTTGTCATAGGCCTTTCGATACAGCATATACGCTCCTCCTCATACGTGCTTTTACCAGTATCTTACCATATCACAGCCTAATTATCAACGGCTTCGTAACAAAATTCTTTAGTTCATTGATATTGTTTGCGACAATTTTCTCAACTACTGTTAGGTTATCTGCAACAAAATTCTTTCTTCTCCGTCATTGGCGGCGTCCATCACTCATAAAATCAGGTGAAAATCCGTCTAATGCACGGAGCAATGTCCCTTGCCTGTCAGCTTTGTTGCGCCGTCTTTGGTCACACTCCACCCACTCTTCCAATGTCAGTGGCGTGTAGTCCGAATACATACAGAAGCAGTTGATCATCTGGCACGGCACTGGCTGCGCTGTTTCCTGATGGGCACTTTTCCGCATCATAGCTCTGGTCTCTGTGCTAAACCGATCCACCAGCACCTGATCTTCCGACTTGTGGATATGCCCATGCAGCATGTAGGTCAGCGGTGTTCCATCTGCCCCACGCCGAAACTGGCCGTTATAGCAGAACACCGGATAGTGCATCAGCACGATTTTTCGCTTATTGTCATGGATCTCCGCATAATCCCTGACCCACTCAAACCGGGATACGTCAAAATCTTTGTCCCTTAAGTACCTCTCATCGTGATTTCCTCGAATCAAGTAGAGCCGTCCCTTCAGCCGACACAGTATTTCGTTGGTTTCCTTTCCGTTGCCAAGAGACAGATCACCAAGAATCACCACTTCATCCCGTGCGTGCACTTTTTTGTTCCACTTTTCTAGCATCACTTCGTTCATCTGCTCGACAGATTCAAAATCGCGGTTATCCATTTCCGTCAGCAAATTTTTATGATAAAAGTGGCAGTCTGCTATGTAGTATCTCATGCCTGCCTCCAACTATTGCAACAGCCCTTGTTTCGCCATAGGCGAAATTTCCGTTTTACAATTTCGCTTTCATTTTGTTCGAAACGGAATTCTCTAAAAGTCTATTATACGGAGAAGGGCGCGCCATCCGGCACGCCGCATCTCCTGGCTTTTACGCAGCGTTTCCCTGCACTCGTGCGGGTTTCAGGTCTCCACACCGACCATATGCAGCAGTTCACATGCCGCCAAGAACCTGCTGAAACACTCGATAATTCGTGTCATACTGCGCCCCACAGTACACAGCAAACTCAATTATTTCAAAATTCATCCAGTATTCTTGCACCACAGTCTTCATGGCCTGCGCCACCACAGCTGGCGGATTACGGAATGCCCCGCAGCCAAAGGCACCAAGGATGACAACCTCGTTTCCTTTTCTCCATGCGATTTCCAGCACCCTGCGCATCCGTTTTTCATGCAAGGCTTGCAGGTCTTCCCTACTGATATGTACGGCGGCATCGCCGTCCCCGGCGTTCATTTCGTTGCTGGGACGCTCCCGCAAGTTAGGTGCAGCGCAGGTCAGGACATTGACCGAATACCACTTTTCTTCCGGCAAAAACTGCGGATAATCCGTGTCCGACTTGAAGACCATTACGCCCGGTGTGTAAATACAGTCATCATTGTGCAGCGGATCATGCTGATGACGATGCAGTTCGTAGAAAGCATTCCACATTTCCTGCTCGTTCAAATTCGGGAATAGCGTAGAGCAACGACAAATGGCTTTCTCCTGCGCCGATGAGCCCTTGGTTACACCGCCGCCCGGGTTGGTTGCCGAAGCAAAGTTCAGAATGCAGGTCTTCTTTCCGGCATAGGCATATGGCGCCGCTGCTTCCAAGGTACGCTTTGGACTCACATTAATTTTTGCAGGGTGTGCATAGGTGCGGCCATCAAATCCAATGAGGCACCTTCTGTTTCCAAACATTTGCTGTTCACTGGATGATTTGTTCACAGCTTCTACCAAACGCTGATTGGTTTTGTAAAGATGCTGCGTGTCTTCAAATATTTCAATATTATCTTTCCGTGCCATATTCACCCTTCTTTCCGCAGCCATTGTGCCGCTTTCTCCGGTTCCCGCACGATCCATTGATAGAACTGCTGCAGCAGATCTCCTACTTTTATTTTATACTCTGCACACAAAGCTTCAAGAGCTTTTTTATCTTTTTCTGGCATGGAAATCACATAAAACCATTGATTATGCGCTTCATCAAAGGCGCAGCGCACATCATAAGGCTCCTCCGCTGCGTCTCCGGTCACCAAATCAACCGTCTGCGCTCCGTCTTTTATCGAAATGCGGATCTCCGTGATTGGTTCACCGTTTGCAAATGTCGGAGTCTCTTTCCTGTTGCTCAAGCCGCTTGTTGCCTGTATCAGTTGTTCCAGTTTCATAGTTTCCATCGACATACCGTCCCTTCCCATGCTACATATCATTATTATCCGGGTTCATTGGGCAGTCCGGACAGTTGCATACCAGCTCTCCATTTTCGTCCAGAGAATAGTCGTCTCCGTACCCGCCGCACTCGTAACACCAGTCATTCTCCCAGAAATCGTCCTCTTTTTGCGGAAATTCATCGAAATTGTCGGACATGAACTCCATCTTATCGATTTTCTTAACCGTGTGGTAATGCCCGCAATACCACTTTCCATAGTTCAGCTTTTCCTCGATTTCGCCAAGCCAGCGTTCGGTCGATTTATCCACCATGCTTTGGTTGAGGCCGGGCAGAAACACTTCAACAGGCTCATACTGCAGCGGAGCAGTATGTGTCAGAACAACATCCACATCCCAGTGGTGCAGTTCCAGTTTTTCTTCTACATTTCGTTTAATTTCTTCAGAGGGCTGTTCATCCGGCCACCAACCATATCCGTTCTGCAACCGATACGCTTTGTCCACGCTGTATGCGCCGCCGATCACAAAAGTTCGTTGGCCGCCAAGGTTATACAGCTCTCCATCTTTCGCAAAAAGGATGTGCGGATATTCATCTTCCACATAGACCGTACCTTCGCACCACTCCATTTCGTGATAAATTGGAATCGTCTGCGGCCGCATTTCGTGGTTTCCGTGAATAGAAAAAATCGTAATGGGCAGAGATTCCAGAAACGCTTTCGTTTTCTGGTCGCGCTTGCCGCCATAGTAGTTGATTCCGGCATCACCAAGGATGATCAAAACATCCTCTTTTTCCGTCTCCATCTGCTCGCAAGATTTTACTACTCTTCCAAAATCCCCGTGGGTATCCCCTGTGATATAAATCATGTGCTCACCGCCTTACAATTTTCAATTCTAACATATATAATAGGACTCCCCCACACCTCTCGTTTTCGATGTGTCCCATGGGGAGACATTTTTATTTATGGCTAAGTGTTTTTAACTTTCCGATTCATAACAGCCTGCAAATAATTGGGTATTGCTTCTTCCAGCGTTGCGCCGTAGCTTTGCAGCCGTTTTTCCAAATCATGCTTTTTCTGCTCGGACATCCGGAAGCTGTAAATGTAATTATTCTGTTCTGGATCATATTGAATATCTATCAGCATATCACTCATTACAGTTTTCTCCCTTACAGAAGTTTGCATTCTATTTCTGGCTGCCAGATGGTTTTGGCTGCAACCTGCTCCGATTTCTCGTCATCGGACAAATGTACGGCATCCGTAATTTCGTACTGCATAATACGATCAACATAGGAAGTTGACCTGCCCTGCGGCACAATGCTGATCATATCGGTTTCCTCAAAGCGCGCTGCCATCTTCAATCCATCGTAGATTTTTACTGGCAGTCCTGCCTTGCGCATGGCAAGGTAGCTGTGGATCGTATCTTTGCTGCGGTGAAGGGTGCTGCCGGAGAGTCCGTAATAAAATCCGTTTGGCGATTTCATAACCTGCAAGTGCATGCTATATTCAACGGAGCCGGACGGTAGGATTTCCCATGGATGGTGCCCGTTGAATTCATAGTTTGGCCCTTTTTGATTGCGCCATTCGGCAAATGCAGCGGCATCATCCAACGGTACACCTGACAGACCATCATCCCGGCCGTCTGCGAACATATAATACAGTTCTTTCGGCGTTGTTCCGCTATACCGCAAATGCTCATCTTTTGAATCCTTGAAGGGAAAATGCACATGCTGCTCCATCCGAACCGCTTTATAGCACACCTCGCAGGCTTCATAAAAGTCACGGGCGGTCATATGCAGTAGACAATTTTCTGGTATATAATTTTCTGCGAACTCATCCTTACATCGAAGAAAGTCTTTAATCTGCCACTCCTTAAATGCGCCGCGATAACTCGCACGATCTTCCGGGTAGATATCCCAGTAATCTTTCCGGGAGAGCACACCATATTTGTAATCGTCCGGCAATTTTTCTTGGATTTCAGCGTTGTATGTACCAGCGCGCAGCTTGTCAAGAACACCCGTCGCCATTTGGATCAGCCAGTCGAGCAGCTCGATTGCATTGAACGGATTTCCATCTTCATTGGGGTCATTCATGCTCAGCACGGGTTTACCGTTCAAAAACACACCAAAGAACTCCCCTTTTCGGCAACCTGTATGATGCACTGATACAAACTTGTACCAGTATTCTTCTTTCGGATATTGCTCCTGCATGGCTTCCGCAAGTTCTTCTTCGGTAGCATCTTCATCGTAATACGGTTGAAAATCCTCGACGCTCCCGCGCTTCGCTGTAATCCAGAACTCACGGCGGTTATCCCTACCGACAGGGGCAATCTGGTCGGTCAGGTGGAATAAGTACATCAGGGCATGCCGACTCTTTTCATCCAAAGTTCGCGGTGTCCAACTGTATCTACACATAACACCGATCCAGTAGTCCACATCAAATGCGTTCATCCGTCAGCCTTCTTTCCTTGCGACATCATATTCTTTCCGTAAAATGCAGCCGCACATCTTCTGCCGGAATCCAACCATTTTCCTCGCCAACTGTCTGCCCTATTGCCAGATCATCCATGAGAAGCTGCCAGGATTGCTCCTCGATGATATCTCCCAGTTCTTGGATTCGATCTGCCAGATAGCAGCATAGATTTTTCAGAAATTGCGTGTCCTTGTCTGCCAACAGTATATCGCGCTCTTCCTTCGTCAGATCGGTAAAGCACACAGATTGCCCCACGCCGTCCCGCACAATACGGAAATAGCAGCCATCAAGTTCTCGGTTCACGCTCAATCAACTCCTTTGTTCCCGGAAAGCCACATAGTTCTGCCATTCGATCGTATAATTCGGCACTCAGCACGATGTAATCTTCCCCCGCTTGCGTGCAGATCACCGCAGGGTTTCCGAATCTGCGGAAGAAATCTTCCTTTCCAATGTTCTCTGCAAATTCATCTTCTGTCATCGTTGGCAGGTACATAAACTTATCAGTTTTCATTTTCCTCACCGTTTGCGCCATTCAACGCCTTCCTTGCCCGCACCACCCATTTTTGTGCATACTCAATGTGCCAGTCAGCGGTCACCTCGTCCAGATCATATTCTTTTACAATTATTTTTCGCAGTATATCTGCTTGTCCACCGGCTAGTAAAAAGCCTTCTGCGAAATTCATCGCACCAATTTCGTTATAGCCAGACATACAATTTGCCTCTTTTTCTGTATCATCAGCATCAGAAAATTTACTTTACATTACAAATAGTCCCGAATCGACTTGTTTTCGCTTCTAATTTTTCTCAGTTCTGCTATCAAATCTTCAACGCTTTCATCACTTATTGCACAATCCTTGTATTTAACTTTCAACAGAGTTTCTACATAACCAACCTCAAATGCACGCATCCAGATTGCACACCCAAGTGACTTATCAACCTCTATTCCCGGAGATTCTGCCTTGCATCGATCATAAGATATTCTTTCTGCTTCATCCAGAAGATCCAATAAGAATTTCAAATTATCTTTCGTTATTTTCACCTTATCCATTCTTGCTCATCCTCACCCATTAAAAGTCTTGCAAGGGGTTCTACTCTCCGCTGCGACTACTGTACAGCTTCTTCGTCCTTATCAATCAGACAGCATCAGAAAGCTTTGCAGATTTGCCGCACTTCCGCCCGCAAAGACATAGCCATACTGCGCCCCGTATTCCTTATTTGCTGACATTTGTGTGCCTCCATTATTTTCAAGCGTTCCTGAATTCTCGAAGTACTATTTCAGCTTGTCCTTCCAAATCCATTTGTTGATTCTGGTCAACATCAAGGAAAGCTCCGATGCAGCCCCCGATATAACCTGCTTGAAATTCCTCTATCCAAATCTGTGCCGTCATAGAGGAATCCACAGATGCTCCAGAGTATAACTCCGTATATCTCTTACGCGCCGCTGCTTTTGCATCTCGGATAAGTTCTAGCCATGTCTGTTTGTTTTCTTGCGTCACAACGAGGTCATACCCAGTTTCTGTTTTCTCTACAAGTTCATCCAGTGAATCTTCCATCTTCTTTTCTCCACCTAAAAGCTATATTTGACCAGCGGTCTGTTCAGGATTTCAATTGCTTTCTCTGCATCTTCATCTGTCATCCCTTAAACGCATTTTCCCTTATCATTCAGATGTGTTGTACAGACAAAAGAATCTCCCAGCCAGTTCCATGCCCAGAAGATGTCATCATCCAGAATTACAAACCGTTCCAGATTGCCCTGCTCCAGCAGCTATGCACGAACTTCAAAGGGTCGTGCATAGGCGCCGCTGGTTAAATCTGGTGTCACATCCATAATGCTCAGATGATATTATTCCAGCATAGAGATCAGCAATGCCACATCTTCATTCTGGTAGTTATATTCTGGGTCTACATGACTCACATAAGCACCGCGCCATGAAGAGGACAGAACGATTTCTGCACCAGTCTCTTCCACAATGTGCGCCAGCCTCCTTACGAACTGTTCTTCGATTTTAGCTCCACAGTTATCCTGGTTCAGTACACCATCAATATCAAGAAAAATCACTTTCCGCGCACTGTCTCGTTCCAGTTCAAGAAAGTCAGATCTTTCTCTGTGGATTATTCTTTTCATGGTCACTATTTTTCCTTTTTTCAATTCAGCCATACAACAGTATAACCGAAGTCATACACAATAAAGCGGACAGATTGTAACCGTACCTCCTCTGTCCTTGGACAGATTTTTTCTTCAGGTTGATCCGCAGACCGCTAAACATTGAACCTTATCTCATAACAAATAATAACGGAAAACTGCAACTACAACACTGAACATTAGCTCGCTTATAAGGCTGCTCGCCCTTTATTCTTATTGTCCAGGTTTTCAAATCACGCTCTGTGCTGTTCTTTAAAGAACCAACGCAAAAGCGCAATTTCGGAAAGCTTTTATTCAATTTCTACGGAGAATGCAACTGAGGCGTTTATAGCATCCAGCGCATTCTGCGCTCTGGCAAGCTCATCCGAAACCTCTGCATAGCCTGCTTCTGCCTGCTTGATATCGTAGTTGCTGTATTCGTATTCCACGATGCCGGACATCCGACTCATGCCGCCCTGCACACGCTCCTTCGGCAAGCGGCTGCGCATACGGTTCAGTTTATTTTTCCGTGCCGTGAGCTGCGGAATATAAATCAGCATCTGGTCGATGGTCATGTTGAACCCCGGAACTTCCTGTGTCAGATTGAACTTGTTGATTGCGTGTTTGACCTTCCGAATCTTATCTTCCAGTTCCCGGAGCTGGAGTTGCACGGCAGCATAGTCATATTCCGGGCGAACGTCTTCCGGTTTTTCCTGCACCGAAACGGTATAGGTATCGGATTTTTTCTCTTTCTGCAGCAATGCATCGTGCTCCTCGTTCAGCTTCCGAAGATATTTTGCTGCCATTGCAGATGTGATCTGTGCCATGTTCTCTCCTCCTTATTCTTCTCCAAATTCATCCTCATCTGAGGTCTGTTTTCCGCCATAGAGTGTTTTCAGCGAAAGGCGGAACTTACTTTTCTTATTGTACTCAATGATCATCGCCTCGGAATAGCCCAGAGCACCGGGACGGCGTTCTTTGGCCGCACGGATAATCGCCTTCACCGACACTCGGCCAACATGGTCTTTGAATACATCCTCTTTTAAGGAATCCCCATACGCCACAACAATACGAGCAATTCCCATTAGAATACTGCCGGACAGGGAGTTATTTTCACCTTCCCATGTAGCGATTGCAAGCCGGAGGGTCGTATCCAGAACAGCCTGCCCGTATTTGTCATAGATACGCTCCAGTGTGGAAACTGCACTGATGCCGTTTTTCGCTTTGGTCGAGGTGATTGCCAGGCCATAGGACTGCACAATGGCCTCGATCATCTTCTGTTTAGGGTCATCCGCCTCGATGTGTGCCTTGAAGGTCTCGAAAGAGGACAGTGCCTTGACGTGCTTTTGCTGGTCGGCAAAGATATGGGCTTCCTCCTTATATTTCAGGTCATCGTAGATCATGCACCACACTGGGGTATCACGGGAGCCGGATTCGCTGGCGATGATTTCAATGGTGTGCTGACCGTCAAACACATAGTTGATGCCATCCCGGCGGCTCACTTTCACCGGGTTGATCTGGTACACATCAAATTCTTCCAGTGCCTTGCGGATATGATTTTCGGACAGCGGCCGCTGGTACTCCTGGTTGGAAACCAGATTTCGGATAGGGATCAGCTCAAAGGACACATCCGGGATGCAGCGTCTTTGTGCTTCTGTCAGCATATCTCCAGGAATCATTTTTCAATTACCTCCAGCGTCTGCGTGATCTGTTCTTCCAATCTGCGCAGGATCACGACCAACTGCGCCTTGGTCGGCTCGGACACCAATTCGATATTCGTCTTTGCGCGGGTTCGTGCGATGGCATTCATCCATGTGGGAATCGTCAGTGCCAACCCACGGAATTCCATGTCCGGGTCGAACATCGGCATCTCCTTGATGCCTACTTCCAGCGGTGCGGCCTGCTCCACCTTTTTTTCTTTCTTCTCGCTCTCTGCTGCTTTTTTACGCGGCTTTCGCTGGCGCATTTTTATGTCATCGTGCAGCAATCTGCGGCGTGTGCTGATCAGTTTCGCAGGTTCCATTTCTGAATACTTTATGACTTTTCCGTAGGTAAGTGGAATTTTCTCTGCAAGGATAGCTTCAAACATCGCCATGTCCTTTTCGGCAATCCGATCCAATTGCAACGCCAGGGTTCCATACTTCCGCACCGTACCTGGATTCATGCCGGTTTCTTCTGCCAGTGTGCCGCATACTGCGCCCACCCGATCCAGTTTTTTTACATAGGTAATATGTACCTTTTCTGGATTCTGTTTGTACATCATTCGTTCTAGAACGTATCTCTTTCCAAGGAGATACCGAAACGCAGCAGAATTGGGCTTTGCCGTTGCAAGATGTTTTTTGCAAGTCCACAGCAACGCCTCGTCCTTGGTGGCAAAGTCCATTTCCACTGCTTCGTATTCTATTTCCTCATAGCTGCAAATTTCATACCGCTTGTGCCCATCCAGAATGCAGCCATGCCATACCGCAATGGGCTCCCTGCAGCCTTCATGGAGCATGCTGCTTTCCAACCCACGTTCCTCCTCCGAGGACAGCGGAACGCTCAGCCGCTTGAACTCCGAGTCGATTTGCCAGACCTGTTTCATGTATTCTCCCTCATTCTGCTTCCGTAATGGTTTCGATATCGTTCATATCAAAGGAGGCTGCATTCTGTTCCTTCATCAGCCTTCCATGCAGCAGGCAGGAATCCTGTGCCCCGACCTGCGGTGCCAATGTGCAGATACCGTCCAACAGCACCTTACTGTAAATGCAAAACACATTGTCCGCTGTATACCGGATGCGCATGGCATCTTTGTCACATTCTTCTGCCGCCAGCAGCACTAGCTTTTTGCTCTGCGGGTGGATGCCCAGCGACACGAATTCCGGGTTTCCAATGGCTTTCAGCGTTGTCCGATGGACATAGATGCGGTTATACTTGGCACTGATGCGCAGCCCTAGCTCGTTGTCCTGTTTCATAAGGGATCACTCATACTTTCCTGCTGCGGCGGCTGTGCCTGCGGATGCACCTCGGTTTTCTTTCCATTCACCGTGATGACCGTGTAGTTATCAAAGGTCTTGACTGCCAGAGAACGACGGCTCTCAGAATAGGTGGGGCCAAACTTACCGCGCCACTGTTCTGCAAAGACGGACTGGCGGCTGCTAACCTTCTTGCCGTCCCGGTTGACCGCCTTGGGGAAGCATTCGCTGGACGTGAGATCAAAGGCGATCAGAGACTTTCCATTGGCCTGCACCATTTTGCCCAGCACCTTATACCGATAATCCGGGTTCCAGTCCATGAGTTCACAAATCGTCAGAACAAAAAGTTCCCCTGTCCGCTGGGAGGGATACCGCTTTCCGTCCTTCGTCCGACCCCAGCGGTATCCGGTGATCTCAATCTCATCGCAGGGTTTGAGCAGGAGTTTCTTTTCTTTTCGGTTGACGAGGATCTGTACATATTCCACATCCGGCATCAGACGAACACAGGCGGTGTTCACGCCGATCTTGTCCACATTCACCGTCAGGGCGGGTTCTTTGATGTGGGCGAAAAACTCCGGGCGGACGATCTCATATTCACTAAGGTCGATTTCTTCTTCACATGTCATCGTCATCTGCGTCGCCCCAACTGCATCCGGCAGCAGGCTCAGCTGTGCATTCTCTTCCATCATTTCTGTACGTCCTCCTCAAACAGCTCCCCCAGTTCTTCCTGAATGAACCTGCGCAATTCATCATACGATGTGACCTGAAGCTCCGTTCCGGTGCTGACCATCTGTCCGGCAAGCCGGGTCTGCCACTCCTGCCGGGTCAGATTCCGAAGCTCGGTCATGCTCTTTTCTACATAGTACCCATTGCCGACACCCTGCCCGAAGTCCCCCACTACGCCACGGATACGCTTGCCCTGCCGGCAGATGTTCTGTCCGGTGGCATCCTCCACGGTAACCTCGTTATTTTTGATGTACACGCTGGCGTTTGTTCCGGCATAGATGCAGGCGGCATCCTGCCCATCCCGGTAGATGCGGCCATAGAGTTTATAGTTGTTGTCCTGCTCCCAGCCGAAGATCTGATAGAGGGTCTGGATATAGGCCTTGGCTGCTACCGAACGCGAATGACGATTGCCCCGGACACCGTTTGCCCACTGGATAGCGCAGCGATTATCCTTATCGGTGGGGCGCACGGCGATCTCTTTCCGCAGCGGATGCACTAGCAGTTCTACATAATTGTCTTTCAAATCCATCTCCCGGATGCCTGCCACACTGAAAGCAATGCTATCCTTGTGAAGCATGATGGCAGGGACGCTCTGGTCGCTGAACAGCTTGAAGTCTGCCACCTCATATCCGGTCAGGTCGAAGGAGCCCTCCCGCACCTCCAACCGTCTCTCATCTTCCGGGCTGCTGTCCACGCTCCTGCAAGCGGCGATATAGTCATCTTTAGTGAAGCTGCCCCACTTGGGGTGGACGATGACAAAGCCTTTCAGCAGACCATCCGGGATGACCTGCAGCTCCGGCAGCAGGGACGTACCGCCGAACTTAGCGTTGTTCATGATGCGCTGGACTGCCAGAAAGTCGTTCCTGTCGATGATGGCTTCATGGTCATCCTGATAATGACTCTGGGGCTTTTCTCCCCGGTTCTTGAAGGACTTCTGGTCGTGGACATCCGCTGCGAACTTAGTGAACCGCTTGCGGGTCAGTACATCTCCGCAATAACGCTCGTTCCGCATACTGGCTGCCACACCGGATGCCGTCCACTTCAGATTGCCCCGATACGTCCGCTTGCTGAGCTTCGTGAGGGTGTCTGCGATCTGCTGAGTGGAATATCCGTACAGGTACATATAGAACATGAGTTTGGGGATCTTGTAGGTCTCCGGGTTGACGATAAGCTTGCCATCCTCGTTTTTCACAAAACCCAGCAGTTCCGGGGTCAGGGGCAGGCCGTGATCCAGCCGCATCCGCAGGGAAGTTTCCATACTCCTGCTTCGGGTACGGGATTCCTGCTCTGCAATGGTGGCCTGAAAGGACAGTGCCATGTGAGAATCATCGTTCAGGGAGTAGATTGCTTCCGACTCGAACAGCACGCCGATCTTCTTCTCAGACAGCTTGCGGATAATGCTCAGACAGTCCACCACATTACGGGCAAAGCGAGAAATGTTCTTTACAATGATCAGATCGATTTTTCCGGCATCCGCATCTGCCAGCATCTCATTAAACCCATCCCGATGCTGCATGGTGGTGCCGGATTTTCCTTCGTCTGCGTAGATTTTCACCAGTACCCACTGAGGATGCTGCGCCACCAGTTCCTCGTAATACTTCTGCTGCAGTTCAAAGGATGTGGTCTGCATGGGGTTGTCTGTGGAAACACGGGCATAGATGGCGACTCGCTGATACTGGTCGGCTTTCACATGGTCGTTCTGCTCTTTCGCCGGGATGTACTCGTATTTATCCGGATCAACATAAGCCTGCGTAATGCGCTGCCGCACCTGGTTCTGCTTTTGGGCATTGGTCAGTTCTATCTTTTCCACTCGGTTCACTCCATTGCATCCGTTTCTTCGTCAAGGCTCAGTTGCTCTGCCTGTCCCAACATGGCAGGTCTCGGCAGGGTCGAAAGCATCGGCTCGTCCAGCTCATCCGTCGGGAGGGTCTGCCAGCCCTCCGGCAACAGACCCATATCCCGCAGGTCAGGCTGGTAATACGAGGCCAGCGTAAAAATATCTTCGGAAATAAAGTAGATTCCCACAGGATGCTCCTGCGCTGCCAGCATCCGTGCAATGAAAGACATTTCCTTCCAATCACTGGACACATTGCTGACTTTCTGCGTTACGATGAGGTCTACTTTACCAGTAAAGCAATCTTCCAGCAGCCGGCACCACTCTTTGGAGTACTCCATGTGTGGGGCGGTCATTCCCTTATCCACATAGAAATCCACCAGTGTCCACTGCGGGCACAGGGCAATGTCGTCCATATATTGCTGGATATGCTTTTCCAGATAGTTCTCATGCCGGGTCTGATTAAAATACCGGATGTACACCCCGATCTTATACGGCGTATATGGCATGGGATATTCATGTGGGATGCTGTCCAGCCACAGGCGGTGACGGGTAAGGGCCGCTTTCCTGGGGTTCTCCTTGATATGGCGGCGCAGCACATTGGAGCCGCTTTGCGCAATGGCAGGTTCCTGCGGAGCTGGCTCTGCAAGCCGTGTTTCCATTTTTGTCGCCTGATTCATATGTACTGCCTCCCGCCATGTGACATTCATGCTTCAAAATCCGCCTTATTTCTTCATTTATAATTGTATCTTCGTACAGTCTTCAGCTCAAGGACTTGGAGGTCTCTTTTAGTTTGATCGTATTGTCCGTCTGCCAATTTACCCATTCTCCGAACCTGAGCCATTATGACTGATCAGCTCTGAAATTGTGCTTATCACATCACATGCCTTCAGCATATCCGTCTTGGTCAGATTTGCGACAAGCGAATATTCAAGTTTCTTACAAGCATAGCCCACGCACTTTTCTTCCTCTGAGTCGGAGAATAACTGAATTTCCGGATTCAACTTGAGTCTTACAAGTGACATTGGCGGAAGATGGAACGCTTTTTCCAATTGTTCCACTGTCACAATGGATGGGTTGCACTTGTCTCTTTCAATGCGACCTATATGTTCCCTTGTGACCCCTGCTCTCCATGCCAGCTCCTCCTGTGTCCAGCCGTTGCGTTGCCGATATTCTTGAACAATCATTCCGAAGCTCTTGTTTTTTCTGGTTCGCACCACCAGCTTTTCCTCTGAATTCATTCTCATCTTCTCCTTCTGGAATTTTATATCTTTCAAGACTGCTCAAGGTAGCCCGGAACTTCCGATTGTTTTTCATGCCTATCTAATCATGTATGCTAAAATCCAACTTATGCCCATAAATCCATTTTTCAAAAAGATTCAGATTTTTTTGAGCACACGCCAATCCGAAGAAATACTGGATACAGATAACTCGCGCCAAAAGTTCCCAGCTTTTTGGGGCCGCTCACGCAGCCCTCTGATTCCTGAATCGCTCTTGCCTGATGGAATGCCTTCATCACAGTGGCCTTCGTCACACTCTTCGCTTTACGATTAAAGAATATTTCGCCGCCTTCCACGGTGTACTTCAGGGGCAACCCCTTCTCAGTCACAAAACGGTAACCAGCATACGCCACCATTGCATCCCACAGGCGCTCCTCAGCGTTTGGCGAATTGATTTCCCGCATAAGTCGCTCACAGACAGCAATTCTTCTCCGATAGACTCGTCTACGCTCGGCATTCAGCGGCAGCTCGGGCAAATTATAGTTTCCTTTTGTATATGGCAGATAGCCATGTACAGAAGCTCTTTTCAACCCAGTCTGTTCCATAATCTCCTGGATAGTACACCCTTGTTCGTACAGTTCCTGTACTTTTCGGCTGTGTTTCGTACTATAATATCCCGCGGTGATCAGCATCTTCCGAACCGTCAGAGGGGTCGTATCCAACGCCTTTGCAATCTCCCGGATACTTGGAGCTGCTTCCGAACGTTCCACTTGATCATCGAAAGGTTCACCGAAGAGATCGATCACCTTCTGCTGCAGTGCTTCGATTTCTTTTTCACGGTTATAATCAGGCTTTTTCTTCGGTCGGCCGCGCTTCGCTTTTACGGTGTCATCAGATACACATGGTGCATCTTCAGACATCGGGCGCTTCGGGCCGAAGTCGTTCATTGGGTTTTAGCTTTTCAAACCGTCCTTTCTGAAGCTGGTTGTTTGCTTCGCTCTCTATTTCAAAGTTTCAATCATGCTTTAGCCGGAGATGTTCAGATGCACTCCGTTGCCTGCCGTCCGCCACGTAGAGGCAGCATTTTCGGACGACGTAGCCATGCAAGGCATGGCCATCAAAATGAACTCTAGAATCTTATATCTATGACAAATCAGGTAATCCAAACGACTTGCGCATTACTGAATACCGGTTGAAAACAAGCGTAAATACCCAAAGGTAATCCTATACCAATCAATATAAATACGTTCCTTCCGTATCCAAGACTTCCTTTCCAATGATTCAGTGGAATATGCATAAACATAATCGGTATAGTTGTTCGACCGCAAAGAATCATAGATGTGAATTTCCTCGATAATTAACTTTCGTTGAATATTCTTGCTTCAAGGAACCGTGATTCCGCGCAGTGGAAACCCACATTTTGGATACGGAAGCCGCCTTAGATTGGCTTAACTACCATTTATAAGAAATTAAATCAATGTCAAGCCCAGAGCCGCTTTGCGGGGCGTTAGCCGGCTTTATATTGGTGAGATTTCTTGTATTCTGAATAATTGCCAATTGGTTTTCTAACCGTCGGACAGCACGGACACCAAGACTGGAATATCCACTCGTCTCTGAAGGTCATTTAGTCGTTTTCCATTGTGTCACCACTTTTATTTTTATTGAAGTTGCTTTCTTTATTTCATCAATTACAATAGATGCTATCAGCAACTCTATCACTGCAATAAAATATATCACAATAGAATTATTTGAGAAATAAGCAAGTGGTTGAATCACATTTCGTGTTGCCGATCCAAAATACAAACAGTGCAAGAACCACATATTAGAGGATTTCTTTCCGCAAAATTGTAAAAATCGCCCCAAATATGAATTTGCAATAATTCCAAAATGTAGTATTCCATATACCATAAGGAAACAATATATAAAATCAAGACCCGAAATAAATCTTCGTCCTACAAAACAAGCAACTATCAAAAAGATGGACAGAACAGGTCCATTAACTTTTTCCAGCTTCTTTTCCACTGTATTGAAAAAGGAATACTTATTTGATATGTACCCAACTGCTACACATGGAAACCAATGTTTTAGATTGTTGAACAATGTTTTAATTTCGCTAGTAGCCGAAATCCTTTTCAAACAAGAAAAGACAAGAATTGGAGCAACAACTCCAAAAACAACCGCCGCTAAAATATTTCTGTCCAACAGTTTCTTGATACAGGTCATCACAAGGATTGAAACACAATAAAACGGAACATACCACGCAAAAATCATTAAAGCCGTGTCGAATCCAAAAAGTATCTTCACAAGTAACCATGCGTTTGTTTTATACCCACAGAACCATATTGCGAAAATAGTTGCCGGTATCGCAATGCACCAATAATTTATCAAGAGTTTTTTTATTTTCCTAAAAGCTCGCCGATATGTTGCTTCGTCTATTGCAAATGCCCATCCGTTCAAGAAAGCAAACATACACACGCATAGTTTTGTAGGCGAATTAAATGTGCTTACAAATTGTGGATTCGGTGTGTACCCCCCCCCATTATCCATTGAGGAAATGTAAAGAAATGATGAACCAACATCAACAGAATAGCAAAGCCCTTTACGATATTTGACTGTTCCTTTGTCATGCGATTGTTCTCCTTTCTTCAACCCTCTCAGTAAACTTTATCACAGATCCGAAAACAAGTCAGCCTTATACAGGCCTTTTTCTAACATTTTCTTGAAGCTGTCCTTTACGGAAACCACATCTTCATGGTAGGTCATTCCATACCAAGTATCATTGCTCCGCAGCACTTTCACGGACATCTTGCTTTCGCTCAGCAGTTCTCCGATGAAGGTCGGAATCAAATACTCTGCTTTCAACGGATTCTGCACTACTTCTTTTTCAAAGAACTCTTTGAAGCCTTCTTCCAGCACAGTCAGGAAGTCAGGTGTCAGTCCCCACATATTCATAGAAACCAGAGAATCTGTGTCGATAGTCACACCGTCTGCCTCTGCTCCAGCTGCAGTTTTTACGATGTTCTTAGTTTCTACAACTTCGGTCAGATTGTTATCCTCATCCATTTTACAGATGCCACGAGTCACACCGCCGTTATCGGACAGCGTGTTCTTCAGCACAAATCCCGCCATGCAGGACTTTCCGCCGTTTACCAGATAGTCATGGACGGCCTTGAAGCCTTCTTTGCCATAGTAATCATCTGCATTGATCACAATGAACGGAGTATCAACCACATTTTTCGCTGCAAGCACCGCCTGACCAGTTCCCCACGGCTTCGTCCGGCCTTCCGGCAGAGTTCCCGGGATATTGTTAATATCCTGGAAAGCATAGTCTACGGTTACGTCATGAGAAGAGCAAATGGCGGCAATACGGTCACCAATGACCTCTTTGAATTCTTTTTCAATATCCTTGCGGATAATAAATACCACATGGTTGAAGCCTGCCTCAATTGCATCATGGACCGAGTAGTCCATGATGATATGGTTAGAAGCATCCACCGGCTCCAACTGTTTGATTCCTGTTCCAAATCGGCTGCCGATTCCGGCCGCCATGATAAGTAATGTTGTGTTCATAATTATTTCTCTCTATCCTATATTTTTGTTAAATACCATCCGATTTTAATTTTGCCAATAACCCATGTAATCCCTGTTGAAGCTGTTAAAACAATCAGCCAAAACACTACAGCATTTGTAAACGAATTAACTTTTATAATATGTGCCACAATACTTCTAAGTGGGAAATGGATTATATACACACCTAATGTTAGGCTTGCAATTTTTTGAATCACTATCTCTATATGTTCATGCAATTTCACTCTTATTAGTAGAGAGAAAAAGCAAATAGCCCATACAATATCCAAAATACTATCATAAAAATATTCTGCTTTGAGAGTATTCTCTCCTAACAAGACTACTTTAGTTCCGATAATATAATGAACAATCAATACAATTCCTGTTACTACTGCGGTCAAAGCCAAGTGTCTTTCAAAACGCATTCTATTTTTTATCCAAAACGTTATTCTTTCAACAAACCCGCCAAGAAGGAAATAAAATAACCATGTCCATACTCGAAATGTCTGTATTACATATGCTTGTAATGGATATTTAACAAAAAGCGATACTGCTTGAAAGACAAAACATATAATTCCAGCCGCAAAAAGAAAAAATCCTTTGCTTTCCAACGATCTTTTACTTATCCACGGAAGAAGGAAATACAAAATAATGAGTGCTCCTAAATACCAAAAATGCCCCATTTCACCTTTTTGGAGCAAACTTCTGATTACTTCTTTGGGGAATCCTAGCAAGTCGAAGTATAGTTTGCCTGTTGAATATACTTTAATCACACTTTTTAGAATGAAAAAGAATAAATCCCACAGCACGACTATCCTTAGGATACCAAGCGTTTTTTTCAGCGGATAATTCCAAGATATCTTGCCCCGATTCAGTAAAAAAAATCCACTTGACATAAAGAAAAAAGGAATAGCAAAGCCACAAAGATAATATACTAAAAGTGATTCTGCCGAACTATCTCTGGAAAATGAATGTAATCCAACAACGGCCACGCACGCAACGACACGGACGAGATCAATATTAGAATTTCTCTGTCTGTCTGTCTGTCTGTCTGTCTGTCTGTCTGTCTGTCTGTCTGTCTGT
>ERZ832317.2259-NODE-2259-length-22651-cov-3.855682_pt1 | contig 22651 bp, 18 predicted proteins | sample MGYA00519695_ERZ832317 | MGnify/ENA primary metagenome ERZ832317 (study PRJEB31850, sample SAMEA3708726) | human gut metagenome | biome: human gut; feature: human-associated habitat; material: faeces | place: China | collected 2014 ...
ATTGATAGAAAGATTAAAAAAACCATCCTTTACTGGATGGCTTTTTTAGTCTTTCCATATGTCTTTTGCTTGGTCTGTATAAATTGCCACAGGCTATGTTGGGTCGCTTTCAGTTCCCGCTCATTGCGACGGAAGGTAGCCAGCGTGTAGCCCTCCACAAGATCAAACAGTGCAGGGGAAACCTGCTGCACAGCGGCAGCAAAATCATGGTAAAAGGAAGCCACCTGGTAATACACACAGGTGTCGGGGGCTGCCAGGCTCTGCTGTATAGTCTGAGCTTCCGGGAAGTTTACGCCCCGGAATTTTTCCAGCAATACGCGGCCCCGCTCCAGATAGGGGGCGGCATCCAGGTCCAGGACGCCGAACACCAGGGAACCCAGCGGATATGTATGCTGGGGCGTGTCGTAGCCCTGGATATATTCGGTGCGGCCTTCAAAGAAAAGGTACGTCTGGTAGTTCAAAATTCGTCACCATCCTGTGTTGGAGCATAGTGGGCGTAAAATGGCTCTGTGTTTTCTGTGTTTCAGGAACAGCCGAGAAAAGTGTGTGAATCATCTGACATGAAAACAGTCTAACACATCTTGAAACGGACTGCAAGACGTTGTATGCTGTATGTGTCGGAAGAATCTATGACGAAATCATCGAACATCTTTCAAGGACAAAACCAACCGGAAAAGGGGGATGCCAGAGGCCAAAGTCCGCCACCAACCCATAACCCAAGGAGGTGCCATCTGAACCATGAACTTGTCCCCGCAGAGGAGAACCTGAACCGCATCGATAGTTTTCTGATGATCCCGTCCAGCCTTCTGTCAGAGCAACCCTACCGGGAACTTCCCGGCGAAAGCAAGCTGCTGTACGGCCATTTGTTGGGGCTGTTGCGGTTGTCGGCCCAGGATACCACCGGGCACTGGAAAGCCAACGGCAGGCCCTGTGTGAGTCTTTCACGGGCCAGTGCCGGACGGCTGCTGCACTGCCAGCGGGAGAAAGCCGCCGGATTGTTCGCCGCTCTGGAACGCTGCGGCTTGCTGGAGCCGGTGTCGGGACAGTCAAACGGAAAGGCCCGGCGATATTACCTCAATCTGCCCCGGCCCAAGGAACCCAACGAGCTGTAACCACCCGTCGGGAAATCCGTCCCGACCTGTCGGAAAAACGGACAGGCAGTTGACGGATTTGCCGACACCGACCCGTCGGAAAAACCGACACGATAAAGATAGAATGAACTATCTAACTAAAAGAGAGATAGAGAAAGAATTCCACACCCCGCGTTTTGCAAAAGGTGGACAAGGGCTGTGGTGCCTGGCTTCCAGAGGCAGCCACAGACTTGGTAACCACTACGACGGCGGCTCAACCGGAAAGATGGCACAGCGGTTTTGGTTGGCAGCCGTATCCCAATCCCTCCCGCCGCAGCGGGCCCACTGGCACTTTGCCGGCAACGCCGGAAAGTGTCATAGTGGGTCAGATGCTTTCCAAAGCATCTGCGTACCCCATCTGCAGCAGAACCGTACCCAAGAAAGGAGCCGCCTATCAGCAAAATCCATCGGACCGTGGTGCGCAATGAGCGCTACCGTAAAAATGCCATTTCGGTGCGGGAACGGCACAACGAACGCAAGAACGAAGTGTACTCCAACCCGGATGTGCTGCTGGAATACAGCCACAACAATGTGACCTTCAAAGCCTGCGAGGCAGCTACTTATGCCCAGCAATTTGACCGGATGGTGGAAGAAGGCGTCGTTTCCACCCGTGGACTGAAACCGGATGCCTACGTCTTTGACGAGCTGGTGTTTGACGTGAACACCGACTATTTCGAAACCCATGGCGGCTATGAGTACGCCAAGCAGTTCTACGCCGAGGTGTACGAGCTGGCGAAGAAGATCGCGGGAGGAGAACAGTACATTATCTCGGCAGTCATGCACGCCGACGAACGCAACCGGGAAGCCAGTGACCGGCTGGGAAGGGATGTGTTCCACTATCACCTCCACGTTGTCTACCTGCCGGTGGTAGAGAAGCAGATCCGCTGGTCCAAGCGGTGCAAGGACCCGGCGCTGCGTGGCACCGTGCGGGAGACGATCATGCAGGTAAGCCACAGCAAGAAGTGGCTGATGGTCCCCATGACCGATGACCAGGGACAGCCTGTGCTGAAAAAGAACGGCAAGCCCCGTTTGGTAAGTTCTTACAGCCTGTTGCAGACCCAATTCTTCGAGCACATGCGGCAGGCGGGATTCACCGACTTCGAGCGCGGTATCAAGGGCAGCGATGCCGAACACCTGAACGTGCTGGAGTATAAGGTCCAGAAAGACCGCCGGGTAGTGGCAGAACTGTCTGACCAGACCAAACAGCTGCAAGGTCAGCGGAAGGAACTTATCTCCCAGGTAAAGAACATTTCCGGGTCGATCCGCGATGTGGCAGACATTGAGCAGCGGGCCAAAACCAAAGGCGTGCTGGAAAAGCGGGTGGAGCTACCGGTGCAGGATTTTCAGACGCTGTGTAAGATGGCAAAAGCCAGCGGCAAGCTGCAGGCAGAGAACCGCAGTCTGTGGATGCAGTTGCAGCAAAGCACGGTGAGAGAACAGGAACTGGGCCAGCGCCTCCGCCGCTGTGAGGAACAGCTGGATGCAGTGCTCACCGAGACCCGTCCTTACCGGGAAGCCGTGCGGGTGGCGCCGGAGCAGGTGCAGGCATTTGTGTTGGGCATCTGCCGCCGCCAACAGGAGGAAAAACGGCTGAACCGTCAGCAACGCCGCCAGCGGGCCAAGGGTCAGGATCGATGAAAGAACAAGCAGCAAGGCAGCAGGGGGGCAGCCCTGCAGAAAGGAGCCGCTACGGAAGATCGGCAGGAAAAGACAACAGCACAGGCAGCGGCGTCCGCCAAGTACCCGGGGGACGGCGTGCCCCAGCAGGAACTGGAGCGCTTCGCCCGGTTCCTGCTGCCCAAGATCCAGGCATTTTACCAGTCGGAAGAGGGACAACGGCTGTTCGAGGAGTGGATAAACAGGAGAAACGCAGAAGAAAAAACGGGAAAGTGCAAGGGATCATAAAAATTTCCTGAAAGTTGGCGTGGTGCCGGAAACGAAAAAGCTAAAGAAAGGGTGAAGTTTGTGGGCCACAAGAGCCGTCTGGCTCTTGTGGCATTTTTCTTGGAGATGCTTCTTTTGCCCCAAATACCTTGCATTGCAAAAATTTCCATTCCAAAATCGTTTCCTAAATAAATGGGCTTATATGAATGAAAGGGAGACGAAGAGCATGGAAGGATACGGAGAAGCGGTTTTTGCGACGGAATATCTTTGCAAGGAATACCGACATACGGTGGCGTTGCGGGATGTGAGCATCACAATCCCGCGCGGGCAGATCTACGGTCTGATCGGCGAAAACGGCGCGGGGAAAACCACCCTGCTGCGAATTCTATGCGGTCTGACTCGCCCCACACGGGGCAGACTGCTGCTGTTTGGTGCGGCAGACGCTGCCCGACAGTCAGAAATGCGGCGTCGGATGGGGTGCCTTGTGGACGGCCCTGCCTTGTATGCGGATCTGACCGCATGGCAAAACCTGAAAGTGCAGTGCCTGCAGCGAGGGTTAAATGAGGCGGATATTGCTCCCACCCTGCAACTGGTGGGTCTGAAAGACACTGGCAGCAAACCTGCCGGAAAATTCTCGCTGGGGATGCGCCAACGGCTGGGGCTGGCAGTTGCTCTCTTGGGGAAACCGGAATTTCTGGTACTGGACGAACCGCTCAATGGGCTGGACCCGATGGGGATACAGGAACTGCGACATCTTCTGGAAAAACTGAACCGGGAACAGGGGATGACGATTCTGCTGTCCAGTCATATCCTCAGCGAGTTGCACCAGCTTGCGACAAGCTACGGTATTTTACATAACGGGCAGCTACTGGAACAACTGACGGCAGAAGAACTGGACGCCCGCTGCAGCAAGTATCTGTTAGTCCGTACCGACAATGACCGACGGGCGGTAGACATCCTCCGCAAGATGTTTCCGGAAGCTATCTGTCAGGCAACAGTGGAGGGGCTGCGCTTGTCCCCGGTAGGAAACGAGGCAGCAGCGACAGCTTCCGGTGTGCTAATGGAGAATGGCTTGCACGTGCAGGAACTGGCAGTGCGCAGCGAAGGGCTGGAGGCATATTTCACGGCCTTGGTAGGAGGTGACAGCCATGCCGATGCAGGCTAAAGCGGAAGGAGTCAAACTGTTCCATGCAAAAGCACAGCTATGGGCTTTGTTGGGGTTTTTCCTGGTACTGCTGTGGTTTGCCAACAGCGGGACGATGTATTTTATGGTGGCGGGTGATCTTCTGAACCCGCTTGACTCCATCGGATTTTTCAAGGATGTTGCGATGGGAAGTGGGCGGTCCGGCTTGCAGCTGGTGCGCAGCTCTCAGAGCCTGACGGTGTTCAGCTGGCTGATCCCCGTCAATCTGTGTGTGGCGCAATTCGCGTCGGAGCGCCGGGCACGCACCGATGAATTGTTCGTCAGTCATGGAGGACGGTTGTCTACTCTATACCGCGCCAAATTCGGGGTGGTCTGCGGTTTCTACCTGCTTTTGCAGCTGGCCTTTTACGGAATCTGCATTACCATCACAGCCATCCAGATGGGAATTGCGCCCGCGCTCGGAACAGTTCTGTTGTTCTGCGCAGTAACGGTGGGAAATCTTCTGGTGCTGGGGGTTTTCCTGGCATTGGCGTCGGTCCTTACACTCTGGCTGAAAAACCATGCTGCCGCGGCACTGGTGACCAGTATTCTGCCGTTGGCAGGAGTGCTGCTTTATCAGGTACAGTATGAAGATTTTTCTACTCAGCCTCTTCTGATACAACTGGCGGCTAAGGCTATGCCCACCTATTACTGGTCCCGGCTGTGTGCTTTGAACATCACGCCGCAGTTTTGTGTCGAATTGGTAGCTTGGGTGATTGTGGCCCTTGCTGTGGCTGCAGGGCTGGGATGGATGGCACTTCACCGTCCGGATGCCGGAAAGCAGCGCAGTGCCAGAAAGGCGCACGCAGTCCTGCGGCGTAGGGAAAAATCTGCCGCTCGACAGGGAATGCACCGGGCCAGCACTTTCTCCGCAGCTTTGTATGCCCTTCGCTGCACTCGCCTGCCGGGAATGCTGGCTCTGTTCAGTCTGCTGTGCATGGCGTTTGCTCTGGGAGTCAGTGAATCCCGCATTGTGGACGCTACTTGGGCAGACGGCAGGCGGGTAGGCATTTTTCCCGGCGGTTCGTTGCCAGTGGGAAGCGCGGCGGATGCTGCTCTCGGCACGGTGCTGTCAGTGGGCATCCTTGCGTGGATTGCAGTCATTCTCGTGGCGGTGATGGCATTCCACCAGAACAAAACAGCGGGCGCTGCCCGGTTGGCGGTCGCCCATGGCGTAAGCCGGGTCCGATATATGGTTGGAAGTTTTGCGGCGGAAACGATTATGCTCCAAGGGTGGTACATGGTGTTGTATTTCCTGCTGTCGGTTGTCACGGGATCCCTCTCCCAGCCGGGACGCACGGCGTTTTTCTGGATGCAGAGCGCCTGGATTTTGCAGGCAAGCTATGCGGCGGTTTGGCTGGTATGCCGACTTTGCGGCAGTGAATTGGCGGGGGCTACTTTCTGCTTTGTGGTGACTCTGGCTGGAGTCATTGTGAGCGTTTCTGCCCCGGATCCGGCGGCAGTTTCTCCCTTGTCTGCGCTATTGTTTTATGCAACACCTATGCCCTATTGGCTGGCTCTGGGCGGGGGGCATTCGATTCCTTGGCAGGCTGTTGGTTATGGCGCAGGTGTTACCGCCTTGTGCTTGGCGGCAGCGCTGGCTATCACGACAGTGAGAGATGTGGAGTAAAAGTAGCTTCTGTGTATAGCGGAACAAAATACTTGCGAAAAACCTCTAATTCGATTATACTTGAATTAACGAATTTTGCAGGAGGTCTTTCCATGGATGTATCCGTAGGCACCCGTCTGCGCGTGCTGCGCAAGGACGCGGGGCTGACCCAGGCCCAGCTGGCGGCACTGGCCGACACCAATCAGGCTGCCATCAACCGCTACGAAACTGACCGGGCGGCAGCGCCTTACCGCATCCTGGTCTGGTATGCCACCTATTTTAATGTGTCCCTGGACTATATCTTCGGTCTGTGCGAGAACCCCCGCGGGCGGTATGTCTGCGTTACGCCAGAGGGAGCGCAGGAAGTGGTGCAGTGCAAACCGGATTGGAGTGAGTTTGTGGAGGCTTGCTTCACGCCGGGCAGCGAGCTGAACCGCCGCCTGAAACAGATGATCCTCAATATGGGAGAAGAGGAGAAGCACAAGTAAGGAGGTGCACGCCATGAATGCCGTGATCTATGCCCGTTACAGCAGCGACAACCAGCGGGAGGAATCCATCGAAGGCCAGCTGCGGGAATGCAAGGAGTATGCCGACCAGAACGGCATCACTGTGGTGCGGACCTACATTGACAGGGCACTGTCCGCCAAGACCGACAGCCGCCCGCAGTTCCAGCAGATGATCCACGACAGCGCCACCCACACCTTTGAGGCGGTGCTGGTATGGAAACTGGACCGCTTTTCCCGCAACCGGTACGACTCGGCCCATTATAAGCGCATCCTCAAAAACAACCGGGTCCATGTGGTGTCGGTGACGGAACCCATCTCCAACACGCCGGAAGGCATCATGCTGGAAAGCCTGCTGGAAGGCATGGCCGAGTACTATTCGGCAGAACTGGCCGAGAAGGTCAGCCGCGGCCACAAGGAGAATGCCTTAAAAGCAAAGTTCAACGGCGGCCCGGTGCCGCTGGGCTATCGCATCGACAGTGAGCATCATTACCAGATCGACCCGGCCACCGCACCGGTGGTGCAGGAAGCGTTCCAGCGGTACGCGGCGGGGGAGAGCATCCGCAGCATCATCGAATCGCTGAACGACCGAGGCATCCGCAACAGCCGGGGCAACCCGTTCACCAAGAACAGCTTCCAGACGCTGCTCAAAAACCGCCGGTATCTGGGCGAATACCGCTATAAGGATACCGTCATCCCGGATGCCATCCCTGCCATCATTGACCCGGATTGCTTCGATGCGGTCCAGCGCCGGTGCGAAATCCACCGCCAGGCACCGGCCCACAACAAGGCCGATGTCCACTATCTGCTCACCACCAAGCTGTTCTGTGGAAAGTGCGGCACTATGATGGCGGGGGAGAGCGGCAGAAGCCACACGGGCACGGTCCACTGTTACTATAAATGCGGCACCCGCAAACGCAGCGGCAAGGAGGCTTGCAGCCTGAAGCCGGTTCGCAAGGAACCACTGGAACAGTTTGTGGTGCAGACGGCGCTGGAAAAGGTGCTGAACGACCGGGTCATCGACCTGCTGGCGGACAAGCTGCTGGAATACCAAAGCAAGGAAAACATCAGGCTGCCGGTCTTGCAGGCAGAATTGAAAGAAGTCAAACGCCGCATCGACAATCTGGTGGCAGCTATCGAGCAAGGCATCCTGACGCCTGCCACCAAAGCACGGATGGAGGAACTGGAACAGCAGCGTGAAGCACTGGAAACCAGCGTCCTGCAGGAGCAGATCGAGAAGCCGCCCATCACACGGGAGCAGATTCTGTTCTGGTTCGATCAGTTCCGCCACGGCGACCCGGCGGATATTGCCTTTCAGGAAAAGGTCATTGACTGTTTCGTCAATTCCATCTATCTGTTCGATGACCGCATCGTGGTGAATTTCAACTACCAGGAGGGCGGACGCCCGGTCTCCCTCGAAGAAGTACTTAGTTCGCTTTTGGATGGGAATGGTGCACCACAAAATACCTCGCACGAAGCTGCGGGGTATTTTTTTATTGCTTGTTTTTGAGGGAACTGCCGTTTGTGCACCATTGGGGACGAGAATGGCTTGCTGCGGAGGTGACCGCCGCATGCGGCGGAAACAGAGAGCCGGAGCAGGCGCAGCGGTCGCAGAGGACAAGCCCCGCCCAAGGGGCGCAGGCCGATGCGGTAACCGCAAGTCGTAGGCCGGCGGGACGTCCCGCCGGACAAAAACAGTCCACTGGACTGTTTTTAGAGCGCGGGAGAGTCCCCGATGCATAAAAAGAGCCTTTTGCTGAGTGCGGGCCTCTTTTGCTGCTTGCTTATAAAAAGGCACAACATGTGATGTTTACATAAAAATAGTTCGTTTTACATATAGTTATGATTGCGCTATACCCTGCGCAGGCGCATGTACAAAAATAACGTGCTATGCCCCTTGCAAATCGCTGTAGATTTGTTACAATAAAGGCAGCAGAACGGGTGGCTTGTGGAGCAGCCCGCAGAAGGAGGAAACCTTTATGAAACAGATCATCACGATCGGACGAGAATTTGGTGCAGGCGGCGGCGAACTGGGACGCCGTCTGGCTCGGGAGCTGGGTATCGCCTACTATGACCGCGACATCATCCTGCGCACGTTCTGCATCGTCGCGGTCTACACCTTCTTCACCGGGGCGTCAGCACGCATGGACGACCCCGCGCTGCTGGCCGTGAACACCCTGCTGCTGCAACTCTTCACGCTCTTTTCCTACATGAACGACGGCTTCGCCTACGCCGCCGAGGCGCTCACGGGACGCTTCATCGGGGCGCGCGACAGCGTGTCGCTGCGCGACTGCCTGCGGAGGTGCATCGCCTGGGGAACGCTCGTATCGGTGGTCTTCGTGGGGATTTATCTTGTCTGGTGGCGCGACCTGGTGGGCGTGTTCGTAGACCACTCGGCACCCAACGCCGGGGTGATCGAGGAGCTGGCGGGACGCTACATCGTCTGGATCATCCTCATCCCGATCGCCTCGGCCATGCCCTTCATCATGGACGGCATCATGGTCGGAGCCACCGAAACGCGCGTCATGCGCGACTCGATGTTCTGGGCCACGGCGGCCTATTTCGCCATTTACTACGCCTGCTACCCGCTGATCGGCAACAATGCCCTGTGGCTGGCCTTCACGCTCTACATGTTCCTGCGCGGAGTGATCCAGTTCTTTATGACCCGCCGGCTGAAAACCATCTACGACAAGATCGCATAGGACCCGGACAACCGCCAGTCGCGCCACCCCTCGGGACGGATCGCCGCGGGAAATTCGCACTCCAGCCACACGGTGCGGGCCGTCGATTTCCACGGACGCCCGAGGTAAACCCGCGTCACCCCTTCGGCCGCCGTCACACGGCAGCAGGAGAAGACGAATCCGTATTCGTTGCGCTCGGTGGTCGAAGCGGCCGTGATGAAACTGTCGGCCTTGCAATGGATCGTCGAACACTCGAACAGCACGATCGAAGGGCCGAAAATGAAGTCGGTGGTTCCCTCGATATAACAATTCTCGACATGTACGCGCGAAACGTAGCTGCGAGCAAAGAAGGTGTCCTGATCGCCGATGAGCGCACAATGATACAGATGGATGCGGTCGCCGCGGGTTTCGAGCGCCACGGCCTGCCCTACCCTTCCGGCATCGTTCTCGACGGTCAGGCAATCCAGATAGACATCGTCGGCCTGAACGGACATCGTATAGCTGTCGTAGGTGGTCAGCTCGCGGCCGTCGACGACTTTGCCGGCATAGTCGCCCCAGACGATGCGGGTTTCAGCCATTTCATCGCCCAGAATCCGGACCTTGTCCTTATAGACGTCGAGCGTCACCTTCTCGCGATAGACGCCGGGCATAATCCGCACCGTGCGCCACTCCGCAGGCTTCGACGGCAGGGCGTCGAAACACGCCTGAATGGTCCGGAAATCCCCGCCGCCGTTGCAGTCGACGGTATAGACCGTCTCTGCCGAGGCGACGAACGAGGAAAGGAGAAGGATCGTTATGATTACAGCGGATTTCATCATAGGTTCGGTGAACGCAATTACACGCTACAACGTCACCCCCGTCTTGAAGATGGCGATCTCCTTGAAACCCGTCTCCTCGTGCTTGAGACGCTCGCCGCCGGCCGTGGCCAGCACCTTGCCGATGAAACGCTCCAGCACGGCCTGCGGCTCCTCGTCCTCGACCAGCGTGCCGGCGTTGAAGTCGATCCAGTTGGCCTTGAACTCCGCGAGCTGCGTGTTGGTCGAAATCTTCATCGTGGGCACGAACGACCCGAAAGGCGTGCCGCGTCCCGTGGTGAAGAGCACCAGCTGGCAGCCCGAGAGAGCCAGCGCCGAAGCGGCCACCAGGTCGTTGCCCGGAGCCTGCAAGAGGTTCAATCCCGGCTTCGTGACGGGCTGTGCGTAGGTCAGCACGTCGACGACGGGCTGCGCCCCGCCCTTCTGCACGCAGCCGAGCGATTTCTCCTCAAGGGTCGTGATGCCGCCCTTCTTGTTGCCCGGCGAGGGATTTTCATAAATCGGCTGGTCGAACCGGCGGAAATAGCGTTTGAAATCGTTGATCAGCGAGACCGTTCCGTCGAAAACCCGGCGGTCTGCGGCGCGGTCCATCAGGATCGTCTCGGCGCCGAACATCTCGGGAACCTCCGTCAGCACCGTCGTGCCGCCCTGCGCGATCAGCCAGTCGGAAAACAGCCCCACCAGCGGATTGGCCGTGATGCCCGAAAAACCGTCCGAGCCGCCGCACTTCAAGCCCACCTTGAGGTAAGCGAGCGGAAGCGGCTGACGCTTATCGGCTTTGGTCTTTTCCACCAGCCTGCAGCAGATTTCGAATCCCGCCTCGATCTCGTCCTCGACCTCCTGGGCGACGAGGAACTTCACCCGCTCGTCGTCCCATTGGCCGATCACCTCTTTCAGGGCCGACACCTGGTTGTTCTCGCACCCGAGGCCCAGCACCAGCACGGCGCCCGCATTGGGGTGACGCACCAGCGCGGCCAGCGCCCGCTGCGTATTGGCGTGGTCGTCGCCCAGCTGCGAACAACCGTAATTATGGGTGTAGACCCGCACGTCGTCGAGGTGCGAGCAGTCGCACTCGCGCTTCACACGCTCCGCGATGGCCTGCGCCTGCCCGTTGACGCACCCCACCGAGGGCACGATCCACAACTCGTTGCGAATGCCCATCGTATCGTTCCCGCGCAGGTAACCCATCACCCGCACGTCGCGCTTCGGGCACCCGACATCGTAAACCTTGGGGACATAGGTGTATTCGAGGTCGTCGCGGAGGTTGGTTTTCAGGTTGTGCGTGTGAATCCACCCGCCCTGCGGCACGTCCTGCGTGGCGTGACCGATGGGATAGCCGTACTTCACGACGTTCTCGCCCGCGGCGATGTCGCGCAGGGCGAACTTATGGCCGCGCGCAACGTCCTCGCGAAGCGTCACGGCGACGCCCTCGACATCGAGCGTCTCGCCCTCGTGCAGGTCGTCGGCCAGTGCGACGGCGACATTGTCCGCAGCGTTGATTTTCAGAAACCGTTTCATATCAATAAAATAAGCCGCATGTCCGGGTCCCGCAAAGCCCCCGCCGAGGCGGGGGTTCGGGGTGGGTCGGACTTGTGAACACGACCGGAGGCCGTGCCACGAACCGTCCGAAACGCCGCACCGAAACAGCTGACTGGTTACGCTCCTAAAAACTTCTTCAAGGCATCTTTCATGCCCAGCGTCTCGATGTCGCGGACATAGCCCGCAACGGTCCCGATGAAGCCCGGAACCTCCGAGAAATCGACGGTGAAGATGCCGCTCTCCTTCACGATCTTCGCGATCGTAGCCTCCATGTCGGCCGAATCCCAGTTGGCGCAGATGTAGTCCACGAACTCCCTCGTGTCGTCGGGTTCGAAACCGCTGTTCGGCCCGTAGAGGGTCATCAGCGCGGCGAACGTGAATGCTTCGCGTTCGGCCAGCCGCTGCGCCTTGAACCAGTTGTCGCGCACGGTCGGATAGTTGCGCGCCTCCCATTTCGAAAGCGAGTTGAGCGAAATGGACCGGAGCATGTGCTTGATGAAGGGGTTGTAGAAACGCTCCAGAATCCCGGCGGCGAACTTCTTCAGCTCGTCCCGATCCTCGTCGATCATCGGGATCACCTCCTCGGCAACCATGTCGTTGACGAACCGCTCGATGTCGGGCGTATTGAAAGCGTCCATCACCGTCTCGCAGCCCATTTGCAGGGCGATGGGCACCATGCCCGTATGCGACCCGTTCAGGATGCGGACCTTCTTGTCGCGGAACTGCTTGATCGACGGCATGAAGATCACATGCAGCCCCGCCTTGTCCAGCGGCAGCTCCTTCATCACCTCCTTGTAGCCCGGACCGCCGATGGCCCAAAGGTGGTACAACTCGGCCTTCACCACGAGGTTGTCGTCATAGCCGATCTCCTCCCTGATCTCGCCGATCTGCTCGCGCGGGAATCCCGGCACGATGCGGTCCACGAGCGTGTCGCAGAAATGACAGTTCTTTTCGACCCAGTCGATGAAATCCTGCCCGAGTTTGTGGTATTCGGCGTGTCTGATGACGTATTCGTGGAGCGTCGAGCCGTTGTTCTCGATCAGCTCGCAGCAGATGATGCAAAGGCCCTTGGTCGGGTCGCCGTTGAAATGTTTGAACCGCTTGTACAGCAGCGCCGTCATCTTGGCGGGGTACGATTTCGGAGGACAGGCCGTCAGATCGTCGCCCTCCTCGTAGCGGATGCCCGCCTCGGTGGTGTTCGAAATGGTGATCTTCAGCTCCGGCGAGAGGAAATACGCCTCGTATTTCGCATAGTCCACATAGGGATTGAACGAATCCATGATGCTCTTCACCAGCCGCACGTCCTTCTTGGGCCGTTTGTTCTCGATGCCCTCCAGATAGACGTGGTACATGTTGTCCTGCCGGTGCATCAGGTCGATCATCCCCAGCACCTTGCGCTCGGGGTCGATGATCGGCTGGCAAACGGCCACGCCTGCATCCATGACGCCCTTCTCGTTGGCGATGTCGATCTGCCAGTCCACGAAGGCTCTCAAGAAGTTGCCTTCGCCGAATTGCAGGATGCGAACGGGGCGGCCGACCGTTTCGACGGTCGACTTGTTCAGTTGCTTGATCATTGTATGTCCGGTTTTTAAGTTAATCCAATACAATCGGTTTGTATTTCGGAACCAGCGTCTTCATCACGATCCAGCCGATGAGGTAAGCCACGGCGCAGATGCAGAAGACGACGAAATATCCGGCGGGTTTTCCCTCGAAGCCCATGTAGGTCATATTGGTCTCCTCGGCATGCACGAACAGCCATCCGGCGAACCATTGCAGGATCATCGAGCCTACGCCGCCGGCCATGCCGCCGATGCCCGTCACGGTGGCGATCGCCGACTTGGGGAACATGTCGCCGATGGTCGAGAAGATATTGGCCGACCACGACTGGTGCGCCGCGCCGCCCAGACCGATCAGGATGATCGGGAACCACGGCGAGATCGTGCCCATGGGCTGCGCCAGCAGCACCAGCAGCGGAATGAACGCGAAGATCAGCATGGCGCGCATGCGTGCCGCATAGGGGTTCAGCCCCGTCTTGTTGATGATGATCGTCGGAAGCTTGCCGCCGTAGATCGACAGCATCGTGATGGCATAAAGCGTGAAGATCAGCGCCACGCCCAGCCCTTCGGACATCTTGATCCCGAACTGCGAATTGAGGTACGAGGGGGTCCAGAAGAGGAAGAACCACCACACGCCGTCGGTCATAAACTTGCCGAAGGCGAAGGCCCACGTCTGTTTGAACGAGAGCGTTCTCCAGAACGAGATCTTCTCGCCCTCCTGCTCCTTGCCGACCGTCTCGCCGTCGACCACTTCGTGCTGGTCCTGCTCGATATACTCCAGCTCGGCGGCATTCACCTTCGGGTGGTCCGAGGGTTTCTTGTACATGAAGACCCAGAAACCCATCCAGACGAAGCCCAGGGCGCCGATCACGATGAAGGCCATCTCCCAGCCCCAGGCCTTCGCCAGCAGCGGAATGGTCAGCGGGGCGAATAGCGCACCGATCGAAGCGCCGGCGTTGAAGATCGAGGTGGCGTAGGCGCGGTCCTTCTTGGGGAAGTACTCGGCGGTCACCTTGATGGCTGCCGGGAAGTTGCCCGCCTCGCCCAGGGCGAGGATGCAGCGCGCGGCGATGAAGAAATACATGCTGACCATGGCGATGGTCGCGGCCAGGGCCGACCCGGCCTCGACGGCGCGCAGCGCGGCGGCGTCGGGAAGCCCCACCCATGCCTCGGTGGCGATGCCGCAGAGGGCGTGCATGCAGGCTCCCATCGACCAGACGCCGATGGCCCACAGATAACCTTTCTTGGTGCCCATCCAGTCGATGAAACGGCCCGCAAAGAGCATGCAGACGGCATAGACGATCGAGAAGATCGAAGTGATCAGCCCGTAGTGGTACTCGTTCCAGTGGAATTCGGGCTTGATGAACTCGTCCCACGTCAGCGAGAGCACCTGACGGTCGAGGTAGTTAACGGTCGTTGCGAAGAAGAGCATCGCACAGATGACCCAGCGATACTGCGTCATCTTCCCAGCGAGAGTCGATTTGTTGTTTGTCATTATGGAGGTTTAATTAAGTAGTGTCAGTGTCTGTCGGTGATTGCAGGCGCGCCCTCCGGCGGCCTGCGGGTTTACATTCAGCGCAGCCCGGCGATTACGCCGAGTGCGAAACGGCATTTTTCGGTGATCGCCGCCCAGTCCTTCGCGGCGACGACCTCTTTCGGGAAGAGCTGCGAGCCCATGCCCACGCAATAAACGCCGGCCTTGAACCACGCCGTGAGGTTCTCCTCGGTAGGTTCCACGGCTCCGGTGGCCATGATGTTCGACCACGGCAGCGGGGCCTTGACGTTCTTGACGAACGACGGACCGCCCACGTTGCCCGCGGGGAAGACCTTCGTCAGATCGCAGCCCAGTTCCTGCGCCGTGCCGATCTCCGTCACCGAACCGCAACCGGGGGTGTAGGGAACCAGATGGCGGTTGCAGACCCTGGCCACCTCGGCGTTCAGGTAGGGACCCACGACGAAGTTGGCGCCGTACTGCATGTACATCGCGGCCGTCGGGGCGTCGACCACCGAACCGATGCCCAGGATCATCTCCGGGCACTCCGCGGCGGCGAATTTCACCAGACGGATGAACACCTCCGAAGCGAAATCGCCGCGGTTGGTGAACTCGAAAGCGCGCACGCCGCCTTCGTAGCAGGCTTTCACGACCTGCTCGGCCACGTCGGCGTCGGCATGATAGAATACGGGAACCATGCCGGTCTTACCGATGGCCTCCAGAACTTGCATTTTATTGAAGCGAGCCATAATTTTTCAATTCAAAATTCATAATTCATAATTCACAATTACCCGCCATCAGCGCGAGCGGGATTCCTCTCTTTGTTTTTTGATTTTAGAGGAGCGCCTCGGACCAATTTTGCCGTCAGGGCGAGGCGGATTTCGGTTTTCGCGCCGCAGGACACGGATGGGACATAGCGGTCTATTTCACATTCGGAGCCTGCAAGGGAAGGCCGGAAGCCGTCCGCCCTCACGGCAAAATCAGCGCTGCACCCGTCCGCTGGCATTGCCTCCGGCCAACGACTCGACCTCCTCGGCCGATACGAGGTTGAAGTCGCCGTTGATCGTGTGTTTCAGGGCCGATGCCGCCACGGCGAACTCGAGGGCCTCGCCCTGCGTCGGCTTGGTCAGCAGGCCGTGGATCACGCCGCCCGAGAACGAGTCGCCGCCGCCCACGCGGTCGATGATCGGGTCGATGTCGTAACGCTTCGACTCGTAGAACTCCTTGCCGTCGTAGATCATGGCCTTCCAGCCGTTGTGCGTCGCCGAGAACGACTCGCGCAGGGTCGAGATCACATACTTGAACCCGAACGTCTCGGCCATCTGGCGGAAAATGCCCTTGTAGCCTTCGGCATTGGTCTCGCCGCCCTCGACATCGGCGTCGGGCTTGAACCCGAGGCACAGCTCGGCGTCCTCCTCGTTGCCGATGCAGACATCGACGTACTGCATCAGGGGCTTCATAATCGACTGCGCCTTCTCCTTGGTCCAGAGCTTCTTGCGGAAGTTCAGGTCCACCGACACCGTCACGCCGTGACGCCTGGCGGCCTCGCAGGCCAGACGGGTCAGTTCGGCGGCCTTGTCCGAAATCGCGGGCGTGATGCCCGACCAGTGGAACCAGTCGGCGCCCTCCATGATGGCGTCGAAGTCGAAATCCTGCGGATCGGCCTCGGCGATCGACGAATGCGCACGGTCGTAGATCACCTTCGAGGGACGCATCGAGGCCCCGGTTTCGAGGTAGTAGATGCCCACGCGGTCGCCGCCGCGGGCGATGAAATCGGTCCTCACGCCGTATTTGCGCAGCGCATTGACCGCCGACTGGCCGATCTCGTGCTTCGGGAGCTTCGAGACGAAGTAAGCCTCGTGGCCGTAGTTGGCGCACGAAACGGCCACGTTGGCCTCGCCGCCGCCATAGACGACGTCGAACGAATCGGACTGAACGAAGCGCGTGTTTCCGGGCGTCGAAAGACGCAGCATGATTTCACCTAATGTTACGATTTTCATGGTATTATGACAGCTTAAAATTTGAAATAGTCTTTGGCGTTGCGGTAGCAGATGCCCTCGATGATCTCCCGGCCGATGAAGTCGATCTCCGAGGCGGGCAGCAGGCCCTGCTCGATGTCGTTGCCGACGAGGTTGCACAGCGTGCGGCGGAAATACTCGTGGCGCGGGTACGAAAGGAACGACCGCGAGTCGGTCAGCATGCCCACGAAGCGGCTCAACAGACCCAGCGTCGAGAGGGCGTTCATCTGTTTCTCCATGCCGTCCTTCTGGTCGAGGAACCACCACCCCGATCCGAACTGGATCTTCCCGGCGCCGTAGCGGCCGTCCTGGAAATTGCCGATCATCGTGGCCACCAGCTCGTTGTCGCGGGGATTGAGGTTGTAGACAATGGTCTTCGCAAGGCGGTCGTTGCGGTCGAGCATGTCGAAGAATTTCGACATCTGCCTGCCGACCGCGAAGTCGCCGATCGAGTCGAAGCCCGTATCGGGACCCAGCCGGCCGAACATGCGGCTGTTGTTGTTGCGGATGGCGCCGTAGTGGAACTGCTGGGTCCAGCCGGCCTCATGGTCCATCGTGGCGAACTCGACCAGCATGGCGGTCTTGAACTTGCGGATCTCCTCGGGCGTCAACGTCTGCCCGCCGTATACCTTATTAAAAATAGCGTCGATCTCGGCCTGCGTATAATCCTCGGCATAGAACTCCTCGATGCCGTGGTCCGAAAGGCGGCAGCCGACCGACCCGAAGAACTCGTGACGCACGCGCAGCGCGTCGATCACATCGGCGAACTTCGTGATCGCGACGCCCGAAACCTCCGAAAGCTTCTCCATATAAGCGCGGAATTCGGCCGGAACCTCCACGGCCATCGCCTTGTCGGGACGCCACGTGGGGAGCATCTTCGTCGCAAAACCGTCCTCGCGGACCTTGATGTGGTGTTCGAGCGAATCCACGGGATCGTCCGTCGTGCAGACCGCCTCGACGTTGTAGCGGCGCATCAGGCCGCGGGCGTGGTATTCGGGACGCTGCAACAGCGCCGTGCAATGGTCGTAAATTTCGCGGGCCGAAGCGGGGTTGAGCAGTTTCGTCACCCCGAAGGCGGTCTTCAATTCGAGGTGGGTCCAGTGGTAGAGCGGGTTGCGCATCGTATAGGGCACCGTCTCGGCCCACTTCTCGAACTTTTCCCAGTCGCTGGTATCCTTGCCCGTGCAATACTTCTCATCGACGCCGTTGGTACGCATCGCGCGCCATTTGTAATGGTCGCCTTCGAGCCAGATCCTCGACAGGTTGTCGAAGCGGTGGTCCTCGGCGACATACGCGGGAATCAAGTGGCAATGGTAGTCGATGATCGGCATCTTGGCCGCATGGTCGTGGTAAAGACGCTGCGCAGTCTCGGTCTGCAACAGGAAATTGTCGTCGTTGAACTGTTTCATAAAAATAAAGGTATCGCGGTTAAATTTCTATGCGTATCAGGCTCTTTTTCACAATGTAAAATTAGTAACTTTCCGCCACTCGGAATATGAAAAATTACCGAATTAAATAGAATATTTGCCGTTTTGGTTGACCAATATACGGAAAAATTGTAAATTTGCCTACAAACAACGGAAAAACTTCAATTCTAATTTTATGAAAAACCCGATTATGTGGGTTGCAGCCCTCCTGACGGCCTCCTGCACACCCGCTTTGAAGGTCGAAGTCGCCAACACGACCCCGACCGAACGCGATGACGAAACCGTCGAAATCGCCTGGTCCGAAGTCGCCGCGCTCAAAGGCGTGACGCCGGACAACATCGTCGTCCTGAACGACGACAACGAGCAGATCCCCTCGCAGGTCCTCTTCCGCGGCGGAACGGAGCCGCAGGCGCTGATCTTCCAGACCGACGCCGACCCGATGGAAAGCAAGCGGTTCAAACTGGTCACGGGCCAGCGCGAGAACTACCCCGCCGAGGCGTTCGGCCGCACGGTTCCCGAACGTTACGACGACTACGCCTGGGAGAACAACAAGGTAGCCTACCGCCTCTACGGCCCGGCGCTCGAAACCTCTCCCGAGAAACTCGTCACTCCGGGCATCGACGTATGGGTGAAGTGCACCGACAAACTGGTGATCGACGAGTGGTACGCCCGGGGCAACTACCACCACAACTACGGCGACGGCATGGACTGCTACAAGGTGGGCGTGACGCTCGGTTCGGGCGCATCGCTGCCCTTCGCCGGCGGTAAATTCTGGATGATGGGACACAACTACGCCACGGCCCGGACGCTCGACAACGGCCCGATCCGCACTTCGGTCGAATTGACCTACGCCCCGTTCGATGTCGACGGCACGCCCGTGACGCTCACCAAGATCATCTCGCTCGACGCCAACCAGCGCTTCAACCGCATGGACAACATCTACGAAGGAGCATTCGCCGAGATGCCGATCGCCGCGGGCTTCGTGCGCCACGACGTGAAACAGATGCAGCGCGGCGAAGGCTGGATGGCCCTATGCGAGGCCGTTTCGGACTCGAAGAACCCCGCACGCGACGGCGACATCTTCCAGGGCGTGATCCTGCCGGGAGCCGAGATGCTTACGGACACGCTGGGCCACGCCGTAGCCGTCAAGGCCGTGAAACCCGGCCGGACGCTGACCTACTACGCCGGTTCGGGCTGGAGCCAGGGCGGCGTGGAGGACATGAAGGAGTGGATCGAAGAGATCGGGCAGGCGCAGGCCGCCGCCGTGACGCCGCTCAAAGTGACGGTCCTCAACTAAAAATCCGTCCAAAAAGGGCAGGCATGCCGTCCTGCTTTTTCCGAAAGGCCCGGTCCGACGACCGGGCCTTTCTCTGTCGGAACCCTTTCCCGAAGCGGGCGCAATCCGACTTGCGATTGTCCGGCTTTTTATGTATATTTGTAACTCCTATTTCACAAAAATCATGGACAGACAAAAGATCGTTACCTTCGGGGAGATCATGATGCGGCTCACGCCGCCCGATTACCTGCGTTTCAACCAGACGAACCTCTTCCGCGCCAGCTACGGCGGAAGCGAGGCCAACGTCGCCGTATCGCTGGCCAACTACGGCCTGCAAAGCGAATTCGTCACCCGCCTGCCGGACAACCGGGTAGCCGACGCCTGCATCGACGACCTGCGCCGCTACGGCGTACGGACGGACGGCATCCTGCGCGGCGGCAAGCGGCTCGGGATTTACTACATGGAGGAGGCCGCCGCGATGCGCTCGTCGCACGTCGTCTACGACCGCGCCGACTCGGCCTTCGACACCCTGCAACCGGGGATGATCGACTGGGACGGAATCTTCCGCGGAGCCTCGTGGTTCCACTGGTCGGGGATTTCGGCCGCGGTGAGCGCCGACACGGCGGCCGTGTGTGCCGAGGCGATTGCGGCGGCACGCGCGGCGGGACTGACCGTCTCGTGCGACATCAACTACCGCAAGAACCTCTGGAAATACGGCAAGGAGCCGCAGGAGGTGCTCCCGCCGCTGATGGAGCAGTGCGACGCCTTCTTCGGCACGGACGACGAATACGAAAAGGTGCTCGGCATGCAGCTGCCGCAGTTTGCGGCCCGCGACGCCGCCTACCGTCCCGATACGGCGGGTTACGAACGGGCCTCGGCGGAGGTTGCGGCGCGCTTCCCCCGCTGCCGGAGCATCGTCTTCGGACTGCGCAGCGTGTTGAGCGCCAACCACCACCTGATCTCGGGAACTCTCTACACGGGCGGACGTCTGCACTCCACGCGGGTTTACGACATCGACCCCGTGGTCGACTGCGTCGGCGTGGGCGACGCCTTCGTGGGCGGATTGCTCTACGGAATGGCCGCGCATCCCCACGACGCCCAGTTTGCGCTGGACTTCGGAACCGCGGCCTGCGCGTTGAAAAACACCGTGCCGGGCGACTACAACCAGTTCACGGCCGCAGAGGTCGAACAGCTGGCCCGCGGCTCCGTCTCGGGCCGCATCGCCCGCTAACCGGCGTAAGACGCCGGATTCAGGGTGCGGCCTTTTGGCCGGAACGCTGCTCCCCGGGCTCCGCGCCCGCACGGCCAAAAGGCGGGATTGGCAAAGCGGCCGGTTGGCCGGAACGCTGTTCCCCGGCTCCGCGCCCGCACGGCCAAAAGGCGGGATTCAGGGTGCAGGGCGTTTCGTAATGCCATTTACCCCCCTCCATATGCAAAAAAGCCCGGCTTTCCAGCCGGGCTTTTTTCATAACGCCTGCCGAACGGGCGGCAGCGCAACTCCGTTCAAAGAGCGGGACCGGCGAACCATCGCCGCTGAATCCCCGCCCGTCAAGCGGCTATTCGATGCCTTTCACCTGCTTGTAAAGGGCATTGTAGGTGTTGTACTTCTCCATGATGCCGGCCTCGTCGCGCAGACGGAAGCAGATGGATTTGAGGAACTCCAGCGTATCGACATCGTCGGGTTTGATCTGGTGCGCCTTCTCGAACCAGGGCACAGCATCCTTGTAGACATCGTTGACGACTTTCAGATCGGCGTCGTAAACCGCCTGGCTGCTGTACTGCTTCTCGTTCATCTCCTTGTTGAGCGCGTCGCCCTTGATCGTGTAGAACACACCCAGGTAGTAGTTGCCTTCGAACAGGTCGGGCTTCAGCTCCACGACCTTCTTGAACGATTCGATGCTCTGGTCGTAGTCCTTCAGCGCATAGAAGATACGGCCGCGGCCGAACCAGAGGTCCACGTTCGACGGGTTGTCCTCGATGGCCTTGTCGATCAGCGCGATCAGGTCGGCGGGGTCGCCCACGCCCTGCTCCGCGGTGTAAAGCTGCATCAGGCCGTCGAGAATGCGCTCGTTCTTCGGGAACTTCCCGATACCCGTCAGCAGCACGTCCTTCGCTTTCATAATATTTCCCTTGTCGAGGTCCTTCTGTCCGTAGAGGCAGTGGAAGAGGTAGTAATAGATATTACCCTCCTCGTCGGCATAGCCCAGGTCGATGGCCTTGGTCAGGTACTCGCCGCCCTTGGCGAACGACTTGGGGTTGTTCGAGCCGTCGACGGTCAGCAGGTAGCCCGCATAGTAGAGCAGCGCGGGGTCGGCCTTCTCGTAAGCCGGGCTGGACTGCGCCTCGAAAGCCGTCACGTAAGCGTCTGCAGCCTCGACGTAGTTGCCCGAGTCGATGCCGACGTTGCCCACCTGCGAGCAGAAGTCGCTGACCTGCTTCAGACCCTCCTTGACCTTCTCGGCCGTCTTGGGATCGAGTTCATAAGCCTTGTTGTAAGCCTCGATGGCCTTCTTGGGAGCGTCTTTCAGCACCCATTTGCTCTGCTTCCACGTCACGACCTTGTTGTCCTTGACGTAAGCCGTGAAATAGGGATACACCCATGCGTCGTACTCCGTGCCGTTGAGCGTCTCCTTCGTCGTCGACTTGGGTTCGCCGACAGCCAGTTTCAGCATCGTCGGTTCCATGTTGGCGAAGATGCTCTTCGTAGGCTCCACGGCCACCTCGTAGAAAGCCTTGCCGCGGGCGAGCCACGTTGCTGCCTTCGCCGCCTTCTTCTCGTTGGCGATGTCGGCGTCGCTCTTTTCGATCTTGGCGAGAAGGGCTTCCTTGTTCACTTTCTGGGCTTTCACGGCGGGAACTGCCACGAGCAGCGCCGCAAGAGCCGTCAAAATCGTTTTCTTCATGGTAAACTGAAATTTTAAAGTTTTTGTTGTTTCTTTTTCTTATTCCTCCGCGGGGGCGGCTCCGGGGGTTTCGCCTCCGGTCTCAACGCCTTCCGCGGGCTGCACTTCCTCCTCTTCCCCGGCAGCCGGCACGGCCATCACCGAAGCAATGGCGTCGCCCTCGCGGAGGTTGATGATACGCACGCCCTGCGTAGCGCGGCCCGCGAGGCGGATCTGGCTGACAGCGGTGCGTATGGTGAGTCCCGAACGGTTGATGATCATCAGGTCGTTGTCGTCGGTGACGGCCTGGATCGATATGAGTTTGCCTGTCTTTTCCGTAATGTTGATGGTCTTCACGCCCTTTCCGCCGCGGTTGGTGATGCGGTATTCGTCCAGATCGGTACGCTTGCCGTAGCCGTTCTCGCTCAATACCAGCACGTCCTGCTTCGAATCGGGTTCCACGCAGATCATGCCGACCACCTCGTCCCCGTCCTCGATCGAGATGCCGCGCACTCCGGCGCCGACACGCCCGATCGGACGCACCGTCGATTCGTTGAAACGGATGGCCTTGCCGTCGCGGGCGGCGATCATCACCTCGGCATTGCCGCTGGTGAGCTTGGCCTCGATCAGCTGGTCGCCCTCGCGGATGACGATGG
>ERZ832317.2264-NODE-2264-length-22619-cov-8.215121_pt1 | contig 22619 bp, 19 predicted proteins | sample MGYA00519695_ERZ832317 | MGnify/ENA primary metagenome ERZ832317 (study PRJEB31850, sample SAMEA3708726) | human gut metagenome | biome: human gut; feature: human-associated habitat; material: faeces | place: China | collected 2014 ...
CTGCACCTGTGCCGAGCTACTTATATTCACCACTGGTACCACCATACTTTTGTGCCTATATCGTATTCGAAATCAGCACAAAAGTCAACTTTTGCCTTGGTCTGCCGGGAATCCGGCAATGGACAGATACGCCCGCGCAGGATTTCAGGGGGTCAATCCGAGAACGCCAGCGGCGTAAAGTCTGTGCTGCCTGCCAGCAGGTCGTCCAGCGCTATGACGCCGTAGACGTCCCAGTTCATCGGCCGGGTGTAGGTCGTGCCGTCCTTGTCCACGTCGTGTACCGTGCCGGTTTTGGTGTCGTAGGCGGCCAGCACGCGGCCCTGCTGAGCGTCCAGGATGCGGATATTCCGCACGTCCTTGCCAGGCACATAGCGCTGCTGGGTCAGCTCGGTTTTCACGCCGTCGCGGCAGAAATACTGGCGGGTCACATTGTCGCCTGTGCCGTTGCCGTTTTCATCGCAGCCGCACTCGTCCACCCACACCAGCCAGCCGTCGGCAAAGCCGGTCAGGGAGTAGTAGCACTCCCACCCGTCGCGGGTGGTGGGAAAGCCGTCGGCCACAGGGGTCAGGGTATCCACCGCCGCGTCCACAAAGCCGACTTCCCCGCTTTGGTAGTTGCAGTTGGCAAGGCCGCTGCGGCTGCCCTCGGTCAGGATTTGATAGTCGTTTTGGTAGCTGATCAGGTCGCGCTTCTCCATGCCGTCCCCGGTCACAAACACAGTGCCCGCATCGCGTTCATAGCGCTGTTGCGGTGTACAGCTCCCATCGGTCAGATCCACTGTGCAAATCTGTATTGCCTTGGTTCGGGCGTCTGTTGACTGTATCGTCTTGGCAAAGGTCATTTGCCGACCGCTGACCTCCAACAGCGTATACATTTCGGGGCAGTACTCCCCTGTTCCGTCTGCCAGGTCGTCCCATGTGTAGATTCTTTGCATCTGGCCGCCTGCTGTATCCACAGCCCACAGCGTCTGATGGCGGTTATCCTCGTCCAGCAGGCTGTAATAGAGGTTCACATCGTCCACAGCCACGCCGCGGCCCACGACGGACTGGCCCGGCTCAATGGTTGCCAGCACGGTGCGCCGGGTGTGGTCGGAATTGATTTGTTCCCAGCTGTAATAGCTGGTTTCCTCGTTGTAATAGAAATTCAGCAGATAGACTTCGTCCCCATCGCCGTAGCAGAGGGTGGTGTTTCCATCGCTCCACGCGGGGCAGGTGTCGCTGTTGTGGGCGCAGCCGGGCAGGTTGCAGACAGGGCGCGCATCACCGGTCTGCTCGTCGATGGCATAGATCAGCGCACGACCCATCGTGTCGGTGTAGTTGATTTCCCAGTCGTTGAACACCTGATAATACACGCCATCGGCAGCAGCAGTCAGCAGCCGCAGGGCGCCGCTGCCGATGCTTTGCGGCTGCTCGGCGGGGGCCGCTGTGGCTTCCGTGGCCGCAGTCGGTGTCGGCGTGCTGTCCGCTGCGGCCTGTCCGCAGGCTGTCAGGGCCAGCGCCAGCGCGGCAGTGATAGCAAGATATTTCTTCATGATATTTCCTCCCCGTATTGTGTGTTCAGTGCTGCAAAGGTCTGCGGCGTCATGCTGGCAGCGGAGAGCGTCACGCTGTACCCGCTGGCGTTCGCCACGGCGTAGACCTGCGCGGTCTCACTGTAGCCTGCTGCGCCGAAATCCCGCACGGCTGTGCCCCAGTCCGGGTACTGCCAGTCGGTAAACTCGTCCAGCCCCAGCAGGGCGCAATACTGCGCCACAGCGTCATCAGCCAGCGTATCACCCTGCCCTAAATCGTTCTGATAGTTAAAATACAGCGGTGCATCATCATCGGAAAGAATCAGCTGGATATACACATGCTCGGTATCCGCGCCTGTGTAGATTTCTTCCGGGCGGCGCACCAGCTGCGTCAGGCCGCAGGGCGCAGTGTACAGCTCCCAGCTGCCGTAGTCCAGGCGGCAGACCGAGAGCGCGGCGGCATAGCTGTCATCGCACAGCAGCCCGGCCTCGTGCAGGGCGCGCAGCGTCCGGCGGGCGCGGGCCAGTGCACTGCCGTCCATCGTGCCCGCCGTCCAGCTGCCGTCCCAGAGGCTGTTGCTGCCGAGCGGCACCTTCGTCACATGCTCGGCGGCGTAGAGGGTGCAGGCTGTGGCGTTGGCCCGCCCGGTTGCCGAAAAGCACTCCCCGTCCGTGCGGGTGTGGGGCGCGGCCAGCAGTGCGCGATCCCACAGGGCGAACACCACCAGCGGCAGCGCCAGACTGCACAGCACCACAGCGGCGCACCGCAGGAAGGGGCGCAGCGTATCAGCTTTGCGTGTCATTGTCAGCCTCTCTTTCGTTCGGCAGCACCTCCGGCACGGCGATGGTCACGGTCGTGCCGACATGCTCGGTGCTGGTGATTTCCAGCTTTGCCCCGTGTGCCCCGGCAATGCGGGCACAGAGCGCCAGCCCGATGCCGCTGCCGCCGTCGGCCCGGCTGCGGGACTTGTCCACCATGTAAAATGCCTCGGTCACGCGGGGCAGATCGGCGGCGGGGATGCCGCAGCCCGTATCCGTCACGGTGAAAACCGCCTGCCCGGCGCGGCGCTCACACCGCAGGGTGATGGCTGCACCCTCGATGCCCTGACAGGCGCGCTGGGCATTGAGGGTCAGGTTGCGCAGCATATCCACCCACAGGCTGCGGTCTACCTGCACCACGCACCCCGCGCTGATGACACGCGGCACGGGCGTACTGCCCTGCGGCAGGCTGCGCACGGTCTGCAGCAAAAGCCCGGCATCCTGACAGGGCACCAGCTCCAGCGCCCCGGCCTGATCCAGCCCCATCAGCGCCAGCAGACTGCGGCTCAGGTTTTCCAGCCGCTGGGTCTCGTGGTAGATGTAGCCCGCTGCCTCCCGCTGGGTCTCAGTGTCATCGGGCCGGGCGCGCATCAGATCGGCATAGCCGAGCATCGCGGTCATCGGGGTCTTGACCTCGTGCGTAAATGCCGCAATAAAGTCCTGCTGGCTCTGCGTTGTTTTCGATAATTCGTTGATCTTGCCTTCCACCGCTGCGGCCATTGCATCAAAGCTGCGGCTCAGCGCGCCGATTTCATCATCGGTCTTGACCTGAGTGCGCTGGGTGTACTCCCCATCGGCAATTTTCTCGCTGGCCGTCTGCAGCGCAGTCAGCGGGCGGGTCACGCGGCGGCTGAACAGCACAGCTGCCCCGCCGCCCAATACCAGCAGCGCCGCCGATGCCGCCAGCCACGCCCGCAGCTGGGCGTCACGGGTGGCGAACACCGCGCTCACATCGTAGGCGCAGAGCATATCGGCCCGCACACCGGGCAGGTCCAGCGGCTGGGTCAGCAGCAGATACCACCGCCCGGCCGCCCGGGTCAGCTGCCAGGCGTTTTCGCCGTCCGTCAGGGCCTGCTTCAGTGCGGTGCGCGGCAGAGCCGCAGGCAGGCCGGAGTAAAGTGCATATGCACCGTCCAGCCAGAGTGCCATGCTGCTGCCCGCATCGGCGGTCTGCTCGGCATACTGCTGGGCCGCGGACGCCAAAATGTAATTTTCAAACTGCGCACTGTCCGTGGCCTGAAAGATGATGCGTTCAAGCGCGTATTTTTCTTTTTCCTGCTGGGCCTGCAGGGCCGTGCGGGTGCTGGCCAGACTGCCGGAAAAGCTCTGCCCTGTCAGCAGCAGCCCTGCCGCGCTCAGCGCGCAGGACAGCAGCGCAATGCAGCCCAGAGATAGCTTGGTTGCAAATTTCATCACTGTTTCCTCATACCAGATCGCGGCCCTGTAGCGTCACCTGCACCCAATCCTGACTGCCCGCCAGATAGTCCTTAACCGAAATGATTCCGTACTCTCCACGGCAGGTGGTAAAGCTGTAGGGTGCGCCGTCCGTGCCGATGTCATTTGTCGTGTAGTAGATTTCGCCGTATTTCACAAGCAGCATCGTGTCGCTGGCCGCCACAATAAACGGGCTGCGCTCCACCGCCTGATCCTTGAGCCATGTGGTCGGCAGCGGGGTGTAGACGCCGGTCTCAGGGTTCAGCAGCCCCTCGCTGTCATCGCGCACCATCACAGGGATCCAGCCGTCCAGCCTTGCGCCTTCCACGACACCGTATGATACTCCCTGCAGGTCAAGCTGTCGGGTTTGGGCTGTGCCCGCAGTCAGGTCAAATTTTGTCACCAGCCCCGATTCGTTCAGCACATAGGCCGCACCGTTGTGGACAAGCTGGACATTGCCCGCATTGCCGCCCCATGTCATGTCGGTGTCGGTCATTCCGCCCGCCGTATCCAGCAGACAGAGGTTTTTCGTCTGCTCTTTCTGCGCCTCTTCGTCGGCGGCCAGCCATGCGCGCAGCTCCTCATCCGTGGCGGCCGCTCCGGCCGAGTTCAAGGGCTGCTGCTGATAGCCTCCACTGTGCTGCAAAACGATTTTGTCCTGCCAGCAGCCTAAGGCGAAATAGTCCTCGCCGTCCGGTATGCTGCGGGTAAAGAAGCACACCGCACCGCCCTCATCCAGACGCAATACGGAATATTTGTCATATCCGCGCACAAATGTATACAGTGCTGTGCCATCCGTGTACCAGATATAGGCACTGGTCAAATCGGGCAGGTCATCACCCTCGGCCACACGGCGGCGGTCACTGCCGTCCGGATTGCTCACATCCAAATAGGCGCCGTCACTCTCATTGTAACGGCCATCCACAAGCCAGTAAAGCCGGTCACCCACGGGCAGCAGCATGGCTTTCGGCACGCAGCCGTTCCGGATGGCCGTCATGTAGGCCGGGCAGCTTTCATCCGCATGGCTGCAGCCGAGCTTTTTGCAGAGAATACGCTGCTCGCCCGTGGAAAAATCAATCGTTGTTGCATAGTATTGTCCGGCATCGTCAATGTTCATCGCGCTGTAGACGGCATCTTGGCCCACCGCCGCGCCCCAGGTCGTGTAAATGGGTGTAAGTGTGTCCTGCACGGCGGGTGTTTCTGTGGTGGGCTCTGCAGTCTGCGCGGGTGCGGCGGCTGTCTCGGTGGTCGTGCCTGCAGGCATGTCCTGCGGCGCGGCCGTGCAGGCCGTCAGTGCCAGCGCCAGCAGACAGGCGGTCAGCCTTGTGGTGTGTTTCATCGTAGTTATCCCCCTTTGTTTGTTGTACCCCCAGCATAGTGCAGGATTGTTTCCGGTTGGTTACAGCTTCGTCACGGGCGGGTTACATTTTATTCCTTTTCCAGCATATACCCGATCTGCCGCACGCTGCGCAGGCGGTCGCCAAGGTTCAGCTTGCGGCGCAGGCGGGCAATGTGGGTGTCAAGCGTGCGGGTGTCACAGCCCGTGCCGTCATCGCCCCAGACGGTTTCGTACAGGTAATCCCGGTACAGCGCCCGGCCCCGGTTGCGCAAAAATAACAGAAGTAAGTCATATTCCTTGCGGGTCAGGTGCATTTCCTCCTCACCGCGCAGCACACGGCAGGCCGCAGCGTCCACCGTGTACTCCCACATCGTGTAGACGGCGGTGCTGCGCCCGGCGCGCCGCAGCACGCTTTCCACCCGGGCCACCAACTCGGTAGGGGCAAACGGCTTGACGATGTAATCATCCGCGCCGCTGTTCAGCCCGCGCACCCGCTCAGCCACAGCGTCCTTCGCCGTGATGAAGATGCAGGGTGTGCCCGTGGGCCGCAGGTACGCCAGCAGATCGTACCCGTCCAGATGGGGCATCATCACATCGAGCAGCACCAGATCATAGCGGTTCTTTTCCAGCAGATTTGCCGCCGCGCGGCTGTCGGTCACGGCCTGACAGCGGTAGCCCGCCTCCGTCAGGATGCGCCGCACCAGCATGGCAATGGCGGCTTCATCGTCCACAATCAAAATCGGATTCATATTGCAATCCTCCCTTATACCCCCATTGTACAACAAAATGTTACAGCTTGGTGAACTTTTGGCCAAAATTTGCAAACCCGATTTGCACACTGCCCCACGCGGATCGTTTTGCCCTTACAAAAAGCTCCATTCCCTTATTTGCGGTGCAAATCTAAGGGAATGGAGCTTTTTATTTTAAACTGTCTGCAAAGAAATTTTTCTCTCTCCTCAAGCGTGCAGCCTGCGGATCAGTTTAAATGCCACTTCATGTTCCAGCACAAGCGGCTTATCAATGGCGCCGCTTTTGGCTGACGCGGCGCTTTGCTTTGCATTCCGGCGGGATTGCTGGTATAATAAATATATCCCATCGGGCCGCCTGTGCGGCTAAAGAAAGGTCTCCGCTATGGAAACATCCCCTCAGGGCACGGCCCTGTTTCATCTGCCCGGTCTGTTTGAGTTTTATGACTTGTATGCGGCGTTTTTGCCGCTTTACCGTGCGCATAGGGAATATTTTTACGACTGGTGCGCCATCGGTTCGATCTACGGCGCACCGTCTGACTGCTTATGGGCGGGCGGCCGGGTCGAGTACAGTGACCGCACCCCACGCGAGGTGCTGGCGCTGACGCAGGAGTACGGCATCTCGGCGCGGCTGACCCTCAGCAATTCATTGCTGCGCCCGGAACATCTCACAGACCCGGACTGTAATGCGCTCTGCAGGCTGTTTCAGGAACAAAGTAACCCCCAAAACGGCGCCATTGTTCATGCTGAACTGCTGACGAAGTACCTGAAAAAGAACTATCCATCGCTGTATCTTGTCTCCTCAACCACAAAGGTGCTGACAGACTTCAATGATCTGCAGCGGGAGCTGGCGCGGCCGGAGTTTCGCTATGTCGTGCCGGATTTCCGGCTGAACCGGGCGCTTGACAAGCTTGCAGTGCTGCCCCAGTCCCAGAAGGACAAGGTGGAGTTTCTCTGCAATGAGTGCTGCTGGTTCGGATGCGCAGAACGCAGGGCCTGCTATGAGGCCGTCAGCCGTAAAAATCTGGGGCTGCCCGGCCCGGAGCATCACTGCAGCGCCCCCGGCGCAGCAGGCGGGTATCGCTTCTCCCGGGCGATGGCAAACCCCGGCTTTATCGGCATCGAGGCTATTCGGGAGACATACCTACCGATGGGCTTCACCCAATTCAAGATCGAGGGGCGCGGCCTTGGCAGTGCGCTGATCCTTGAATTTTTGCTCCACTACCTGACTAAGCCGGAATACCAGCTGGCTGTCCGTGAGGAACTGTATCTGGACAATATGCTGGATCTTTTCTGACCGGCTTTGTGCTGAGCTTTGTGATGAGCCGGGGAAAGCTGTTTGCATTTTTCTCCGATTTGCGTTATAATGGCAAAAAACAACAAAAAGCAGGAGACCGCCATGAACAAACTACTACTCATCAGCGCTATGCAATATGACTTTCACACGCTTTTAAAGGTGGCGGATATCTGCGGCTTTACCGGGGAAATCGGCTTTCACGATGCTGAGGACGGTTATCTGCTCACCTTCCCTGACAACGATGGCCACGCCGACCGCCGCATTGCGGAGTACCGCAGCCGCCTTCGCGACCTTGAACATAATATCTGGAACCGCTGAAAGCGTATCCTGCCATTTTTATCTCTGCCAAGTGCGCCTTGCTCTTGGCAGATTTTTTTGTGCCGTATGTTACCCCAGCGCCACATCAAGCACCATCATCACACTGAAGCCAACGGCAAAGAATACTGTGCCGAGGTTAGAGTGCCGTCCCTGCGACATTTCGGGGATCAGCTCCTCCACCACGACATAGAGCATCGCACCCGCCGCAAAGCTCAAAAGGTAAGGCAGTGCCGGTATCACAAGCTGTGCGGCCAGAATCGTCACCACTGCGCCGATTGGCTCAACCACGCCCGAAAGCACACCGCCTGCAAAGGCCTTGCCCTTGCTCTCCCCTTCGGCGCGCAGGGGCATCGAGATGATGGCGCCCTCCGGGAAATTCTGTATGGCTATGCCAAGGGACAGGGCCAGCGCGCTCGCTGCGGTGATCTGTGCGTTGCCTGCGAGAAAGCCAGCGTACATCACACCGACTGCCATGCCCTCCGGGATATTGTGCAGGGTCACCGCCAGCACCATCATTGTAGTGCGGCCCAGTCTGCTTTTTGGCCCCTCAGCCTCCTCACTGCCGATATGCAGGTGGGGTATTAGATGATCCAGGGCAAGCAAAAACAGCACGCCGAACCAAAATCCCGCAAACGCCGGGAAAAAGGCAAAACGCCCCAACCCCTCCGACTGTTCGATTGCCGGGATCAGCAGACTCCAGACCGATGCCGCCACCATCACTCCGGCGGCAAAGCCTGCAAGTGAGCGCTGCACCAGATTCCCCAGCGCGCGCCGCATAAAAAATACGCACGCTGCGCCCAGCGATGTACCCAAAAAGGGAATCAGAATCCCCCAAAAAGTTTCTGTCAATGAAGTCGCCTCCTTTTATAATATATAGACATAAACACAGGTACTTTATACCCTTTCCTGCCCCCCGCAGGCACAGTCACTTCGCTTTACGGCGGTCAAACACAGCCAGCCTGTTTTGCTTTTGTGTACCGCAATGTCACAAAAGCCCGCTTGCTCAAGATATGCTTTCAGCTCAGTATCCTTGTAGATGGTCATGCCATCAATGATTTCTGTCCATTTTTTGTCTTTGTCCGTGTCGCCGTTGACTTCATTGCAGATGAGGAAGGTGCCGCCCGGCTTCAAAACCCGCCAAACCTCCCGGAAACATTTTGCAAGATCCGGCCAGAAATAGACGGTTTCAAACGCTGTGACTGCATCGAACCAATCGCTGGCAAAAATGATGCGCTGCACGCTGCCCTGCCAGATGACACAGCGATCCCTTTGAATCGCCTCTGCATTGAGACGGCGGGATTTTTCGACGCTGACAGCGGAGTAATCCACACCCTTTACGATGCCGCGCGGACACCTTTTCAGCAGCCGTTTGATATTCGCTCCGCCGCCGCAGCCGCAGTCCAGCACCTTTGCGTCCGGCGCAAGATGCAGAAAGTGAAGCCCCCACAGCGCCACGGGGGTGTGAGCAAGGTTCATCATGGTGACCATCAGCCTGCCGCCAAAGCCTTTGGGGTCTCTTGTATTTTCAAAAAATGACATTGTTATTCTCCTTTCGATTTTTTACACTCTGCGTAGGTAAGCGGAATGGAATTCTGCAAAACAACACTTTTGCAAACGGTCCAGCCGTTTTGCTGCAAAAATGCCAGATACGCAGCACTCGTCCATCTGCTGTGCAGCGGAAAACCTGTAATTTTCAGCGCAAGGGCCTGAAGATTTCCCCAATGGGAATTCTCTGCATGGGTAAAGGTAGGAGCAATCAGCGTGCCATCGTTTTTAAGCACACGGCGAAACTCGATGAGGGCTTTCTCAGGATGCGGCACAATGTGCAGTGCATTGCAGACAATGACAACATCAAAGGACTGGTCAGCATAAGGCAGATGGAACATATCCTGCACAGAAAAATACAGCTTGGAGGAAAAATTACCCCGCTTTGCCTGCGCGATCATCGCTGCGGAGGAGTCGGTAGCCTCAATGTGGTCGGCAGAACACAGGAGATGCTTTGCCACCTGCCCTGTGCCGGTGGCTACCTCCAAAACGGTTTTGTGCCACACAGCAGGGCGAAGCAGCGCATATAATTGATCATAGGCTATTGCATTCTTACGCATAAAGCGGTCATACCTTGCTGCATTTCTGTCCCAAAAATTCTTTTTCGTAATGCTCAGCTCCTTGGTTTACATCAACTAACTGCTGCTTATTTGAAAAGCTGCCCGCCGGCAGCATGGCAGCTTGTATATGCGGGTTAGAATAATCTAACCGCTGGATCGTAAAAAAGCTGCCTGCAACCAAAACGGTGCACCAGCAACGATTCTACGATAGTTCGGTCATATAATAGCAGTCTGGCACCCAAATGTCAATAGGGTGCTAAAGGTGCTTTTGTGCGTTTGAATTTCAACAAAAATTTATAGCGGGCAGTGCGTTTTACACTGCCCGCTATAGGGATGCTTACTTTAACCGTTTTCGTCCTTGGGAATGGCCAGATTCAAGAGGATGGCAACGAGTGCGGCGGGCACAATGCCAGAGCCGCCGAATACCAGAGAGAGCATCTGCGGTGCATGTGCAAGGATGCCGTTGTTGGCACCGATGCCGTAGCCGAGACCGAGCGCTACAGAGACGATGCTCAGGCTGCGCGGGGTCAGCGGCTCGCGGGTGATGAGCTGAATACCGCTCACCACGATGGAGGAGAACATCATGACCGCTGCGCCGCCCAGCACCGACTGCGGCATGATCGAGACGAGCGCGCCCAGCTTGGGCACCAGACCGCAGAGAATCAGGAAGATGCCGCCGGTGGCCAGCGCAAAGCGATTGACGACCTTGGTCATACTGACAAGGCCGACATTCTGGCTGAAGGAGGTGTTGGGCAGCACGCCGAACAGTGCGGCAAAGCTGGAGCCGATACCATCGCAGATGACGCCGCCGGACAGCTCGGTGTCGGTGGCCTCGCGGTCCATGCCGCCCATGATAACGCCGGAAATATCGCCCACGGTTTCGACCGCCGTGACGATGAACATAATCATGACCGGTGCAATTGCGCGCATATCAAACACCGGCTTGACCGGCATCAGCTCGGGCAATGCAAACCATTTGGCCTCGGCCACCTTATTCCAGTTCAGCACCCATGCCTTGGTGTAGGCAACGCCCTCGGCGTTCAGCGCCGTGGTGGGCAGAACAAGGCCCATGAGAAACGCTGCAATGTAGCCGCAGATGATGCCTACCAAAATCGAGGAGGAATTCAAAAAGGTGCTGCCGGAGTGTTTGCAGATCAGGATGACGACCAGCACAAAGATGGCGAGCAGCAGGTTTTCGACCGAGCCGAAATCCTGCGCGGTGTTGCCGCCGCCGAAGGAGTTTACGCCGACCGAGATCAGGCTCAGACCGATGGAAAGCACCACCGTGCCGGTAACGACAGAGGGCAGCAGCTTGCGCAGTGGCTTTAGAAAGAAGCCCAGCACGGTCTCAAACAGGCCGCCAATCAGGGACGCACCCATGATCGCGCCGTAGGCCAGCACACCGCCGCCCATCGAGGCTGCGACCGAGCTGAACACCCCGATGAAGCCGGAGGAGGTACCCATGATGATAGGCACCTTGCCGCCGATGGGGCCGATGGAATACAGCTGAACCAGTGTGACGATGCCCGCCACAAGCATGGCATTCTGCAGCAGTGTGACGCGCAGGTCGGCAAATTCGCCGCCGGCCAGACCGCAGGCACCCGTGATGATAAGCAGCGGCGTAAGGTTGCCGACAAACATCGCCAACACATGCTGCATGCCCAGCGGCAGTGCCTGCTTCAGGGACATCTTGCCTTCAAAGCGGAAGGCTTCGGGGGAAAGATCGTTTTTCTTCATTCCGCAACTCCTCAGATAGAACCTATTACAATATAACATGTACCGCCAAAGCGGAAGGGCATACCGCCCTATTTACACATTATACCATCCCCTGCCCTGTGATTGCAATTCCATCAGCCGCCGCAGCAAAAATTTTGTGTGTTTTTGAAGAAGGCTGAACGGTCAAAAAACCTTGATCACCTGCTGCTTTCCGTGCAAAGTGTAGTGTACGGTCAGGCCGTCGTCTGCATCCACGGTGCAGTTTTCGGCGTGGTCGGTCAATTCCCGCAGGGCGTTGTATTGGCGGCGCATCTCATCCGTATAGCGGCTGGGCATATCGGAGGTGAGCAGGATGCCGCTGAACAGCGCGTTGACCCGGGCCAGGGTCTGCTTTTGCTGTGCGGTCAGCTTGCAGTTTTCCTCGCGCAGGAAGAAGACATCGGGGTCGCTGCCGTAGGCGCGTCCGTTAAGCTGGCGGCGGAAAATCGTGTTGCCGATGGACTGCTTTGTAGAGACTCGCTCGCGGTGGAAAAGCCGCATATACCATACATCGTCCCAGTCCAGCCCTACATCACACCCAACGCGGCAGTAGTCAACGATACCAAAGGCAGGCATGACCGGCACACCGCAGCCTAAAATCAACTTGTCGCCGCACCATGAGCGCAGCAGTGCCATGGCGCGCTGCATCCGGCCTGCGCGGGATTCCCGGTCGTTGCCGAACGGTGCTGCGCCGTAGAGAAAGTCCAGCTTGACAAGGTCGAAGCCCCAATCCTGCAGGACGCGGTCAAAGACCTGCTTGAGGTAGGCCTGCACCTCCGGGTGGTCAATGTCCAGCGCATAAAAGCTGCTCCAGTTGCAGCCGCAGCACCAGGGCTGACCGTCCACCTGCAGCAGCCAGTCCGGGTGATTTTTGCAGAGCAGGGATTCCTTTTCACAGACAAACGGTGCCAGCCACAGCCCGGCCAGAAAGCCGCTTTCATGCGCTGCATCCGCCAGCGAACGCAGCCCGTTGGGGAATTTGGCAGGGTCAGGCTCCAGCCAGTCTCCTACCTTGCGCTCCCATCCATCGTCGATCTGAAAGAGATCCCCTGTGCGGAAAAGCGTTTTGCAGCCGTTGAGGTCTTCCTGAATCGAGGACTCATCAATGTTCTGGTAGCGGTTATACCAGCTGGAATACCCGGCCAGCCTGTGCGCGGTGCGGGGGCGGCAGCCCAGCGCCGCAAACCATGCGTCAAACACCTCGTCCTCGGTACCCTCGGCAAAAAAGAGGGAGAACGCAGGAAAGCTGCCGCCGGTATGCTGTACCCCGGCGCAGTCGCGCTCAATGCGCAGCTGTGCGGTGCGGCTGTCATAGGAAAAGATCGTGTAGCCCGGTGTCTCGTCCAGACTGGCCAAAAGGCGGTAGGTCTTTCCGCACCGGAAATAGCAGTAGGAGAAGCCGTGGCTCTCTCCCCTCTTGCCGCTGTAGGGAACAAAATGATAATCGCCGTAACGGTCAAAGCTGTATTTTTCCAAAAGGAATTTCGGAACATGCTCAACACCGTGCTGCCGGTCCCATTTGCCAAGCTCGGGGCAGGCGGTCCATGTCTGATAGCCGTTCATGAAGAGCTTTTCATCGTCTGCCATCTCCCACGGCAGCGCAGCAACAGCATTTTGCAGCACCCCGGCGGGCAGCTCTGCCCTCAGGCAGACAGCACCGCTGCGCGGGGTGATGGCTGCCGTGCCGTCAAAACGGCCGCTGTCTGTTGCGGCATACCACTGCATCTCAGCCATTTTGGGCCCCCTCCCTGTGAAGCGCGGCGCTGATTTCGGCTGCGCGGTCATCCGTCAGGGTGAACCTGCGGCGGAACAGTACAAGTGCTGCCGCAAGGACGGCCATAGGCAGCACGGTCATCATGAGCCGCAGCCCGAGCAGTGTGCCGGCGCTCTGGGCGGTGATAGGGCCGGTCTCCTCGGCATTGCCGGCCAGCCCGATCAGATCCAGACCGATGCCGGTCAGAAAAACCGCAACGCCGGACGCAGCCTTTACAACAAAGGTCTGCATCGAGAAGATGACGCTTTCCTCACGGCGCCCGGTCTTGAGCTGGCCGTAGTCCACGCTGTTGGAGAGGAAAAGAGTCGTCAGTACGCTGAGCATGCCGTTGCAGGCAAACACCACCACGCCCGGCACGCAGAGCAGTGCCAGACTGCCGGAAAAGCCCGTCAGGCAGAGCAGGAGCAGCACAGCATAGCCGCCCAGCGCGAGGCCAAGGCTTACTGTAAATACGGCAGTATTGCTGAGCTTTTTGCGCAGCACCGGATAGAGAACCATCATGCCGAGGATCTGTGCCGCGCCGCCGATGGTCGAGAACAGTGTGTAGCTGGCCTTCCAGCCTGTGCCGCCGAAATCGTACTTGAAGAAATAGATGATAAAGTTGGAGGTCAGATACAGCGCCGAGTTGATTAAAACGATGCTGCCTACGACCACAAGCGCCTGATCGTTGGAGAACAGCGCCTTGAACATCTCGCCGACGGTGGCGGTCTTTATCTCGGCGCTGCCGGTCTCCTTGACGCTGGCGCAGCAGATCGCCTCGGTAACCACAAAGATGACGGCCACGAGCAGTGCTACCCAGCGGAAGCCGACGCGCTCGCTGTCGCCGCCCAAGGCACCCACCAGCAGCATGGTAAACATCGCAATGAGCGCCGAGCCGACACCCGCACAGGTGCGGCCTACGACCGACAGGTTTTCGCGGTCGGCCGGGGTGCGGGTCACAGCGGGGATCATAGACCAGTAAGGAATGTCCATCATCGTGTAGGTGACGCCCCACAGGATATAGATGACACTGAAGTAGACCATCATGCCGGCACCCTCCAGCACCGGCGCGGCAAACAGCGCGTAGAGAACCACCGCATTCAGGACAGTGCCGCTGAGAATCCACGGCCGGAACCGTCCCCAGCGGGTGCGGGTCTTGGCCACCAGCACCCCCATAAAGGGATCGTTGAAGGCGTCAAACACACGCGCGATCATCAGAATCAGGCCGACAAAGGTGGCAGGCAGGCCCAGTACATCCTGATAATAGTACATGACATAGGAGGCAGACAGCGCGTAGACCATATCTTTGCCCACTGCGCCGATGCCGAAGGCGGCTTTTTGCTTTGTTGTCAGTTCCATACTGCACACTCCTTCTTTGTGACGGTAAATTCTACGGTGACGGGCGCACACTGCGGGGCCGAGACGGTCAGCGCGGCGGAACCTGTCTGCCCGACTGTGCGCAGACAGGTTCCGCCCATGCCGCCCTCAGCGGTTGCCGCCGCAGGGCCGACCAGCGCGGCGGCACCGGTCGCGGCAAAGGTCAACGGCAGTTGTGCATAGACAGCGGGGCTGCCGTTTTCATCAAGGATCCGCACCCGAACCCCGGCCATATCGTAGGTGTCACCCTCCTGCAGGACGGTGGCGGAGGGCGTCACCTCAAGATGCAGCCGGTGGCTGGGGCAGAGCGTGACGCTCTTTACCACGGTATCTCCGTTTTTGGCATCGAACCGCCAACGCGTAGCCGCGCCGCCCCAGTTGCCGACATACTTGCCGTACAGCGCCACACCGTCCGCAAAGCTCATCTTATAGCGCACCATGCACCACGCCAGCTTCAGCTTGTAGCGCAGCGGCAGCCCGGCCAAGCCGTAGCGCCCGGCTGCAAGCAGACAGTCGCGCAGCGTATCGGCCTTGGCCTTGTCAAAATGCTCCTGCGTTTCAAGCAGGACACCGATTGTGTCATCCACGGCCAGCGGCGGGTGCGGCAGCACCGTCCAGCCGCTTTTGTGCAGGGTCGTCACAAACACATCGTTTTTGTAAAGATCCACCCGCTCGGCGTTGGTAAACACATAGACCGTGCCGATCTGCCCGGCAGGATAGTCACCGATGTCCATCGTGGAGCTGACCGCCAGCACCGGCTTCTCCCCGCCCTGCGATGCGTAGACGGACGCCGCCAGCTTGGGATTGCGGAAGCTGTCCAGCACACCGTGATAGCAGATGCGGTCGCCGGAGCCGAAATCCTTGTGGGTGGCATAATCAAACATACACCAGCCAAAGCAGCCCGCATGCTCTCCATCTGCGTAGGCGGCGTCCAACACCCGCGCATGGCGCAGGGCATGCTCCTGCCGATGCGGGGCATCGTCACAGGGCTTGGTGGGGTACATGTGTCCGTTGCATTCGGAAATCAGCAGTGCCTTGCTCAAATCAGGCGTTACATCCTTTTTCCACTTGGCCCCGGCGTTTGAGCCGTTGTGGGAGAAATCGTTGTAGGCGTAAACATCTTCCAGAAGATGGCTCTTTTCCAGATACCGCACGCCTGAGGTCGCCCGGCTCGGATCCAGTGCGTGGGCGATTTTATTGGTGCGCGTATAGAATTCGTCATCGTCCACGCTCTCATTGATGCGCACACCCCACAGAATAATGCTGGGGTGATTGCGATTTTGCAGCAGCATCTCCTGCAGCATGGCACAGGCGCGGCTCTTCCATGCCGCATCACCGATGTGCTGCCAGCCGGGCAGCTCGGTAAATACAAGCAGGCCCAGACGGTCGCATTCATCAAGAAAATACTGGCTTTGCGGGTAATGGCTTGTGCGCACGGCATTGCAGTGCAGCTCGTTTTTCAGGATGCGGGCGTCCTGCCGCTGCAGGCTTTCCGGCGCGGCGTAGCCAATGTAGGGGTAGCTTTGGTGGCGGTTCAGCCCGCGCAGAAAGGTCTTTTTCCCGTTCAGGTAAAAGCCGTCCGCCCGGAACACAGCCGTCCGGAAGCCGAAGGTGGTCTCACGGCTGTGCAGCACCTGCCCTTCGGCATCGAGCAGCTCTGCTATGCAGCGGTAGAGAGTCGGATGCTCAGTGTCCCACGGCGCGGCGTCAGGCAGCGTAAGACGGCATTCCGCCGATTCTGCCGGGGGCAGCGGGCGGCTCACCAGCGTTTCGCCTGCACCGCTGCAAAGCCGTACGCGCAGCGCAGCGGCCTGCTCCGGTGCTTCAACAGTCAGCTGTACAGCAGCTTCGGTCAAGGTCGGTGTATACACGAAAAGATCGCTCACACGGCTCTGCGGTGAGGTCTCGAGCCAAACCTCCCGGTATAGGCCGCCGTAGGTCAGATAGTCGATGACAAAGCCGAAGGGCGGCAGGCTGGGGTCCTCGCGCGTGTCCAGCCGCACGGCCAGCAGATTTTCTGTGCCGCGGCGCACAAGGTCGGTAATTTCGATGGTGAAGCCGGTGTAGCCGCCCTGATGCTGCCCGGCCAGATGGCCGTTAAGGTAGATTTCCGCCTGATGGGCGGCACCGTCAAAGCGCAGGAATACCCGGGGCGCATCGGGAACAGTCAGTGTGCGGCGGTAACCGCAGACCATTTCATAGTCAGAGGGATCTGCGTAGTGGAGCGGCAGCTCCCGGCAGGTATGGGGCAGGCGCACCGGACGGCAGTCAACAGGTTCACCCCGGCAGAAGGCATCGCTCCATTGCTCTGTAAATTCCCAGTGATTGCAAAGACTGTATCTCATCGTACCAACAACCCCTCCAGTAAAATGGAAATCATCTCATCCAAAGCATCCGTGTAGGATATGCCCTGTGCATCAAGCGCGCGGTCTGCAAGAAAATCCTCAATGGAAGCGGAGATCATCCGCTGCAGAACCGGCAGTGATACCCGGCGGATGACGCCCTCCCCCATTGCCTGCTCCAGCAGTGTCAAGGTAGGCTCCCAGCCGGTTTCCAGATGCTCACGCACACGCGCCGCGACCTTGGGATATTTTTCATCCAGCAGATCCATCTGCTGCAGATCCAGCGCGGTGTACTCCTCCGGCAGGGCGATAATGACCGCCCGCAGCTTTTCTGCAAGGGTGCCGGGACCGTCAAGGATGCGCTGCTTGCGGGCGTGGATCCTTGTGAAGGCATCGTCCACCATATCCAGCAGCAGCGCCTCCTTGGAGGGGTAGACTGCGTAGATCGTCTTTTTGCTGATGTGCATCATCGCAGCGGCCTGCTGCATCGTAAAGCGCAGCCCATCCCTGCGGAACAGCTCCATTCCGACCGCGCGCAGCCTTATGCGCAGCTCGTTGTTTTCGTCCATAGCTTGCCTCCTGCGGAAACTTGATTTAGCTTTCTGGTTTCCATTGTAGTGCGGAAACCGGTACGATTCAAGTGGTTTCCTGTACTTTCTACCTTTTTGCTAATCAGGCGCAGATTTTTTCGTCACATCGCCTATACGCCAAAGCTGCAACAGGACAGCAAAGCGCCCCCGCACGGTGATGCGGGGGCGCTTTGCAGATGCCTTAGTTCGTTTTTTCGTTTTTTTGCTGCAGACGGGTCAGCTCGCGCAGCTCACGCACGGTGAAAAAGCCGCAGACGATGGCGGCAGCACCGTCCGCAATGGGGCCTGCGTACATGACACCGTCAATGCCCATAAAGAGCGGGAAGATGACGATGAGCGGCAGCAGAAATAAAATCTGGCGTGTCAGGGACATGAATACGCCGAGGCGCGCCTTGCCGATCGAGTTGAAGAAGTTGGAGGTGACCGGCTGAATGCCGTTGATCAGTGTCAGGAACATATAAATGCGGAAGTACCGCTCCGAAAACTGGTAGTACATCTCGCTGCCGGTGCCGAAAATACTGATGATCTGCCGCGGAAAAAGCTGGAAGCAGGCAAACGCTGCCAGAGAAAGGCCGGTAGCCACAGCCAGCGCCAGCAGATAGCTTTTTTTGACGCGGCGGTAGAGCGCAGCACCGTAATTGAAGCCGATGATCGGCTGCACACCCTGCGAAATGCCGATGACAAAGGACATAAAGATCATGTTGACCTTTGAGATAATGCCCGCGCAGGCCAGAGGAATATCGCTGCCGTAGATAGACAGTGCACCGTAGTGTGCAAGGGTGTTGTTCAAAACGATCTGAACAACAGCCATAGCAATCTGGTTGAAGCAGGCCGATGCACCGTAGCTGAAGATCTTGCGCGTTCTGTCACCGTCAATCGTAAAGCAGCTCCGTGAGAAGGGTACGGATTTAAAATGGAAGAGATACCGCATGCTGATGCAAAACGATGCAATCTGCCCGAGGATCGTGGCAAGCGCAGCACCAGTCATGCCCATATCCAGCCCAAAGATGAACAGCGGATCAAGGACCGTATTGATGAGCGCGCCGATGAGCATCGACATCATGGAATAGCGCGGGCTGCCGTCTGCCAGAATCAGCTTGCTCATGCCGGTATTCATAATGAGGAACGGAAACCCCAGCGCTGTGATGCGGGTGTAGGCCTCTGCGTAGGGCAAAACATCCGGCGTGGCGCCGAAAAATTTCAGCATCGGCGTCAAAAAAAGCAGCGTGACCGCCATCAGCACGGTGCCGAACAGCGCCATCAGGCACAGGCCGTTGCCTGCATATTCAGCAGAGCGCTTTTCATTGCCGGCACCCAGCTGTAGGCTGAAATTTGTCGCACTGCCGATGCCGAGCAGCAGCGAAATGGCTGTGCAGGCGATCGAGAGAGGAAACGCAATGTTGGTGGCAGCATTGCCCAGCAGGCCCACACCCTGCCCGATAAAGATCTGGTCAACAATGTTGTACAGTGCCGTCACCAGCATCGAGATAATGCAGGGAATGGCAAAGCCGACAAGCAGCTTGCCCTCCTTTTCATAACCAAGCGGGTTGGCAGCATCAGCCTGCGATGAAACCGTTTTTACGCTCATGCAGTTTTATCTCCTTTAATCCGGTTAATAATCATACTTATATCAATAATAACAAAATCCGGAAGGAAATGCAAGCCTGTGCGCTTGAGTATGCTGTACATGAACCGGAGATTGTGACACAAACAAAACCGGGGCGAACTTTCCGTTCGCCCCGGCAGTACCTAAATGATTGGAGTCATAGCCTCATAACCTTTATTCATTATTTTTCGGAGTTGGTTCCTATTTTCATGGGGAATCATTCCCTTTGCAGAATTTCAGGCTTTGAGATTGAGGATCAACCTCTGACACTTAGTACATTGGAGTTTCTCCTTATGGATCAGGTGGATTTCAGATAACCTCTGTTGGGTGGCGTGGAACCAGTCATGATAACCAGCCTTCTTTCATCCTGATCTATATGTTGCGTGGGGGTCTTTGTTGACGGCCCCTGAGTCTGCTGTTTAAAAGTAAGCTGCCTGACATCTCGTTCAATATGTTTTGTTCAGGTTATGACCTGCGGCTTCGGATGCGGCGCTTTTTCATTCAGCAGGCCCAGGCCCGCCGGTGATGAATAGGATCTTTAAAGTTTGCCATTGGACTTGAGCCTCCTTCCTTACGAAATACCGCCGGCGTCTTGCTTTCTTTGGAGATTTCTTATAAAATTTCTCCTTGGAAAATCAGCTTCTCTTGGAGTTGTCTGCTCCTTATCTCCGGCTGTTTTCTTTCTGTGACTATACTATACCACAGCCCTTGGGATTCGTCTATTCGCAGATATGCCAACGATGCAGCGAAAGATTTGTGCAGTTTCAATCTTGCCGCTCCGGGCAGAAAATGGTATAATAAATATGTTGGGCTGCTGTACAGCCCAGACCGTGCGCTGTCCCTTTTGGCAAGGGACGGCGCTTTTTTGGCGGGATTGTGCTGTGATCCTGCGGGAAATTTGATGGCCTGTGTGCAGCTTTTATGGTATACTGGAAAAAACACAACCGGCACAGAAAGGAAAAGCCCGTATGCAGCAAATCAAGATCATCTTTTTTGATATAGACGGCACACTGATCGACATGCAGTCCAAGCACATCTCCCCCTGCACGGTGGAAGCACTCCACCGCCTGCGGGCCAACGGCATCCGCCTGTGCATTGCCACAGGGCGCGCGCCGGTAACACTGCCGGATTTCGGCGGGGCGGAATTTGACGCCTATCTGACCTTCAACGGCTCTTTATGCTATGCGGGGGCTGATACGATCTACAGCCGCCCGATCAACGGCGCTGATCTGCAGCGCCTGATCCGGAATGCGGCATTGCTGGGCCGTCCGGTGGCGGCGGCCACCCGGGACCGCATAGCTGCGAACGGCACCGACACTGATTTGGCAGACTATTTTGCCATTGCGAACGAAAAGCCTGACCTGACCGCTGACTTTGATGCGGTATGCCGCCAGCCGGTTTACCAGCTTATGCTGGGCTGCCGCGCCAAGGACTACCCTGCTATTCTGCAGGGGGTGAGCGGAGCTAAGATCGCAGCCTGGTGGGACCGTGCGGTGGATGTCATCCCGGCCGATGGCGGCAAGGGCATCGGTATCAAAAAGGTGCTGGCCTACTATGGTCTTGATAAAAGTCAGGCGCTTGCCTTCGGTGATGGCAACAATGACCTGGAAATGCTGGACGCGGTCGGCACCGGCGTGGCGATGGCGAATGCCTCCCCCGAGCTCAAGGCGCTGGCCGATGCAGTATGCCCAAGCGTGGCTGAGGATGGTATCTGGCAATACTGCACAGCCCATGGGCTGATCTGAGCCGACCTTATACCATATTTATTTCAAAACAACCGTAAAGCAGCTGCCGCTGCCGGGGCGGCTGTCTACAGTGACAGCGCCGCCGTGCAGGGCGGCTATTTTTTGTGCCATGGCAAGGCCCAATCCGTTGCCCTGCGTCCGATGGCTGGTGTCCCCCTGATAGAACTGCTCAAAGATATGGCGGCAGGTCTCGGCATCCATACCGCAGCCATGGTCAGTGACAGCCACAACCGGGCTGCCCTGCTCGCGGTGCAGTGTTACGCTTATGATTCCGCTCTCCGGGCTGAACTTGGCGGCATTATCCAGCAGATTCAGCCAAATCTCCTTTACCAGTGCTTCGCTGCCGTGGTAGGTGCAGGGGGCCAGCTCGGCCTCAAACTGCAGCGGCTTATCGCGCCACTTTTGCCGGGTCACAAGGATGCACTGGCGCAGCTGCTCATCCAGCGAAAAGTCTGTGCAGTCGGTCAGAATGGTCTGTGCCTCGATACGATTCAACAGCAGCACACTGCCGGAAAGCTGTGCCAGCCGCTTGCTCTCATCGCGGATGATTTGCAGATACTCGCGCTGCTCCTCAGGTGTGACATCCTCGTCCAGCAGCAGGTCGGCAAAGCCGCTGATGCTGACGATGGGCGTCTTGAACTCATGGGAAAAGTTATTCACAAAATCCTTGCGCAGCAGCTCAGTGCCGGAAAGCTCCTCCGCCGCTTTGTTGAAGGCTGCCTTGAACTCCCGAATCTCGGTGGGCTCATACCCGTGGGCGGTGGGCTGCAGGCGCACGGTGAAGTCCCCCGCCGCCAGTTGGTTCATAGCCTGTATGATATTTTTGATGGGCTTTATTAACACAAGGCGAATCGCAACTACAAGGCTGATGGCCATCAAAATACAGCTGGCGTACAAAATGACCAGTGCGCCGCCGATGCTGACGCTGCCGTCTTGAATAAAAAAGCCGTGGTCAGCCTCCAATACCACCAGCACCGTCACAACGGTCAGATTCAGTGTAACGATGAAAAACAGGTTCAGCACCAGCAGCATTGTCAAATTTACGGTGCGCATGCAGTCGCGCAGCTTATTTACAAATTGCGCCATATCACACCTTCTTTATAGCACGGTAACCGATGCCGCGAATGGTCTGTATTTCAAACTCCGGCCAGTCGTAAAAGCGGGTGCGCAGCCGATTTATATGAACATTTACCGTTTTATCGTCACTTTCGCTGTCCATACCCCAGATCTCATCCAGCAGTTCCAGCCGGGTAAAGGTCCTTTCCGGGTAAGCCAGCAGCTTGTACAGGAGGTTGAACTCCTTGGGCGGCAGCACCTGCGCATCGTGGCCGCGCCGCACGGTGTGGGTGTCGTAGTCCAGCTCGACATCCCCTATCGTGATCCTGTGTTCATCCACGATGCGGGCGCGGCGCAGCAGCGCCTTGATGCGCAGCACAAGCTCCTGCCGATCCGGCGGTTTTGTCATATAATCATCGGTACCAACGATAAAGCCCGTGTGCTTATCCTGCGGCATATCCTTGGCCGTCAGCATTAAAATGGGCAGCATGCTGCCGCCTTCCCGGATGGTTCTGGTCAGGGTAAAGCCATCCATCCGGGGCATCATCACATCGCAGAGCAGCAGGTCTATCTGGTTGTGGTCGAGCATTTCCAGCGCCTGCACACCGTCGGCAGCAATCAGCGGCTCATAGCCCGCTCGCTTTACGATGGCGCAAAGCAGACGCGCCGTGCTGGGGTCATCCTCGGCAATCAAAATACGAAACATCCGTGTATCCTCCTTAGGGCAATACCGCACAATTCCCGCCTAACGGCTTAAGCACCGCTCCGGCAGATCTCCGCGCCAAGAGCCGCCGCAAGCGGCGGTTGCGCTCCGAAGCGCCTCGCT
>ERZ832317.2285-NODE-2285-length-22461-cov-42.613541_pt1 | contig 22461 bp, 17 predicted proteins | sample MGYA00519695_ERZ832317 | MGnify/ENA primary metagenome ERZ832317 (study PRJEB31850, sample SAMEA3708726) | human gut metagenome | biome: human gut; feature: human-associated habitat; material: faeces | place: China | collected 2014 ...
CAAGTGTGGAATTTGTGCGCCGGCGGCGCACAAATTATGCGCGCAGCAGACTGCAGCCCCTTTGTCAAAAAGGAATACTTTTTGACAGCCCCACCGGGCGCGCCCGGCAGTGCGGACAGATATGTTTCCTCAGGCAACGAGGAAGAACTTCACAAGGAAGAGCAGCGAGATGGCATACGTCAGCAGCGAAACATCCTTGCCCTTGCCCGTGCAGAGCTTGAGCACGGAATAGCTGATCAGACCCAGACCGATGCCGTGACCGATCGAGCCGGAGATCGGCATGGAGATGAGCATGATGGCCACCGGCAGGCTCTGATAAATGTCGTCAAAGTCGATCTTCTTGAGACCGCCGAGCATCAGCAGGCCGACGTAGATGAGCGCGGAGCTCGTCGCGGCGGCGGGGATGATGGCGGCGATGGGCGCGAGGAACATACTCGCAAGGAAGAGCAGGCCGGTCGTCAGGGCGGTCAGGCCCGTGCGGCCGCCGGCCTCCACGCCGGAGGCAGACTCGACAAACGTCGTGACCGTGGACGTGCCGGTGCACGCGCCCGTGACGGTGCCGACGGCGTCGGCCAGCAGCGCCTCGCGCATACGCGGCATATTGCCGTCCTTGTCGACCATGCCGGCGCGGCTCGCCGTGCCGACGAGGGTGCCGATGGTGTCGAACATGTCAATGATGCAGAACGTGATGACGAGCGTCACGACCGTGAACCAGCCGATCTCGCCGAGCGCGGCAAAGTCGAACTTAAACAGGGTCGTCTCGGCCATGTCGCCGAACGCAGGCACGAACGACGCGCCCTTGAGCGCCGCAAACGGGTTCGTGTGCAGGAAGATGGCCTCACCCGCCCAGTAGATGCCGGACGCGCAGAGCATGCCCAGCAGAACGGAGCCCTTGATCTTTTTGTGCGCGAAGAGCACGATCAGAAACAGGCCGACAAACATGGTCACGACCGTGAGCACCATCTGCGGGTAGCCGTCGCCCATGTTGGCCTTGGCGAGGCTGGGCGTGAGCGCACCGAAGAAATCGCGCATGACGTAAAACGGGCCGCCTTCGCTCGAGTACACACCGGCGTTGGAGCCGATGCCGATGTTGAGCAGCATGAGGCCGATGGCCGGCGCGATGCCGAGCCGGATGCCGAGCGGAATGGCCTCGACGATCTTCTCGCGCACCTTGAGCACCGAGAGCACGATGAACACGATGCCCTCGATGAGGATGATGCACAGCGCCGTCTGGAACGACTGCAGGTAGCTCATGCCGGTCAGGGTGACGATGTTGGCCACGACGACGGCAAAGAAGCTGTTGAGTCCCATGCCGGGTGCCATGGCAAAGGGCTTGTTGGCCGCGAACGCCATGACGAGCGTGCCGATGGCGGAAGCGATGCACGTGGCGAGGAACACGCCGTTCCAGAGCTGCGAGCCGCCCTGAGCGCCGAAGCCGGTCAGCAGGTTCGGGTTGAGCGCGATGATGTACGCCATGGTCATAAACGTTGTCAGACCGGCGACGATCTCCGTGCGTACGGTGGTGTTGTTTTCTTTCAGATGAAAGATCTTTTCCATTGAGATCCCCTCTCCATATAGTTTTTGCCGGAAAACGCAAAACGCCGTAAGTATACCGCGATTCGCCGCGCCTGTCAACGGCAAAACCGGGCACGGAACGCTCCGTACCCGGTTTTGAGATCCCGGTGTTATTGCTCCCGCGCGGGACAGTCGCGCTCGTGGCAGGTAAAGAGGATGACCTGCCGGTGCTGCGCGATCTCCCGGAAGAGCGCCATGGCGCGCCTGGCGCGCGCATCGTCGAAGTTGACAAGCGTGTCGTCGAGCACGAGCGGGCACGGATCATCCATCGGGCACGTCAGCTCGCACAGCGCCAGACGCACGGACAGGTACAGCAGATCCGCCGTCCCCGCCGAGAGATAGGCCGTGTCGCGCGGCGTCGGGTCATCGGCACTGCGCGCCTTGGCCGACAGGTCGCGCGCGAGCACGAGCTCATCGTAGCGCCCGCCGGTGAGGCAGTCCATGTAGTCGGCCGCCTTCTGCGCAAGCTGCGGGGAAAAGCGGCTTTGCAGCTCGGCATCGGCGCGGCCGAGCGTCTCGATCGCAAGCGCAAGCGCGGCATACTGCCGCTCGAGCGCGTCGCGCTGCTCGAGAAGCTGCGCGTGCTCGCTTTTGAGCGCCATCGGGTCGCCGACGGCAAGCGCCGCACCCGTGAGCTGTGCCTGCTGTGTGCGCAGGCGCGTGCGCACGCTCTCAAGCGCGCTCCTGCGCTGATAGAGCGCGGCGGCCTCGCCCGTGCCACTCTCAAAATCGAGGCTCTGCAGCAGCCGCTCGTGCGTCTCGCACTGATGCTCGCGCGCATCCTCGAGCGCGGCGGCGGCGCGCCGCTCGGTCTCCATGGCGGCGGCGCACGCGCGGTAAGCGGCGCGGTGTACCTCCGCCTGATAGTAAATGCCGTCGGCATCCTGTGCGCCGTAGCTGCGCAGGAGCTTTCCGAGCGCGGCGGACGCCTGCTGCGCGCGCTGCCTGCCGTTTGCCGCCACGATCAGCAGCACGAGGGCCGCGGCCGCCAGCGCGATGGCCGCATAATACAGCGGCTGCGCCACCAGATAGCCCAGCACGGCGCACAGTGCCGCGAGCACGAGCGCCGCCATCCAGAAATACGGCTTGCCGCCGTGCGCCGCCGTGTCGGAGAGCGCCTCGGCCCGCTGTGCGTCGCGCTCGGCAGTCTCGCCCGCTTCGTCCGGCGTCTGCACGCCGAAGTGCGTCTGCTCGAGCGCGGTGCGCTTGGCCGCGGCGTCGCGCCGCGCCTGTTCGAGCGCCTGCTCGAGCGTGCGCAGGTTGGACTTTTCCTCGCCCATGCTGCTCAGCGCCGCGCGGCGCTGCCGCTGGCGGGCGGCGTTCATCTGATCGGTGACGGTCTGCAGCTCCGCCTCCGTCTCCCGCAGCTCGGCAGCGCAGGCCGCCTGCTCCTGCGCGTTGCGCTCGAGGCGGTGCAGCTGCGTCTCCGTATCCGCGATGCGCTGCTCCAGCTCCGGCAGCGCGCCGTGCTGTCCGCTGCGGCGGCGGCGCAGCCACGCGCGCAGCTGGGCATCGGCCTCGGTGTAGGAGCTGGCCTCCTCGCCGGAGGTCACGATGGCGGAGATGCGCCGCTCAAGCTCCGGCGTGCCGGTCACGACGAGGCCGCCCTGCCCGATGAACGCGCTGCGCTGGAACACCTCCGCCGACACGCCCGTGAGCTGCTCGCCCGCGTCCGTCGCCGTCAGCCCCGGCACCGGGATGTCCGTGTCCGTGTACACCGCCGAAAAGGCGCGCATCGGCGCATTCGCAGCCTCCGTCCAGCGGCGGATCGTGATGCGCTTGCCGTCCTGCTCGAGCTCGAGCTCGCCCGCCATGGGCTTGCCGCTCCAGGGCGCATATTTCTGCTTGTCGGGCACGAAGCCCGCGCGGGCGCGCTGGGATGTGTCGATCCCGTAGAGCATGGCGCGCAGGAAGGCGCACCACGTGCTCTTGCCGCTCTCATTCGGCGCATAGATGATATTCAGCCCCGTGTCGAGCCGCAGCTGCTCACCGTCGAGCGTGCCGAACGTGCCCTGCATATGCCGGATAATCACAGCGTCACCACCTCCTCATCGTGGTCCAGTGCCGCGAGGCCCCAGCGCGCGGCCATGACGATCGTCTCTCGGTCGCGGTCGGAGTCCGCCGCGTCGTATTTTTGCTTGAGCTGCGCGAGAAACTGTCCGCGCAGCGTGCCCTCGCCCGCGCGCGCCCAGAGATCCCGGCGTGCGCGTGTCTCGTCGCGCAGCTGCATGGCGAACACCTGCCCCTCGAGCGCTGCGCGCAGCGCAGCGGGGTTCGGCGCACGGTCGGTCTCACCCGTGAGCACGATGCGGAAGATATTGCGCGCAGCCCCCTCCGGCAGCGCGGCAAGCACCGCCTGCACGGGGTCTGCGTCCGTGACATCGACGCGCAGGATCTCATACCGCCGCCCGGGCACGGGCAAAAACTGCGCCTGCACATCGCCCGCGGCAACATCCACGAGCAGCACGCCCTTTTCCCCCGTCTCGTCAAAGCCGCGCCCTTCCATGCAGCCCGGCCACGCATACACCGTGCCCCCGGCGCGCTGCACGCCGCCGAAGCGGTGCGTGTGGCCGAAGGCGGCGTAGTCCAGCCCGCTGTGCGCAAGGTCCGCCGCCGACACGGGATTATACGCCGAGGCGGGATTTCCCACCTCCGCGTGCATACACAAAACGTCCAGCAGCCCCGGCTCTTTCGGCACGGAAAATCCCCGCAGCAGCGCGGGACAGCGGCTGTCGGTAAACGCCGCGCCCCAGACGCGCACGCCCAGCTCCGGCAGCGCGACCGCCTCGATGCGCTGTGTGCGGAAGATATGTACGTTCTCGGGGAACGTCAGGCGTGCATACGGCGCGCCCGCGCTGTAATAGTCGTGGTTTCCGGGCGCGAGAAACACCTCTGCTCCGCAGCCGGCAAACGTCTCGGCGAGCGCCTTCGCCGTCTCGGGATAGGGGCTGCCGCTGTCGAGCAGGTCGCCTGCGAGCAGGATGATCTCGGCGCCGTGCGCCGTGGCCAGCTCCGGCAGGGCGCGCAGAAGGTCGCGCTGCTCCCGGCGGCGCTGCGCCGCCTGCGCGCCGGAGAGCGCCTCAAACGGTGAATCGAGGTGCAGATCCGCCGCGTGCAGAATGCGCACGCTCATCTCAGGCGCACCGGCCGCACATCGCGGCACAGGCCGGTGTCGCCGTCGACCTCGAAGATCGCGCCCTCGAGCTTGGCTGCGCCCATGGCGGCCTCATAGCGGCGCGGCGGGTCGCCGAGAAACTTGCCGATCGACTGCTCCGGCGCGATGCCGAGCACGGCGTTGGCCGGTCCCGTCATGCCGAGGTCGGTCAGGTAGCCCGTGCCCTCGGGCAGCACCTCGGCGTCCGAGGTCTGCACGTGCGTGTGCGTGCCCCAGACGGCCGTCACGCGCCCGTCAAGATAAAAGCCCATGGCGCGCTTTTCGCTCGTGGCCTCGGCATGCATATCGACGAGGACGATCTTCGCCTGCGTCTGCTCGAGAATATCGTCCACGACGAGAAACGGGTTATCCGTGTTCGTATCGAGCGTGAAGCGTCCCATGAGGTTGATCACGCAGATTGGCCCGCCGCGCACGGAATACTCGCCCCAGCCGCGCCCCGGGCACTGCGGCGCGAAGTTCGCCGGGCGCAGGATGCGCTTTTTCTGCTCGAGATACGGCTGCAGCTCGTAGCGCATCCACGTATGGTTGCCGAGCGTGACGACGTCCGCACCGGCGGCAAAGATCGCATCCGCCTGCTTGGGCGTGACGCCGACGACATTGGCGTTTTCACCGTTGACGACCGTGAAATCGATGTGCTCCTGCTCCTTGAAGGCACGCAGGTGCTCGCTCAAAAATGCAAGGCCGGGCGCGCCCACAACGTCGCCAACGGCCAGAATACGCAGGATCATACCTGTCCCCTCCCATTCGATCGGAAGAAAATTTGAAAGCTATCGTAAAAGTAGTATACCACCGACGGCAGGCGAGAAGCAATCCAGAAACTGCATTTGCGTGCCGCGCATGGCTTTTCGCGCCGCGCGCATACTATCCGCGCAGCAGCCTTGCTGCGAAAGGAGGCAAAAGCATGAGCAGAGACAGCAAAATGTGCGCCGCGCAGTTTGCCAAGGGCATGGGCATCGGGCTGGGCGTCGGCATGGCGGTCGGCGCGGCGGCGGGCCTGATGATGCAGCCGCAGAAAAAGCGCGCCAACGGCATCGTGGCCGACGCCGTGCGCACGGTCAGCGATGTGACGGACACGATCCGCGATACGATGGGCTGGTAAAAACGCGAAGAAGAAAATATTTTTGAAAAAGTGCTTGCAATTCTGGCAGAGCTATGCTATTATACTTAGGCGCGTTAGGAGCGCACTAAGCGCCGTTAGCTCAGCTGGATAGAGCGTCTGGCTACGGACCAGAAGGCCGGGGGTTCGAATCCCTCACGGCGTGCCATGAAAAAGTCTTGTAATCCTTGGGATTGCAAGACTTTTTTGTTTTTTCTTTTGTATCGCTGACAGATTAGCTGCCGCAAAAAAGCGCACAAAAAGCGCACAAATCCGAAAAAAACACACCCAAAAGCAAGATACATCCGCAGGAAAGGATGTTATCTATGGCCACCATTCAGGAAAACAGGAAAAACGGCAAGCTGGTTTCGTACAAATTTACGGCCTGCGTCGGCAGAGATGCCGCCGGTAAGCAGATTCGCTATTACCGCACATGGACGCCGCCACGTGAATACGCTCCGGCGAAGGCCCGAAAATACGCGCAACTGGAAGCAGCCCTATGGGAACAAGCCATCCGTAAGCACGGCATAAACAGTGCACAGATGCCTGACAGCGCAGCCGCTCGCTGCGCAGAAAAGACCGACTTCTGCGCATTTATCACTGACACATGGCTCCCCATTCAGGTATGCAACGGCAGCAAGAAGCCCAAAACCGAGGACTTTTACAAAAGCATGACCAAACTGATCTGCAAGTACTTTGACGGCTGGTTCCTGCAAGACATAAGACCTATCGACATCCAGAAGTACCTCATCTATCTGCGCACAGAATACACAGGCAAGTCCGGAAAGCCGCTCACGGCTAAAACACTTTCACATCAATACAGCACATTGCATCTGATTTTCGGTTACGCCGAACAGCAGGAGCTCATTTCGAAAAATCCGATGCGCAAAGTGAATGCGCCGAAGAAAGAAAAGCGGCCGGTGGACGCACTCACGCAAGCGCAGGCTCAGCGTTTCTTTCAATGTCTGCATGACTGTCCGCTGGATTTTCAGTGTATGCTGCACCTGCTGATCACAACCGGCATCCGCCGCGGCGAATGTTTGGGACTGAAGTGGAAGGATATTGACGCCCGCGCCGCCACGCTCAACATTGCACGCAATGTGACCTATACAGTCAAAAGCGGAACCATCGTCAGTTCCCCAAAAACAGCCGCCGGTATTCGCACGGTTCCCCTGCTGGGGGCCACATTGTCTCTGCTGCAGTCCTATCGGAACCAACAGTGCAGCGCACATCCGGGAATCAACCTTGATGAAGTGTTCCTGTTTCCGAGCAGCACTGACCTTTTTCACCCCCGCGACCCGAATGCCGTTACGCGCAAAGTCAAGCGCTTTATGTGCAGAAGCGGCCTGCCGGACATGTCCCCGCACGATCTTCGGCACAGCTGCGCAACGCTGCTGCTCAATAACGGCGCGGATGTGAAAAGCGTTCAGGCCATCCTCGGGCACGCCAACGCCAGCACGACCTTAAACTTCTATGTCAAGGCCGACTTGCAGCAAATGAAAACCGCAGCAGATAAGCTCGGCACGGCGTTCGGGCTATAACAGAATCCCTGCTATCGAGAGGATTCGATAGCAGGGGTTTTTGTTCTCATGTCGATTGGGTAAAGGATACCAACTGCGTATTTATTTTTTCTTCGCTTTGCGATTCTTCCGCAAATTCCCGCACAACAGAGCGCTTTCTATTACGTCGCAATAGGCATCAAAAAATGTGTCGACATGTTTAACAAACTCTATAACTGCTTCATTTGTTTCCACCGCTTTATCTGGGAAAAATAATATAACCTCCATAGTTAGTGAGAATAACGACTCATAAATGGCAGTGATTTTGCTTTCGCATTCGTTTTTTGCTTCATCTGTTCCTGATATGAGCAAGGACGTCATATTTGCTTGCAACTCATTTTTTCTCAGCGCAGCAAGTGCTCTCCCGACGCTCTCCCTTGCTTCTGATAAAACCGGCCGATAGCCGAAACTTGTTTCAAAGTGTACGCAATACAGTTCTCGCGTCTCTTGAGCACTTTGCTTTCCCCCGGTAAATTTATATGCCTTAATACAATCCGCAAACGCCCGTACGGCAAGCAGTTGAGAATACGCAGCGTACAGCTTCTCGAATATTGCAATCTGATTCTCTTTTCTCGCCAACTTAACCGGAATATAAACAGCGATCAAAACTGAAATCACCGACAGGATAATCGGTGCCCAATCCAAAAATGTCGTTGCATTAGATGCATTAACAGCTTCTATTAGCTGCTGCATGTAACCGCCCATTATCTATCCCTCCCGTTTTTCTCTTGCGCAGCGAGCTATAGCACCTGGTCATCGTCGGATGGCACATATTCCATCACATCCGCAACATGACAGTGCAATATCCGGCACAGATCATTGATGGTCGTCGTGTTCAGGGGCTTATTTTTACGCAGCTTATCAATCGTCGAGCTGGAAATGTGATGGTTTTTGATCAACGTATATGTTGACTCATTTGATTGCCTCAGCGTATTCCAAAAAGCAGCATAACTTATCATGCGAATTCCTCCAAAAGCTCTGCTGTTATCTTATAAAGTAGCCGCGATGTTGACTATAGTCGTTAAAGAGGCTATAATGTTGGCGAATGGTAAATGAAAGGAGCCGAGCAATGGAATCCACAAAGACATTCGTTGAGCATCCGAGCGGGAAACTCGCCGTAACCGTGCATGCACCACGCAGCCTGCGGGAAGAAGAGGCCGCATACTTCCACGGCATCAACCTCGAACAGGCACATAAATTCGCGCACTTGAATGGATGGCAGCTGACAGTGGATCGAGAGAAAGACGATACTGTTTCAGCGGCGGATGCTGATTCCTTCAAGATCGGCGATGCCACAATAGATGGAGTAGGCGGAAAAGGGCAGCAAGCGGTGCGCATCGAGGCAAAAGTGGGCGTGTCGGATGGAGCAGAAAAAACAGATGTGCCAATACCAACGGAAAAGGACATAAAGCGCAATCTGCTTTGGGGAATCGGGTGTACTTCTTTTGGGCTCTTCTGTTTTGTTGTTGGTCTGTTCGCATCGTTCTTCTGCGTCATTATAGGGCTTGTTTTTATTGTTTTAGGTGTGGGCAGCTTATCACTTTATAGGAGCGGGAAAAAGGATCGTCAGCTGGCAGAAACGGACTTTGAGGCATACAAAGCTGTAGTAGCAAAACGATCTGCACAGAAAGAAGCCGTCGAACGGTGGAAAGCAGAGCGAGCGGCAGCAGACGAGGAGAAAAAACGCCGCCGAGCGAACGAGCCTGTCAGCTGCCCCAAGTGCGGCTCGACCTCTATTGCAACAGTCAACCGAGGATATTCATTGATGTGGGGTATCTACGGCAGCGGAAGCCCGAGGAATGTATGCCAAAAGTGCGGCTACCGATTTAAGCCGGGCAGCAAATAATTCAAGATGGAGAGAGGACTGCAGCTTCGTGCCGCAGCCCTCTTTTTTTACCCAATTTTTCAGCCGCTCGCATAAACACATGCTCCGCGCATTTAAACTCCACAATTTGACATTTCTTTGATTTTGTGGTATCATATAGAAAAACGCAAGGAGGAATTCCATGGAGAAAAAATACCTTTCAGACTGCATCCGTTACACGACGGATATCGCGCCGTATCCGTTCATTCAAATCTATTCCGGCGTTGGCAGCGGAAAAAACACGTTTGTTGACGCGCTCGCCAAAGGCTATGAAGAAAGCCAGCCGGATGGGCGCATGGAAACGCTTGAGCCCAAACGCGTCCTGTGCATCACCTCGCGCAGAGCCAAAGTTGACGAGCTGAAAAATGCGGAGGACGTTGCATATGGGACGCAGGTGTTGGAATATGAAAGCCTTGATTACGTCGAGGATTTGGACAGCTATTTTGCGTCGAAGCGTGAACTGTCCTGTAACGGTATCTGGGGCACGATACCCATTTACCAGCGAAGCATCGCCTGCACGAACGCAGCCATCGAGCGATATTTGGAAAAGCACTACAGAGCCGACAAAGCGGAAGACTTTCTCTGGAACCGGTTTGATATCATCGTCGTAGATGAAGCGCACGCCGTCGTGGCCGATGCATCCTATCAAACGGCACCTTATTACGTCCATTCGCTGATAAACCAAACGCTCAAAATGAACGCTGCCGGAAAAACGAACTGCAAAGTCATTGTCATGACAGGCTCGCCGCAAATACTGGAAGACTTTCGGCTGCCGAAAAACGGCCACGCGATTGACCTCATGGATAGATGTGTGCGCGTTGAGCCCAAACACGTCCTGCTTGCAGATAAAGCCGAAGTCACGGAGGACATGAAGCAGCGTCTGGCCGCAGGCGAAAAAGTCATCTACTTTGCAAACAGGGTCAGTACCGTCTTAAACCTCTACCGAAATGCGCTCCAAGAATACAGGAACGAGGCAGCCGTGTCCTTTTCCTCTGATGATGAGCTGGACAAGCAGGAAAAGGAGACCCGCGAAATCCTTGAAAAACGCGACGAAATTCAGGCATACATTGCCGAGAATCAAAAGCTGCCGGATGATATCCGGCTTTTTCTCACGACGAGCAAAAACAAAGAGGGCATCAACATAAAAAACGCGGATATCAAGACGATGTACATCGAGACGCATTCGCAGATCGACGCGATACAGATGGCGGGACGTGTGAGAGCGGGACTGGATCAGCTGTATATCGTGACGGATGCTGTCCAAAACAGCGCGCCGGAGAGTCCGTTTGAATACGAACTCTCCGGCCGCGCAGATTTGAAAGCAAGCCTGAACGCACTCCTTGCGCAGAAGAAAGAAGACGCAGGTATCGCAGAGGGGGCTCCGTGGTCTGTACAGGAGCACGAAGAAATCAGGAGCTATATCGCGTACATCCAAAAGAAATTCCCACATTTCTGCTACGACTATTTTGCCGATACGTTTTGCCTCTATTCGGACAGGCACAGCAGCCGGAGATACTATGCTGAGCAAAACGCGGCGTTTGTGCGCGCAAAAGAAGAAGGCAGCCTGTTGTCCCTCGTTGGAAAGTGGTTCCCTCAAGCGGATATTGCCTTTGCCAACAAGAAGCAGCAAAGAATCGACGCGTATTTCCATGCGCAGGACGTTCTGAACGTGCCGCTCGAAAAGAGCGCTGTGCAGGAAATCAAGGCATATCTCGAAACCGTCATTGGTCAGCCCTTCCGCAGCTTCAATCATTTCATGCGGCCCTATGGCTATGCGATCAGAAAAGCCTCTGGCAACACAACGAGCCCAAACTACGGCAAACAGATCATCACAAGGATCGGGACAGACAAAACGTGAAAGGCGGGGAAAGTTTCTCGCGTTTCCTTTTATACCGCAAAAATTTGCCCCCAACGGCAGCCAACACTTCGTGTCGGCGCCAAACTTGCAGCGCAGTACGTGCTGCGCCCGTTCTGCTCGCTTGAATTTTGCCTGCTCGCTGCGCTCGTCAGCCAAAATTCGTTGAAAAGCATAATCGTATAACGTATAAAAAGGGCGCGAGGTTTACAAGGGTGTCTCCGAAGACAATTCGCAGTTACCCTTGTGATTCTGATCTCATTTAGCGTTTTTGTGCGGCTTCGGAAGCAGAAATAGATGCAATTTCTACACGGTCTGTCGCTTACTGAGCGTACAAAAATTGGAATCGCACAAGCATTTTCCATTAAAAACACAAACATGGACGCCCTGTCGAAAAGGACGCCCATATTAGCGAATTGGATTGTTTAGAAAGCCGTGGCCGGGAGGGCCGGAATCAGGTTGCTGCGTTCTCGGCTTTTGTTACTGTTTTTACCGCGAGTGCCTGTGCCGGTTTCATCAGCAAAATGCATACACCGTTAAAAATCAGAGAGCCGACGATAAAGGTTCCGAAAAACAGGGGGATATGGGTCGCGAAGGCAGTGGTGTCGATACAAGCGCAAGTCAGATATGCAAAACCCACGTTGTTCAAAACCTTCGGCGCATAGGGGTGCAGGACAATCAAAATGAACAGCACAATCGCAAGAGGAATCAGGAAGCCAAACAGGCTGCCAAGAACGGAGGTCAACGCAGTCACGGCAAGCAGCGTGAGCGCTGTCAGAACCAGTCCCACGAGTCCGCCCAATTCAACGGTTATAAACCGATCATTGACGGTTCCTTCTTCCATTGTGAACAGCATGATATTGCTGATGAAAATGAGCCAACTGTACTGAAAGTTGATCACGTGCAGAATTGCGTTTGCAATTACGATCCAGACGAGGAGCATCAGCCTGAAATAGAGCAAGAATTTCTTTTTGATTTGTTCTCCCATTTTCATTTCCTCCAATCGGGAAGTGGTGGTCAATTTAGCGTATAGAAGTCCACGGGGCGAACTTTTTCCGCCTCAAATACGCCCTGCTCACACAGCAGACGCTCGTATTTGGCGCTGTCCAGGATGTAGAACTGTTCTTTTTCCAGAGCAGTAAAGATGGTTTCAACTGCAATATCCAGCGGAGCCCCACTGTCCAGAAGCATTTTGTTGAATGCAACCATGCCGGCGTACTGCTCCGTGTGATAGTACGGCTCGTCATCGTGGATAGCGAAGCGCTCAGGACGATGGCGATCGGTCAGGTGCATTTCCGTTTGGACATATCCAGGGCAGAAGATAGAGATGTCGATATTCGCGTTTTCAGCCTTCAGCTGCTTGTACACGCATTCAGACAGCGCTACGGCAGCGTGCTTGGAGCTGAAGTATGCAGGCGCACCGTTCATAGAAATCAGACCGGCAATGGAGCAAACATTCAAGATCTGGCAGTGCGTGCCCTGCTTACGCATCTGAGGCAGGAATTTCTGCATCATGAACCAGTGGGAGTAAACGTTGGTCTCAAACACCCAGCGCAAGTCCTTTTCCGGAATGTGCTCCACATCGGACAGTGCCGATACGCCGGCATCATTCACCAGAACATCGCAGCGGCCGAACGCATCCATCACGGTATCATACACTTTGGCACACTCGTCCAACACGCTCACATCCGCCTGAATGGCGATGCTTTTGCATCCCATTGCAGTGATTTCGGCTGCAACAGCTTTTGCCTCATCACCATGAATATCTACAACGGCGACATTTGCGCCGCGTTTTGCAAAGCCAAGTGCCAGAGCCTTACCGATGCCATTTGCGCCGCCAGTCACAACAACGTGCGCATCTTTGTAAGCAGTAAACATTGTATACGCCTCCTATCAGCATTTTCAAATGTTCCCCGCTCCCACGATTCAGGCGCGGGGAACGTCTATATTTATATTGTATCAGGTTTGCGGATTAATGCCAGATGCCAGACGCTGCACGCGCGGCTGCGCAACTACCTGAGATTCCGGATGCGTGAAGATGTAGAACTTCTCATCTTCCACGGCCGTAAACACGCATTCACCGACATACCAATCGGGAATACCGCTCATGACGCCCCGCTCACCGCGGATCTGTCCGGCTTTGTACTCGTCGCTGGTATAGTAGGGGTCATCGTTCATGGCAAAGCGCTCCGGACGATGCAGATCAGCCAGATGAATGGTCGTCTTTACGTAAGCGGGCACCAGACAGTGGATGTGGATGGGGTATCCTTGCTCCTTCATGGCAATATATACACTCTCAGATGCAGCAACACCGGCGGCCTTGGTTGCATGATACATGGTTGCCTTTCCGGAGGTCATCAGACCGGCGGTCGACTCCACATTGACAATTTCACAGGGGGTGCCCTGCGCGATCATCTGCGGCAGGAAAATTTTCATACCATACAGGTGGCTCAGGAAATTCAGCTCCGTGATCCAGTCAATATCCTGTTTCGGCAGCTTCCAGATAGCACCGGAAACCGCACAGCCGGCATTATTGACCAGCATATCCACATGTCCGAAGCTGTCCATCGCCAATTTCAGCAAGGCCTCAATGTTTTCATAGAGGGAAATATCCGCATGCTGTCCGATGCATTCCACACCCATGCCCTTGATTTCTTCGCAGGTCTTGGCCAGCTGGTCACCGTCGATATCATTGAGAACAATTTTCATACCACGCTTTGCGCCTTCCACGGCAATCGCTTTTCCGATGCCGCGAGAGCCGCCGGTGACGACAAGAACTTTATCCTTAAATTCTTTCATTATGCATACTCCTTTCTGAGCAAATCAAAATACGAATGCCTTTGCATAGCCGGAGCTGGTTGCATCCGCAATGTTTCCGGGATTTGCGGTATCGCCAACAACGGCCACACGGTCAAATGCAGCCTCAAAGGCATCCGCGATGGTCTCATCGGGATGAACGCCCATTGCAATGACACAAGCGTCCGCCGGCACATCCAGGTCATAACCGCTCGCAAGACTGTTCACAACAACAGCACCGTCCTTCACGCCCTTGAACATATGGCTGGTCATGATGTGACCGCCATCTTTTTCGATGTTGCCAACGACTGCGGCAGTTACGCTGCGGTACATTGCGGTGCCAACCGCGGGGGCCATCTCGATCACGGTCACTTCATTGCCCTTCGCCGCCAGATATTCTGCCGTTTCCAGACCGGTCAGGCCGCCGCCGATCACTGCGATCTTCTTACCGGTAAACTCCACATCTTTGGTAAGAACCTGCTCGTAAGAAACAGCCTTTTCAATCCCCGGAACAGGCGGGCAAATCTTTGTGCCGCCAGCGGCAACAATCGCACCGACAGCGCCGATCGCTTTGGCTGCCTCTACAGTGCCGGGCGTGTTCAGGCGGATTTCAACACCAAGATCCTCTGCTTCAAGCTTCAGAGTGTCAATAAACTCGCCGATCATCTCCTTGCAGGGCGGCTGAGAAGCTAGCTTCATAGAACCACCGATAGAGTCAGACTTTTCAAACACGACCGGCTTATATCCGCGCTTGGCCAGAACGATGGCTGCCTGCAAACCGGCAGGGCCGGCGCCGATGACGGCAACGGTCTGCTGATTTCCGTCCTTGATCAGTTTGTCATCGCCGCGATAAGTTTCACGTCCCAGCAGCGGATTGACTGCGCATTCAATTGCGCGCCCGACGCCAGACTGCTTAAAGCAGTTCAGGCAGCCGATGCATTTGCGAATACGCGCATCATCGCCGCGCTTTGCCTTGTTGGCGAACTCGGGGTCACAAAGATTTCCACGACCGATGCCAACGAAATCAGAGACACCCTCTTCCAGCAATTGCTCTGCGAAAGCGGGATGCTTAACTGTGTTGACGGCGATCACAGGAATGTGCACACTCTCCTTGATGCCCTTGGCCAGGTGCTTTTTCCAGCCCTCCTTAAACGTATAGGGCTCAATGATGGACCAGCCGGATTCATAACTGCCGGAGGAGATATTCAGGCTGGCAACGCCAATGCTCTCCAGGTACCGCGCGATGTGCTGGCATTCCTTTTCGTCCATACCGTCATCCCAGAAATCGGTTCCGTCCATACGAACGGAGATCGGGAAGTCAGCGCCGCAGGCAAAGCGAATACCCACGATAATTTCTGTGGCGAAACGCATGCGGTTGAAGAAGTCGCCGCCATATTTGTCCGTGCGGTGATTGGTGTGGGGCGACATAAACTGATTGACCAGATAGCCGTGCGCAGCGTGGACTTCCACGCCGTCGAACCCGGCGGTCTTGGCAATGACGGCGCCCTTGATGAAGCACTTGACCATGGCCTCGACTTCCGCCGTCGTCATTTCCTTTGGCACAACGCCCACGGTCTTGCACATCACGGGAGAGGGGCCAATGACCGGATTGCCGTGCAGCGTGATTGGGAAAGCCTCATTGCCGGGGTGATGCAGCTGCATGAACATCTTGGTGCCATATGCATGAACACGATCCACCATACGGGTAAAACTGGGGATCACGTCCATATCCGTTGCGCGCAGCTGACACGGCTGTGCAACGCCGGACAGTTCATCCACACGGCAGACCTCCGTGATGATCAGACCGACACCGCCCTTCGCGCGCTCTTCGTAATAGCGCGTGATTTCTTCAGATGCTTCGCCGGACGCAGCGGCAAAGCCAGTGCCCATGGGGGGCATGACAATGCGGTTTTTAATTGTGAGTTTTCCGATTTTGCCCTTTTCAAAAAGCTTTTCGTATTTCATACATACATAACCTCCTGATCACTTCAGTTTTACGAGTTGGAAACCAGATAAGAAGATAGCATTCGGGTTTCCCTGGCACGGCACAGTCGTTTTCCTGTGCACAACTTGAGTATATAGCGAGATTGTTAACTTGTTAACGTGCGCGCGGCCTAAAAGTGAAATCAAAAATTGTGCAGTGCGCACAATTATCATTTCGCTCTTGCATTTGTCGGAGAAATCGCATAGTATTGTGAATGAGGTGACAAACCATGATGTTTCTGGATTTGGTCTCTGAACTAGAGAAAAAACACGACACTTTTGACAAACATTGTTATGATAATCGACAGGTCTACTCGTTGGAAAGTATAGCTGATTTGCAACAAGCGCAGCAGCCAAAATCCGATGTTGTCTATTTTACATATGATTTGTCTACTCTGCACAATCGAAAATTGCCTCGGAATCTGATTTTCTGCGGGGAGTCCAGTTTCATATCTGAACAGCTGATCCCCAACACGATCCAGATGCCAGAGAAGGAAATGAGCATTTTTTTGGAGGATGCGGAGGAACTACTCCATTCCAACTATAAACTGCAGGACATTTATATTCAAATGCTCAATGCGGTCATGCGCGGCAAAGGGATCGGTGCCATGCTGGAAAATGTGGGCAATGCATTGAACACTTCCATTGCCATCATTGACATGTCCGGGAAAGTCATTTCCAATTCGATTCCTTTCCAGGTCGACGAACCCGTTTGGCAGGAGAGCATCAAGAACGGCTATTGTCCGCCGCTGTTTATCGAGCACATCAAAGATGTCAAATCACAGCATGGTGAAGAAGGCGGAAACGGGCCTTTCCTTCGTCATTGTATTGACAATCATTTGTTTTATCTTTCCAATCGGATTATTCTCCAAGGCGAATTGTATGGTTACATATTCATGATTCAAGGAGAAAGAGCGTTCGATCCGCTTTGTTATAGCGTCCTGCCGCTCATCACGCAAATTACGACAGATTTGATTCTGAAAGAACAGAACATGGATGTGGTACGCAGCCGGGTCGTGACGGATTTTATGACAGACCTGCTCAACGGGATTCCCTTGGAGCAGATTCAGGCGCGCATCAACGCCGCGCAGATACAGTTTCCGAAGCGAATGTCCCTAGTTCTGGTGAAGCCTCGCTATTTTTCTACGGAGAGCCATGTGCAGAACAAATTGTGCCGACAGTTTCAAGAAATTTTTGAAACTGCAAGAACCGTTTATTACAACAAATCCATTGTTTCCATGATCCCTGTGGCAGAAAACAGTTTACAGATCGAATCGGAGCTGATGCACAAGATCATAGAATTCTGTGACGAGCACGAGTCGATCGCCGGTATCAGCAACCCCTATTCCAAAATCAATTACACAAAATCCTGCTATGAGCAGGCGGCCAAAGCGATACGATTGGCCTCCATTCTGGACATTCCCGGGAACGTGTTTGAATATCGAAGGCTGGCATTCTATGACATTGTTGACCATCCGCGCGATTTGAAACGCTTGAGTCTCTGCTGCCATCCGGCACTGTCACTGCTGCGCAAATATGATAAGCAAAGCGGCAGTCAGCTCTATGAAACGCTGGAAACTTATACTGCTTGCGGCTTTAATAATGCACAGACGGCAGCGGAACTGTTCCTGCATCGGAACACTTTGAGTTACCGTTTGCAAAAAATCAGCAACATGACGGGGCTGGATTTTGAAAAACCGGATGTACAATTTGCAATGCAGTACTCATTCCGCCTTGAGAAATTCATCTTCCAATTGAATCAAAGGCAAACCATTACCGGGCTCAACGGCGATTAAACGCCTGCGTATTTTCGCTGAAATAAATCTGCCGGCGCACGGTAAGCCTAAACTATGTCATCACAAGGATCAGGACGGCCAAAACGCAAAACTGGGGGAAAGCTTTCACGTTTCCTTTTATACCGAAAAAATTCACCCCCAGCAGCCAACACTGCGTGTCGGCGCCAGGCTTGCAGCGCAGCACGTTCTGCTCGCTTGAATTTTGCCTGCTCGCTGCGCTCGTCAGCCAAAACTCAATCAAAAAACACAATCGTATGAATAGTACCATCGCAAACAAGTGTGCTCGCCATGGATACAGAGCAATTTTTTCGGAGGAATCAATCGTCAATTCTCAGGCCAGTGCATGAGTCAACCACCTACAAGCAAAGCCGAATATTGCATCTGCACAGTTCGTTTTAAGCACCCCGCCCATCTGATTCCCAGCGCACAAAAAGCGCACAGCTGATGCGCTCGCGGCCAAATATGCGCAGCTGGTTTGCCTTCGCTGCGCTTGCATTTTTGGAATATTTACGGTATAATAAATGCGTAAAAACACTGGAGTATCAAGCTTTTCAGGGATTCCTTCTGCGTTAGGAGCGCACTAAGCGCCGTTAGCTCAGCTGGATAGAGCGTCTGGCTACGGACCAGAAGGCCGGGGGTTCGAATCCCTCACGGCGTGCCAATAACCGGATCACCGATGGTGATCCGGTTATTTTTTTATGCGCCGGGCACCCGACGGCGCGTAAGGCGCTTGTGCCTTGCGGCGCGGCGTGCCGCATGGTATAATACATGCAGCTTTTGGAAAGGCGGGCACGGGTGCCTGCCTTTCATAACACTGCAAGGAGTCTGCCATGTCGATAAGAAAACGGGCCGCCGCCGCGCTTGCCGCCCTGCTGGGGCTCTGCGTGCTGCTGGCCATCCTTGTAATGGCCTGTGCCCCGCGCACCGAAACCGCCGATGTCGCGATCCTCATGTACCACGCCTTCACCGAAGACGAAGCGAACACCGGCTCCCTGTGCACGCCGGCATCCGAGTTTGCGCGTCAGCTCAGCGCCCTGCGGGATGCGGGCTATACGTCCGTCGGCTATGCCGATCTGATCGAATTTGTCAACGGCGACGGCAAGCTGCCGGAAAAGCCCCTGCTCATCACCATAGACGACGGCTATCAGAACAATCTGGATCTGGCGGCGCCGCTGCTCAAAAAATACGGCTTTTGCGCCAACATCGCCGTGATCGGCGTCTCCATCGGTCACACGACCTACAAGGACACCGATATCCCGATCACGCCGCACTTCTCGCTCGAGGATGCGCGTCCGTGGATCGAGCGCGGCGTCCTGACGGTCACGACCCACTCCTATGACATGCACCAGGTCACCGCTGTCGACGGAGCCGGCTGCCGCCGCGGCGTGCTGCAAATGCGCGGCGAAGCCGAGTCCGACTACATCGCCGCGCTGACGCAGGATTACACGCGCGCGCAAGAACAGCTTGCCGGGCTGCCGGGCACGCCGCTGCCCGTGTTCACCTATCCCAACGGCGCGTATTCCGAGCTGTCGGAGCGCGCGCTGCAGGCGCTGGGCGTTCAGGTCACGGTCACGACCGAGGGCGGCGCGAACCGTCTGGTCAAGGGCGAGCCGGAAACGCTCCGGCTGCTGCACCGGATCCATGTATGGCGCGGCACGAAGCCGGACATGCTCCTCAGCCGCATCGACGGCGCGCTGCAGGCGCTGCGCTGACACCGCGCCCCACGCTTCCCGCCCGGGCGGATCGAAGCGCGGCGGCGTGCATGGGCGGCGGCCGTCTGCCATGAGCCGCTAACAAAAGACAGCAAAGGCGTCCCCTTTCGGGGACGCCTTTGCCATGCTCTGATGCGCTTACGCGATGCCGGTGACGGTGTAGTCCTTGGCCTCGACCGCGGCCTTGAGCGCGGCGTCGTCCACCGGGGCGCTGAGCGTCACGACGGCGGTGCCCGCCGTGTGGCTGACGACGGCCTCTGCGACCTCCGGCAGCGCCTCAAGCGCCTTCTTCACGGTCGCCTCGCAGTGAGTGCACATCATGCCTTCGATTGAAATGGTCTTTTTCATTGTGGTTTCCTCCTTGATTTCCGGTACTTCTTTGAGATGGTTTGCGCGTTTGTGATCACGACGTGCATCGTGCAGGTCAAACAGATTCAGGCGCAGGGCGTTCGTGACCACGCAGAAGCTCGACAGACTCATGGCCGCCGCGCCGAGCATGGGGCTGAGCGTCAGGCCGAGCGGAACGAACACGCCCGCCGCGACGGGGATGCCGATGGTGTTGTAGAAAAACGCCCAGAACAGGTTCTCGTGGATGTTGCGCAGCGTCGCGCGGCTGAGCCGGATGGCCGCCGGGACGTCGCTCAGGCGGCTGTTGACGAGCACGACGTCGGCCGCGTCGATGGCCACGTCCGTGCCCGCGCCGATGGCAATGCCGACGTCCGCGCGCGTGAGCGCCGGTGCGTCATTGATGCCGTCGCCGACCATGGCGACCTTGCCGCGCGCGCTCAGGCGGCGGATCTCGCGCTCCTTGCCGTCAGGCAGCACGCCCGCGATCACCTCGTCCACACCGGCCTGCGCGCCGATGGCCTTGGCCGTGCGCGCGTTATCGCCCGTGAGCATGACGACGCGGATGCCCATATTCTGCAGCGCACGGATGGCCTGCGGGCTGTCGGGCTTGAGCACGTCCGCGACGGCGATGACGCCGAGAAGCTTGCCGCCGCGCGCGAAAAAGAGCGGTGTCTTGCCCTCCTCCGCGAGCTGCTCTGCGCGCACCGAAACGACGTCGGGGAGCGCCGCCGCGGTGCGGATGAAGTCCGCATTGCCGCCGCAAAGCTTCTGCCCGTCGAGCATGGCCTGGAGCCCGCTGCCCGGCAGCGCCTGAAACGCCGTCACCTCGGCGGCGGTCAGCCCGTCCGCCTGCGCGCGGCGCAGCACGGCCTTGGCCAACGGATGCTCGCTCTTTTGCTCGAGCGCACAGGCCGCACCCAGCAGCTCTGCCTCCGTCACGCCCGGAACGGGGCAGATGTCCGTCACCGTGGGCTCGCCGGAGGTGACGGTACCGGTCTTGTCGAGCGCGACGATCTGAATGCGGCCGGTCTCCTCGAGGGAGGCCGCCGTCTTGAACAGGACGCCGTTTTTCGCGCCCACGCCGCTGCCGACCATGATCGCCACCGGCGTGGCGAGGCCGAGCGCGCACGGGCAGCTGATGACCAGCACCGAAATGCCGCGCGCAAGCGCGTAGCCCACGCTGCGCCCGAGCAGCAGCCAGACGAGAAACGTCACGAACGCGGCGCCCATGACCGCCGGCACGAACACGCCGGACACCTTGTCGGCGATCTTGGCGATCGGCGCTTTCGTCGCCGCCGCGTCGCGCACCATGCGGATGATCTGCGCGAGGGTCGTGTCCTCGCCGACGCGCGTGGCGCGGCATTTGAGAAAGCCGGACTGGTTCACCGTCGCGGCCGACACGGCTGCGCCCGGCGCTTTGTCGGCCGGGATGCTCTCGCCGGTGAGCGCCGCCTCGTTGACCGCGCTCGTGCCGTCGAGCACCACACCGTCGACCGGGATGCGCTCCCCCGGCCGCACGAGAAACACGTCGCCCAGGCGCACCTGCTCGATCGGCACGGTCAGCTCCGCGCCGCCGCGCTCCACGGTCGCGGTCTTGGGCGCGAGCTGCAGGAGGCTGCGCAGCGCGTCGGTCGTCTTGCCCTTGGCGCGCGCCTCGAGCGTCTTGCCGACGGTAATGAGCGTGAGGATCATGGCGGCGGACTCAAAGTAAAAATCATGCATATAGCCCATGACGGCCTGCGCATCGCCGCGCACCTGCGCGCCCGTCATGGCAAAGAGCGCATACGTGCTGTAGACAAACGCCGCCGTCGCGCCGAGCGCCACGAGCGTGTCCATGTTCGGCACGCGGTGCCAGAGCGCCTTGTAGCCGCTGATGAAAAACTTCTGGTTGATGACCATGACCACTGCGGTTAGCAGCAGCTGGGTCAAGCCCATGGCGATGTGGTTTCCGTGATAAAAGGCGGGGACTGGCCATCCCCACATCATGTGTCCCATGGAGAAATACATGAGGATGACCAAGAAAACAAGGGACCAGATGAGACGCCGTTTCAGCACGGGTGTGTCATGGTCTGCGAGGGCGTCTTCTGTCTCAGCAGTATGATTTGCGCTGGCAGCTGCGCTGCCCTTCTCGGAGGCACCGTATCCAGCGTTTTCTACCGCGTGGATAATATCCTGGGGAGAAGCAGTGCCTTCCACCCCCATGGAGTTGGTTAAAAGGCTGACGGAACAGGCCGTCACGCCAGGTACTTTGGATACCGCTTTTTCTACCCGGGCGCTGCAGGCGGCGCAGCTCATGCCGGTTACATTGAATTGTTCCATCGCGTCGACCCCTTTCTGGTTTGTGCGGTCAAAATTAGGATTTCCCTGGAGGGGGGCACTTATTTCATCAGTTTTTGCAGGGTGAGCACCAGCTCATCAATGACATCCTCTTTGCCATCCCGAATGTCTGTCACTACACAGGTGCGGATGTGATTGGCCAGAAGGTCCCGGTTAAAGGCGTTCATGGCGGCGGAGACTGCCGCTGACTGTACCAAGATGTCCGTACAATAGGCGTTTTTTTCTACCATTCCCCGGATGCCCCGAATTTGTCCTTCGATCCGGCTGAGGCGATTGAGAAGCTTTTTGACTTCCTCTTCCGTGCGTTCCTTGGTCTTATGGCAGCAGCAAGTTTTATCTTCCATCTGCAGTACCTCCTTGTAAAT
>ERZ832317.2294-NODE-2294-length-22367-cov-7.356176_pt1 | contig 22367 bp, 18 predicted proteins | sample MGYA00519695_ERZ832317 | MGnify/ENA primary metagenome ERZ832317 (study PRJEB31850, sample SAMEA3708726) | human gut metagenome | biome: human gut; feature: human-associated habitat; material: faeces | place: China | collected 2014 ...
GACTTAACACCATCCACAACAGCTTCTGTACTTTCCGGAGTCTGGAATGCACTTAAATACTCTTTCCGGATTGCCTCAATGTCGATGTGAAGAAAGGTATCGAAAGGGTCATCATAATAATTCGCAGAAGAAAAATAGAGCTTATTCGTTCTGAGGGCATCCAAGCTCTTTGTGCTGACAGGTCGATACCGGAAAAGCAGCTTCGGATACTTAATTGCTTTGAAAAGCTGTTCTCGTTCTGCCACAATATCATTTCCGGGCAAAGAACATAATGTTTGCCAGAAGTGTTCTCGATCATTGTGATTCATTGATGCCCCTCCTCTCAATTATCAAATACGATTTGTAATCCGAAACAAAACCAACACTATCAGATTTATGAAAAATCGCCCATTTGTGTTTTGGTATGTTGATTGCCACTTGAATCTGTCCACTCGGTGACTATTCTAAACTTTGATGCCGAACCATTATGTGTGATGAGAACCAATTCATAGCTTTTTCTTGCCTCTAATTCTTCAAAAGGCTGCTTTTCTTGGCCCATAATCATAATACCAACATCACCATCAAATCGAGCAGACACATGATAGGCTGTTGCATTTCCTGAATTCCAAACTTTCAGTCTGTGCTTACCTTTACCTACAGTAATAAATCTTGCCTCGACACACGCAAGTTCCGCATCCTCCTTCTCTTTAGTTATCTTGTCCAATTCATCCTGCTTAATCTTGAGTTCCAGTTCATTAACCTTGTTCTGGAGACGTTGTGCCTTTGAAGATTTAAAAAGCGAAATGATGGCAACTAACAGAGATATACCTGCGATGATCAGCGCACCCCAATCTTTTATGAAGGACACCATTTCCTTCAATGTGTTAATCAAAACTTCCATTTTTTCATCGCTTTCTTTAATTCCTTTTCAAGTTCTTTGACTGCATCTTGCGCAAGTTCATCTACAGCATTATCGATTATTGCGGCATTGCTATCGAGCAACTCTCGTTTCGTGTATTCCGAACCGCAATCAGAGCAACGTACTCGTGCATCGTCACCTGCGTGAAGTAGATCTTCAAACTCTTCGTCCAATGATAAAAACTGATCATTACCACAAAGCGGACATAGCAGTGTGACATTACGATCTAAATTTTTCATTAAATCACCTCATTTCAACTGTTCACACAACGTCAGGATTTCTTCCGGTTTGGCAGTGATGTGGCGCCATGTCGCTTCAAACGTGTACACACCTTTTTGTCTCCATCTTACCATAAAGCGTTCTTTTTATCAAGTTTTGTTTCACTCCAGATTCTTAATTTTCTGCGAACGGTAGTTCATAATGTGTTTCACTCAAGGTTCCTTATTCTAGCGGCATTGCTTTCTCATATCCACCAATGAAGCGTATTTCAATTTCTTTGCGCGACCTCACCGTAATTTTCTCAATAAGCCTCGCAGTCAGCGCATCATCATATTCTTGGATTTGCAGGTCCTTGGCTGACAGCAGCATCTCCGGCTGTCTGGCTTTTTCCTGTCGGGTGGCGCTGTCCTCGATGGCTTTTTTCAGGCTCTTAATTTTATTATTCAGCTTTTTCAACCTGTCATCCAGAAACGGAGTATCCTCATCGAAGTCCAAGGACATTTCCAGCAGACGGTCGAATTCCTGCTGGGTCTGTTCCAGTTGCTCCTGCAAATTGGGCATTGTGCTTTCGCCGGTCTGTATGTCATGCAGGATGCCGTTGATCTGGGCAGCAACTTCTTCGGTGAAGTTTGCCGCCAAATCCTGTACCGCTTTCAAAATTGCATTGTGCAGTTCTTCTTCCGGGATGGACGGCGAGCTGCCGCAGAATTTCGTTCCGTACTCGATGCGATTTACGCACCGCCAGACGATTTGCTTTCTGCCGTGGATATTCCAAGTCACCCGCTTGTAAGGGCTGCCGCAGTCACCGCAGAACAGTCGCTCGGACAAGGCATACTTGCTGTTGTAACGACCCCGGCGGCGCTTGCGCTGGTTAGCAGCTGACTTGCTGTTGCGGCGGGCAATCTCAGCTTGCACCTCTCGGAACATCTGTTTGCTGACAATGCCCTCGTGGTAATTTTCAATGTAATATTGTGGGAGTTGCCCGGTGTTTTTCTTATGTACACCTGTCAGCACATCCTCGGTAAAGGTCTTTTGTAGTAATACGTCACCACAGTATTTTTCATTTTGCAGAATGCGCTGGATGCTTTGCGCTGACCATGCGGTGTTGCCGCGGGCTGTGAGTGCGCCCGCCGTTTCCAGCTTTGCCTTGATACTTTGCAGACTGTCCCCTTGCAGGTAGCTGTTGAAAATCAGCCGAATGATTTCAGCCTGCTCTGGGATGATCTCCGGCTTGCCGTCTGCCCCTTTTCGGTAGCCGATGATTCTGCCGTAAGGGAAGGCAAATTTACCATGCTTATATCCCATGCGCTTGCCGCGGGCAACATTTTGAGAGATAGACTCGCTCTCTGCCTGTGCAAAGGCACTCAGGACGGTAAGGATCATCTCAGAGTTCATGGTGGTGGTGTTGATGTTCTCTTTTTCAAATACCACCGCGATTCCCATCTGTTTCAGCATTCGGACGTATTGAATACTGTCCAGTGTGTTGCGGGCGAAGCGGGAAATGGATTTTGTCAATATAAGGTCGATTTTGCGCTTCTTGCAGTCTTGAATCATCTGGTTAAAACCGTCACGCTTCTTGGTATGTACGCCGGAGATACCGTCATCCGCGTAGATGCCCGCGACTTCCCACTCCGGGGTGGAATTGATTTTTTCGGTGTAGTACAGTTTCTGGATTTCAAAACTGCCCTGCTGTTCTTCTTCCTCGGTGCTGACACGGCAGTAGGCCGCCACCCGCAGCTTGCGCACCGTGTTTTTCCGTCCGGCGTTTTCCCTCATAGAAGCGGGAATCTCAATGATTCTCATGTTGCTCATGGCTTTTCCCCTTACACAATTTCTCCGTTCTGCAGTTTGAATTCAACATGGGTGTCACGGTACAGGATGACCTTGCTGACGACCTCCTTATAAAAGGTATGTGGGAAGCCATCTGTCGGCTTATACTCGGCACAAGCTTTTCGTATTTGCATAGTTGCCGGATCGGCATCTCCTGCAGAGCAGAATTCGTATTCCAGTTCCGCCCGGTTCAGGATTTTAGTGATTAGCGCATCAGCATCTGGTTCTGCATCCAGCAGAACCTGTCCAATCTCCCTATCCAGCAGAACAATTTCCATTGACTGCACATTTGCCTTGCCCGCTGGCGGATGGATGAGTTCTGAGTTCTGTTGGAGCCATCGCAGTTTTTCCACAATGCTATTGAAAGTTTCCTTTGCTTGTGTCGGCTTCGACCACATCCCGCATTCACGGCAAAACCATTGATTACTTTTGGAATGCCAGTAAAGCCTTGCACCGCAGCATCCGCACTGCATATCTTTGCGGAACGGTTTCAGCGTTACCAAGTAGGTGACCGTCTTGCTTTTTCGGATTTGTTCTGCCGCTTCAAGCTGCCCTGCGGTGATGATTTGTGGGTATTCCGCCGTACCGCAGTAGTCTGCATTGGCAAGGATACGGCTTACCATGTTTTTGTTCCAGCGAGATGCATCCGAACGGTAGGGGATACCTTGGGCAGACAGCGCATCGGCAATCTGTTGAAATGTTTGCCCTGCGGTGTAGGCATCGAATATCCTGCGCAGACAAAGTTTCCGTGTACATCTGCCGCGCGGCATCTGGGAGCTTGTGTGCCTCGTCCACCACCAATGCTTGGTATTGCCGAAGCAGCAGCGGGCGTTCTTCCAGCCGATGGGATGCGTTGGCCAGCAGATAATTATGGTTGCAGATTTGAATATCCGGCTTCCTGGAATCCCGCAGGTACTGCTGATAGCGGCAGTCCAAGCGCAAAAAACAATCGCGTGGGCAGGACTGCGGCACACAGATCCGGCAGCGGTCATATCGTGATAGGCCGGGAATGTGGTCTAAGTCGAGAACATTCTCGGCCATGCGCAGGCTGCCTTTCTGCCGCGAACCTTTGGAAATGGCTTTTGCTTGACGTTCCGCAAGGCGGGCATCGCAGACAAAGCGCTCTTTGCCCTTGCGGACAACCGCCGTAATCGGTGCTGTGATGATGCCCTCGGGCAGCAAAACAGCGGACAGGTCTGGCAGATACTCGTTGAGGATGGCATCCTGCAAAGCAACGCTGGAGGTTGAAATCACCACCGGCATTTTCAGTTGGTTGGGGCGGTGCACCTGCCAAAGGATGCAGGCAACAAGATAGGCCAGCGTCTTGCCGATGCCTACGCCTGCTTCACACAGGGAAATTTCTCTATTATATAGGGTGTCCAAGACTTCATGACAGAGCGCGATTTGCTCCTCGCGTACCGCCATGCCGCGCCGGGGTAAAATCTCCCGGAAAATCTGTTCGGCTATGCGGTGGGATTCCGCATAGCCTGTCGGATAGGTTTGCATAGGTTTTACACCTCTGTTTTCCATCCCGTTTAAGGCAAAATAATGCGCAGCAACGGTGGGCTGCTGCGCACGATTTGCCGTAAACGGCAAACTTATTGATTTTAGGTTTGCTGTGTCATATTTGCCGCCCGCGCCCCTGACACCGGGAACACAACAGGCAGGGCGTTGGCACACCCGTTCACTGACTCTGCCACGATCTTACTGATTCCAACCGCAGCGCGGTCACCCCCCTCTGACGCCGGAGGCCGCCGGTGTATCATTATGGACTTTCCCGCGTAATTCTGGCTTGCCAGACCGCCCGTCGGGCTTGCCGGGAAAGTAACGTACCTGTTATGCTGGATATTCGGTTGTCAAGGTGCCTACCCAAAAGCAGCGGCAAATCGCTGTGTTTCGGTACACCTATATCCTATCAAATCCAATAGTAAAAGTCGGTGGAGGGTGCGCCACACTTCCGTGTGATTTGCTCCACAATTTCAAAAATTCTTGTCATCCTCGGTCAATTCCGGGGTTTGCAGGAATATTTCCATGACTTTTTTCAATACGGTTTGGCCGCTTTTATTCAGACGCTGTGCCTTGCTGGGTAACGCGTTTTTCTCGCAACATTCATCCGGCGTGAAAAACAGCTGGTCCATATCCACCTGCAAAGCGTCCGCCACACGGTACAGAGCGGTAATTTTCATTTCACGGCTGCCGTTCTCGTACCTTGAAATATCTGCACGGTCCATCTCCGCTTCATTGGCAAGCTGTGTTTGTGACCATCCTCGGAGGATCCTGCAGCGCTGTATATTTTTCCCGACGATAATCGGCACGGCATTATCCGATATGTACATTGCGTCACTCCCCTCCCCGGCGTTCTTTTTCATAAAAGTACCATATCGACACCGAAAAAGCGATGACGTATCCACCACAATTCTGTGCCGTTTACTCCACAATTTTATATCTGGCATAAAGCGCAAAAAAGCCCCCACGTCTGTGGAGGCCGATTAAGTATCCAAGTCATTTATGAACGCCGGATTCTTTGTCATTTGATCCAGCATACTTTCTATCATCGACAGTGCAGTTTCCCTGCCATATCGGTTCAGCAATGCCATTCTCTCATCGATGTGTGTATTTCGGCTACTGCTGTCGGAATCTATCTTTTCAAACAGCTGGCCGGGCGGAACGCCCAGTGCTTGTGCCAGAGGTGGTATCAGCGCTATGCCCATCATACGCGAGCCGTTTTCATAGCGGGAAATTTCGGCGCGGTCGATTTGGACTGCATCAGCAAGCTGCTGTTGGGTCATTCCCCGTTGGGTACGCAGTTTTGCTATATTTTGGCCGACAGTATAGGACACACTGCCCGGAGCAACTTTGCCCACGCTGGCACCTCCCCTGAAACAAAATAAAAGGCCGAAACAGCCGAATCAAGGTACTTACGTACCGATCCGGTTGCTTCGGCCTTTGAATGAATCAAGGGACGAAAGTGGTTGAACGATCTGTTTACATTCCACAGCCAGAAGAGTACACAAAGCCTTACATAAAATTGATACACCCAGCAAAGCGCACCCGCGTTCTGATACACTTCACCTGTGGTCATTTTCAATTTTTATGTAAAGTAGAGAGAACTCTGCTGTGTCGATTCGAAGTCTTAGGCCTCGAACCCTTATATGATTCAGCTCTCAAAGCAGGCCGAATCTCTAATATTCACTGCGGAATATATCTGTTATGCCAGATAGAAAGTGGATTGTAAAGTTTTGGCAGACGTAAAATCAGAAAAAATGTCAAAAAAAGCCGCATGCATATATCGGTTTGTCAGCGACACTTGCACGGAGTTTTTGCGACACTTTCACACCCTAAGGCGACATGTTTGCACAAAAATCGGAATCGCCACCTTCGTGAACAAAATAGGGCGGCTCTAACATTTTTACTTCGACATTTCTTTTTTGGGGATGTGCAACAGCCCCATTAAACTTATATCTACCACCCTCACTTTGTAACCGTAATTGTAATATTGTGTCCAATCTTCTTACCCGTGGAATCCATAACATCAACCATCAAGCGTTTTGTACCTGGGGTAGTTGCCTTCCATGTGATGATGTTGTTTGAGCCGAAGTCCTGCAGACGATACCACTTGTCATTAGTCTTGTCATTAATAATGAATTTGTAGTTATACTTACTGCTGCCGCCCTTGGCAACTGCGGTAAGTGTAACCGTCTCGCCCTGCTTGACCGTAACGGCACTGGATTTCAGCTCAGCGCTCAGCGGGACGGAAACCGTGCCGTTGACCTTGATAGTTATATTTGTAGCAGCCTTGTTACCTGCTTTATCCATAACATCGACCATGATACGTTTGGTACCTGCAGTGGTTGCTTTCCAGACAATACCATTCGCTGCTTTGTAATCCTGTAACTTATACCAGCTGTCATTCGTGGTATCGTTAATGATATACTTGTAAGTATAACCGCCTGCACCACCAGTGACATTGGCAGTGACCATGATGGTGTCACCTGGATTTGCTGTCGTCTTATTTGCTGTCAAGGAGAGGATTTTCAAAGGCTCTTCAGTTTTCTTTACAGTCAGTTCAGCTGCATCACTAGTTGCCGTCTTTCCATTGGCATCAGTCACAACGCAGCGGAACTTATAACCGTTACGCTCAGCTGTAGCCACAACGGAAAGTTTCTTTGCATTATAACCACTAAAGGATGTCGGAACATTCTGCCAAGTCTGCGTTCCAACACAGCAAAGCTGCCATTGATATGTCACATTTTCTCCAATAGCCGTAACAAGGAAGTTGACCTTTTTATCCTCTTCAGATGTAACATTTTGCGGGTGCTCCGTAATATAAACGGGAGGCAGTTCCCATTTTGCTGTTAAAGTTGTATTGCCATCGACAGCATAGATTGTGTCAGCTGTAACATTACTTCCCTTATTGTCAAACCAGCCAGCAAAGTTATATCCGTCACGGGTAGGCACAGGCAGTTCACCGTAGGCTTCTCCGTAGGTAACATCTTTAAAATTCGGGGTCACGCTTCCACCATTTCCATCAAAGGTCACCGTGAACTTTTTGCTGCTCCTTTTTGTGAATGTCAGTTGAACAACCGTATCACCTGACATTGTACCGGACAGCGCACCTTCCGAGACACCTTCATAGATATAATCATCCGAGGTTTGTATATTTTTGATTTCATAAGTACTGCGGCCAAGGACATTCGTATTGTAATAATCATTAACACCAGAACCGACTTTCTGGTCGTTTACATAAATATCAAAGGTGGCTACATCACCCAAATTTCCCCAGCCGTTTCCATCAACAAGGCCATTGACATCTAACGAATAGGGTTTGACATCGTCAACTTTCCATGTACTCCAATACTGAGCGTTGCTGTTGTTTCGTCCCCACAAGGAAACATTTGTACCCGGATTGGAATTATTATCTGCCATATCCATGACCTTATTGCCATTATTAGCCATGAACAGCTGACCATTATCATCCCAAATCATATACCAACCGACATTAGGCTGATCCAGCGTCACAATATTGTCTCCATCAACGCCCAAGGCTCGGCCATCATAGCAACTATAAATGTTATAGGAGCCGTCACCGTTTTGAACAAAATGCCAGACCTGACGCAGACTGTTAGTATTGCCCTCAACGGCAATCTGGAAGTTATTGCTGGCGTTCTCCGTATGCTTCCACGATGGATAGTTTATTATATTTGCATAGAAGTCCGGGTCATTTTGATTGTAAACATAGAAACATCCATTATACAAAACCTCAAAATGATGGTCCTGCACATTTGTTGCTTCTACCTGATAAATATAATATCCAGATGGCAGCGTCCCGAATGGGATGGAATTGTCAAGCTCTTTCAAGTCGTAAGAAGTCGTATAAGGTGAGCCTTTTGCCGTAATCACATCGTTTTCCTGATAATCTTTGATGCAGATTCCAACATATTCCAGATTTGAACTGGAAGTAACTGTGCCTCCAATACTGAACGAATTTCCTTTCAAAATTGCATGCGGTACAGTCTCATTTGACAAGGAGAGCCAAACGCTGGAATCCCCGCCAGATGAACCACCCGATGTATTATCAAGGACACCATAACCCGCAACATAATCTTGATACCGCGTGCGCCGTTCAACCATATCATTCGATGTATTACCGCCAATCGTATGCAGCGTTGTTCCGTTGCTTTCGACCCATTCTACGATTTCAACATGGTCACAATCTCCAGAATGGTCCCAATCAAAAAACACCAAATCACCGGGTGACGGGATGTATCCCTTTTCCTTCCATCTGTCATGACTTTGGAACCATGCGCGACCACCGCTTGTACATCCTGAAAACTTAGGGATTAGGGTGTTCAGAATACCCGCTTGATCCGCACACCAGCTAACAAATATCGCACACCACGGTTCGCCGTTCATGCCGTACCATGCACCATACTTGGTATTGTTATAACCACTTTCCTTGTAACCGACCTGTGTCGCAGCTACTCCCACAAGATCCGCACGCGCATTCCCTGTATTAACATAGGTATTAGGGTACCCCGTAGAATAGGCATATGTTACAGGTTCTGCACTATCAGACTCTTCTATCTCGTCAATCGTCTCCCTTTCATCCGGCAATTCAGCGGAGGAATCTTCTGCGATTGCGGTCTCAGGCGTAGCTGGAGAAATTTCCTGCTGAAGTTCGTTGTCTGCAAGCACTGTTGGGGAAAGTAAGCCCACCAGCATAGTTACTGCAAGTGAAAAACTAATGAATCGTTTTTTCATTAAAATTGCCTTCCTTCTTATTTTGTAACGGTAATGGTAATGTTATGCCCTACCTTTTTACCGGTGGAATCCATAACATCAACCATCAGCCGTTTTGTACCGGGGGTAGTTGCCTTCCATGTGATGATGTTGTTTGCGCCGAAGTCCTGCAGGCGATACCATTTGTCATCAGTCTTATCATTGATGATAAATTTGTAGTTATACTTGCCGCTGCCGCCCTTGGCAACTGCGGTAAGTGTAACCGTCTCGCCCTGCTTGACCGTAACGGCGCTGGATTTCAGCTCAGCGCTCAGCGGGACGGAAACCGTGCCATTGACCTTGATGGAAATGTTGGTTGCGACTTTGTTGCCAGCCTTGTCCTTAACATCAACCATGATGCGTTTAGTGCCTGCGCTTGTTGCTTTCCAGACGATACTGTTGGTTCCCTTGTAGTCCTGCAATTTGTACCAACTGTCGTTGGTCGTATCATTGATAATGAACTTATAGGTGTAACCACCCGCACCGCCGGTGACATTGGCCGTGATCGTGATGTGGTCGCCGGAGTCCGCCGTCGTCTTATCAGCCGTCAGAGAGATGATCTTCAGCGGCTGGTTTGCAGCTTCCACAGTCAGGGTTGCTGCGCTGCTTGTCACGCTGTTGTTTTTATCGTCCTTAACGATGCAGCGGAACTTGTAACCATTGCGGCCCTCGGTAGCGGTGACGGTCAGGGTATCGGTCTTACCGCCTGCAAACGAAGCCGGGACATTCTGCCAGTTATCAGAGCCTGCATAGGCTAACTGCCACTGATAGGTCAGGTCTTTGCCAGAAGCCTGTACACGGAACTGCGCTGTCGCATTTTCTTCTGTTTCAACACTCTGCGGCTGAGCGGTAATTTCCAGCGAGTAAGCGGTTTCAACAAATGGGATGTTATTTTCTTCCGCATATTGTCTTGCGTAGCTGTCTTCATCACCATAGATTTTTACATTTACTGAGCCTTCAAACGCCGTGGGCTTGATTGCCGTTACACTCGCCGGAATCTTTATTATGCTCAGATTGACGCATTCGCGGAAAGCATCTCCGATGCTGGTAACAGTATCCGGAATCTCTATTTCAGCTATACCTGTATTCGAAAACAGTCCGTTCAGGATTTTTGTGATTCCATCCTCAAAGTTAATCGTTTTCAATTCCGTGCATTCATAAAAGGGGCTTCCTTCGTTATTTTCGAGATTTACAGGAATATTGATTTCTGTCAAACTTGTACAGTTGCCGAATGCTGTAGCGCCCAGTGTTTTTAAATTTTTAGGCAGTGTAACACTGGTAAGACTGCTGCAACCTTCAAACGCCATTTCTTGGATTTCTGTAACACTTTCAGGAATCGTTATAGTTTCAAGATTGGTTGCCCATGCAAACGCCTCAAACCCTATTACGGTTACTGTGTCGGGAATGACAATCTCCCTAAGTCCAGTGCAAGCACTAAACAGCTCGTCGGGAATTTTCGTGATGCCTTCCTCAAAAACAACAGTTCTCAATCGCGGACATCCACAAAAGGCAGCTTCACTGTTAACGATATTAGCTGGAATGTTGATTTTCGTCAGAGCTTTGCAGTTCCCAAACGCTTCGACATCTAAAGTTTTCAAGTTCTTAGGAAGTTTGACGTCCGTAAGTTTTTTGCAATCTTTAAATGCCCCTTGCTGAATCATTGTGACGCTATCCGGAATCGTTACAGATGTAAGGTTAGATGCATTTTTGAAGGATTGGTATCCAATTTCAGTTACCGTATCAGGAATATCGATTTTTGTAATACCAGGGCAGTTACTGAACAACTGATCCGGAATTTTTGTAGTTCCAACTCCGAAGTGAATATTTGTTAAATTAGTACATCCGTCAAAAGGAGAACATGTGTATGCATTATCAGCCTCAATAGAACTTGCAGCACTAGCTGGAATTGTCACATCTGTCAAGGACTTGCAATAACCAAATGCCCTATATCCCAGTGTCTTTAGATGTGCTGGCAGTTCAATATGAGTGAGGCCATCACAGTACGAAAATGCGTAATCATCAATTGCTGTAACGCTATCCGGAATCGTTACTGAAATCGTTACTGACGTAAGCTCATACTTGCGGTAAAATGCATATTCCCCGATTTCCACAACAGTGTAACCATCAATTGTATCTGGAATTTTTAGTACTGTTTCATTTCCAGTGTATCCGGTAATAACTGCATTATCATAATCATCCAGTTCATATGTATAAAACTGACCTTCCGTATAGTCATCTTCTCCCATTGGATACTGCTGGTAAATTTCATCGGTTTTCCATTCATCATCCCGGGTATGGTTTTCAAAATTCTCGTCTGACTTTAGGAAATATTTGTAATCGGGGTAAGATACGGCATCCCAAGTTGCATCTACGTTATAGTACTTATCGCCCATTTTCATAATATTCCACGCATGCGGCCCACCGTTTCCATTGCCGGGAATAAGACGGCAGTCTATACCGGCCATCAAAGCCATACGGTACAGCAATACCGCATACCCCTGGCAAACTGAAGTTCCATCAATCAGTGCGCCATAAGCTGTATATTTAAGTTTATACGAGTCCTCGTTCAAATTCGTATAATCGTAGGTGACATTTTTACAGATATAGTCATAAATCGCCTTGACTTTCTCGTAATTCGTCATGGTGCTTTCTGTCAATGTTGGCATCACGCTGCTTAGCTTATCTGTAACAGCCTTCTCCTGTTCAGCTGTTGTATAGTAAGTAATGGTGTAAGTCAGGCAAAGTTGGTATAAGCCGCCATTCAAATGCCCCTCGGCCGTTGCCTTCCAACCGCCATACTGCCAGCGTAGATAATCTCCCTCTACCGGATTACCGGTATGATCCAGCACATGGGAAAAAACACTCTTAAATACACTTTTATCATAAACGGCAGAATTTAGATATATCCGTGCGGTTGTATGGCGTGCGACCATCTCACCCCTTAACAGCACCCCCGCATCATCTGGTGAGGTACAATATTCCGGGCTTTCTTCCGCAGCTACCGATGGTACATCCTCTGGCTGCAGCAAATCGGCTTCTGTTATGATTCCACTATAAAGTGGGTTGATATAGGAATCTTCCAGTGTAGGAAGTTCTTCTTCCTCCGGTGATGATAACAGTGCAGTTTCTTGCGTTGCACTTACTAACTGCTGGGAAGGGAGTTCTTCATTTTCCTGTGCAAAAGCCGTTGCTCCAAGCATAAGGCTCCAGACAACAGCAATCACAATGGCCATCAGGCGCTTTGCATTATTTTTCATATCATTTCACCTCTGAATCAATGTGGAAAGTCTCTGCAAACATTCTTTTTCACGAATTTGTAGTGCGTCCATATAATGTCTCATCGCTGTGCGGCTATTTTCATAGCACTTTTCCATTTGGTAGTATGCTTTTATAAGGTCATCCGCCCGCTGTAACTGCTGTATCGGCAGCACATACGGTTCTGTTGTCCCAAAAATATCCATTGCCAATCCACGGGATTTTACAGAATATCCAATAACCAAGGTCGGAATCAGCTGAGAATACGCTGCAATAGATGCATGCGTCCTCGCTGCAATCAGCATGCGACACTTTCCAATAACATACTTCAACTTTGTACAGCTCATATCATCTACCATACAAACTCTTGGACTATCTTTATAGGGTTTGTATAGCTCTTGTAAGCATTCTCGATCATCATTCCCCCTTTCAGTAACATGCGGAATCAAGGCCACCCCATAGGGCGTGTGGATTAGTATTTCTTCTATAAGCTCATGGCAGTTTTGCAACAATATTCCCGGTGACACTTCTTTCTTTTTCACGAGGGGACTGATGTTGAGTCCTATCATCTGTCCGGGGCAGAAATTATCCGGAAGTTTCCACGGCTGCGGTTTCAGGTAGAATGCCGGATCAGGCCCCAAAATTGATTTCTGTGCAAGTTCAGGATTTAGCTTTAGTGCATTCCATGTGATGGTTTCTCTGGCAACAATCAAATCAAAGCATTGCAAATGTTTCCCCAATCGCCCTGCGATATCTGATGGTTCCAGGGAACACCCCCACAGTACCAAAGGAATTCCTTGTTTTTTCAACCACTCATCAGTAGCCCACTGATCTTGACCCTGAAAATAGCAATAAACATCTCCACCAACTGCAAAGGCTGCCTGTATCCCCGCAGCGGCAGAACAGATGTTTCTATCCGCCGAAAGCTGATTCGGGAAACGAAAGTGCGCACGCTTTTCCAGTTGGCGCAAAATCCAAACAAGCGATAAGGTGCGGCAACGCTTAGCGGCATAAATTTCATCTACAACATTCTGAATCTCGTAAGCTCTATCCCCGGCCGTGTCCGCAGAATACAGGCGCAATTTTTCTTCTGGCAGTGTGGCCGCAGTTGTTCGCACAATTGCTTCGCAGCCGTGGTTTCTGCTTCCCGTATGTTCGTATAAAAGGATCTTATTTTCAGCCATTTGATGTTCTCTTTTCTGCCAAAATTTCTGCCTTTTTTGCCTGCATATCTATCATTAGAACTGCAAGCATAAAGTTTGCGAGTGGTGTGAACAATACATGCCCAGCCATAAAGCTGAATGCTATGACTGATAACCAGCAGAATTTCTGCAAGTAATTTGCGAACGGTCTACAACTTCTGTAGTAGCTGCTGTAAAAGGCACATACATATATGGAAAACGGTACGCCAAACCACAAAAACATATCAAACAAATCCATTTCAATCAGCCCAGCATCTGATGCACCCAATACAACCTGTCGATAGGGTCCGTTTCCAAATAGAAATGTCCGGATTGAGTTATCCTGATAAGCCGCTGCAAACGCTTTTTTTAGCGTGACATCCCGTTGAGACAGTAGGAAACTTACGATGTTTCTTCCTGCATAAAGGTTCTTTTTATAAAAAAATTTAAAACTGTTCAGTACAAGTTGAAGTTCATCCGCAAAAACCGTCACCGCAAGTAAAATACCAAGAACTGCAAAAAGCGAAACAAGTAAAGTTGCGTTAATCCGCTTACTTTTTAGCAAGCAAATCATAACACCCAATACTGTCATCAAAATACTGGTTTTCGTACCAAGTAAAAGCAATGATAAAAGCGATGTGCCTGCAAGAACAATGTCTTTTTTTCGCATATTTTTGATACAATCATCAATATTCCATGTAGTGACAACAGCCATAACGATGCTGATATCATTTCCCGCAAAGTACAGTCCTTTGAATCCAGCTCCATAGGAATATGTTGAGAATCCAATTCCGAGTATTTTGGGAACGATAATTGATAATGGGAAGAAAACTTTGTAAAATTGTATTACTTTTTTGGTTTCTTTGTTTGCCTGATGTGGGGAAGTCGAAATCATCTCTTTGTATGTGAGTATCAGAACGATTGGAGTGAACAGTTTTATCAATAAATTTATATCATACAGCAAAGATACATTTGCAGCAGCTTCTCCTGAGCCGGCTAGCGCAATCACACTCAGAAAAGCCCCTACAAGAAGAAACACGGCTGTTTTTCTTGATGTTTTTCGGCAAAGCCTAGCAATGCAGAGGATTAGTATGAGTCCCTTGTAAAGGGCACTGATCCCGCTTGATGATAAGCCATACAAAAGCATTGCACCTGTGATTACATCTACAACAGGGCTATATTTCAGCATAAGAGAAATCACTTTCAAATAGGAAACCTCATATGCTTTATGCGGTATTTCCACTTTTAGCAAAAAGTTTTTTCAGTCCCTTCCTTATTTCTCCGCAGTAGCCTTCGAGATTATCGGGAGCAGGAGTATTCTTGGCAACTTGCCTCATTGCTTCCACCATGTTATCTGTGCCGGTTAATCCACGGTTATAAGCCTCTAATCGTTTCGGAAAAATAGTGGGCACTCCCAATGCCTTTGCTTCCCAAAGCACGATTCCCTGTCCCTCATAAAGAGACTCTAACACCATTGCATCCATCCTCTTTATATAGGGATAGGGGTTTGTAATGTTTCCCAAAAAGGTCACATGCTTTTTTAGGCCAAGCTGCTCCGTCTTTTTTTCCAGCTTTCCCCGCAAAGGGCCATCCCCAATAATCCACAGATGTAAATAGGACGCTTTTAGGACTGCACCAGCCAAATCCATCAAAAGCAGTTCTATCCCCTTTTGCTTACATAAGCGTCCAACCATGACCAGATTCACTTTATCAGCAGGGGCATCCCACTGAATTTTTTCATCCGCCTTTTCCTGTATGGCAAAAGCATCCAACCAGTTTGGGATTACTGTGCAGTCTGCTTCATCGCAACCACTCATCCTGCAAAAAGGTTTGATTACGCCATCCGAAACGCCAACAAATCGATCAAAATATTTATACTTTCCTTTCCCGAAATTCCAAAGGACACGAAATTTCGGTTCATTTTCATATACCTTTTCCACATCGTTATGTATCCATATAATGTGCTGCCGTGCCAAACAGTTCAGAACTCCTACTGCACATTCGGGTTGATAACTGTTAAAATCTATTGCTGCATCATATAGTTCATCCTGTCCTGATACAGCTTTTTTTGTATGATAGAGTATATTAAACGGCACAAAACGTGCCAGTCTCGAAAAGGGTTCTATTTGCCTTAATTGAATTCCTTTTATTTTCTGAATTTCAGAGAAGAGTTCGCCTTTCTCACAGTAAAATACATCCACTTGATCTTTCGCAAAAATACCACTTCCCAGAAGGTTTATCAGCGCACGCTGAATGCCGCCGATTCCAAAATCATATTGAAAGAATGCGTATTTCACAGTGGGCCTCATTTCTGGTGCTTCAATCGGACTGTCAAATTCGGGAGTCCGTTCATTGCTACTGCCGCGCATTTTGCCATAGCAATGTTTAGCGTCACATTCTGTGTGCGTATTACGCAACATAGCAGACGAAATACAATGTTTGGACAGTGATATGATGCTAGCGCCTGTTTTACGAGTTCATTATTTAGGATAGCGTGGACTTCGTTTTTGCGCACTTCGTATTTTAAATTTGCCTGTTTGCCGCAAATATCACACAGGCAGGAAAACACGCTTTTCAAAAACATATAATTTATGATTTCAAATTCTTCAACTGATCTGTTTTGACATAGCTGTGAGATTTCTTTTTGTATTTTACAGCATACCTCAAACTTATCAGGATGATATGCGTGAATCAAACTTCCTTTGTTGGATATGATATAGCTGTAATATTCATATGGCACTACCGACACGGTATGGGCCGTGCGTAGGCAGTCCAGAACAAATAATCGGTCTTCTCCATACCGATAATTCTGAAAGCGAATATGATTTTCTCGAATGAAATCACTCCTGTAAGCCTTGTTCCAGACTTGATTCAATATATTGCGAGAGTAATACCGACCAATTTCGAGTTGTTCCGGTGACGCGGCACTTACTTTTTCAGGTGCACAGTATCCGTGAAAGGTTGTATCTGTTTCTTTCATAACCATTTCAAATCCAAAGATAAGCATATCTGGGCTGTCTTCTTCCAGATGCGTTGCTATTTTCTGCAAACTATCCGGAAGCCACTTATCATCACTGTCCAGGAAAAGCAAATATTTACCCTTGGCACAGTCAATACCCAAATTCCGGGCCTCTGCCGGACCACGATTTGCACTGCGGATAATTTGAAGTTCCCGAAAACATTTTTGAAACGCTTCCGCTTTTTCTGCTGTATAATCTTGGGAGCCGTCATCCACCACAATAACTTCTATATCAGAAAACGCCTGTTCTTCTATAGATTTAAGACAAATTGAAATACTATTCTCCGCATTATAAGCAGGGATAATTACACTAAAAAAAGGTTGTGCCATCTGATAATTCCTCATTTTCTCAGCATTTGCATAACTTTTGAATAATTCGTTTCCACTTTTTACCTGCCGCATCATGCACATACAATTCCGCCGCCTGATCAGGTGACAGTTTTTTCCTCATCGCAAAATATTGCTGCCGCTGTTCTGGCCAGTGCGCTGATTCACGAAGCGCAGTTGCCGTTTTAGCAGCTTTCTTATAGGACACTGGCAGTATATCCGCGCTTAACTCTAGCTGGTCAAGTGCATTCTTTCCTTTGCAGTTGTGTGTCAAAACCAGCGATACTCCAGTGTTGTCATTCAGCTTGTGGGAAAAACGCCGTATTCCCCAAAAATCTGCCAGCGTTAAATCACTGCTAAATTTTTCGCCTTTAAAATGACAGGCATAACAAGCAGGCCGTAATGTTATATCTCCTAAAAACAGCCTAAGATATGCATCCTTTGTAAGCGGTTGCCGATAGATAGTTCCGTTTTCAAAGGTCAGACTCAGGGAAAAATCGCGCCATCCTTCTGTTTTATCTCGAAAAGAACCTCTGATTGGCCAGCTTCCTGCGCAGCTACTTCGATACTGCAAATAGTCCTGCCAAACGTCAGGAGAAGGTACTCCATGGCAAATCAAATCTACACATAACAAATTTTCCGGTCGCCTCTGCAGAAATTGCAGTAGGGCTGCATTCTGACATGGCGTACCGGAAAATAGCACTTTTTTCCCTTCAGAGAGTGCTGTTTTTACAGCACAGTAGCACCCCTCGGCATCGCTTTGTACATACTTGCTGCCAAGGAGTTTTTTAAGATTCTTTTTATCATCAACCGCAATATGCTTTACACTTAAATCATCTGTAAATGCCGCGCCAAATACCAGTCCGCCTTCCTCCAGAATCTTTTCTGCCAGCATACCAAACACGCCTCCAGAAGAACTACTTATCCGAAGGCTTTCGTCCTTTGTACGCACCGCATAAGCAGATATTCCAATCGAATCTGCCATTTCTGAATTATCGTTCTTCATCGGACATACAGTCTCACATCGTCCGCACCGAATGCATTGGGCATCATTCTTCTGCGGATAGCAAAAACCTTCTTCATCTGCTTGCATGCTAATACAGCCTGTCGGGCACACATCTGAACAAGCTGCACAACCACAGCATTGATTTTTTCTCTTGTTTCTGCCACAGGTGTCACACTCTTTTCGTTCATCAGTTATGCGCAGAGCTCTTCATTGAAAAACGCCGCATTATTTGCTTGCATTGATTCTTTTCACTGTTATTCATCCCCAAAAACCACATTGAGATTCCATATAGAGCACAATAAGCCATAATGAATATGCCCAGACACGGCAGATGATACAACCATGGCCTGTTGATGACAGCGATTCCCATTATCACTGGCAGTACCAGCCCCCGCGCCATATGCATGATTTCTTTCCAGAAATAAGTCATGTTCAGTTTCAGTGCATAGTGATAATACAAATTCATGATTATGCCGTTACCCAATAGCATCGAAATTGCTGTGCCACAGGCCGCTCCCGTTGGTCCCCAACGCCGAGTCAGTGGAATACTGATGCATACATTAGATACCGCAATCAAAAGGTATATTATTGAGCGAAAATGGTGCATATTTTTTGCCCGCTGTATCTCTATACCCAAATTTTGAATAAGCGGAATAAATACCGGCAATATAAGCAATAGTGCTGCCACATAGCTTTCACCATATTCACTGCCTGCGTAAAAATTCAGAAATGGTCTTCCGAAAAAAATCAGTCCGCTGCATATTAATCCCATAACAAGAAACTGAAGCCGCCCCACATGTGTAAAAAGGTTCGTTAGTTCTTGTTCTCCACAATTTTTTGCAACCATACGGTTTACCTGCGGGATATATACATTAGATATGCTGGTAGAGAACTGCATATAGATGTTGTTTAATGTGTTGGCCACCGCATATACTGCAACAGCTGCACTGCTGCAGTACATACCCAGTAACACCTGATCCGTTGACCAGTTCAGTTGATTGACAACTTGATTGAGAAATATAAAGAAGCAGAACGAAAATATTTCTTTAAACAGTGTCCAATCAGAAGACTTCACGCGGAATTGAATGTGGAGTTTGCTCTCACAATACACCACATTCATAATCAGTGCTAAAACTGTCAGTGCCGTCATAACAACGGCCATGCTCACCGACCTATACCCCATCAAAAGCAACGGCAACGCCAGAAACGGATTTAGAATCGTCCGGATAAGGTAAATGACTTTTTGTGCAACAAAACAGTCGTGTGCAACGATATAGCTATCGAAAAGACTCGACGGAAAGCCTATCGCCAAATTGACAATAAGTACTGCCATTACCAGTTGCGTTTCTTTCAGTTCCTCTGAGGAAAGGCTCTGTGTGCAAAACATCGGCAATTTCTTTATTAGTACACTCCCTGCCAACAGCGCGATTGCGCCAACAAACAGCAGCACTTTTAGAAACAACCCATTTAAATGCGCAATTTCTTCCTCTTTATTTGCTTCCTTATATCTAGCATAATAGCGCACATAAGCGCTGGAAAAGCCAAACCCTAGAAGTCCAAGGTAACCAACTGTAGAGTATGCTAAATTATAAATTCCATATTCTTGCTGCCCCAACAGCCGTAGCATAACTGGCGTATACAGCAGCTGAATCAGCGTATTGGCTGCGATCCCGACATAAGAAAGCACAACACCTGCTTTTTTCTGGTTCATCTTTCTCCGTTTCCATCTACAACATCTTTTTGTCTTAACACATATTGAACGGATTCTAAAAATATCTTGCAATCAAATAGAAATGAAACATTCTTTACATATTCGCTGTCCAGCCGCACTTTTTCCAGTGTATCTACCAAATCTCGCCCATTGATTTGCGCCCAGCCGGTAATGCCAGGTTTAACCGCATATACGCCGTAATATTTACGCAGAAACCTCACCTCGTTTTCATTCCATAGCAACGGACGTGGACCTATAATGCTCATTTCTCCACGGAGCACATTATACAACTGCGGCAATTCGTCCAAGCTAAGTCTACGTAGCCAATATCCCAGCGGCGTTATGTATTCTGCAGATACACACCCCGTGGGAAGATTTTTAGGAGCCGAAGACCGCATCGTTCGAAACTTAAAGATTCTAAAGCTTTTCCCATTTTGGCCAATGCGGATTTGCGTAAAGAAAATGGGTTCTCCATGATCAAGAATCAATTTCAACACCATTATGACAAACATCGGTATTACGAGTAGAAGCAATGCCAATGATGCAATTATAATGTCAAATATTCTTTTGGTTTTCATATAGCGCAACTGGCTTTCATTCAATTCGATGACTGGGTGGGACAAAATTCTTCGCATTTTCTGAGCATTTTGGAGATTTTGTTCTCTAGTCGTATGGGCTCCCTCATTTCAATCGCAATTCACATAAAGATACAGACTGCATACCATTTTCTTGAATTGACAAACTATCTCACGCTTTATAAGCAGCATTTGTATCAATTCCAGAAGTATCATCCATTTTCAGAATGGAAAAAGAATCACATTAAAATATCTAGCCTTCGTGTTTTTGTTGACTTTTGACACTCGATTTGACCACTTATTACCCAAAAATCCGATTGATTTCTGAGCACTTCCACTCCCAGCAAGTATGTACATACCGCTTCATAGTAACATCTGAACTTGCATGGCCCATAAGTTCACTTAATGTCTTCACATTGCATCCGGCCTGTAAACAAGTCGTGGCAAATGTATGGCGCAATGCATGTGGATACACTAAAGGTACATTAGCCCGACTTAAATATCCACGAAGGCTCTTATAATAGCAACGAGGCTCTACAGGTTTTTTGCTACTACCTGACAAAAACCATTCACCCTCGCTATGACCATCGTGCAGTTGATGCAAAATTTTTAAGGTGCCTGAAGGTATCGGAATTTGCCGCGTGGAGCTTTGCGTTTTTGGTGATTGCACCACAACTTTAGTTTTTCTTTTTTCTACATATACACGCTTAACCGTGCGCGTTATTGAAAGCACACCGCAAGCTAAATTGAAGTCTCCCCACTGTAATCCGCAAACTTCTCCAATACGCAGTCCCATCTGCATCATCAAAAGCAAACCCACCTTGCGTGATGTCGGTGTAGTTATTGCAAAATTTTTAATTCGATTTTGTTCGGAATCGCTAAGTATCACTATAGGGTTTTCGACATGCTTTGGTAGTTTCATTTGAATTTCAAGAGGTCTCAGTAGATGTAAATGAGTGGCATAACGGCAAATGCGGCGCACCAGAAGTAAGCATTCACGTGCCATACTATGAGCCAAGATTTTATGGCAATGATTTTGAGGAGATATAATTTGAGCCAATCCCTGCTCAAGCGTTGCTTCTGTGAGTTCCTTTACATGACAATTGCCAAGCACAGGCAAAATGTAATGCTGTAGCGTATAATGGTAATGCGCAATCGTAGACACTTTGACCCCTAAAGAAATGGAACTTTCCCACTTTCGAGAAAGTTCTGCAAAAGTCAAATTGGTAGGTGTTAATATGTGGATTTGTGATTCTATCTTACGTGCCGTTAGTTCTTTCTTTACCGCTGCATAAGTTCGCCCGTAAACATATCCCCAAATAGCACTTTTGTCAGTCTTTCTTCCTTTGATGTAACGACCCTCCCAGCGACCATCTTTACGCTTTCGAATGTTCTCTCCGCGTCTTGACATTGTTTTTTCCTTTCTCTTGAATGATTTTCCTTGAATAAGTAATCATATAAAACATCATTAACATAAATCACAACACATTAACACTGCAATTGTAATGAACTTTGATGACTTCTTCTATCAAAATATGCAGAAATGTGTTGAAACGCGTCAAATTTTGTGGTAGTATATCATTATATGTAATAATAGCGGTTATATATGAAGGATATCATCCATTCTGAAAATGGAGGATACTAATTTTTTATTGTACTTGATCAAGCGATAACATTAGCCGTAGCTATTTCTTGCATAATCTAATGACTAAAGAAAGACATTCCATCCGCCCTATTTCCATTAATTCGTACCTCCAGATGCAAGTGGCTTCCTGTTGCCCTTCCGGTATGACCGACATAGCCTATGACTTGTCCTGACTGTACTTGCTGACCGGTGGTGACGCAGATGGACGAACAGTGGGCGTACAGCGTTTCCAGCCCGCCGCCGTGGTCGATTTGGATATAGTAACCGTAGCTGCCGCCCCAACTGTCAAGGCCGTTGGCAACGGTGACGATGCCGTCTGCGGCGGCGAGGATCGGCGTACCCTCGGCACAGGCAATGTCGGTGCCGCTGTGGGAGCTTACCTCGCCGGTGATGGGGTCCACGCGGTGACCAAATTGAGAAGT
>ERZ832317.2300-NODE-2300-length-22313-cov-5.822760_pt1 | contig 22313 bp, 16 predicted proteins | sample MGYA00519695_ERZ832317 | MGnify/ENA primary metagenome ERZ832317 (study PRJEB31850, sample SAMEA3708726) | human gut metagenome | biome: human gut; feature: human-associated habitat; material: faeces | place: China | collected 2014 ...
GTCCCATGGCATGCATCAACAGGAAATTTGTCGGATCCTCTTCGGCACCGACTTTCTGAGAAACACGGGCTGCCATCGGTACTGCGGATACGCCCGCGGAACCAATCAGAGGATTGACCTTGCCTCCGGTTACTTTGCACATAATTTTGCCAAACAGGACACCGGATGCTGTTCCCACCGCAAAGGCTATCAGGCCAAGGGCTACAATCTTGATGGTTGTCCAATTCAGGAATGCTTCTGCACTTGTTGTCGCACCAACGGATGTACCAAGAATAATAACTACAATATACATAAGAGCGTTAGATGCTGTCTCTGAAAGCTGTTTTACTACACCAGATTCTCTGAAAAGATTACCAAGCATCAGCATACCAACTAATGGTGCTGTTGTAGGAAGGATCAGACATACAACAACTGTTACAACGATCGGGAACATAATCTTCTCTGTCTTTGTGACCGTTCTTAACTGTTCCATCTTGATCTGACGTTCTTTTTCTGTTGTAAGAAGCTTCATGATCGGTGGCTGAATAATCGGAACAAGTGACATATAAGAATATGCCGCTACTGCGATCGGGCCCATTAAGTCTGTCTGTCCAAGCTTTCCGGCAAGGAAGATAGAGGTCGGACCATCCGCTCCACCGATAATGGAAATTGCTGCTGCTGCCTTTCCGTTAAATCCCATAAGCATTGCAAGGAAATACGCACTGTAAATACCAAACTGTGCCGCCGCACCAAGCAGAAAACTTGCCGGGTTGGCAATCAGCGGGCCAAAGTCTGTCAGGGCACCAACTCCTAAGAAAATCAATGAAGGGAGAATACTCCATTCATCTAATAAGTAAAAATAATGTAATAATCCGCCTTCTTCCATAATGGACGGATATAAGTTAACCAGCAGCATACCAAAAGAAATCGGCACTAACAAAAGTGGCTCATATCCTTTGGCGATGGCCAGATATAAGAAGACTAAAGCAACCAGTATCATAATGAAGTTACCTGGCTTTAAGAATGCAAATCCGGTCTGTGCTGCGAGATTCGTCATTGTCTCTACAACATAACTCATAAATCTTCCTCCGTTTTATTTTGCAAATATGCTCTAGTTCATTGTAGCCAGTACATCTCCGCCTTCTACCATATCTCCAACTGCTACTTCCACACTTGCGATAACACCATCCTGTGCTGCACAGATTTCATTCTCCATCTTCATAGCCTCTAATACAAGAACAGCGTCGCCCTTCTTTACAGAAGCACCTGCCTGTGCCTTTACTGCTACGATCTTACCTGGCATTGGTGCTGTAATCTTTACGGCACCGGCACTTCCGGAAGTCTTTGGAGCAGCTTTCTTAGCTGGAGCCGGAGCGGCTGCTGGTGTACTTACCGGCGCTGCACTTGCTTCTCCTGCACCTAATTCTTCTACTGCTACATCATAAGCAACACCATTAACTGTAATTCTATAATTTTTCATTGTAAATCCTCCTGAATGATTTTATGTACTTCTAAAATCTTTCTATAGCTAACTTTTCAAAACTTTATAAAAAGATTCCAAGAATACATTTTTGCTATCTTCTCTTCACTCTCTTGATTGAACGAACGACCAACTTATCTGCACTGACTGCTGCTCCTCCATTCGCTGCCATGATTGCCGCTGTGATTACTGCGACAAGTTCACCATCATCCACAAGTTCCTCTTCTTCCACAACTTCTTCAAGAATCGGACGCTTTGGAGCCGGTCTTTCTTCCTGCGCAGCCTTTTTCTCTTTCTTAGAAGAACGATTCTTTAACGCTCTTTCAATAGATGGGATATATACAAAAAGAGAAATCAGTAAAGAAATGAAAATCAGTACTGCAAATACAGTTCCCATACCCATCAAAGTATTTAATAAGGCTTGTTCAAATACGTTCATACTCTCACCTCACTATACTGCCGTATGCTTCTTTGTCACTGGAGTTACTTTCTTTCCATAAAGCATTTCATAAGCAGCAATCAGACGCTTTCTTGTTGCATCCGGCTCGATAATGTCATCTACATATCCTCTCTTTGCAGCTGCTAATGCACTGCTCTGTCCTTCTGCATATTCCGCAGTTTTCTCTGCGATAAGTGCTGTCTTATTCTTATCTGTATTGATTTCCTCTGCATACATGATACGAACTGCCTGTTCTGCATCCATCATTCCTACAGATGCCTGTGGCCATGCCAGAACAAAGTCAGCTCCGATAGCTTTAGAATTCATTACTTCCGCTGCAGTTCCATAAGCCTCGCCTGCAATGAGATTAATACGAGGTACACTAACCTGTGCAAGTGTTGTTGTAAACTTCGCTAATGCGAGCGCCTGCTTTCTCTCTTCATGTGCGTTGGCACGAAGTCCTGTCACGTTCGTTACAGTAAGAAGAGGAATCGAAAATGCATCACAGAACTTAATAAATCTTTCTGCTTTTTCAAGACCATTTCTTGTTAAAACGGACTCACCATCTACTGGCTGGTTAGCAACCGCACCTACTGTCTCTCCATTCAGACGGATAAATGCCGTCACCATCTCTTTGGCATAGGCTGCCTTTGTCTCTATGTACATATTGTTGTCAGAAATAGATTTTAAAATGTAAGCGGCATCATATGCGGCATCATTTAACTCAGGAATAACCCTATTTAAATCATCATCGTTATCAAAGTATGCATCTTCCGCTTCATAATCAGAAGGAAGTACATCAACAAGAATTCGAAGCTGTTCAAGAAGTGCTTCTTCTGTCTCACATACAAAATCTACGTTACCAGCCTGCTCAGACTGGAACTGTGCTCCTGCCGTATTCTGACGGGATTCTTCATTCCCTGCTAATGCATTCGGACTGTTGATAAAGAGACTGCCGTTCTCCTTCTCCATCAATGTAAAATCAGACATAGCGGACATTACGGCACTTCCTCCTCCACACATTCCAAATACTGCAGAAATCTGTGGAATCATTCCGGATGCCTGTGCCTGTTTATTAAAAATAGTTCCGAAAGCATGAAGTGCATCTGTCGCTTCCTGTAACCGAAGTCCTGCACAGTCAAGCATTCCGATGATCGGTGCCCCTGTCTTCATCGCCAGATCATAAAGGGAAGAAATCTTCTTCGCATGCATCTCACCGACAGAACCGCCCAGTGCAGAAACATCCTGACTGTAAACATAAACCATACGGTCATTAATTACTCCATAGCCAGTGATAACACCATCACCTTCCACCTTGTTCGCACCGAGATTATAATCGGTATTACGAGCAGAAACATATCCGCCAACTTCCACAAAACTGTGGTCATCAAACAGATAGTCAATACGCTCTCTGGCATTCATCTTTGAATTACCCATATTCTTTCCTCCATAAAAATGCTATATTGTATACCTTGTTGCTCTTTCATTCTATGTAATAATAACAAATTATTATCATGTTAGCAACCATTTTCTGTTAGTTATTTAACATTTATTTTATTTTGCCCATTCCACTAAACAAAATGAACATTCTGCCTATTTGCAAATTTTTTAACAATTCTTTCAATTTTCTTTCTGAATCTCCTGTTTTTTTCATGAATGCTTGTGTATTTTTCCTGTTTTTCTCTATTTTATCTTTAAAATTCTATTTTTGTTTTATGTATCTATTTTTATTTCGTTATATTTTTAACGCATTTTGACATTCAATTACTAGTTGGTTTTTCTATTTTTTCGTCATTTTATATAAAATATTCTCATTCTATCAAATATCTTCCGTTTTTCTTCATAATATCACTCATATTTCCATCATTCTTCTTCTCTCGCTTATATTCTCCTCCTGTCTTTTTTAAATCAAAGATATAGTATCCAAAATCAATTTTGAACTATTTTTGTCAAACTTTTTTCACAAACTAATAGCACTCCCTTTCATTTTATACAACTGTATATGCATACCACGAAGTATTTTCAAAAAATCAGAAAGAAATTATAAACTGTCAAGAAAAGCCTGTAATTTTGCACAAATACTCCTTTATTTTTTCACACAAAAAAGGTATAATAAACAAAATAAACAATTCTTTCACAATAAAGGAGGAGGACATCTTATGGAAAACCGCAAAATTCAATTTCGTTCAAAAGCCTGTAATCTACATCTTTCTGCCTATCCGGGACATTTCGCAACAAAGCATTCTCATGTCAACTACTTTTTAGATATGACAACATTAAAAGTACGTCAGTCTAATGCAGAAGAAGCTGCAAGAGCGTTAGTTCCACTTTATAAACATAATACCGTCGTCGATACCATCGTATGTCTTGACGGAACAGAAGTAATTGGTGCATTTTTATACGAAAAGCTTACAGAGAGCGGATTCTTCTCTTACAACCAGCATAAATCTATCTATATTGTTACTCCAGAAATAGATTCAGATGGTCAGATGTTCTTCCGCAAAAACATCCAGCCAATGATTAAAGATAGAAATATCATTATTTTAATGGCATCTGTCACAACTGGAATCACAATCAACCGAAGCTGGGAATGTATCGAGTACTATGGTGGCAAACTGCAGGGAATTTCAGCAATATTTAGTACGCTTTCTGAATATGGTAATCTTCCTGTTAATGCGCTGTTTACTCCAAATGATATTCCTTCTTACCATACATATGATAAGCATGACTGCCCATATTGTAAGAGTGGTCAGAAAATCGATGCTTTGGTAAACGGACATGGATATTCCGAATTACTATAACTACTAATTTTGTAGATTTCGTATAGACGAAAAAAGAAACCATGCCATATCCCAGATGCGGCTTCGGAGCGGGTTTAAGATGCAGATGAGCATCTTAAACACAGCGACTACAGAGCAGATGGGATATGGCATGGTTTCTTTTTTCGTCTGTTTTCACCTAATGAATCGTAATCCATTTCAAAATTTTACTTTGGGTTTCTACGAATTGTTCATATTCTTCCCGGCTGTTTTGCTGATATTCCAGCGTGATATACTTTGGTGCTACGCGCTCTACAAATTCCCGGACACCTTCTCCGATAAAAGGCTGATGCAGATCAATATGACAGGCATGGTCATATGCAAGGCGAAATAGTTCATAAAATGGAATCTTATCAAAGTCTATCGGATGTTCTCTCCATTCTTTTCGCTGCTTTCTTACATAATCCCCTCCCAGTGACAACTGCAGGTGCATTCCTTTGAACCAGTGGAGCATCTGTGCTTTTTCGTATTTGTCTATCATTTTATTTAGATATGCTACGGCATCTTCCGGAGTCTTTAGCTGTGTTGTTGTATTCATATAATGCCCAGTATCGAGCATGATTCCCTTTTTTTGTGTATGCATTCCTTCTATAAGCCGGCGGGTAAGGCGGACATTTTTCAAGGTAAGCCCGCTCCACCAGAGATTCTCTACAAGAAAGTCGAATGGATATTCTTTTTCATCAAGTAGGGTATTGATGACCTCTAAGCTTGCATCAATCACTTCTTTATCTGTATAGCGGTATTTATAAATATAGCTCTCCCGGAGTGTCACTTCTGAAACATGGAAAACTACATACTTTGCTCCAACTTGTTCTGCATAGGCAAGATCGTCCCGCAAACTGTTCAGATAAGATTCCCTGCTCATTCCTCCAAAGTATTCCAGCCACTGCTCTCTTGAATCAAATTCCTGATCTAGGCGTTCATAATTCCCCTTCCACCAGTCCATCCAGAAAATATGAAAATACAGATGTACCCCATTCACCATATCCGGCAGAATCTTTCCTTCATCTGGCTCGCCTGCCCGAATCACTTCCAGTCCATTTAATCCTCGTGACTCATAAGACTTTCTAATATCTTCACTATCTTTATAACGATTTAGCATCCCTTCATAAATTGAAAAATTCATGGAACGACATTCTGGTATTTTCTGCATAGTTTCCCCCTTCAATCTCGTATACTCTCAGAATCTTTCTAAGAATACATTTTATCTATACTTATCATCCATACTTATTTCAAAAATGCCCCATCATTCTGGCAATCTTTCTAAAGTTCAAAAACGCCCCGGCTATTCATCTCATCAGATCATATTTTATTTTTATCCGCTGCAGCTTTTCCAACAATGGCTTTGCTCCAATCCACAGAAAAATAAATGTAGAACTGGCATGAACAAGATCTACCGGAATACCTGAAATATAGATTGCAAGCAGTCCTTCCCATGTAAAATCATACACACTCATAAAGAGAGCCGCTGGATTCATGATTCCTCCATAAATGAACACCGTCACAAGGAATCCATATATACAAAGGCTGAGCCGTTTGGTCGGAAGCAGTCCTATTCGGTAAAGGATTCCTGACAAAAATCCGATAAAACCCATCGCAAACATCTGCCATGGGGTCCATGGTCCCTGCCCAAATAAGAAATTGCTGACTACCATCGTCATGGCACCAACTAAGAATCCTGCCTCGCCGCCAAATGCGATTGCACTGATGATCACGATTGCTATAATCGGCTTAAAGCTCGGTATCATAAAAAATGCTGCCCGGCCGGCGGTTGCCAATGCTACCATTGTTGCAAGAACAACTAGCTCTCTCACCTGAGGTTTTCGTCCCTCAAATACCATAAAAAACGGTAATAACGAGTATATAATGATTACCAGGCTAATAAAATAATACTTTCTTGGACCAAAAATCTTTTCAAATACTGTGCCAACGGCGGCAACATCCATAACATAAAATCCAACAGCAATTGTGAGGGGAATCGCTACAAGCAAGAGAAAGAGACTTACTCTGGTACGAACAGAAAGCCTGCGTTTTTCCTGCTTTTTCCAGATTTCGGTATCCATCTCAAACATATCATTATCTAAAATGACATCTCCCGCCCTGCCTTCTCCTGACAAATCTCCTGCTAATTCTTTTAAAGCAGAAGCTTTCCTGCTTTTTGGTAAAAAGATACGCTTTATCTTTGCAGAAATCGTATCTTCATTCACGATTGGAGAAGCGTAAAATTCTTTCAAGAACTCCTGACTTGATTTCCAGTCTGCCATTGTTCACACTCCTTTTTAAGACATTCCACAATGTCCTCCCCGGTAACCGCCATAGGAAAATACTTTCTAGCCATTCGATTTGCCGCTGTTGTATAAAAATTATTTCCGGCAAAGAATTCTCCCGGAGTTCCACATGCCACAATATTTCCATCAAAAAACAAACCACATCGGTCTGCATAAGAAGCGCAGAACTCAATATCATGAGAAATCATAAAAACAGTTACGCCCTGCTCTTTGAGTAATGCCAGTATTCCGGCAAATTCTTTTTTAAAATAGCTGTCAAGTCCTTTGGTCGGTTCATCCATCAACAAAAGCTTTGGCCGCAATAACAAAATCTTAGCCAGGGCAAGCCTCTGCTGCTCTCCCCCGCTTAAGTCATACGGATGACGATGCAGTAATTCTTCCAAATGTGTTACTTTAATGATTCCTTCCACCGCATCCTTTTTATCCATGGCAAGCTGATATTCTTCATCCTTTTTCTCTTTTACACCGCCTACCATTTCAAACAGTTCTAATTCCACACTTTTCTTTACAAAAAGGGACTGCGGGTTTTGCGGCAGTACTCCAAGAAAATTGCGGAACAGTTCTTTATCGCTGTAACGACGGATATCCTTACCTTCTAAAAGTACTTTTCCACGATATGGCTTTCTCAAACGGCTCAAAAGTGAAAGTGTTGTTGACTTCCCGGTTCCATTTCCTCCAAGCAATGCAAAGAATTCTCCTCTTTTTAAGGAAAAGCTTAGTCCCTTTACGACATCCGGCAGTTCTTTATCATAGCGGAACCACAGATCATCACACGCTAAGATGATATCTTCTTTTTTCTCTTTAAACTTTTCTGTAAACTTTTCTGTAATCTTAGAAAAAGAAGATTTTCCTTTTTGGGAATCACTCTCTTTTCTATATGAAGAAGATGCATTTGCTGGTGAAATGCCTTTTTTCTTACAAACTATATCCAGCCACTTTCGCCCGTCACGAACAGTAATCGGGCAGGGCTGCTCTGACTCTACTTTGGCATAAACCTGCATCGGCACCGGCATAGCTAAAAACATCTCATGATTGCGTTTCTTTAATTCTTCTCCGATTTCCGGCGGTGTGCCAACACATAAAATCTGCCCTTCATCCATGACCACTACCCTGTCAGCAGAAGGAAATACTTCCTCTAAACGATGTTCCGTAAGAATAATTGTCGTTCCAAGATCACGATTAATCTTCTTTACTGTTTCCAAAAAATCAGAAGCTGCAATCGGATCAAGCTGAGAGGTCGGCTCATCAAGAATCAGCATATCCGGATGCATGGCCATGATAGATGCCAGATTCAAAAGCTGTTTCTGTCCTCCAGAAAGTTCCGATACATTTTTATAAAACCAGTCCTGAATCCCAAAATAACTTGCCATTTCCGCTACCCGGATACGGATATCTGCGTTACTGTATCCAAGGCTTTCCAAACCAAATGCCAGCTCATGCCACACTTTATCTGTCACGATCTGATTATCCGGATTCTGTAATACATAGCCAATCCTCTGACTCTGCTCCCGGTTACTCATCACCCCGATTGGTACTCCCTGAAAAAGAATCTCTCCTTTTCGCTTTCCATGCGGCGTTAGGGGAGTCTTTAAATGTGTCAGAAGTGTACTCTTTCCACATCCACTCTTTCCGCAAAGAACAAGGAATTCCCCGTCCTCCACATGCAAAGAAACATGATTTAGCGCCCTCTTTTTTTCTTCTGGATAAGCAAAACACAAATCATTGATTTCTAATATACTATTTTTCTTTTCTGACAAACCATTCGCTGTCACCCTGCACCTCCAAACTTGCTTTTTATCTCCTGTATATACGGCTATTCAACTTCCCACAAACGGTACCCAGCCGGTGCTGCACTTTCTACCTGTCCTCTTCTCGCCTTCCACATCCTTCTGTCTAAAATCTCCATCGCTGCTGGCATGATACTAAACAATAAAAAAGCGGCAAAGACAAGCAGGCTGCCTGCTGTAAAGGGTACTCCCTTTACAACAATCCGAGGATTATAAGAACAAAATGCATACCCCTTTGAAAAGCCCCACATCGCTGCTCCGAATGTAATGATCATAAAAATAAGGCACAAAAAATCCCTTTTATCGAAATGATATAAAGAAAAGGCGGTTCTGCCCTTCTCTCCATATCCCCGGCACTTCATTGAATCCGATGTTTCAATCGCATTCTCCAAAGACCAGGTAACCAGAATCGAAAAAATTGTAATTCCATGCTTTGCTCTCTTAATAAGGCTCCCATTCTCTACACTTCGCCCGACACACTTTTGCCCATCAGAAATAACAGATGCTTCTTTGATAAACTTCGGTACAAAGCGAAGGCACATGGAAAGTACTAAAGAAAGTGCCGGGATGATCCTTCCAAAAAGATAAATAAACTTATCTGATGTCATAACAACTGTGTAGCAGGAAAACCATACAAGAGTACATACCAGCATCACTGCCATCACAAGACCGTACACACAACTTTCTAATGTAAACGGATTTCCATTATGAAGATATCCTATAATCGTTACTCCATAATGATTAAACATCGGATTGATCAGGGCAACAATGATCATCATCGGTAATGAGAAGAGCAGATTAAACTTTACTGTCTTTTTCCATCCTTTTAAAACAACGGAATACGCAACAGCGCATATAAATGAAATTGCCAGAATCACAGGGTGAACGACAAACATCGTCACCCCGATCGTCCCGCAAAAATACAGCATATTTAAAACAGGATGATATGTCGAAAATGTATCTTTCATCTAAATCAAATCTCCATTACATCAAATTTCTATTACATTAAACCTTTATTATATCAAATCTCTATTTCATACATCCTTAATACATCGAATTATCTCCAACATCCTTACCAAGATTACATGTATAAACCCAGTTTATCACATCACCGTCCTGTACCGTATACTTACTGCATCCGTAGTTAGGAAACCAGCCATTTACGTTATACATCCATCCGGAAAGCTGTCCACAGTCGAATTCATACAGATTATTAATTCCTTCCACATAAGCTGAATTATAAGCCGGCGTAAAAGAAGACTCCATCTGGATTCCTGCATCCTTACATACACGCTGTAATACGTCATGTACAGACTCTCCTTCCGTAAATTCTACCTCGGAAGCTGCCAGAATCCATCCATCAGAAGGAACAAATTCTTCCTTGCCACTTTTTAAATCACTCATGTTATTAAGAATCGTCGCGCAGCTGATTGAAATCGTACACGTATGGGAAGAACCTGAAACTTCTTCATCGTTTGCAACATCCTGCTTGCCGGAAGAACCAGAAGAAGAAGCGCTTCCTGAACCTCCTTCTTCGTTATAAGAATTCTCTCCTGAATTCCCCGATTCATCACTTCCTTCCGATTCACTGTTCGTTGTTCCGTTTTCCGCCTTATTCGCTGATGCCGCACCTTTATTCTGCTGCTCCGTAATTCCTCCAATAATATAACAATCTCCGTCCAGAGAAGTTACGCTCATTTTTAAAGAAGTGGTTCCTTTCTGTGGCTTTGTATCTTTCTTTGCTGCAGTAGTTGCCTCTGCCGCTTTATCAGAAGAATCTGCCTGTGCTGTTGTATCTTCTTTCTTAGAAGAATCTTCTTCTGCCTGTGCTGTAACGGTCACATCACTCATTCTCGCAAGCTTTCCAGCCTGTTCCTTTACAAGATAAGCAGAATTCGACTGCCACGCTTCCGGAAGCTGTACCTCAAGATCCGGTACACAGATCAGCCCTTTCCCGTACATTGTCATCTTCAATGCATCATTGGCATTGTTTGCCTGCTTCTTTAAATCATCAAGACCTTTCTCTGAAAAATCAATCTTTAAATTCTGATCTGCCGGATTCTGAATCTTTGAACAATCATACGTCCAGATATATGTAATTCCATCATCTGTTGTCCCCTTAAACTGTACCTTTTTATTTTCTCCGGCAACCGTCTTAAACTGTTCCTTTGTAATAACCCCATCTTCCGGAATGGTATTCACATCTGCAAGTGTCTCTGTCTTATCCGTCTTTTTATCAGAAGAACTGTCTCCACTCCCGGACTTTCCACAGCCCGTTGAAACAATCAGCAGCATACTCATAAGTAATGCCAGAATAACATGTACCAGTCCTCTTTTTCTTTTCATAGTAACACCTTCCTTTTTCTTTTTCTGTACTCTGCAAAAGTCTCTACTCTGCTTTTCCACCTTTCATCACTTTCTTTAATAATCCTGCAATACCACGACGCTTTTTATATAAAACAAATCCCAACGCTTCCACTGCCACAAGTCCTGCAGCACCTCCGGCTACAGGTAATGCCACCGAACGGATTCCATCTGCTTTAGAACGATCTCCCTCATCAGACACCCCTGTATCTTCCTGCACTGTATCTGTCTCGCTTTCTGCACTGTTCGTTTCCGGCACATAATTATCTCCACTAAAACTCCAGCCACCCGTTGTTGCCTCCGCTGCAGTATTCTTTTTCTTTGCGGTAGTAGTTTCACCGCTTCCTGAAGAAAGCTTCTTCGTCGTTCCCGATGTGGCAGGAACAGAAGTACGGGAACTTCCTGTACTTGAAGCTGCCGGTGTCGTGATCTGCCTTGTCTGGCTTGTTGCCGCCGTTGATGCTATTGTAGTCTTTTTATCTGTTGTTTCCGGAGCTGTTACGATAACCTTGCAGACTGCCTTCTTTCCGCTTCCATCCGTCGCCTTTACTGTAATCGTCACAGTCCCTGCTTTCTTTCCTGTCACCTTTCCCTTTGCATTTACCGCTGCAATCTTTTTATTAGAAGAAGACCATTTCACTAACTTCTTCGTGGCATTTGACGGAGAAACCGTCGCTTTTAACGTCTTGCTCTTTCCTTTTGTAAGATAAATCGTACTATAATTTAACCCCACTTTTATTACCTTTACTTTAGAAGCTGCCGGCTTTGTTTCTGTCTTTTTTGCTGTCGTTGTCGTTGAAGAAGAATTTCCTCCACTATTACTCCCCGTATCAATCGTCGGACTGACTACCGGCTTCGTTCCTGCCGAAATAGCCACATCACTCATATCATAAAGAAATGTCTCTCCATCCAAAAATCTACGGTAAGCAACTGTTGCATACAATCCCTGTTCCGTTGCCATTCCATCGATAATGCCACCGGCACCGCCACCATTATTCCCGGCATCAGCAGCTACATGCATAAATCCCCCTTCTGGCATATAATACTGGAATAATCCTGTCATCGGCCATTTCCCATTCTTAATAAAACGGGCATCTTCCCCACAATCTATTCCCACGCCGCAAAGAGCTGTGATAATCTGTGCCACACTTTCCGAAGTTTCTGTATTCATCGTGCCAAAACCACCACTGGAAAGCTGATTCTTTTCTATCCATGCAAGTCCCTTGTCAATTGCCGCTGTAACATACTCATATCCATCTTTATTATAATAAGAGGCCAGTGCCTGCATCGCCATTCCCGTCATATCAGAATCTCCGGTGTCTCCCTCAATGTCCAGCCGCCATCGGCACACTGCATTTCTACAATCTTTTGTACCATCAGTTCCTCAGAATTCTGCTGTTTTGCAGAAGAATCCTCTGGAATCGTATAGACCGGATTACTCTTTAATGCGATCAAAGCCCATATCGTGCCGTTATTCCCCTGACGGCTTACATTCTCATAATCTGACAGATACGCTAATAGGTTATGTCCCATCACATCTCTTGCATCAACACCAATCGCTGTTACTGCAAGAATAAGCTTTGAATAATCCGAATACTTTGCTCTTGTAATCTGCCAGTCCTTGCTCTCACAGTATGCGATCACATTACTGTAAAAAAGATTTATATAAGATTCCGGCACATACAGCCCACTCCTTTTTAAACCAATAACATTCCATATACTACTGTAATCCGGCTTCGTATCTTTACTTAAGATATAGCTTCTTACCTTAGATAAAACCGTATCAATATCCGGGCTTAAGACTTCCGCCTCTGCTTCCGTCTGCACTGCCACTCCTGATTCATCAGACTGTCCCTGTGCCGCATCTTCCTCTGCACCCCAGGCATAAAAACCATAACTTCTTCCAAGCTGCAAATTCTTACGGACAATCTTTCTCTCTTTTTTTGTTAATGTCTGCTCTTGTGTACTTTCCTGTACATCTGCCTCTGTACTTGCTGATGCATCTGCATCTTCCCTGGTCTGCTGCTCCTCCTCTTCCGAAGACTCCGTCTCCTCCCTTTTTGATGTCTCGCTTTCTGATATCTCACTTTCTGACATAGAAAAATCGCCTGTACTCTCTGCAGCAGAAGCTGCCGCGGCCGGTTCTGCCCCATTATCTGCCGCATATGCATAGTATGGAACTATAAATGCCACAAGCAGAGCAAAAAGTACAAGCGATATACATTTTCTTTTTAACCTTTGATACATCTTGTTCATTCTACCCTCTCCTTCACTCATTTTACAAAATATCCAAGAGAAATTGAGAGTTTTTCGTAGAAAAGAAAGGCCCATGCATTATGTGCACAGGCCAAATACTTTTATAAAACTGTTACATTCTCCAGCCCAGATATTTGTTTTCATTCTAAAATCAAATGGCTGGCAATTCAGAATGAAAATAAGGAGAGTCCCCTAAGTGAGCCTGAGAAGCAAGCCATGTACATATTATAACATAGACTTTTAAAAAAATATGCCAACCAGACGGGTGTATTTGCTTCATTTTAGGAAATTAAGCGGGTGAAATTGTCCTGCAATTATTTCACCTTCATTTTCTTTACATTTGAGTAATTACCGTAATAAGTTGTCCCTCCTGCTTTACGATAAGTACGGATCTTGAAGTAATAAGTTTTCTTTTTCTTTAGCTTTCCGGCTTTATAAGTCACTTTCTTATTTTTGGTAATTGTCTTCACTTTCTTATAGCCACTGTTTTTCTTCATGGACTGGTATACTTCGTAACCAGTTGCATTTTTTATTTTCTTCCATGTAAGCTTCGCCTGATTCTTTTTCAGCTTCTTAATGGATTTTATAGATGTTTTAGATGGGGTGTATTTCTTTTTCAGAGCTTCCTGCTGAGCTTTTTGTTTCGCAATATTATCTGCCGTAGTTTTTAATTTGTCATATTGGGCTTCTGCGTCTGTAAGAATTTTAAGTTGTGAATAAACTACTAACGTTTTCTGTTCTGCATTTAATACATTGTACGCTGTTCGTGCAGCATCAATTTTCTTTTTACAGGAATCATTCAATACAACTGCCCCTATATTATTAATCTTTGCTACCGCATCCTGTGCTGCTTTTACTTTTTCATAATCAGGACTGCTTTCTTCATAGTAATAATTATCTGTATAGTGGAATACAACTACATCCCCATCTTCTAAATATTGTTGATTAACTCCAAAGTTAGGATGAATACCATTTAGCGTATACATCCAGCCAGAGCCTTTTCCGTTATCAAATTCTCCTAACGTTACTCCCCTTCGCGTAATACTTTCCACATAATTTCCAGTCGGATTGGAACAGGTCATACTATTATTTTTAAGAACCATATTTAGTAAATCTTTTACATTTGCATTCGCACTAATTGTATATTTTTTCGGTGCTATCCAAGTCTGCAAAGTTCCCATACTTAAAACATGTGTATTCTTATCTTTTTCCGAATTGTGAATCTCGTCTCCTAAAAGAGAAAATGTTACAGATATTTGTTGTGAGGAATCTTTAATTACATTAACAGAAATAGTTGCCATTGCACTTCCATAATATAAACGAACAATCTTTGTTCCTCTTGTCTCATTATCAAACTGCCCAACAGTAATATCGTCTATATTGACAATTGTATCTGCCTTTCCCTGAGTCCAATGTGCAGTGAATGTCAATCCTGTTAAATCTAATTTTTCTCCGATATAATATGTCTTTTTATAATTTCCTGAAATAGTTAGTTCGTGACAAACTGGCTCAATCGCATCATCAGAACATTTCACTAACGTTTTTAAATCTTTTCCCAGAGGATCATCAGAACGATTATAGTTTGGCATAGCAATTGCCTTACCTGGATATCTTCCCGTATCTTTCCAATCTCCATCTACTACTTTATAAATTTGATCCCAATCCTCTTGCGTATAAGTTGAATAATTAGCAGTATTATAATAAAATACTCCATTGTTCATACCAAATGGTACAGCATTTGTATCTACATGTACTACTTTTCCTAAACCTTTATTGGCACCACACTGACTTGCATATACATTATCCTTAATCACATTATTAACATTTAATGCTCTTATATAGCCAATAATCGCACCTACATTAGTGTTTCCAGATACTTTTCCTAAAAAAGTATTTGATACAATCTCCCCTATTCCATTATCCCATGCCTGATCAATTCCTGCCTCTGCACCAAAAATTCCACCTATATTATTTCGTCCCGATATATTACCATCTACTGTACAGTTTTTAATTACAGCTCCAAAGGCATTTGGTGCATTATACATATAATAACCAGAACCTAAAATACCGCCAATATTATTTCCTGTTGCATTAATTATTCCATGAAATGCACAATTTTCAATGCTAAATATGTCTGTACTTTGTCCACGAATACCGGCAATTCCACCAACATTGGAATCTCCATATACCGTAGCATAACTGACACAATTTTTAATTGTTCCGTTTAAAGCTCCCCCAAATGATCCAATATTAGATAATCCTGCAGAAGTCCCATCAATATTGCAACCAATAGTTACTCCCTGTTCAATCGTACAATTTGTAAAATCTGCATGGTCAATTCCGGATGCATAGCCTCCAAGAAAGCCTGACTGATGAATTCTCGTCCCACTCTTAATCGTAACTTTCTCTGCCGTAATTACTGCTTTCGGATCATCATCTGTCCAGTTCTTTCCATCTTTTCCATAGTCGACCACATAATTTTCTACAAGACCATACCCATCAATATATGTTCCAAAAATATTGAGATTACTTACCTTTGCATCTCGTACATAACCAAATAATGGCTTACTTCCCTTTGCAAAAGTCAATGTATGTCCATTTCCATCAATATTTCCTGAAAACGGAAGAATATTCGTTCCGTTTCCCGGCTTATCTGCTCTTTCTTTTAAAGTTCCTAATGGTTCCCAGCTAGACGAAAGTTTAATATCAGACTCTAACCGAAAATATTTATTTTTATAAGACTTTCCTCCCTTAATTCCATCTTGTATACTCTTAAAATCATTCTCTGTTTTAATAATATAAGGATTGCTTTCTGTTCCTAAACCAGTAAGAGTCCCTTCCGCTGCAAACAGCATCATTGGCATTAATAACATTCCAATCAATACTGACGCTATACTTACTATAAGTTTACTTATATTTTTCATCTAATCCCTCCTGCTGATAACTTCTTATCGTGTATTGTCACCTCATTTTTAGATAGCACAAAGCAGGAAACACATTGTATTTTATGTTTCCTGCCCTACGCTATATCATTTTCAGATATTTTACTTTGTAATCTTTACCGTTTTTTTCTGTCCCTTATTTTTCATCATCTTTTTATAAGATTTTAACTGTTTCGCAGGAACCTTAATTATAGCCTTTTTGTCAATGCCAGTAAATGCCTTGCTTCCCACTTTACTAAGTACAGTAGATTTTACCTTAATCTTTTTCACCTTACTGTCACCAGCAAATGCCTGAGTTCCAATTGTTTTTACGTTCTTTCCAATGACAATACTTTTTGTTTTCTTCTGATTTTTGAAAGCTTTATTTCCAATGGCTGTTACTTTAAAATTAACTTTCTTATAATTTACAGCAGAAACAACATTTACTTTTGCAAGCTTTTTATTTTTATAGCCAACAACTGTAACTGTAGGATTCTTCACAAGATTACTTGTTACTCTATACTTATACCCTTTTACAATAAAGGTTGTACCTTTTTTGACTGCAACAGTATTAACTTGTGGATTGGATGGCTTTGTTGTAGGTTTAGCTTCTGTTGTAGGCGTTTCCTGTTTTTTATCATCTTCTGACTTTGTAAGTTCAGCAATTTTAGCTTCTGAGTCGGTCAATTTCCGAACTAAAGATGGAGCCATTAATTCTTTTTGTGCATCTGTTAATTCATTATATGTTACTCTTGCCTCTACTACTGCATTTTTATCTGCTAATGTTAATGCACTCACTCCTGGTAAATCCTCTAATTTCGTAGTTAATAATGCAGACTTTGTACCCTCTCTGTGAACATAGATCATATAAGTCTGAATATCTTCTTGAATATCTTCATCTACATTGCCTTCTACACCAACTTTTATCTCAACAGTGGAACCTTCAACTGTTTCGTCTGATAACATTGCAGATATATCTGTACTAGCAGAATCTGAATTTTCAAGTTTTACATTGTCAGGCCAACTATATCCAAACATATGACATGTATAATATGCAACAATCTTACTATTTTCAGGCACATTTTCGGACATTTTTGCTCCAACGCTTACCTTTTCATTTGGAACAACAATTGAATATTCAAGTTTATCAGGCTTAAAATCTTTAATTATATTTTCTTTACTTTCAACTCCTGCATACGCCCTTAAATCTGATAAATAGTTTTTATTTTGATTCTCAGCTGCATGTGTCGTTAATGAAAGGACACATATACATGATAAAATAGGAATAACAGAAAGAATTTTTCTAATTTTATTCATATTTTCCTCCAATATTACCATGTATAAATCATTGATTCATAACTTAATGTAAAAGTTACGTTTCCATTAACAGTTGCTTTAGAAAGTACTACATCTGGATAGCTATTTATATCTGCTGGAATTGTAGATGGCTCACCATTAAAGTACATCCATGAATTTCCAATATATGTATTTGCATTTGGATAGCTTCCCTTATTTGTATAAGTTTTATCACCTACTTTAAGAGAATCAAGGTATTTATCTGTTGTTCCAGTCCATACAGCATTTGAAATACCACTTCCACTAGTTGCACAAGCCTGATCAATTGCATCCGCATAAGTTGTCCCTGCATTTACTGTCACAGTTACTGGATTACCTGAATTCAATTTATCCGTTCCGGTCACTACTCCACTAGCATTTCTCGTTGCTGTCTGTAAATAAATTTTTACAGTATACGTTGTTTCCCTTGCCATTGATGTTACACCAAGTCCCATCATCATAACTACTGCGAGCATCACTGCGAGCATTCTTTTTAAAGTCTTCATAAGTTTTCCTCCTTTAGAAACTCCGCTATTTAGATAGCATTCTTTGGTTTTGTCTACATGTTACTAATGGGTCGCGACTCCCATTGCCAACGGATAGCTCCTTTAGCAATATATTGATTTAAAACAACTTCTATACGATTTATCTTCTTATATGCTTTCTCTACTGAACCTTTTTTTATTGTGGTCTCAACTACTCTCACATTATTATCTGCATATGAAATAACTGTATATTGTTGTTTTACCTCCTTTGATATTACCTGTTTGAAAATTACAGATATTTATAATTTCCAAACGCTGTATCAGGATTTTATGTGTGGGACTTTCGGATAGAAATCATTAGATAAAAACAAATAAACTGAGACTTGCTTTTCGACTTCTGTAAAGATTTCTCTAAACATATCGAATGAATGTACTCAGCACTCCCACCCAAAGTCCTGTTCATTAGAATTCTATTTTAAATATCCTGACTTAAGCTTCTTCTGCTTTTTCACACCTTCCCGGAAGATCCAGTGGTATTTGTGAGGGCATCCGCTTTCACAGTAGGGGTAAGCCTGTGTGGTTTGTACCAACTTTCTTAAAATAGAATGTATTTTTTTGTACATTTATTATAACATGGCTTTTCTAAAAAGTATTCCAACCAGACGGATGTCTTTTCGTCATTTTGGAACCTTTTTTAGATTTTTTTTAAAAACGCTTGACATTTTTTGCAGAAAAAATCCCGTCAGACTGAATGATCTGACGGGGTATTTTTATTATTTTACTCTTATCGGAACATATATGTATACTTTTTTATTGATGTATCTTTCAAAAGTAAAGTTCTGTAAAGAGACCATATCGCGGTGTTCTTTTATCCAGCCATAAAAAACACACCGGGAAAACATACGGATGGTATCTGCGAGATTATCCACATCGCTTTCGCGGTCTGTTTCAAATACGGCAAATCGTCCGGCGGCTATCTCTATTTTCACAGCATCGTCCGGCACATTCGTAAAGTTGTTTACAACCGGTCCAAGGATATATTGAATATTGATACATTCCGGGTCATGATACCACATGGCAATCTTATCATTTCCATTCGTACTTCCGGCTACAGAGTTCATTTTCTTGAAGTACGGTGAATCCTCATCGAGCCAGAATGCTACCTGTGCCGGTATATCTACTTCCCGTCCACGATTGGGGATGATCGTCCAGCCAACCATTTTGATATCATCAACGTCCATAAAGGATACTTTCATTTTATCTTTATATTCTGAGTAAAACTGATTTAAGTCAACAACTTCTGTGTTTGCTTTAGCATATTTGGAAGGACTGGTACAAAAGGCTTTGCGGAAGGCTTTATCAAATCCATTTCTCGACTTAAAACCATATTTTTTTGCTAAACTGGCCACCTTAACACCCTGACGTAATTCTCTGGCGGCTTTTTGTATTTTCCTCTGACTGATATACGCACTAAGTCCCATTCCAAAATCATCCTGAAAGGCTTTGCGAAAATAGTCTCTGGAATAGTTAAAATGTTCCGCCATCATCTCTGGTGTGATATCTTCTGTAATATGCTCATCAATGTAATTGATCCATGCAATATTCTGAAATTCCATCCGGTAATACTTTGCCGGAACAACGCCGTATTCTTTGCGAAATGCATTAGAAAAAACGCTATAACTTGCAAATTGATATTTGGCACATACTTTTTCCGGATTCTTTCCTTCTTTTAATTCTTCTGCAGCAAAGTACAGCTTTCTCTGTTTTATGTAATCGGTGATTCTCGTTTCATAATAAAGCTGGAAAATATTTTTTAAGTGTTTCTCGGAATAATGAAACAGCTTTGCAAGACCTTTTGCTGTTAAATTCTCCGTAATATGCTCATCAATATAACTAATCCACTCGTCAACTCCATAAATCTTTTTCTCCTCTTTTTTATTTTTCATTACATAATCCGAATGCATTCTTTTTTTAAGAGGAAGATATACTGAGTACAGTCCGTTTTCAAAAGAAATAAAATACATTTTCCGATTGTCATAGTGCATTTCACTTTGCTTTATCCAGTCACATAACGCATATTTTATCAACATTTTTATAATATCCGGTGCCTGTTTATCCCAATATTGCTCTTTTAACGTAAAAACTGCATAATCCGATGCCCCAATATCAATTCTCTTCTTTTCACTTTCCTTTCCGGCATCTTTTGGAACTTCCTGCCCAATCATATAAAAGAAATGGTATGAATCATCATGCCACCAAAACTGCATATACTCTCCGGCACGCTCCCTCTCCTTCCACTTTTCCTTTACATCCTTCTCGATATATTCCATTCCGTTTTGAAAAATATCGCCTTCTAAAGGCAGCATATCTGCCTCTACTGTCTGTGCCATTCTTCTCACAACTTTATATTCTATCATAGAACTATCAGGAATCCGTTCAAATGGAAGGACTTGATTTGTATAATCCTCTTCAATATTTAATCCCTGCACCTGTTCCCTGATTGTATCAAGAGAATTGTCAAAGAAAATGTCAGCCAGATAAAGGAATTCCTGCGTAGAGTATGCCAGTCTGCTTGCCAGATCTTTTACCGAAATGCTGTTATCTGTCTGAAGGCACAAAAGAGTGTCTCTCATACGTTCCCATAAAGCTGATTCTTCCTCCGGAAGTGAGGAAAATGTTTTTGTCTCATTCACTGTGTTCATTTTCTCTATCCTTCTATTATTTCTATTTCTTTTTCTTTCATTTTCTCTGTTATTTTATCTCAGTCGAGAAGACTCCCACCTCCTTCAGGTGGTGAGTGACAGCAAATTTGTCTCAGTGGGAGTCCAATCTCCGACTGAGATAAACGCTCCGCGAGGATGCGCAGTGATTCTGTAAAGAATATGTCAGCTTATGCTGACCAGAATCACGCGCCAAGTCTCGCGGTTGCTCGACTTGAATATTATTTTTTTAATATCCACATATTTTTTAGTTATATTGTAAATCACCCATAACATTCTGTCAATTTACAACTCCCACTACGGACAATCTCTATTCTTCAGATAAACTTCGCAACTCTGGAAAAGTCTTTTTTCTTTTCTCTGATACAATATTTATAAAACATAACCTGTGTATTGGTGTATGATATTTATATTCAAGTCGAGCAGTCGCACCGACTGCACTCATAGAAACTGCGGAAAGGAGAGATCGTGAATAAAAATAATTCTTTAGAAGTAATAAAAGATTGTACCACATACATAAAAAATCATCTTCAAGACACATTAACAGCAGAATCTCTGGCTTCCCGCTATGGTTACTCTCTTTATCATTTCTGCCACATTTTTAAAATCTGCTGTGATATGTCACCAGGAAAATACATACGCCTTCTCCGTTTGGAAAAAGCAAAAAAGGATATTTTATCTGGAATGAGTATCACACAGGCCGGATTTGATAATGGCTTTGAAACCAGTTCTGGTTTTTCTAAAGCATTTCGTAAAGAATATGGTATTAGTGCACGAGAATATTTAAAACAAAATAAAGAAAGTGAGGTTCTTATTATGCTACACGTTGAAATTAAAACATTGCAGTCACAGACAGCGCTTGGGTACGAGATTCCCGGCGAATATGACAGTGATTACAGCAAATCCGGTGCTTACTGGAATCACATTAATTTTAAAGAATACCCTGCCTATCCAGAAGGAATCCATGATTATGGCGAAGTTGGACTATGGACCCATCCCGACCATATCAGCGGTGAATTACACTATTTCTTTGGCTTTTTAACTGACTCTACAGAAATTCCGGATGGTTTCCATAAGGTGGAGATTCCTGCCGGACGATACGCAGTTTTTACAATTAAATCACAGGAAACTCCTGAAAAAACAGCGGATGCTGTACGGGATGGCTGGCGTTACGTCTTTACCGAATGGCTCTGTACGCAAAAAGAGTATAAAATATCACATCAGGGGATGTGTTTTGAATGCTATCAGGGAGAAGAAGCATATCTTTATCTACCAGTGATTGATTTGTAGATTTGGTAATAGACGAAAAAAGAAAAAACAATACATCCCTTCTGCTCTATAGTCGCTGTGTTTATGATGCTCGTTCGCATCTTAAACACGCTCCCAAGCCGCATCTGGGATGTATTATTTTTTTCTTTTTTCTGGCTATTCTAAATCTAC
>ERZ832317.2302-NODE-2302-length-22303-cov-5.441972_pt1 | contig 22303 bp, 24 predicted proteins | sample MGYA00519695_ERZ832317 | MGnify/ENA primary metagenome ERZ832317 (study PRJEB31850, sample SAMEA3708726) | human gut metagenome | biome: human gut; feature: human-associated habitat; material: faeces | place: China | collected 2014 ...
GGGCAGAAGTGGGTATTTCAGCCTCAATTTATCTGCTAATTCAGTGATGAGAGGATGTTTAGACGCAAGAAGGACGCTGAAGAGCTTAGTTGCGGATTTGAGGAGTACATCACTTCGGCTTCCACCCCGAAAAGTTCTGCCGCAAAGTCGGCGTAAAGCTGCGGGTCAATCCAACGCTCGCCCATATTGATATCCAACTCTTCATAAGGTATCGGTTCGGGCGTTGCGTTCTCCAGTGCCTTGACGGATATTTCCGTCCATTGCTGCTGCCTTTCCGAAAGGTCGGGAATGCAGGAAGCAAATTCCGTGCATTTAGCTATCACGTTGCCTGCAATGAACTTGCCTTTGTGTTCCCATTCATCCGTAACAGGATTGTAGAATATCTCGCCCTGCAACGCTGCGATTACATCTTCATCAGACAGGCCGGTGGAATGCATGATATAGTCCATTTCCACCTTGCCGTAGAAATTGAGGCTGCTTGCCAGCGCTTCCGACGGCTGTAAAATACGGTCGGTCGTAATCTTCGTGAAAGCCACAGGCTCACGCATGATGTCGGCCTTGACTATATCGCCGCCAAGCTGCATTTCGATAGTGAACACCTCGACACCGAGGCTGTCAAGCATGATAAACTCCTTGTTGTCGTTCTCATGGAAAAATCCCCATTTGGCTACAAAGGCATCATACAGCGTGTTCAGCCGCTCACGTATGGCCGTCTGTTCGGTCTGCAGATCCCTTTCCCTGACAGAAAGCATGAAATACGCTTCACGGACAGGGAAATAGTCGGCTGCACGCTCCATATTGACCTTTCCCTCGTCCACCGGAACGAAATCCACGGCCACATCGGCATAGTGGCTTGATTTGCGGAACACGACCGTACCAATCTGCCCCTCGAACATTACCAATGTACCGCTTTTCATCCAGTCCTCGAGTTTTTCCGTGTAGGCTCTCCGTCCTCTATTAACAGAGAGTGCGGTCGTCTCCTGCATCCCGAACAGCGACATCTGCACGGACGCTTCGCCCTGCTGTCCGAAAAGGCTTTTGCGGAAATACCGGTCAAAGTCGTATTTGAGCAAAGCGGAAAGGTATTGTGCCATGGCCGCATCAGAGCCGAGCCACTGGTGTTTGCGTACATATTTGCCGTGCTGGTTCATCACAATACGGCTGTCGGTCGCCAGTACGGTCTTCGGCATGGAAAACAGCCTGTTGGCGTTTTCAGTCATCGTTCCGTTCATGTCGTACATTTCCTTGGCTACCTGCAAAAACATCTGTTCACGTGCGGAGAGTGCCGTCTTATTGGTATGTTTCTGGAATATGAGCAGGTCGCTGCCCACCTCGATACCGCTTGTCTGCATGAAAAGAGCGTCAGGCAAACGTACTGCGCTGATAAGGTCGGCATGGTTCACCAGATACTCACGTACAAACTTATTTCCTGCCGTGTCGGCCACACCTCTTGAAGTGACAAAGGCAAGCAGACCGCCCTCGGAAAGCAGTTCCATAGCCTTGACAAAAAAATAGTTGTGAATGGTCTTTGTGGCCTGTTCGTAGATACCGCCCTTTTTCCACAGGTCGGCATCGAAGACACGGAAGTTGCCGAAAGGAATGTTTGAGGCAATGACATCGAATTTCCGATGCTCCAGCTCCTGTGTGCCTATCGTTTCAAAGCCTGCCGTTACGGTGGTTGCGTCCTCATGCAGCAGCGAAAGTACAAGTCCTGTAATGGTGTCTTTCTCAAAAGCATAGCTGCGTGTGCCGGGCATGGCTACAGGCAGGAAACCGCCGATGCCTACGCTCGGTTCAAGAAAACTTTGCATCTGCAAGCCGTTGGCAGAAAAGGTCTTGTGTATCTGTGCCGCCACTGCGTCAATCAGGAATTGCGGCGTATAGAACGCTGTCAATACAGATGACTTGATGCTTTCAACAAGTGAACGGCAAGCTGCCTCGTCACCCCCTGCAAGTGTCCTTAACGCATCCAGCAGACGGTTCAAAAGCCCGGCAACCTCTTTGTCAAGCGGCTTGTCCGTACCCAAGTCCAGTACATCCTTGATACCGCCGAAACCTGAATACTGCGCCAATACCTGTTTTTCCTCTTGCGTGGCTGTCCTGCCCTGCGAGTGGATAGCTACTGCTGTCTCTATGGCCTTGATGTTGGCCGATAATGATGTCAATTTGTTGTAACCCATGATTTAACCTATTTTTTTATTTCCCTTTTTTCGGCCCGTTTGCGGCCGCAGGGATTATTTTTCTGCCTTGAAAGGTGGCGGTGGACATCCGCCATGGCCGGTAAGGAAAAATACGCTCGACAGCCGGAGAGGAAGATTTTTCCGAGACCCCACGGGCAGAATGCCGGCATTGGCAGGAATGGAAACCGGCGGTTACCTTTGCTGAAAAATCCAATCCCCCGAGGTCGCACGGCGGAGAACGGAAGAGCAGCTACAAGAGGGATGGATAGAAAAGGATTGAAAACAGGCGGATGGAAAAATAGAAAAGGAAGATCTGAGGTAAAAAAGGAACGGTGCATGGCAATGCCGTCGATAAAAAGGGACTTTGCCGTCGGCAGACCGAAGCCGGAACAGACCCTGCCGGGGCCCCCGGTAAGGTCTGTCCGTGGATTATCAGTCAATATCGTAACCAATCATGAACTCGTCATTGATTAGCAGATAGTAATAGCCGTTGCCGCAATTCCGGTACTCCTTGCTGAATCCGGCAGCCATGTCACCATTGTCCCGCGGCTCGCACCAAAGCGTACCGTCATAACCGCAAAAGTCGAAACGAAGCGTCGAGAATTTCTCCTTATTCTTCATGGCCTGGCGGAACCGCTGCATGTCCCAGCTTCCGCAATACTTCTCAATCGTGGAGAGTCGGATGCACTTTCCGTCAATAGCCGTTCCCGTGGTGATACGGTTTTCGTACAGGGACTTCTCAAGGTCTGCTGCTGCAATCTTGCGGAGCCAGTCGTTGGTATGCGTGGCAAGGCGTGCGAGCTTCTGGTATTTGAGAATCATTTTCCTGTCCATATCCTTTTCGTCTTCCTTTTCCTGTGACGGATAATAGATTTTTTCGATATGGCTCCAATCTGAAAAAATGTAGCCATGCTTGCGTTTGCCTTTCGCAATAATACCGACGACGTTCTCTCTGCCTCGGTTGATAAACAATTTCCTGCGCTCCCCGTAAATTCTGACATACAAGACCGGTGGGTTCTGTTCGTTACGGAGATATTCTTCTGCCGGATGCATTGTTGCTGCTGTTGTGTCCATACCTGTATTTTTTTTAGTTGTTAATTTCCCTTGGTTCGAGCCGCTTCGGACTCTCATGCCGGGATTGGAATTTTCGAGCAATCAAGACTGGAAAAGCGGACGACAAAAGCAGGTAAAGCGGCTGCGGATTTTATGGAATACCCAAATCTCCGATTTGCGGAAGGCTGCCGTCAAATCCGTACCCGATTGGCATAGCGGTATCTGCGATTCGGACCGGCCAGTAGATTCGCGAAGAAAATCAATGCCGGTGATGAGTACCGTATGTGAGGCGTAACAGGAAATGAATCGGAACATGTGACGGTACAAAAGGGAACCGCCCTGCCGGGAAAAAAGGGAAAATGCGGTAACTCATGAATATAAAAGTGATACGGAGCTAAAAAAAACAGACGGATATGCTGTCTGCATATCCGTCCTGACTGCTGTTCAGGGTTCGGGAAGTGTGCCTGTCCTGACTTTCTTTCCATCGCAATAGAATTCGATTGTACCCGGTCTGAATCCCATTTCGCCGAAGGCTATGTTTCTGACATAGTCTCGGTACTCCTTTCCGGAAAAGTTCTTTCCACTCAGATTATTGAAAAACATACGGATGCTGTATCCGTCTTCGCTTGACAGTATTGTCCTGCCGTCCTGTCTGATTTCTTCTTTCATTTCTTTCCGTTTTAATTGTTTGAAAATCTGTTTTTTATTTCCCTCTTTTTGAACTGAGGGCTGGATATTCAACTTTTTGAGGCATAAGGAGGATGAAGCAGCTGGTATCATAAGCCAAATCCGGATAGAAAACCGATTGTGCAGCAGTCTGTTTTCGTCATCCGAATGGAATGCGGTTTGGCATTGATACGCTTCGTCCTATATTCGCCGACGAAAAGAGAAAGGAAGCCCCATAGGAAAAAGGAAGAGACTTGTAAAAGAGGACGGCAAGAAGGTTATAGAGCGGAATTACGAGATTACCGGTGATATAAAGGGAAAAGAAATCATTATCATTGACGATGTGCTGACGACCGGACAGAGTGTGTCCGACTACAAGGAGGAAATAGAAAGGCACGGCGGCAAGGTGGTGGCCGCCATTTTCTATGGAAAGACGTTTTCCATGCCGCCGATGTCCGTCGTCCGGATGTCGGTATGGGGCGACAGTATCAGCCATGCAATCAAAGGGAGAAAAAAGTCATAGTTCGGCCAGTGCCGAAACACATTCCTGCTGTACTCTCCTGACATGTTCAAAAAGGATTGCGGGATCGACACTCTTGCCATTGAGGCGGCAGGTGATATGCAGGTGTTCTCCCGTGCTGCGTCCTGTAGAGCCGGTAATACCGACCGCATCACGCGGCCGGACGGCTGTTCCCCTGGCTACGAGAATCTTTGAAAGGTGGCAATAGCTGATCATGCAGTTCCCGTGCTGCAGCGTAACATACTTGCCGGAAGTCTTGTCCTGCCCGACCTTTACGACAGTTCCCGCCATCATCGCCAGCACCTTGTCGCCACGTGCCTGCAAATCGATTCCCCCATGAAATTTACGCTTGCCGGTAAAGGGGTCTTTCCTGTAACCGTATGGAGAAGTCACCTTGATTCTCGGTAACGGATAACTGACACTCAGGTAACGCTCAACCACCATCTGCCTTTGCACATCGCCGCGAGCCCCGGATTTGCCGGTGTTTTCCGATACACCTTTCCCGGAACCTGTATTGTCTGAAGCTGTTTCCTTGTCCTTGGTGGCCGCCTGCACACTTTCCTCCCGATAGTAATCGGAAGCGGAGGGAACTGTATTGAATTGTGCCATTGCCGGTATCAGACTGAGCGAAATGCCTGATATAATCATCCATAAAATTTTTCTCATGCTGCAAAATTAGCATGGTCTGTCTATGTTGGACATGAACGGCCATACATTCTGCTATTAGTTTGCATATTTTATCGTAATTAGTACGATTATTCAAAGAAAATCGTACTAATGTTATAAAAATGGTATATTATAATCATTTATATATCTGTGTTTTTGTTTGAATTTACAAGGTCATACTATATTTGCCGAACATAATTTTACAAACTTGATATAGTATGAAAAAGGCGCATTTTGAATTTGAAGAGATTCCCTTTTCGACGCTTGCCCGATTCGGGCTCACGCAGGAGATGATCGAGGATCTGCCGATGCACGTCCTTGATGATATTTACAACGGACGCCATTCGCCCGTTCTTCCCGTGCGTGTCACCGACGAGCACGGAGAAACGGTGGAAAGCCGTACCCGATTCGCTCTTATCCGCATGGAAGGTGGCCAGACGGACGTGGTCTTCTATCCGGCATTGAAATCTTCGCCGCTGGAACGCTTTGACGAAACGCAGCAGAAACAGTTGCTTGAGGGCAAGGCCATCATCGCGGATGTGGAAACTGCTGACGGCAGGCACAACAAGGCTTTCGTCCAGATTGACACGGGGACGAAGCAGGTCATGTATGTTCCCACGCCCATCATCGGGCGCAATCTGCAGGTGCTGGCCGAGGAGCTGCATCTCGGTGCAACAGAGGTGAACGGAATGCAGCACGGAGATCCGCTGACGCTGGTCGTGGACGATGAGCCCGTCACGGTAGGTATTGACCTTCATTCCAAGACCGGTATCCGTTTCTGTTCCGGCGACGAGCAGCGATGGAGGGAACAGTCCAAGCGTGAATGGGACAAATACACGTTCGGCTGTTACGGTTGCTGGGTCATGGATGATGACGGAAACCTCGACTATGTTCCGGAAGAGGAATATACCGAAGAGTTGTGGAACGAACAGAAAAAAGCCGGGGAACGCAACCGCTCGGCAGCTATTCACAAATAAAAACCGATTGATATGGCACAGCACCAGTATTATCCCGAAGAGGTATTGATAGAGAAAATGCAGAGCGGCGAATACGGCTGGCTCGACTATGTGAACCATTTTTCCGCGGAGTGGCAGGAGGAATATGCCCGTTACTGTGAGGAACGCAACCTCGTTATCGGGAATGATTCTGCCGCCGAATTTGTCCGCTACAAGGACGAACAGCTGGAAGCGGCGATGGAGGAAGGAAACGCATAGCGGATAACAATCATAACATCAGACTATGGCAATACGAACCAATACAAACCCCAGAGCGATGGACTTGCAGCCTGAAATGCGCGACATACTGATGCGCAACGGGCTTCAAGCCCATATCGCATTTGACGGTGGCGGCTACAAGCTGATCGTACAGGGACACGATTCGCCGCTGCTGACCTATCCGATTACCGAGAAACAACTGTTGGCGCTTACGGACTGGGGAACGAACACCGCCAACAAGAAAGCCTACAATGTGCTCACGAGCATCCTTGCAAAGGATTTCTATCTGCCCAAGAACTTTGTCCATGCCCGCAATGCCAACGGACGTGTGGCGATGGGTCTGCACGGCTACCGTATCGGAATGGGTGAATACGGGCGTACAGGCCGTTGGGGGCTGTTTCCTCCCATACTCGGATGGACACCGCGCCAGCAGGGCGGTTTTCATCTGCGCAGGGTCGGCGGACAGCTCTTTTTCCCAGGAGCGCCCATTGTCCCCGAACGTCCTGACGGGCGCATGAAGCCCGGCGAGCTGCAGTCCGGAGGCTACGGCTTTTATTACAAGGGGGGACAGCCGGAACAACCCGTACAGCCCCGTGATGTCCTGCAGGACTTGCAGGCTGCCATTACACCGATGGTCAGCCGTCCCCGCAGCCAGGAACCTGCCCGCCCGTACAGGGAGCTTGTCGCTTCGCCAGTCTATTTCTCGAACGAAAAATGGTCGGAGTGCCTTGCTTCGCACGGGCTTATTGTCGATGCGGAGAACAGAACCCTGACCGTGCAGTCCGAGAATGTCAACGCGGACATGGTCTATGACCTGACGGAAGAGGAAATCAAAACGCTTACATCGAATTCTCTTGAAGAGCATTCCATTGAGCAACGTCTGGAGCTCCTGAACGGGGTCATTGCCGGAGATTTCGCGGATAAAGTGACCTTGGATGATCTGAACAGTGACAGGCATATCGCCATCGGCCTCCATCCTGAAGTGCACGAGGAACTGGCCGCAAGGCATTACCAGGAATACGCACAGGCGAACGGGCAGACGGAAGACTATGGCAACAGCCTGCAGCTGTCGGATGAGATCGGCGGGCATGGAACCGAGATAAGCCGGATTGCCGTGGAACCCGGACCGGAAGAAGGAAAGTACAGGATGACCGCCGTCATCGACGGGCAGACCTACAGCCACGAGATTACCCAGAAGGAATACGACAAGTTTCTCGCCACGGACGATTACCATCGGACGAAACTTTTCGCGAAGATCTTCAGCGAGGCAGACCTGCGCCCCCGTCCGGAAACAAGCAAAGGACTGGGCATAAAGATTCTTGCGGCCCTTTCAGCTGGTGCCGTGGTGGTTTCCGAGGTCGTGCATAATCTCAGATGCCATCACGGGCCGGAGTGTTATGAGGAACATTACCATGGGCCGCGTCCTTATTTCAAACCCGGTGTTGACACTCCGAGGGATGTTGCCATCCGGAATTTCGAGGCACAGATGAACCGGGAAATCGGTGATATGAGAATGGGGAGGTAAACTTATGAGGAACGGAGACCTTACATACGATGATTTTCTACAGAGACTGAACATTCAGGACATACTCATTGACGCGGGCTATCATCTGAACAAGCGTGACGGTCTGCGTTATCCGTCGTATGTGCGTATGGACAGCGAAGGCCGTCGTATCCGTGGCGACAAGTTCATCGTGATGCCGAACGGCAAGTGCTGTTTCAAGGCACAGGAACAGAAAGTCTATAACATCATATCCTTCATCAAGGAATACCCGCAGTTTTTCGCGGAATACCGGGCAGGAGTATCTCCGGACCGGCTTGTCAATCTCGTGTGCAACCGGTTGCTGAACCATCCCATCGAGGAACGCAGTACACGGATTATCCAGCCGAAACGTGACGTGAAACCGTTCGACATAACGGATTACGAGATTCACAGGTTCAACCCTCAGGACAGGGATACGCAGAAGAAGTTCTATCCTTTCTTCAAACACCGTGGAATCGACCTCTACACGCAGTATGCCTTCCACCGTGATTTCTACCTGGCGACAAAAGTCCGTGAAGACGGGACCCGATACACGAACCTTGCCTTTCCGATGTCTTTGCCCAAAGACCCGGGGACGGTTGTCGGCCTTGAGGAACGAGGCCGCCCGCGTCCGGACGGCAGCGGCAGTTACAAGGGCAAGGCTGAGGGCAGCAATTCAAGCGAGGGGCTGTGGATAGCCAACCTTAAGGGTGACCTGGATTCCGTCGGCGGAGTGGCATGGTTTGAAAGTGCCTATGACGCGATGGCCTTCTATCAGCTCAACCGGGAACAGATCAAGAACAACCCGGACCTATCCAGGAAGAGCGTGTATGTATCTACCGGCGGTACCCCTACAGAGGGTCAGATCAAGGGTATGCTTGCCGCCACACCGGAGGCACACCATTACCTCTGTTTCGACAATGATGCCGCCGGACGGCTGTTCGTGGAAAAGTTCAAGGCAATAGCCGGACAGATGAACATTTTCCCGGAAAATATCAGAGAATTTCCCATTCTGCCTTGCTACAAGGACTGGAACGATGCGTTGCTTGGCAAGACCAATCCCGAGTACCTCAAAGAGACCGAGGGGCTGGTCAATCCGATTGAAGTACGGCATTCAGGACAGGACGAGGAAGAACGGCAGACCAGTTATCACAGATAAAACGAAAACATCATGCAGACAGACCGTTTATTCCGCACTCATGTGTTTGTGCCCCACACCGGACAGTTCGTCATCAACGAGCTGCCCATTCTTGTGTTATGCTGTGCAGGATGGGTCTTTGGCGGAATTGACGGCTTGCCGTTCACGACTCTGTCCATGTGGGTCGCCCTTCTGCTTTCCCTGTTCCTGGTGTACAGGTTCATCTATCTACGACGCATACGCTATCGCATCGGGTCCGAACAGCTCGTGTGCGAGCATGGCATCATCTGGCGTAAGACAGATTATATGGAATTATACCGTATCGTGGACTTCACGGAAAATCAAAGCCTGCTGCAGCAGCTTTGCGGGCTGAAGACGGTGAGCATTTTCTCGATGGACCGGAATACTCCCAGGCTTGATCTGACCGGTATCCGGCGCAGGGATGACATAGTAACACTTGTCCGCGAACGGGTGGAATACAACAAAAGAAAAAAGGGAATATATGAGATCACGAATCATTAACTGGAGTCTGGCCCTCGTTGCCGTCCTGCTTCTGCCGCAGGTGTCCAAAGCCCAGATAGCGGCTTCCAATCCGCTGGAGTGGATTGCTCTGGCGGAGGGCAACGAGCTGATAAACGGCCAGATTGAAAAACAGATCAAGGGACAGACGCAGACGGCACTCCTGCAGAACAGCATCGCCGCCGAATTCAACCGCATCCATGAATGGCAGAAACAGTACAACGGCTACCTGAAGACGGTGAACGGATACGCTTCGTCACTGAAAGCCTGTACGCATCTCTATAACGACGGGGTCCGGATCTTCCTGACTCTGGGTAAACTGGGCAAAGCGATAAAGGACAACCCGCAGGGTATCGTTGCCAGTATGGGCATGAACAACCTTTATATCGAGACGGCCACGGAACTGGTCTCCGTATATACACTGCTGAACGATGCCGTTGCCAAAGGCGGTGAAGAGAATATGCTGACCGGTGCGGAGCGCAGCACTACGCTATGGGCGCTGAATGACAGGCTGTCGGCTTTCAGCCGGAAGCTGCATCTGCTCTACCTGAGCATCCGGTACTATACTTTCAATGATGTATGGAGAAATGTGACGGCAGGTATGCTTGACCGCAACAACGGTGAAGTGGCCCGCATGGCCATGTCACGCTGGCGCCGGGCAGCCTCCCTGACACGATAAAGAATGACGCGATGAAACGGACGATTTTGATAGTTATGCTGCTGACGGGCATCTGTATCGGCAAGATACAGGCACAGAACGATCCGGTTCTGGCCGGAATGATACTGCTCTACACGGACAAGGCGCAGAAAGAGCTGAAAAACCAGGAGAAGGTGATGATGCTGCAGACTACCGGACATATATGGACGAAAGAGGAAGTACAGGCTACGGCCGACCTGCAAAGGGAGTTCAACAAGTATCTGGATTCTTTCCGGTCCATCGTCTGCTATGCCGCACAGATTTATGGCTTTTATCACGAAATCTCAAGGCTGACGGACAATATGGAAGATTTTACCAGGCAGGTTAGCCGGAGCACGACCAACGCATTGGCAGTAGCCCTTTCCACGGAGCGCAACAGGATTTACCGGGAGCTGATGCTTGGCAGTGTGGAAATAGTAAATGACATACGAATGGCCTGTCTTGCGGAAAACAAGATGACGGAAAGGGAACGCATGGAGATAGTCTTCGGGATCAGGCCGAAGCTCAAGCTGATGAACACCAAGCTGCAACGGCTGACCAAGGCCGTGAAATATACGACTATGAGTGACATCTGGTATGAAATCGACGAAGGCGCACGCCCTGTTGCGGACAAACGCGACATTGTGGAAGCCGCCAAACGAAGATGGAAGCAGATCGGAAAAAATGTAAGACCTTAAAAAGAACGAGATATGGGAGTATGGAGTACAATATTGAAGTATGGCGGCAAGGCGGCCAAAGGTACCGGCAAGGCTGTTTTGGCAACCGGGAAAAACGTGGGTGAAGCGGCACTTCATCCGTCGCAGACGTTACGGGGCGCCGGACAAGCCGTCAAGACTGCCGCCGTCGGAGGTGCGATCGGTTATGTCGGCTGGGAAAAGCTGACGACAGACAAGAGCGTGGTGCGCATCGTGAGCGATGCGGTCATCGGAGAACCGGCCACGGATGCCTTGGCTGATACCGCCGAGGATGTACGGGGACTGACGGACAAGGCCGGAGAAGCCGTCGGCACGTTAAGCGGAGCTGTGGCGGGAATAGATTCCAAACTTGACGGGGTATCCAATTTCCTACGGCAGGCTTCGAGTGGCGGAGGCATGAACATGCTCGGCAATTTTGTCCGTAACCTCGGCCATGGCAACGTATCTGGATTGAGCATCGCGGGCCTTATCGCCGCCGCTTTTCTCATTTTCGGACGTTTCGGGTGGTTGGGCAAGATCGCCGGGGCTTTCCTCGGCATGATGCTCATCGGCAACAATGCCGGCGTCTTCCGTGACACGAACACGGAGAGCGTGGCAAGGACACAGGCTTCCCCCGGCCAGAGCGAGGAACAGACCTATAACGGAGGAATGAGAAGATAACATTATGAACCAATACAGAACGAAATGAAATATACAGAAGAAATGATACTTCACTCCGAGAGCGGCTACTGTATGCCTTTCGAGGAGCCCCAGGGCAAGGAGGTGGAAATGACTCTCGGTTACGGCGAACAGACCGACCCGGGAACGGGCAAGCCGTTTTTCCACCATGGCATTGACTTCAACGCCCGATATTACAGGCTGTCTGCCGTCGCAAGCGGAATCGTGTCAGGGGTCGGCAATGATCCGGTACACGGGATATGCCAGACTATCCGGTACGGGGAATATGAGGTGACATACGGACACCTGTCAAATGTCTTTGCGCAGTTCGGGCAACGCGTGAAAGCCGGTCAGACTGTGGCCTTGAGCGGTGACAGGCTGCACGTCGAAGCCCGGTTCAAGGGAGAGGAACTGAATCCGCTGGAGTTCCTGACCATGCTTTACGGCAACATCCGTGCGCTTCGTCAGGCGGGAGGACATGAAACGGCGGCATTCCCGGATCTGGAAATGACCGTGAAGACCGATTACGACAAGGACAAACGGGAAATAGAGGAACTGATGCTGCGTTTCCTGCCGTACTACATGGAGGATCTGCAACGCGGAGCCTACGTGTTGCCCGAGCACACGGAGCAGTCCCTGCGCCACATCTTCACCATGGGGGCGATGAGAGAATATTTCTACGAGAACATGCCGAGCATGGCCAATCCTCTCGGACTGGGACATAAATCCATTCCGCTGGTCAGCAAGGTACAGAACCTGCTCATCGCTGATTTCCTGCATTACCTGGCCCTGCGTCACAACGTGTACCTCTCCACCATGAGCGGAGACATAAAAAAAAACTCCATGACGAAGCCGTAAGCTACAGCGGCATCATAGATCCGCTGGCTGAACTCGACATCGACATCCAGAGCTTCGACATACCGCGTATCGTGTCGGTATATCCGGACCGGGCCGGTGTCCGCTGGTGGACAAAGGCATGGTTCAACAACCGGGAGGAAGGTGAAGCCTCCGTCGAGATAGAGCGTGAACAGGCGATACGCTTCATCCATGACAACATCGAGAAAGACGCATGGCTGGAAGAGTTCTTCCCCAAACAGATGGAAGTGTACCACAATGCGATTGAACAGACAAAAGAACAACTGTTGAAACAGATAAATATGATATAGGATACTTATGGACGGAACTATAAAACAAAGCAGACGATTCGCGGAACTGGAACGTCTTTCGGATGACTATTTCCGTTACCACCTTGCTTCCGTCATGGATGAGACAAGAGATTATCTTGCCCGGAAACAAGGTGAGGAAATGAAGGAATATTCCACCTCCCTTGGCGGGGTTCTCAGCATGATGGCTTCTTCAGCCCAACCTTTGAACGACCCGTACCAGCTGCTCAAAGTTACCGGCGAATGGAACTCCAAGACAACGGAAGATTATGTAGAGATGTGCAAGGAGAAAATCGCCGCTTCGGAAGACATACAGCACGACCTTGCGTATATGGCCGGGCAATGGCGTGATGCAGTCGTGAAGGAAATCGGCCGCGAACGGTACGACGAACTGTCGGAACAGCTTGGCGGCGATCTCGCCTATGCCTACATGGACTATCGTCTGGAACAGCAGATGATAGACAAACTGGTGAAAGACCGTATGCCCAAGTCTTCGGCTGATTATATCATCCGCAAGGCCGCGGAATCAAGCCTGTTCGGCCTGCCGCAGATGTTGAGCCGTTCCCCGCTTGCCGAGGAGATCGAGAAGCGTGGCGAGGCTGCTTACCGGCCGAGCAAGGTCGAGCAGGGTGCGGGATGGCTGTTGGGTGTCTCGGCGGATACCGTCATGCTGGGCGGTGCCGGTTCGTGGGCGGCATTCGCCAGATTCATCGGTGTGGATGCTGCCGTCTCCGCCACCATGGCACATTTGGAGCCGGAAGACCCCAAGTCGATTTCAGTCGAACAATGTATCAGCCAGGGTGTATTCGGCAGCGAACACAATGTGTTTGAAGATTTCCGGCGTGAAGCAGCCACCATGACCGCAGACAAGGATAGTTTCACGGCGACCGCCAATGAGCAGCTGAAGAAACAGATACCGGTCTGCAATTTCAACTTTACGGACTGGATGAAGAAGCAGCAACCGTTCCCGTTCCTGAAAGGCTTGCAGGACAAGCTGAAACAGGAACGGCCGGAACGCTACAAGGATGTGCCGCTGGTCGTCGCACCGGGGCAGGAAGAAGCCTACCTGAAAAGTCTGGAGGAAAAGAAACAAACGGATGCGGAAGAGCCGGAACAGGTACATCAGGAAACGGTACAACCGGAAAAAGAGCCGGAGGTCATGCAGGAAACAGGGGTACATCCCGTGAATGACCTGTCTGAAACGTCGGCATCCAACGGCAACACGGGCGGATGGGAAGATCTGCTCGGCACCCTTGGACTGAGCGGCATGGGAGACATTGCCGGCAATCTCGGCTATGTGATGGCGATGCTGCCGGATATTCTGCTGGGAGTATTTACAGGCAAGACACAGTCCCTGAACATCAAGGACAACCTGCTGCCTATAGCCAGCATAGTGGCCGGTATGTTTGTGCGGAATCCGCTGCTGAAGATGCTCCTTATCGGTCTCGGCGGGGCGAACCTGCTGAACAAGGCCGGGCATGAAGTGCTGCGTGAACGGTCAGAAGGCGAAATGAACACGGCCAATAGAAGTGCAGCCCAATACCGCCATTATCCTGACGAACCGCTCAATCCCCGCATCACGAATCCCGTACTTCAAGGCAACATGCTTGTCGCGACAATTGACCGTGTACCCTGTACTATCCAATTATCGCAGACCGTGACTGACGCTTACCGGGCCGGAGCCTTACCGCTCAACACGCTGGCAAACGCCGTACTCGCCAGAAGCGAACAGCTCCGTCAAAGGGCCTCGGACAATTACGACAACGGACAACAGGAGACTATCGTGCGTACACGAGGTATCCAGTAGCATATAACCCCAAAACATATACTGTATGAAAGAAAAATCCAAAATAGAGAAAAATGCAGAGGAAAGGCAAATCAGTCTGCTTTCCACTGCTTTGGGAGAGGCTTCGAAGGCCAATGGTTACTGGCTCAACGCTTCTGGAAAGAGGTATCCGAGGCTGTACCCGCACGGCGTGTCGGCCAGCCCGTTCAATGCACTGTTCATGGCATTGCATTCCGACCGGAACGGATGCAATACGAACCTGTTCACCTTGTTCAGTGATGCCAAGGCCCGCGGCACGTCGGTACGTGAGCATGAACAGGGTGTGCCGTTCCTGTACTATAACTGGAACAAATATGTCCACAGGAACAATCCTGAAGAGTTCATCAACCGGGGAACCTACCTCACATTGGACGATGAGCAGAAGAAACAATATAAGGGAGTACATAACAGAGAGATACGCACTCTGTTCAATATAGACCAGACGACATTTCCCCATGTGGACGAAGAGGCTTACAGGGCCGTTCTGCAACAGGATGGGAATGCCATGGAACGAGGATATTCGGAGGCAGACACACGGCGTATGCATATCCGCTTCAATGATTTCTTGCTGAAAATGCGTGACAACCTTGTGCCGGTCCGTTACGATGGCAGCGGAATGCCCCATTATGAAACGGACAAAGATGCCGTCTATATGCCCCGCCAAAAGAACTTTGACCATTACAACGATTATGTGCAGGAAACCCTGCGCCAGATAGTGAGTGCAACCGGACATCAGCAGCGGCTTGCTCGCGAGGGAATGGTGATGAAAAACGGTATGCCGCCTTCTGACGATGCCGTCAAACAGGAACGGCTGGTCGTGGAAATAGCATCGGGAATCAAGATGCTGGAGCTGGGACTGCCTGCCCGCTTGTCCGACGAAAGTCTCAGTTTGGTGGAATATTGGGACCGGGAACTCAAAGAGAACCCGAATATGATAGATGCCCTCGAGAGTGACGTGAACAATGCTCTCGAAGTTATCCGTAAAGCGGAACGTGGAGAGAAAATCGAATATGCCACCTTGCGGAACAGGAAACAGACATCTGACATGCAGGACCAGCTGCCCAAGCATTATTTCGTGGCCGATGAGTTACGGAAACGTCCGGACAAGGACAAGAAAACCATTGTCCTTGTCATAGATCCCGTATCAAAGTCGGCTGATGTGATCCTTCCTGCCGGGGCATCACCGGAGGTGGACAACGAGATTCCCGGCATGAACAAAGCCCGTATCGGACGTGCTTTACGTCGGGAAGGCATCGAGACTGTGCGTTTCTTCAATCCGGACGGAGCCTTGGGCTACAGACCTGATGACAAGTATTTTGCCGAGAAGCAGGTCTCTCTGGCACGGTTGAACAACTGGGCCCTGGAAGTGCTTTCGACCCTGAACGTGAGCCCTGCAGTAAAACGGGCCAACGAAGTAGGATTTGACAAGATCCAGATGATTCAGGACGACAAGAACAGATGGGCTCTCTATATAAAGCCGGAGCATCAGAGAGGTTATAGCATATACCCCGACAAGGAAGACATAAACCGCTTCTTTTCCACACTCAAGCAGTCCATGGATAATATAGACAAGGTCCGCATGGAACTGGCTCATAAATATTACGCGCTTGCTGAAATCAAGCCCGACCTGAAAGTCGATCTGTTCAACAGCGGGACACAGGACGTGGACCTGAACCGGATACAGCGTGTGTCCGTGTTCAAAACCAAGCAGGACGGTGTACTGTGTGCCGTAACGATTGACGGGCAGAAACTGCAGCCGCGCAGTGTATCACCGCAACAATGGCAGCGCATGTGGGTGGCGGAAGACCGTGACAGCTACAAACGGCACCTGGCTGCCTCGCTGTTTGCCGATATACTGCAAAAGGGACAGTCGCAGGAGGAACACGCCGGGGAAAAGCAGGAGAAGGAAACCGAGATACGGCAGGGAGAAGCTGTCAGCCGACAGAATGGAGAAGAGCGTACCGTTGAATCCGTCAGTCCGCAGAGAGAGGCTTGGGACAAGATAAAGGCCAAACACCCGGACGCTATCCAGTTTGTAAGAACCGGTGATAACTATACGGCTTATAACGAGGATGCCGTCAAGGTAACGGAAACGCTTGCCTTGAAAATGGAGAAGCACGAGGCTGACATGAAAAAAGGCTTTACGGCTTCCGTGACATTCCCAGTCAGCCAGCTCGATACTTTCCTTCAGAAACTTGCGAGAAGCGGTGCAAGAGTGGTGATACGGGATGCAGAAGGACTCGCAGATGCCCGGAACAGAACAACGGGCATAACAGAAAGGACAGCCGGAAACGGCCAGACACGGACTCTCTTTGATACGGCACAGGAGAAACAGTCCGAACGCAGGATTGAGCCGGAAGAAAATGAACAGCGTTCAAGCATGAGGAGGTAATGATATGGCAGGAAAAAATAAAGAATATGCAGACAAGTATGCGGAGTACGCCATGGAGCAGATGCGCCGGTATGGCATCCCCGCTTCGGTAACACTTGCACAAGGAATCCTTGAGAGTTCCAACGGACAGAGTGAACTGGCCCGCAAGGAAAACAATCATTTCGGCATCAAGGCCACACAGTCATGGATTGCGGAAGGCGGCCGGTACAGCCTGTATTCGGATGACAAGCCGAACGAGAAATTCTGCAGCTATGATAACGTAGGAGACTCCTATGAACACCATTCGAGGTTCCTTAAGGAGAACAGCCGCTACGCGGAATGTTTCAATCTCCGTCCCGATGACTACAAAGGATGGACGGAAGGTATAGCCAAAGCCGGTTACGCGACCGGGGGCAACTATGCCGGGACTCTGCAGAAGATCATCGAGCAGAACGGCCTGGACAAATACGACCGTCAGGTCATGCAGGAAATGGCCGCGCAGGGCAAGCAGTTCGGTCTGGAAAGCAATCCTCTCCAGGAGAAAGAAAAGGCAGAAGCCTATTCATTTCCGGTGGAACGCAAGGAGTTCCTCTTTGTCACTTCCGCTTTCGGAATGCGTCAGGATCCGATGGACAAAGAAAAGCAGCAGATGCACAAGGGGCTTGACATACGATGCAAAGGCGATGCGGTGCTGGCCACGGAAAACGGCGGAAAGGTCGTTTCGGTAAACGGCAATGCCAACTCTGCCGGAGGCAAGAGTGTAACCGTTGAATACAGCCGCCCGGATGGAAGCAAGGTGCAGTGTACCTATATGCACCTTGGCGATATCGCAGTCAAGGCGGGAGACAGTGTCAAGGCAGGACAACGCCTTGGAACCTCGGGCAACACGGGGACACGGACCACGGGAGAGCACCTGCATTTCGGGGTGGTGAACATCCATTCGGACGGGACGCGCCGTGACATCGACCCAGCTGCATATCTGGCCGAGATTGCGCAGAAAGGCAATATCAAGCAGCAGGTGCTGTACAACGGCAATGACCTGCTCGCGAAATACCGTAGTACGGAAGAACCCAAAATCGAGAAACCTCTTTCTACCGAAGACTGGATGAAAAAGCTACTGTCCTCGGAGGACAGTGGCGTCGGCATGTCCGGATGCAATGACCCTGTCATGGAGATGGCCATGACGGCCTTTACCTCACTGATGGTGCTGGCCGTTCAGATTGACAGCAAGAACGAGGAAGAGCAGAAAGCCGCCGTTTCGGGGGCCATGGATAGCGGAAAGATCGACTTGAAACCACTGCTGCCTGACATGAAAAGCTGTAGTCTGACCATGAAAGAGAACGGGAAAGCCGTCCTTCAGGCGGATAACGGCGAACAGCATATATCGCGCGAGTTGAGTTCCGCAGAATTGAGCCGGCTGTCGGCCGTGCTGAACAACAGTAGCCTTACGGATGAAGCCAAGCGGATGCGCGTGACGGGATTGCTGAATACTGCCATCCTTTCGGAAATGGCTTCACAGAATTTCGAACAGGGCATGTCCGAGCAGCGAGGACAAACGGAAAATCTGAAAAGATGAAGCATGGCGATATGATAAAATGCGTGATGATACAGCTATGCAAGTATCTGGCAGGATTATCCTACCTGGCTTTGTATGTCCTGTCCTGCTACAAGCTGTTTGGCTTGACGGCAACATTCCTTATCGTGGGAGTGCAGCTGCTCGTTGCCGGATGGCTTGTCTGGGCAATGATCCGTGCACCCGATTAGAATATGCTCTCAGACCTTCAACATCAATATAACCAGCATTTGCCGGATGATATGTACCATTCTAAAAACAAAACGAGTTATGATTAAATGTAATGTTACTGTATGCGGTATTATCAACCGCGATGCTACTACACGCACAAACAAGGAGGGAAAACCGTTTTTTACGTTCCCTCTCCAGATAATGGTTCCTGCAACTGACGGTCAGGAAAAGCCTGTCGAGATCGATGTGAGCAAAGATGGCGGTCAGGAGGAAGCCTCCTGCTACAGGAAAGGCTCACGTGTCGAGATTGACGGTACGATGTACCTGAAGCACAGGGGCGACAGGACCTATTTCAACCTTTTCGCAAACGAGATCCGCGATGTGGCTGCCGATGCGGCCAATACTCTCAAAGGAGAGATGGTTTTCTGTGGAAAGGTCGGAAAGAACATCGAGGAAAAGAAGGACAAGAAAGACCAGTCCTACACGATGTTCTCGGCATTCAGCACGGAGAAAGTCGCTGACGGCTTTGAGTACCAATGGGTACGTTTCTTCTGCTTCAACAGGCAGCGTGAAGAATGGCTCCAGCCTGGTGTGAAGATCGATGCCAAGGGCGAAATGGGCCTGACTGTCCATAACGGTAAACCTAATGTATCCTGCCGTGTAGAGGAACTTACACAATGTGTCGCAGATTCGTCTAACTCCAATCAGTAACGGTTATGGCAGGCTACAGGAGACAAAATATAGACGGGCCGAACAGCGAAGACAAGGCTCTCGACCTCTTTGCGGAAATGATGATTGAAAAGCTGGAGACTATCAGCAAGGACTGGAAGAAGCCCTGGTTCACCGAGGGCAGCCTTCAGTGGCCACGCAATCTGTCCGGACGCGAATACAACGGTATGAATGCGCTTATGCTCATGCTGCACTGCGAAAAGGAAGGATACACTATTCCGAGATTCTGCACATTTGATTGCGTGCAGAGACTGAACAAACCGGGCAAGAACGGCGAGGAACTGCCGAGGGTATCGGTACTGAAAGGCGAGAAATCGTTTCCCGTCATGCTGACCACATTTACCTGCATCCACAAGGAGACCAAGGAGAAGATCAAGTATGACGATTACAAAAACTTGTCCGAGGACGAAAAGAAAGAGTATAACGTGTATCCCAAGATGCAGGTATTCCGCGTGTTCAACGTCGCCCAGACGAATCTGAAAGAGGCTCGTCCTGAACTGTGGGAGAAGCTGGAAAAGGAAAACGGCCGTCCATTCGTCCATGAAGGTGAAATGTTCAGCTTCGAACCGGTGGAGAGGATGATACGCGACAATCTATGGATATGTCCCATCAACGTGAAACATCAGGATGATGCCTTCTATTCGATTAGCAAGAATGAAATCACCGTACCGGAGAAGGTGCAGTTCAAGGACGGGGAAGCATTCTACGGAACACTGTTCCATGAGATGGGACATTCGACTGGAGCGGAAGGTGTGCTAAACCGTTTCCAACCGACCTCTTTCGGTTCAAAGGAGTATAGCGATGAAGAACTTGTGGCCGAATTGTGCGGTGCATTGATCTCCCAACGCTACGGAATGGCCAAACATATAAAAGAGGACAGTTGTCCGTATCTGAAATCGTGGCTGGATAACCTGAAGGAGTCACCCCAGTACATTAAGACTGTGCTTATGGATGTGAAGAAGGCATCATCCATGATTACGCAGAAAATAGACCAGATAGCCAGGGATATAGAAAGGGAAAAGACCGAAAATCAGGAACGGACGGAAACCCCGAAGGAAAAGGTATATTATGCTTCTGTAGCCTATCTGCAAATGGCGGATGATACCAACCGGCTTGACGCACTGAAAGACAAGGGGGACTACAACGGGCTGCTCACTCTTGCGAAAGAGTATTACGACGGGAACGGAATGGATGAACAGTACACCTATGCCTCTCCTTTGCAGAACCGTGGCGATGACCTGCTGATTGAAGACCAGCATTTCGCTGTCGTGTATAACGGTAGTGTAGGAGGAACTTATGACGTGATGCTGAAATACACCGAACAGGAAGTACGAGACCATATCCGAAGATATGGAGTTGACAGGGCCAGCGAGGATGTGAAGGCATTGGCGAGGGAAATGGCTGCGGAACAGTTTGCGGAAATGATGCGGCACAAGATGCCGGTCTTCGAAATGCCGAACGGTGACGTGCTGCATGTCAATTACAACAGGGACAGGGACTCACTGGATGTGGGGACGATGACCAACGCGGGCATGACCGTGAAGCATCATTACCCTTATGACCACAACATGACACTGGATGCCAATCTCCAGGGCGTGAATGAGCAACTGAACGACCTGGAAGAATACAGGGAGGAACAGCAGGAGGCCGAATATAGCGGTGGAATGCGACGATGAATGAAAAGGATTTGGGGCTGGTGTGAATGCCAGCCCCTTGTCATTGTTCGCTATGTTGGAAATATTCTTTCCAGTTTTCTTCATCTACTGTCAATTTTCCCATTTCCCAATCATATTCCACTTCCGGCATGTTGGAGTAAGGGAAATGCACGGTGTAGCCGATTTGGCCATAGGAACAGTGCAATGGTGTAACGCAAATCTCCTGACCGAAATAAGTCTGAGGCGTACAGTATCTCCGCCAGTTAAAACGTCCGGCAGCTATATTACGGCAAAGCAATTTAAGAACCGCTGTGCTTTTCCTGCCTTGAAAATCTTTTCTGCAAGTCTTCATGTTACTATTTTACTTATTTACTATTCTACTATTTTACTACTTTACTAAAATACTAATGTGCTACTTTGTAGTATATTTCAGGGGCACTTGACACATTGTAAATATAACTGCCACAACGCACAAGCAGGGCGTCCCGTCCATAATAGGCTTTTTTCATTCCACTGATGCTTCCTGACTTGTGAAAATTGGGAAAACTGCTGATGCCAACTTTTTTTGCATCCTGACTATGGAGTGTTTTTGTCTTCATTGTAATACTTTCGATTGCTGTACTTCATTAAATGAGTTGGGTGAAACCACCCGCATGGTAGCGGGTGGCTATACGACATATACCGTCAGAAGTGATAATCAATGACGCCTCCGACATAGAGCAAAGTGCCGGGTTCAAGAGAGCTGACAAACAGCATGAACTCAAAGGATGGCTCGGCAAATGACTGGCATCCGTCTCCATTCAGATAAAAATGATAGCCGGTATCCAGCGGATTATCTATTGCCTGCTTGAGGTAATATGTAGAACTCCACTCAAACATATTTTCGACAGTAATTGCGTCCGCTTTCTTCCGGATTTCTGCAACATACTTCTCTTTCCATTGTTCCATGCCATCACCTGTATAACGTATCGTGTCTTCCGATACAAGTTCGAACATTCCTTTCGGCAGGATGGAATTGACTAAATTTGTTATCTCTTCCTTGCGCTCTTCATCGCTGATGTCGGCACAATAATCGTAAAAACTGTTGTCGCCCTGATTGAGGGTGTCTTCGTTCAGATAGTTTTCCTTGTCTATCTGTGTTGTTGAAATTTGAAAAACTCTGCTGTGCATAATTCTGAATTTTAAGTTGTTGTTTTTATTTCCCTTTTCTTGAAGCCTTTCGGCCTTCTTGTCAGGGAATGATTTTTATGCAGGACAGACAGCGAGCATAGGACGAACAAGACAAGTAA